>MDTG01065492.1_pt1 | contig 92587 bp, 78 predicted proteins | sample 811421 | NCBI WGS metagenome assembly MDTG01 (sample SAMN05326645, study PRJNA326480) | marine metagenome | isolation source: seawater | place: Pacific Ocean: South East | collected 2011 | reverse complement strand
GAAGAAGAAGTAGGAGCAACACCAGATACAGTAGCAACAGCAGCGGCGGCAGCAGCAACACCAGATACAGTAGCAACAGCAGCGGCGGCAGCAGCAGCAGCAGGAGGAGAAGAAGAAGGTGGAGAAGAAAAAAAATCGCTAACTGTAAAAAAACTGGGTCATGGCGCATTTGGTTCAGTTTATCTCATACAAGGAAACTCACAAGAACTAATAAACGAAGATAAAGGAAACCTAACTCTAGAACTAAATAAATCTAAATACGAATTTCAAATATTTGAAAGAATAGATATTGCTGATGATCTACCAGTACCAGATCCAATTGCTTTTAAACATCTTTATTTTATTAGCCCACCACAGCAATATTTTTCAGATGCCGCTAAAGAAAAACGAGAGACAAGGGTTTTTTTATTTGTACCACCAATACGCGATCCTTGGCCAATTCTGGGTTTTGAAGATATACCGGTTCCTAATACAGTACGATTAGATAGAGAATTGCAAACAGATACAGAATTCCAAACAGACATATCACGTTTATTACTCAAGACTGCAGCAGAAATGCATAAAGATGAATGGGAATCTATGTTGAATCAATTACTTAATACAAAACGTACCCATTATTCTAATATAAATAGCTTAAAACAGGATAACCCTTTTTTAATTGAAACATACACTTTATTTTTATGCATGAGAATTACATCATGTAGTACAAGATATGATTATGGTATATTTTCTGAATATGTAGAAGGAACAGACTTAGGGGAATATTTGAAGTCTGATACAGGAGATGATATACTTAAAGTATTGTATATATTTCAAGCAATTACAATATTAGACAAAATGTTTCAAATGAAAATATATCATAATGACTTTAAACCAGATAATATTAGAATAGATAATAAGACTAAATATCTTCGTGTGATTGATTATGACCTAATAACAGTAGGTGGACCAAGAGACCAAGATCGGCGCCCACCCAAGGATACATCAGGCGAGTATCCTATTAGAGATATGCTTTATTTTTTACGAAAGATAAAAATAATAATTAAAGACATACCATCTATTAAATACATAATACCTATTATAGGTCAAATCTTAAATGAGAAATATGACAGCTTACATTTTACCGAGGTGGCTAGTTATCAAGATTTAAATATAGATAATATAGATGATAACCAGTTTAGAGAAGCCCTATTAGAAATGACCGAGAATGGCTGCCGTCGGTGTGCGGAGAGTATATCTGTGGAGAGCAGCGACTCGTTAGAGGGGGAGCATCCGCCAGCAAAGCGCGCACGCGTCGTGCCCGAAGCGCCGGATGGGGAGGAGGACGGGGGTGGGGGGAGTTCTGGTGCCGGCATCAAAAAATCAGACCAGGGACTAAATATAAGGTTTGAAAATCTCTACCATAGTATCCAATCAATAATTCAAGCCCACCTGCGTGCCACAGCGGGGGTGTCGCCAGCAACAGTGCTGCTGGACGTGGGCGAGGACGGCAGTGGACCAGTTAAGTAGTATCTTAACGATAAAAACATAAATAGCTAGCTGTACGTGTTATGAAAGATTACAAATCATAATATAATGATTAAACTTATACATTAGTAAAATAAACAGTATTTATGAAGTTATCTTTTTTACCCAAGGATCGAATCCTTCGATGTTTAAACTATATTCAGTATTGGAGTCGTTAGGTCCCCAACTAATTTTAGATTTTGTACAGATACTTTTAAGAATAGTTCCTATTATATAATTGGATATAGTAGTATTGTCTCCTGTATATGTAGTTAAATTCCACATATAATCAACAACTTTATCTATAGTACACTCCTGCAAATGTTCTTCATTTGCAAGTGGAATACTAACTTGGTCTTCTATATTATAGGCCAAATATGCTGGAGTACCTTTGTTATCTCTTTTAGTAAAAATAACAACTAATTTAGAAGTCTGTTCATCTGGGCAATATTTCATATTTAATGGGGGTTCGTATTTGTGGGTAACCATATAATATATGTATCCTTAATAATATTTTGTTTTTTTCTTAAAAATATAGGTATAAACTTAAAAATTATTTATACATAATATGTAATGAATACCTCTGATGTATCAATATCTATGTTAATTGATAATGATATTCATAATGATACAGATAAATCTAATATAAATGGATATACCCCATTACCAATAAAAAGTTGTCTAAATATAGATGAAAGAAAAATATACCAGTGGGTCCCTGATGAAAATGTATTAAAATGTAATGAATGTAATGTAGATTTCTCAATGATGAATCGACGGCATCATTGTAGAAATTGCGGTAAAATTTTTTGTTATTATTGCTCAAATCATTTTATAAAAATACCAAAAAATATACAGACTGTTCCTAAAGAAATCAATATTTATCACTATAAAACATATTTAGATTATTTTAATTTGAGCAGTGATAAAGAGCGCGTATGTGAAAAATGTTATATTAAAATACAGGAATTGACTGAATTAAATAAAACAATAGCTGTATTTGATCTATTAGATTTAGATGTACTTGATTATATGAATATTAGTCAAGTATGTAAATCTTGGAATAAAATTGCTAAATATTACTTATCTTATTTTAGAGAAATACAGTATTATTTTTCAGATCACTCTTTTACTGTAAAAGATAAACTAATACTTTACAATAATAGGTTAAATTTACTAAATCATTCTAAGTGGATGTTACAACTCGTTCTAAGTATTGAATGGAATAGTGATAACGATATTAAGATTAAACATGACGTATTGCATCATCTAAAATCTACTTTAAAGTCAAAATCTAATATATCGTGTAGAAGATTAATGTGTACAAGATGTTGTAAATCTAAATTGCAGACCGAAGATCTAATCATTATATTATCAAAAAAATATACATATGCGCCATTAGTAAAATATATAATAAATGCCTTATATGATATATCTGAAATAGAATTAACTTGTTATCTTAATTATATTGTTAATTTACTATTTTTTTATAAAAACTATACTATAATTGCAAATGAATTGGAAGATTATTTACTTAATAAATGCAGTGATACTATAACATTGAGTAATCAATTATTTTGGACAATTACACAGTGTTTATCTAATCCAGATAGTTTCAATTATTTTAGTAATTTAAGACTTAAATTAGTTAAAATATTATCAAAAAATACGTATGCTCTATTTCAAAATGGATATGATTTTACATTAAATCTTATACAAATTGCTAATAATTCTAATGATAATATTGTTCCTAAATTAATAGAGTATTTAACTACATATACGTTTGATAAAAAAGGGTTTTATCTACCCATCAATTTTGCAAAGTCATTTACATCTATTGATATTACTAAAATAAGAGCGATTGATTCTAAAACAAAACCAATTATATTACCTTGTACTTATGAAGATGGTAAAATCTTTAATATAATGTTGAAAAAAGAGGATATCCGTAAAGAAGAAATTATAATGAAAATTATAAAATTAATGGATTATTTTTTAAAAGAAGAGGAGGGTTTAGATCTATATGTAACTATATATAATATACTTCCAATATCTAGTGAATATGGATATATTGAATTTGTTCCTGATTCCACAACATTATATCATATCAGAGAAGGTTTAAAATTTTCTATACAGAATTATATTTTAGAACAAAATCCTCAACTAAGTATTCATGAATTAAGAGACAAATTATCTAAATCGTGTGCAGTATATTGTGTAATAACATACTTATTAGGTATAGGAGACAGACATCTAGATAATATTATGATAACAAAAGAAGGTATATTGTTCCATATTGATTTTGGATATATATTAGGGAGTGATCCTAAACCAATTAAACCTGATATTCGTTTAACTCCTGAAATGATTGACGCAATGGGTGGTCCAAAATCAAAATATTATAAAAAATTTAAAGAGTATTGTGGCAAAGCATATAATTGTCTTAGAAGACACGCCCCTATATTTTATGTATTATTATTACATCTTACTGAATGTATTCCTGCTGTAGACCCTTGTATAACAAAAGAACATATACGCAATCACATATTACAACGTTTTATACCTGGTGAAAAATACACAGAAGCTGAGCAACAATTTAACTATACTATTGATAATAATTCAAATACGTATTCAGAAGATATAATTGATTTTTTTCATAAAAAATATAAATCAGCTTCTGATTCAACTTCTAAAAGTTTATCTGATCATTCTGTAAATATAATGACGCAAGCAACTAATACAGCAAATAATGTAAAGAAAACTGTAAATGATGTAACCGAAACCGTTCAAAAAAGATTGATGTCTTTGTCGTCCATGTTTATAACTAAAGTTTAATTACGTTTAATTAATTATTATAATATAGACATATAACATAATGACTACGTTTTTAAAAAATGTATCAGATACTTTATATAAAAATTCTCCAAGCAAGGAAGATATGACAAAAGTTGCAATAACAGGAGCAGTAATATATACAACCGTTTTACTATATCATCATAGTACTTCTATTAAAAATTATATTTATGATTCTTGGAACTATTATAAAGATACATCTCAAGAAATAAATGGTTCTTTAACAGAAGATGGCGAACTTACTACAGATGATGGAATTAATACTATAAAAAAAGATTGTTGTAATATATCTAATAATGGCTCTTTAGATTGTCAATCAATCTGTCCTGTATCATTAAATAATACTGTACCAGATAAAGATCAAATTATTGTAACTGATAATAACAACGATAGTAGCAAGGATATCATATATAATAATAACGATAATGATAACGATAATAATAACGATAATGATAGCGATAATAATAGCGATGAAAATAGAGATGATGATAATGGACAAAAAGAAGCCGTACTCTAAATTATTAGATACAAAATATATATCTAATAAGTTAAAATATATAGAAATATTTCAATTATATAATATGAATAAAAATTTACCTAAACAGTATATTTCTCAATTTAATCCTATTGATATTGAAAAAAACTATACCGTATTAAATAATGAAAAAAAAACCGTATTTAAAAAATTAACAACTGGTATTATAAATAGAAATATAACTGATACATTGAATTCTGCTATAGAATTACATTGTTCTGGATATATTGATAATGTTATTCAAAAATTATCTCAATACTATTTTAATGAGATAAATATTGCACAGCTACAAGGAATAAATTATATCCATACATTTATGAAATACTATAATGATACATATGTTTATAAAATAAAAAAAACTCACCCGTTATTATTAGTAAATGATCAAGTTATAAGAAACTTTATATGTTTTTTTGTTGTAATATTATTAACAAGTAATCAGCGTAAGTTAATTAAATTACCAAAAATAAAAACTAATGATTTTGATCTATCAGAAAAAAAAGAGAAAAAGGAACTTATTAGTACAACTTTACATCTTGTTTATAAATTTGTTCATCGCAATGAACCAAAGGAAATAATTATACCCCTATCTGAAATTTGTCATTTGTTTCAAGATACATCTTTTGTTGATAGAGAACATAAAATTATTTATTGGATATCTTGGCTATTAGAATATGAAAAAGTTTGTCATAATAATAATTTATTAGTAGGTACCCGGCCTGTTGCAGGTATTGATAGCAAATATCACAAGGATTTTATTTGGATTATATGGAATATTATAAAACACTACGCAAACACAACAAATAATGATTTAATTGAAAAATTATTTGAATTATATACTTCTAATTATACCAGAGGAACAAAAAAATCACGCTCAAACTTAATAATTCTGGCTGTACTATTAGTAGTTAATCCTACTCCATCTATACAATATCCTATATCTCCTTTATCACAAGATCAATATGCAAAAGGCACTATTCATTGTCTTCGTGCAAATAAATACTATTTAAAATTATTTCAACATAAAGTTCTTAATTCAATGTAATACTAATCAGTTTTACGATAATATTGTATATCTATTAAGTGTAAAGATTATATTAGTAATATACTATATATGGTTAAACCCATTATGTCTTTTTGTTCAAAAACAGTACAACATTTTAGGAAATTGTTAGAATATCATAGTGCTAAGACTATATTAGTAGGTGTTCAAGGCGGTGGATGTAACGGATTAAAATATTATGTTGAACCCAGCAATGAAAAACCAAAAAAATTAGATGAACAAATACAGATAGATGGAGTCGATATTACGATATGTGGTAACAGTTTATTACATCTAATTGGTACAGAAGTAGAATGGAACGAATCTCCGATGGGTTCTGGGTTAGAATTTATAAATCCAAATGCCTCCTCCACTTGTGGCTGTGGTGATACATTTCAAACAAAATATTAATGTATTTATAAATAACAACTTAAGTAATTAGTTAAATATAATATTATTAATAATATTAGTTATTAATATAATGGATTCTATGTTATTATTTGGAGCTCATATATCAACCTCAAAGGGTGGTATTATAAAGGCAATAGACAATGCAAAAACAATGGGGTGCAAAGTTATGCAAATATTTTCACAGTCGCCAAGAACACTTAAAGGACCATCATCATCAAATATTAAATTAGCAAAATCAATAAAAACAAAATTAGCAGATAAGGATATGATAATAGCATCACATTCTCCATATTTAATCAATCTGGCCAAAGACCCAATTGACTATTCTTATATGGCGGATTGTTTATATAAAGACCTATTATTTATGAATAGTGTTAGTGGAATAGGATCTGTTGTACATATGGGTAAATCTGTTGGACTATCTGAATCTGAAGCACTTAATAATATGGAGCAAAATATTAAAAATATATTAAAGAAGTATAAAGGTAAATCAAAATTAATACTGGAAACTTCTTGTGGCCAAGGAACAGAACTATTATATACTTTAGAGAGTATTGGTGAATTTTATAAAAGATTTACAAATGAAGAACAATCTAAAATGGGATTTTGTATTGATACCTGTCATATATTTGTCGCAGGTTATGATATAAGAATTCCAACAATAGTAGATAAATACTTTAGTGACTTTGATGAATTAATTGGTCTTGAGAAATTAGCATTAATTCATTTTAATGACAGTGCAACTCCATTTAAATCTCATAAAGATCGACATGCAAATATAGGGGATGGTTATATCGGCAATGGTAAAAAAGGTGGTAATATTAATGGTCTTATAACTGTACTTGATTATGGAAAAAAATATTCTATACCTATGGTATTAGAAACGCCTGATATAGACGGATATGTAAATGCAATAAACACATCATCTTGGCAAAAATTAGATACATTAAATACACAAAATAATACAAAAAGTAATAACAAAAAGGAAAATACTACTAAATTAGGTAAAACGGCCAGAGTAAAATCAAAAAAGCCTATTAAAATACGGATTTCAAAAGAATTAAAAAAATCAATATCATTTCTGTATGATGATTATAACACGAATAATAAATAAATATACAATATTCTATAGTGTATGTTTAGTTTTCATATTATTTTTATATATAACATATAATGATCTTAAATAACAAAGGTTATCTAATACGATATATGCCTATACTATTCATATTTACAATATTATTAATAACACTCCATATTAAACAAAAACATCCTTTTTGGGATAACCAGCCAGTTATGAGATATCCAATACATTCTTCATATGGTGTTATAGGTAATAGTCCTAAATTCAATATTAAATTAAAACCAAATCAATCTTTACTGATAAATAAGTATCCTTTTGATTTAATACGTATATTTTTACAAAATAATTTTTCAAATCACTATAATGTAGATCCAATATATCTAGATTATATATTTCATAAAAAAGGGTCTTATAATATTACTTTATTAGAAGATAAAAAAATAATAGGGTTTATTCATTCCAGTATGATACCTATTCAAATAGACAGCAATAACACTCAATTTCAATATGTAGATTACTTATGTATTCATCCAAAATATAGAGATCATTATATGGCGACTATATTAATAGCTGCCATTGTTCAAGCAACTGGTAATCCAAGACAACCAATATTATTTAAAAAAGATTATACCCCATTGCCTTATGCGCCTGTAATAAAAAGTTATTATTTTATTAAAGATTTGAGAAAATTACAACCAGAACCTGTTCATAATATAACAACTCTAGATATAATTCACTTTTATACATATTTTGAATATACGAATGCACTATTGAAACGATATAAAATACATAGGCCTTATTCTAAGAACGAGTTCTTTGAAATATTTCTAAATAAAAAAGTAATGGACTATTTTATTATTAATAATAGCAACAATTTAAAAACTATAGTAATTGGAAAAAAAAATAGTTATCAAATAAACAATATGGTACTAAATTGTTTTGAAATAGAGCATATATTAGGTGAATTAAGATATAGTACTGACATTCATTATAATTTATCTCATTATCTTAAAACAAACGGATATAACTATATATGTATTCCTAATATAGCAGGTAATATTAAATTTATACGAGATAATAAATATGTACAGAACAGCCGTGTATATTATTATACTTATAATTATAACCTACCTAATATAAATATCCACGAATTCTGCGTAAATATTAACTAAGTTAATAAAAATTATAGAAACATCAATATGCTTAAAGACTATTTAGTATGTTATTCTTAAAATGCAAATTTATATGCTACAAGATAATACAAGTTCTTCAGGTGGTTATACTATTATAGGATCTATATTAGTTTGGGGATTAATTTTGGGTACTCTATTATCTTATGTGCCACAATATTATAAAATATATAATAATAAAAACACGAATGGTATAAGCGAATATACCATATTATATGGTATATACTCTTGTTTATTTAATATTATGGGGACTATACAAGAAAATTATAGTGATATTAGGAAATGTAGGGAAATAGGTAATTGTTATGAAAGATTGATACCAATATGCCAATTGATAGCACCCTTTTTATGTATTACAACTTTATATTGTTTTTTCCTTAAATATTTGACCAAAGAGAATATTACCATTTGGTCATCTCAATATATAATATATAAAAATGCTGTATGGTGTAGAGCGAGGTTGGTTATTATATCTAATATTTTTATAGTTTTGTTATGTTTTATTTTAAATACCAAATTATCTTTTATTACGATAAATAAACTTGGTAAAATATTAAATATAGTTAGTAGTATTTTTAGTGCAATTATGTGGATTCCGCAAATATATAAAACATATAAGTTAAAAACCGATTATTCATTGTCTATAATAGCATTATCTATACATTCATTTGGATGTTTTATAACAGTTGTATATCAAGTTGGATTTGCTAACCAAAATCTATATGTAGTCTTAAATTATATTATAGGAGGAATATCAGAAGGATCTATTGTATGTATGATTCTATATTATAAAAGAAATAGAGATAAATTATTAACAAGTACCTATTTGCTCTCTAGTGATAATAACGAATATACAACTTTATAAAATATTTATAAGTAGTTTTATTTATGAAACATCATAAATAATACTTCTATTTATATAATTAAAATTTAATCTTTTTTCTCGACTACGCGGCTCAATAGTCCATTAATATTCATAAAGGTATAGGTCTCTTTTGAATCCAATCCAAATAGTTTTACCAATGTACTGTCCGCCTTCCAAGATTTACGATTCTCCTCCAACTGAAGACCCTTTGACTTAATGTACTGGGATACTGCCTTCATCATAACCTGTCTTGTATAGCTGCTATCTCCGCTAGACTCGCAAGATTGTTTTGTAAGGAATTTGTGCATAGCCGCAGATACTTTTACAGGTTTCTGCTTTACAGTACGTTTTGGCTTGTTGTTTCTTGCAAGTTTCTTTTGCTCTCTCTCAACCTCTACAGAGAGCTTTTTAAGATTGCGATGCATCTCTCTTGTCTGCTGTGCCTGTTGGCTTGCCATCTCTACAAGTGCAGATAGCATCTGTTGTACAGTTGAAGTATCGTTGCCGCCGCTCTGTGCGGTATCAGTGGGAGTTGTGGTTTCTGTTTGTGCGCTCATTATATGCTTATTAAGAGTCTGTTATGTTTAAGTAATTATTATTAAACTTAATAAATATTAAAATATATTATTTTTTATATTTAAAGTTCCAAAAAAATTTAAAAAAAAATTTTTTTTGTGCGTTATTATCAAAATTTTTTTTTCATTTACTTTAAAATAGAGAAAATTAATTAAAGATAAAAAGATATATACATTATATATGGATAAGACTGATACTAATAATATTCAAAACATACCAAATACTCCAAATGGAATAAGCAGTTCTGAATTAGATACACAAACAGATCATTGTTTAACAAATCTAAAAATATTGTCAAGAATAAAAGTAGGAGATAAAGTTTGTTTTGATGATACAGTTAGGAGATTTTATATAGACGAGTGGTCTTGTACTCAGCCCATAACAAGATGGTGGGGCTCAGAGGGTAGAAAACCAACAATAAAATCTTTGGAAGATTTTATTACATCGGTATTTAAGACTATTGATAATATATATACTAATGAGGTGTCAGAACCTTATGAAGATGTACAAAATACATATTACACTAATGTAGCAGGATCATCTAAAGTATTCCATGAAGAAAATTCCGCCATATTATTATCATTTATAAATGAAATGCGAAATGCAATAGCTGGAATAGGTAATTTAAAACAAACATACATTGATGATGTTTCCACCGTGTCTTCATTAGATATAATTGTAGAAAAATTAAATGTAAGAGTAAAAAAAATACAGAGTATTCTGCAAATTAGTAAATCTGATTAATCTTAAAATAAACTAAAATAATATGACTTCTTATTATTTTATTTTACTAATAGTGCTAATTTATTACAAAATATTAAATTCCAAAACAGTTGTATAATAATAGAAATTATTATAGCAACACTAACCTGATCTTTTAATAAGAATGTAATATTTGATACTATAGGTATTTTCTTTATCTCACTTTCATTTTCTTTAATAAAATGTACTACTTTTTTTGAACTAAAAAATATAATTATAAATTTAATAATTAGTTTTAAAAAAAATTTAAATATAAATCCTAAAATTAATAGTGCAATTCCTATTAACCACAATGCCATTATAAATTATACAGATATTTAAAGATAGCATATATATTTATATATTACTGTATTAATGAAACGAATTGGAATAGCCTGTTTAAATACAAATAATGCTATTGGACAAAGTAAAAAGCTTCTATACAATATTCCATCGGAGTTACGTTTTTTTAAAGATACTACAACATCTACTCCATCTAATAAAATAACGAATATAGTACTTATGGGTCGTAAAACTTTTGACTCTATAAAACAAAAACCATTACCTAATAGAATGAATTATGTGGTCTCTTCACAATATAAAAAATTGAATGATACCTACAATAATATTCCTCATTTACAATTTTTTCCACATATTAATGATGCAATAGATTGTTCAAATGATAATATTCATTTACATAATAATATGTTTGTTTGTGGTGGAGAAGTTATATATAGGTATTGCATTGAAAATAATTTACTAGACTATTTAGTCCTTACACAAATAACAGCACCAATATTAAATAAAGGTGATACTTTTTTTCCAAACTATACATCTTATTTTACAAAAATAGATTCGAAACATTTTAAAAACAAGTCAGCTATTCTATTAGATATAAATAAACCCGTTGAGATTGATTACTCTATCGAGACGTATGCAAAAAATAATACACATTATAGAAATTCATTAAATGAGCCTTGTACTATTTTAGATTCTAATATAGACTATACATTAGATCTTCCTTATCCTAAAAATAATTATGAATCAAAAAATAAAATAACCACAAGATATACTCCTCAAAGGCGTTATTCTAAATTATATTCTAATATAGATATGTTATCAATGACAAATCTTAATAAATTACATTATACTACTCAAATTAATACATTTAATAAGAAAGATAATATGGAATATAACTATCTTAATAATTTAGAAAAGGTTCTAAACGAAGGTAAAATACGCAAAACACGAAATTCCAATACAATATCTCATTTTGGGATTGATATGAGTTTTGATATTTCAAAATCGATACCTCTATTAACAACAAAAAAAATATATTGGAATGGTGTATTACGTGAATTATTATGGTTTTTAAAAGGAAATACTGATGCAAAAATATTACAAGAAAAAAAAGTCCATATATGGGATGGCAATTCTTCAAGAGAGTATTTAGATAGTAGAGGATTACAACATCTTCCAGAAGGAGATTGTGGCCCTGTATATGGATTTCAATGGAGGCATTTTAATGCAAACTATATAGACTGTACCAATGATTATAAAGATAAGGGAATAGATCAATTACAGACTATAATAGATACTATTAAAAATGATCCAATGTCACGACGTATGGTAATGTCTGCTTGGAATCCTTGTCAATTAGACGAAATGTGTCTCCCGCCTTGTCATATATTATACCAATTTTATGTAACATTAGATGAATTTAATCAAAAACATCTTTCTTGTTCTATGTACCAAAGATCTGGTGATATGTTTTTAGGAATACCATTTAATATTGCTTCCACATCTGCTTTAACATATATTATAGCACATATGACAAATTGTAAGCCAGATAAAATAACTATAAAAATAGGGGATGCCCATATTTATGAATCGCATATAGATGCTGTTAAAACTCAATTAAAAAGAACACCTGGTATATTTCCTGAATTAAAAATAGTAGGAAAACCAAAAAAATGTATTGAAGACTATAATGAATCTAACTTTCAATTAAATAATTATAATCCACAGTCAATCATAAAGGCGGTTATGGCTGTATAAAAATATATGTATATAATATCTATGCCTATTGATATTATAAGTGTTATATACTTTATCAATTGTTTTATAGCAGGTCTGTTCTTAAAAAATAGACACGGCTTAATATTATTTTTGGTGGTACTATGGAAAATATATGAATCTGTTATAAAAAATATTTCATTTACTAAAGATTTATTAGTACAATATCTTCCTATTCCAAGAGATTACTGGGAAAATAGAAGTATAGGAATAACTTGTTGTGATATTGTTATAATGTTGGTAGCCTATTCTTTAGGAAATCAAATACCTATGGAAAAAGAGTATTTAATAGATCTAGATAATTTGTACTCTAAAGTAACAGAAGGAAAAATATTAAATGATATAAAAATTTAATAATATTTATTATTATGATATTATATTGGAAAGAAAGTAAATACAAATACCCTATAGGTTAATTAAATATAAATTATATTTATAATATATTAATATATTATATGTATCATAAAATACAACATCCAATTACAGGAGAATGGGTAGATACTACAGGGAAAGAAGGTCAGATGATTCTTTCAAATTATTTAAGACAAACAGGTGGTTCTAATGAATTAGTCCAAAACAAAAAAATAACTACACTTAATAAGAATACATTCGATAAATTTGTAGTTGGACCACATCTAAAACTTGTAGGATTTTTTGCAAATTGGTGTGGTCATTGTAAGAATATGCAAAATGATTGGAGTAAAGCATCTGATATTATTACAAAAACAAATAATACCGTTAAAGTTGCTATGGTTGACTCTTCATTGGATATAATTGATCCAACTGCGCTATCTAAACAATATCATGTTAAAGGATTTCCCTCTATTAAATTATTTAAAGATGGATCTGAAATAGCTGAATATCAAGGTGATCGTACTGCTAAAGATATTGTAGAATTTGTTCATAAACACTCATAATACATTTTAAAGTAAAAGAATGGCTTTAATAGAATAAACCCATTTATAGATATAGTACTATACTATTATATCTATGAATACGCTTTCGTGTGTCCCTAATACATTGCATTATTTATGGTACCTATGTGAAACAATATGTATGACCATATATAACTGTGTCATTTTTTATCTATTTATCTTTAGTGAATGTATTATATGGGCGATCTATACATTCTATCTACTAATTAATGGCTACTATAATGTTCTTCTATTACTTATAGACAGGATATTTACATATCCTAATATATTATTTATTGTTGTTGCATTGGGGATGTCACTATATTATGTACAATCTTATCTTGAAATTATCTTGAGATATAAAATTCAACAATAATTTTTACCAAACCTCAAGTAAAATTAATTATAAATATAAATTAATTATATATTTTTATAGATATTTTATATTTAATCGTTTCTTTTTTGACAAGACTGAATATTTTTTTAAACCATACTATATTAAAAAAAGGGTATAAACATAATAACCATTTATAATTACCTAATAAATTAAATTGTTTCGAATCAATATTTTTGAATATAAATATAGGTAACCATAATAATCTTGTTACAAAAAAACTAATTACTAATAATGTAACACTAATTCTATATAAGTAGTTATTATCTAATTTTAATTTACTCATTATTAAAACTATATTTAAAAATATTGTAGATAGTTCTGTTATCATTAATGGTGGAGTAATAGAATATAGATTAGGATTTGATAGAATAATATATCCAATTATAATTAAGCTAAAATGATTAAAAGCATTTTTAAAATTAAAATTTTTAATATAGAGTAATGAGGCAATCATATCATAAATATAATAACCAATGGACACTATGTAAAATTTATAATAATTACTTAGTTGCTCTTCATCAGAAAAGTTTTTTATATATAAAGAGTTAGTGTATTTAAATCCGTGATAGGTAGCAATACATGAGTGTATTAGACTAATAAGATATAATTCAACAGATTTAATACTATTTTTGTCATAATTATTATGTAAAAATTTAGAAATTATTTCAATTATTACGTTATGTAATAATCCAAATAAACTAATAGATACGATACTATCAAAAATTACATTTTGTAATAATTCAAATATACTTACAGAAAAAATAGCTATTTTACATAATTTATTAACAATTAACATAATTAAACTAATATATAATATCTAACTTTCTTTAATATATTTTAAAGTAACTACTACTATTTATTGTAGCTTTAATATACCTATAAATACTAAATCTGATTATTTATACTCTAACATCCTGTATAATATTGAAAACGCTACATCAGTAAGTATTATAATAGTCGAAATATTAACCATATTTCTATATAGGTAAATAGCAGCTAAAATATATAATATTGCGTGTATGTATCTTGTTTCGTGCCAAAATACCTTTGCAATTTGTACTTCATTATTTGAGCCATAATAAGCTTTAAAAATCCAAGGAATACCTATAAATAATAAAAGTGATAATAAAAGCCTTCTATATATCTTACTCTTATTCCCAAAATTTTTAACTATAAATGCAAGACCGATACGAGTGGCTAAGCATATTGCCCATAAAGGATGTATGTTCATATAATAGTAAAATATATAAAATATTAAGCCTTATTATATATCTTAGAAAAAATCATACTTGCAAATCCCATATAAATACAATCTGGACCAAGATTTGCAATCATATGTGGAATATATCCTTTGTAACTATAACGCACCTTATTAGTAAATCCTATAATACCTGAATTATATCCTGTAGTAATTTTATAAGATTCTAATATATCTTTCATTAATTGAAAGACATCTTTCCGTGCCTGCCTGTTATATACATTAGAACTGTTATTCATAAGCAATAAATTGGTTTTTATCATAAATAATGGATAACATAGAGTACTTGCTAATATACTACCTGCTATCATCCCTATAATATTTTCTCCAAGTGTGTGTTGTCCTTTACAATATGCCCAATTATAAGCAGGTATCCATATTATTCTTCCTATTATAGCTTGGGGAGGAAATATTTTATGTAATAAATCTTTTGAATTTTTAGAATAATGGCTTAATCCTTTAAATTTTGGGTCTGTTGATATTACAGAAAGAGTATCAAATGGAATTGGTGCAAGTGTAGTAAGAAATATAGTCAAAAATCTATCAAATATATTAATATTATAATTTTGTATTTGATATTGTGTTCCTGAAAGATATAAGAAATCACGAAATATAGCATATTCTATTCCTGGTAACCCTTTTTTGGTTAGAATCCCACGTTTTTTCATAGATGATAACATACCTGTCTGAATAGCCAATGCGGCAGGTAATCCTGCTAATATTCCTATCATAATAGATTTATAAATATTAGATACTTCGTTTTTTTTTTCTAATTTTGTAAAATATGTGCCCTTTTTTTTTAAATACTGTGAAAAAGGTAAAACATTATTTAATAAACAATGATCATTATACATAAAAGAACTACCCATTTTATACATATTAAATTTATTGTTATAGTATAACTGAATAGGTATTGGTTTTGTGTGTTTTAAGTTAATATTATAAATACTATAGTAATGTTCCATAATAGGAATATTTTTCATTTCTTGTATTTGTATGAAATAATATAATATAATCAATTTTATATTACATTATACTCATTATGTTGAGAACAGTAGTTTGCATTCGCCTTTTTCTATTTTAAGTATGTTATATGTAGTTGCATATACTGTAGTATCATACTTTAAATTTTTTTTAGAAGAAACCTCATAAATAATAGGATTTTTGAATTTAATGTACAACTCTGTTTTTTTAAAATTAGTTAAATTACACCATCCGCTTGGTTGGTATTTTTCCGGATTATAAGAAAAACTATACATTAATACTCCTTTTGGCAAAGAATTTGTATGATGTATATATGGCTGAATTGTATGATAATAATCGTAGTTTTTTTGTGCTAATCTAACATCACCATTTAACCTAATTTCCATAGATTCTATTATATTTTCAGTGAAATAATCGTAATTATTTAAATGAATACTTGGTATATCTGCTGTATCTCTATATTCCCAATCTTTCGCAAACTCATATATTTGGCTTGTTGTTAGTGCATCATTTGGTTTTATTCTTCTATCTAAATCTTTTAAAAATACTTCTTTGGACCTTGATTTATCAGTACGAAATTTACCTAAATAATTTATAGGTGGCGTATTTTGTAATGTAATAAGTTCATCTCTGGCCGACACAAATCCATCATTGGCATCCTTTTTTTCTGCTACGTTAGCCATTGCATTAGCTATATCATCATTATACATTTGGTTAGCTAACTCATATAAATAACTTTGTCCTTTATATACTGTATCTGACATACGATGATCATCATAATTTGTATAATTAGAATATTGATTTGTTAAATGAATATCGTCTCTTTGGGGGACTATATATAGTTCTTTAACAGGATTAAATAGTTCTAATTGAAGTATTCTTTCATTTGTATTCCCTAAAAATTCATTTATTTGAACACGTTCTATTAAATACCTATGTTCGTAATTTTTCATTAATTGTTCTTCTTCTGAACTTAAAAAGATATACTCAATATTCATTGTTGGTTTTAAAAACCATTCTTGTAGTTTGTGTTCTGGATTACTTAGATCAGGCCGTTTATATACAGTATGGTATATGGTATTATTCTTATATAATTCTTCGCCAAATCTATTTGATTTTTTTTCATCGGAATGATCTGTTATACCAGTGATAGCTGCACTACCACCAATACCACCCGAAATATATGTAGATCCCTTAACAGTTATGCTGGTATTTTCACCAATAACATACAGCTGTTCTATGGATTTTAATTCAATCTCTATCTTTATTTTAGTTTCATCTAAAGAAACTAAAGGTATTTCTAAGCCATCATATTTAGAAAACCATAAAGGAATAGGTATAATAATACGCCTTTCTATAGTTGTTGGTATAGTATTAACATAACCGGTTATATTAGAATTAGTACTAATTTTACTCTCATATATCATTCGTATATCTTCAATATCTCTGTAAGGTTTTGTTAATTCTGGAACATTTCCAATCATATCATTATATATCCTCAACTGTTCATTACTAAGTATAGTATTATAGTAACATTCAATATATTTTCCTTCTATTTTTTCAATAAGTTGATCACCTATATATAATTTTACATGATTAATCATAGATGTACCTATATTGTCAATCCATCGAAATGGAACTGATTTAAACACTGTTGGTAAAGTTAATTCCAAATGTAATTTAGATAGTAAATGTCCATATTTAGGTATGGTTGCATATAAAGTAGTAGGGCTTTTATAATTTAATCTTGTTTCTGTACCATTAAAATATACGTCAATGCTTTGCGATGCAAAATTCGAATATCGTTTATATACTGATTTAAAAAAGGTCATCTGTGGGTTTCCTGTAATAAATAAATCTTCACTTCCAATAGCAACTAATTGAAGTAATGCTCCAGTCATTTATAATATATAAATTTTATAATCTTTAATTATATAATCTATATAAACTAAGTTCTAAATAATAAATCACCCATACCGCCTTTAATTTCTAATATGTTATAGTATTTAAGATATACTATTATATCATATGCATAATTTTCAGTATCATAAGGTTTAGTATCTTTAATATCCAATTCTAAAATCATTTTATTAATATGAGCAAGATTACATTTTCCGCTTGGTTGAAATTTGTCTGGATTTAAACAAAAACTATAGTTATGTAATCCAGGTATATAGGATTCGTGATGCATATAAGGCTGAATAGTTGTAAAATAATCAGCATCTTTTTTCTCTAATCTCTCAGTTGTATTAAATAATATTTTAATACTATTAATAATAGGGTCTGTAAAAAATTCTTGATTAGATTTATTTATAGACGGTATTCTATAATATTCTCTATGTTTCCATATATTAAGAAATTTTGTCAAATCGGTGACTATATCGTGGGAAGTTGTTACAGGATTCATATTATAATTCTGAGTATTATCTAATATATTCCAATCTTTTCCTGATATAATAGTACTTCCTAATATAGTTTTTAAATTAGTAATATTACCAGTAATAAGAGAAGTACCTGTAATAGCAGTAGTTTCATTAGTTAGCCCATCTGTTGCAATTTTATAATAATAGTTTTGATAATCATAGTAATTATTATAGTTTATAGAGCTATCAAAATTAGTAAAATTTAATATGTCATTTCTTTTATGATAATCATCCCGTCTTGCTATAATATGGATCTCTTTACATTGATGTCTTGGTAGTTTTGCTGTAAAAAATTTGTCTAATTTTATTTTACCGGTTTGGGATTTTTGTTCAATTCTCCGAACAGGTTCTACTAAATATTGAAGCGGCGTATATTTAAAGTTATTTCGGAGATCTTTGTCTAAAAAAATATATTCAGTTTGTAATATAGGATTAATATTCCAAGTTTTTTCTTTAAAATATTCAAAAAGTGTTTCTTTATTGTTCATAAAATGGGATACATTTTTAAATTGTGAGTGTTTTATAGAATTATCACCAGGTATAGGATATATATCCTCTATTCCCACAAGTAATTCCTTTAGAGATCTTATTTCTATTTCAAGTACTACATCATGATAATTAAGATTAGCTATAGGTAATGATTGGCCAATATCCTTGTGAAACCAAAATGGTAAAGGTACTACTATGTTTGTTTCTGGTATAGCAGGAATTGTATTATAATGGGGACTTATAAATGTACTCTCGTTTTCACTGAATGTCTCTTTAGGAGCATTCTTTCTATAATAAGTTGGATTTGTATAAGTATTTTTTTTAGAATACATATAATCTAAATTAGAGTTTTTTTCTGAACTCGAAGTTAATCTATTATATATATGCATAGACTCGCTATCTAAACTTTCAATTTCTTCACCTCCGATTAGAATTCTTGCATTTTTAACTATAATTTCTCCAATATTTGGAGACCAACGTAATAACGGGGATATACCACTATAATTATCTGTATTAGAATGTATTGCTGGTAGCTGTATATGTAATAATAATTTATGTATTAAATCTCCATTTCTGCCAAGTATTAATTTAAGTTTTGTGTTTGAATTAAATGATAATTGGCTAACCTTTTCAAAATAAAGATCAATCGATTGCATTGCAAAGTTAGATATATTTTTATATACTGCTTTAAAAAAACTAATTTGGGGATTTTGTGTCAAATATTTATTTTCCTTTCCAACTGAATGTAATTGTAATGTAGCACCAGTCATTTATAATATAAAAATAAATTTCCTTTAGTTTTATATTATTGAATTAAAGACATTTGTAACTATATTAGTTACTATGACACTAACAAATTGGCAAAAAACAACTGTAATCGTAGATGCTCTAATACCATCACTATGTACATTAGGAATAGGAATAGCCAGATATACTAATAAAATTACACATAGCCTCTTTTTAACATATTTTTTTGGAGCATTTATTGGTGCATTTTGGGAAATTCCATTTGGATTAGCAGGCGACAGTTTCCTTGTATCTAAATTTGATAACCCACTTGGATTTGGAGTCCATATTTTACATTGTTTTTGGGATAGTATTATATTTTTATTAGGAATGTATTGGATACACATAAGAAATGACAATCAATATTGTGGTTTGAAACAATTAGGGCTATTAACTTTATGGGGGCTATTTATTGAATTTATAGTAGAATTAATGTATAACGATAAGTATTGGTATTACAGAACAGATAATAGATATAATCAAGTGATATTTACAATTAAAGGCGTGTCATACACTTGTATTCCATATTTAGTATGGATTTTATTCCCTATATTATATTTATCAGGAGTGTTTTCAATTATTGAAAAATATGGACCTCTACGAAAAGATGGTAAAAAAGATCTATCATATAATAATAATGAATCTTTCTCAGATGATGACGCCTTTTATATAGAATCCACCGATCTTAGTAGTACAACCACTGTACATACGTTATAAATTTATACAAGTATTTTATATTTATTAGATCTATTATTAGATCTATTATGAGAGACACTATATATATAGTTATTGTATTTCTCACTTAAAGTATTATATTTATCAGCAAATATATTGGCACTTTTATTAATTCTAAAATGAACATCACAGTATTTCGTATTGGTATTTTTATTAAATAGTATTACATTTCGATTATCATCTCGCGATATAATACAATACATCTTATTAAATTCTATTATATTATTAGTAGTCTCTTTACAATCTGTAATATTTAATTTACCATCCATAGATAGAAATACTATTTTCATACAATCCAAGGGACAACGAGTTATTCTAACTTCTATGCCTCTCATTAGTAGTGACAAAAATTTATATAATTTATCTTTTTTTGATAAAGTTTTAATAAAAAGTTTAAAAGTGTTATTAGCAGATATCAGCATTTTATATATTAAGAAAGAAATAGTATTTATATATTTATCTATAAATATAATTTAATCAACATATCAATTCAATATTATAATTTATATATAGCAATGTTATTAACCTCTTATTAAAGTGTGTAATAATTCTGTTATATAAGATATAAATTCTATTAAAGACTCATGTCGAGCTTCATTTTCTTGTAAGTCTTCGGCTTCTAGTATATTTAATTGTTGTAAGATATTTTGAAAGACAATCATAACAAAAAATAAAATAACTATTTTAGTAGGATTATCCAATCCCCGTATTGTAGTATTATCAAATTCCTGTATTAGATTATTATCTAAGTGCTGTATTATATCATTTTGTACATTAGCTCTACAATAAGGACAATTAGGTGTTATAAGCAACCAAGATCTAATACAACGATTACAGAATATATGACGACAACCTAAAGTAACAGGGGTGTCTAATAGTTCTAAACAAATAGGGCATTTCTTGTCACATTGGTCTATATCAGGATGATTATAAGCCCCGCCTGATTTTATTTTAGGTGTACAAGACACTAAATCAAGAAATGTATCTAATATATATTTATATACTGTATTATCACTGGTCTTTTTATTAAATTTACTACTAAAATTTTTATTAAATTTACTAATTAAATTTTTATAATTAGCTTTTATATCGAGATTTAATACTAGGTTTTTTGCTGTCGTCCTAATATCTATATTATTATCTGAAATGGTTGAATTAGGAAAAGATTTTAACCAACCCACTTGCTTTATATAATTGTTTAATATACGTTTTCCAACAATACCATTTAGATCAACCCATTTTCCAGTGTTTGGATTTTGTATTTTACTAAACATTTATATATCTTTTAGATAATTATACGTATTTATAAATCAGATTATAAATTATAAATATGACTTTATTTATAAGTTATAATTACCAATTCCATATTATATATGCATGAATTGCTTGAAAAGTAGCAAATCCGAAGAATCGTGTATAACTAATATCGAATTGTTTTAAACATAAAGGTCTTAAATAATCAAGAGTTTCTATTGGTTTATTACTGCTGTTGTATATTTTTTGTTGACAACCTATGTTAATAAACATTGCCGTAATAAAAATAATAAAGATTGGTATATAATTTATAAACTTCTTCGGTTTTGTTAAATACATAGCTACCATAGCTGCTATAAATTTAATTATATCCGAAAAGTGATCATATATGTCACCAAAACTTGTTACCATGTCATAGGTGCGTGCATAGTTCCCATCACAACTATCAAACAAATATGCTAATAAGTACAATACTGTGGCTATATTATATTTTTTATTATAAATATAATATGCAGAACTCAAACCAAATATAAGTGATATCGTTGTTAAATGATTTGGAACTAATTTTAGTTTATTCCAAATAGGATTTAATATTTCAGCTATATCCATAAAAATAGTGTCTAATGGATTTTCTAAATTAGTATCAACCTTTCTACCTTTACTTTTAATCATTATATATATATATATACGTATATATATGTTTCAACAATAGTATTTAAAATAATTGTTATAAACTAATATGAAATTAATTTCCGCAAAGTTATGATAACAGTTATAATTAATATTACTATAGTTAACAAATGAACCCAATATTTTTTAAAAAAAACAAACATATAAACCTTCACCTGATTTGCTTTGAAATATGTATCTATACTCTCTATTTTATTCACGTCATAATTTAAATATTTTAAATATTTTTTACCACATACATTGGCGGCTAAGTGTACTATACTTGGCTGTCTATTATCTTGTTTCAAAAGTCTTCCTGATTCTGTTCTTAAACCGATACTACTATTGATCCAATAACCTAAAGTAAAATAGGTATCAATATTAGTGATATAAAAAATATCCTGCTTTGTATCTACCGCGGTATATTTATTAAAAAATATATTAGTTTTACATATTTGATTTAATATTAATTGGTCATCATTGCCAAATTTTTTATAAATCTTCGGTTTATCTAAAATATTCAATAATATTTTAAGATATTTAACATAGCCTATATAACTCCCCGTATTTAAGTTATTTTTATTACAAGTAATCATAGATAAATTAGTTAATAGACCGTTTTGATTTCCAAATACAATTGGCTTTTTAAATTTATAAAATTTATTTAAAATAGTCCTTTCATTTTCAACTAGAAATACATCATATGCGTCTAAAAATATTACAATATCATCGTCACTCAACTTATTTAAATATTTTTTAAGTAAAGTATATTTCATTGTTAATCCAGTCCATTTTTTGCCTAAACCTATATTAATAATATTTAAATTAAGACGTTTACATGAATCTATTAAAATATTATAATATCCCGATATATCAGTTCCAACTGTAACAATATATATTTTACGACCCTGATTATACATTACTATATAGTTATAATAAAATATAATCAATACTCGTATTATTTAATTATCGATTACCATATACTAAACCACCCATACCGTTACGTATATCTAATATATTATAATGAACAAAATGAAATAATAAATCGTATTGATATGATTCTTGATAACTAGATTCTTTTTTGGGATCTTTCATATTTATATGAAATGTTATATTATCTATTTCAGATGCATTACACATACCTGTTGGTTGAAAACTTCCTGGTTTTCTCGAGAAAGAATATGTAAGAATATCATTAGAATAACTACCATTATAATGATTAAATAGTTGGCTTTTAGAAAAGTAACTACCCTCTTTTAATTCTAAACGAGGTTTGTTATCTATTTGAATAGACATACTTTTAATTATACTTGGGTCATAAAATGTGTAGTTATTATTGTTAATAGTTGGTATATCAGTTGGTTTTCTAAAATTCCAAATTTTTAATAATTTTTGTATATCAGTGTCTGAATAATAATCAGAATAATCCTTTGATAGATTTTCTATAGGTTTTTTATCTTCGCGATTTGTTTGAAGATAGTATGTTTGATAATTTTTATATTTCATATTTGGTTCATCTAAATTTGTAAAGTTAAACCACTGATTCCGCAAATTAGCATCATTACGTCTCGGTAAAATAATAACTTCTTTAATAGGGTGATACAACTCAAATTCAAGAGTATGACTGCCACTTATATTAGATACCTTAGAATAAGATACCTGTTCTATTAGATATTGTATATTAGATTGAGATAAATGATTTCTTTCTTTATTATCTAAAAAAATATAATTAATATCAAGACGTGGATTTAAATCCCACTTAGAATCAGATGTATCTAAAAAATTAGTAATATCTTCTTTTGTTGATTTAGAATAGAAATCATAGTTGTTATTTTTATCTAAAATTAAAAACAAATCACGCAACGGTCTTAATTCAACTTCTACATAAACTTGATGATGTTGAAGAGCAATTAACGGAAGTGCTAAACCATTATTACGACTAAACCAGAAGGTTAATGGTATAGTAAGTGTAGTATTAGGCATTGATGCCTTACTATTATAATATTTATTTAATTTATCTCTATTATCAAATATTTCATTATTAAAAGATCTATATGATTGATCTATATTACCAACTGGATCATATAATTCAGAACGATGCCCAATAAGTTTATTAAATATATCTTGTTTTTGTTTAGATTGATGTAGTTTATGATAAGCAAATAAAAATTCCCCTGTTAAAGATTCAATTTTAGTATCTTCTATATAAAAGGATAGATGTTTAATACAAGCGGCTCCTAAATAAGGTACATATTTGAAACCCTCTGTTTCTATATCACTAGAATATATCTTAGGTAAGTCTAATCTTAAAAAAATATTATTAATTAAATCTCCATTTCTTGGAATACGAACTTTAAAAGATGTATTTTTATCCATGGATAATCTTTTATCATATTCGTGTTTATTATGAATAAAATCATAACAAGGTTCTTCTATAGATACCATTGTAAAATTAGTGTGCCTCATATAGACCTGTTTAAATACATTTAAATTTGGATTAGTACTAATATACTTGTCTTCATCTCCTTCAATAGATAATTGTAATTTTCCTCCTCCCATTTAATATATAATTATATTATCCTTTAATGTATTATACTAAATAGATACGTAAATATATTATGTGCAGTAAAAATTTCTATTTGTTGATTAGGTAACGTACATTTAAATAGCCAATGTCTTGGTATATATAAAATATTGTATTCTCTTACAACAATATCTATAGCGTGTACTCTACTAAAATTTTTTTTATCTAATTGGTATTTTTTAAATATTTTATCTCTTTTTAGCTCCTTTTTAAAAAAGTTTTTATATTTTGGATTTATTAATTCAATTACTAATTGTGTTTTTGGTCGAATAAGTAATATTTCATTAGAATGAGACATATAACTTGTATTCGTATTATACATTGCATTTACCGAAGAAAAAGATAATAAAGATTGAAGTTTATATTTACGGATATTTTCTATAAGACTGATTTCTTCTATAAATGTAATGATAAGTGGGTTTAGTTCATTATACAATTCATTACCATCTATATATTCTAATTCTTGCTGTTGGATTTCATAATGAGATACAAAATTGGTATATTTACGATAATGTAATATAAATAATATTATAAGGGCTATATAAATAACTTTAAATGGGCGAATAAACATTGTACTATAGTAATATATTTACTTTTAATATATTAAACTCTATAACTATTTAAAGTTTAGGTAATATATATATACTATATAATGACAGACACACAGAGACACACCGCACGAGTAAAATGGTTTAATCCAAAAGCCGGGTATGGTTTTTTAACAAATTGTTCAGATTCAGCTGATGTATTTGTTCATCATTCACAAATTGTTACTTCAGGAAATGTTTATAAAACTTTAACTCAAGGCGAATATGTAGATTACGACACTACAACTGATGAAAGTGGAAAGACGCTTGCATCTAATGTAACAGGAGTCCAGCGCGGTCCTCTTTTATGCGAAAGGCCACGAAGACCATCACGCCGGGATGGTCGTGGTGACAAATCAGAGAAATCTAATGAGCAACATCTTGAGACGGAGTCTTCTTAAATATCATCAAATATAACCTATATATTATTATATAAAGTTACTGATTTATATAAAAATATATGTCTATTGGTTCTGAAAATTTATTTCAAAATATAGTTATAGGTGGTATTGCTGGAGGATTTTCCAGAAGTATTACTGCACCATTAGAAATGACAAAAATTATGCAACAAAATTATCCTAATACATTTGGTAGAAAATCGATAATATCTATTATTAAAAAAACTTATAATACAAATGGATTGAGGTCTCTATTTAAAGGAAATTTATCTAATTGTATAAGGATTATTCCTCAGAATGCTATACAATTAGCAGCATACAACTATAGTTCTAAATTCTATAATGAATACAGTCCTGAAACTAAAAATAGGAACGCATTTCTTAGCGGCGCTACTGCAGGTATTTTAAGTTATACTGCTATTTATCCACTTGAGACGATTCGCAGTAAAATGACAGTTAATATAGATAGTTCGAACAATGCGTATAATTCTATATTTTCAACCTTACGTTCAACCTATCGCAGTGCAGGATTAAGAAGTCTATATAGGGGATGGCAAGTATCAGTTTTAGGAATGATCCCTTACCAAGGTATTACATTTATGACCTATCGTTATCTTAGAGAGAACTATAATCCTAATAAAGACGCCTTTTTGAATGTTATAAATGGATCTATCGCTGGAATATGTGCAGTAAGTGTGACTTATCCTTGTGATGTATTAAAACGGAAATATCATTTAAGCGGTGAAATGGGTAATAAACAATATAAAAACTATGCAGATATTATACGTACTACATATTCTAATTCGGGTATATCAGGATTTTACAGAGGCATAGCGTCTTGTTATATTAAAATGGTACCAAGTAGTGCTCTATTTTTCTTGACAGTCGAATTATGTAATAAGTATATAAAAGAATGATATTATTACCAATAATAATATGTTACAGCTATCAGATATATTCTATAAATTATTAGAAAATCCATATAATATTTCTATTGCGTGCTTATTTTCAATAATAGAGAGGGTTATTAAAACGGTATTTATTATTGAAACTGTTGATACAATGTTATTGGCTAATAATAATTCTCTTGATAATAATTTTACGTATGCATTACACTGTTCTATATTATTATCAATTAGGTATATATTTGCGTCAAATAGACATATTTTTTCTTATAAAGCAAGTATAGAAATAAGAAACAATGTTTTACAACATTACCATAAATTATGGTTAAATACTCCATTACATTTATCTTCTAATTATTATAATAGATATATTGATATTATATCTAATAAAATTAAGGAATTAATTAGCAGAATTGCAATTGATTTTATACCAGGTATTATTTCTATAGGGGTATCTATATATACATTATATACTATAATACCATTTCCCTTCAATTACTATAGTTTTTTATACTTATTTAGTATAGAATGTCTATATTATCTATGTAGTTGTAATTATACTAATAAACAAGATGCATTAAATATTATTAAAACAAAAGAATCAAATAAAGTATATAGTATAAGTGCAGATACATTATATAATTCAGAAACGGTGCATATTTATGATAGAATAAATTATGAAATATCTAGGCTTCGATCAGGACTTATTCAACTATATGATAAAGAAATTCAGTATATAAAAATGCAAAATTACCAGGATAGTTTTTTGCATTGGCTAATACATCTTGTAAATGGGGGTATTTTATGTTTAACACGTGGAAAATTCAGTGATAATTCTAAATGTATAGTTTTACTCTATAATGTTAATGAATTAAGATCAGGTATAAATGAATTGCGTATATTCTATAGATATTATTATACAACTAATACTATTTTAGAAGACGTAAATAAAGGAATACTACCTGAATCCCATAGAAAAACTAATTATAGTACAGATAATCTTGTACTAAATAATATTCATTTTAAATTTAATCATAATATAATATTTGAGAATTTATGTATTACATTTAAAAAGGGGTCTATTACTGCTATACTTGGAGAAAATGGATCTGGAAAAACAACATTATTCCGATTACTTATGGGAAAGTATAAAGACTATTCTGGTACTATTATATCTTTCAAGAAGGAAAATATATTATTATGTGAGCAAAAACCACAGCTTTTTACCTGCGAGTCTATTGCATATAATATTGCATATGGATGTAAAAGTATTCTAACAAACAAAATAGATATTACAGAGGACACCTATATCAAAGACAATTTTTCTAATTATTCATTGGCTGTACAAGAAGCAGTTAGATTAATGGATATTAAATATTTAGAAAATTTAGATATTGGTACATTAAGCGGTGGTGAAAAACAGAAAATTAGTATTGCACGAGTTCTTGCAAAAGCAATTGATAGGCCTAATGAAATTAAACTATTATTATTAGATGAATGGGATACTGCATTAGATTATAAAAGTCGTAAAACAGCTTATACAGTAATTCAATATATTAGAAAAATTACAAATTGTATTACTATATTTATTACACATACTAAATATAACGATTACTTATTTTATAATGAATGCGATGCAATTATATTAGAGAAAGGTAATATAGCACAAAAAGGCTCGTTCAAATCTATATGGCCAAAGTATGTAGAATAGATATCTTTGTTAAAATACCATTTATTTGTCTAAAATTTTATTATAATGTACTGCAATGGTACATTATAATAACCTATTTAGTATTAATTTCTTGCCTATTCCTATTTGGAGGAGGGACATCACCATGCATAGCTACTCTCGAAAACCAAGTATAATTGTCCCAACATTTAGACATAGACGCTTTAAGTTTATTATAAATAGACCGACAAGACATATATTATAGCATAATATATTAATATTAGTATTGAGTACCACTTCTATAATAGATATATAAGCTATGATTTTACTTATTTTAGAATAATTCAATACTAATGATGTACTTTATTAGTATTGAATTATTTATTTTATCCTAAACCTGGTAAATTGAAAAACCCGTTTATTTTATAAAAAAGTTTGTGAAAAAAAAATTTCATGAAAAGTTTGGTCAACTTTAAAAAAACGACTCCCCCGGCCTAAAAACGCTCAAAAATCTTATAAAAAAAATATAAGTTTTTTTTAAACCTCCTAAAAAGACAATATTTCTTAAGATACCCTGTTCGTAAAAAAGGTAATAATTGTAAAAATCTTATAAAAATCTTATAAAGTTTTTAAAAATCTTATAAAAATCTTATATTTTATATAGATATTTCTATTTAAAACTAAAATCCAAGGATATAATATTAATAAACTATGCCAAATTATAGCTGTAAAAGGTGTGGATATATTAGTAATATCAAGACACACCTTAGAAATCATTTAAATAGAAAACACCCCTGCATAAATATCCTAAACGGTCCATCCATACTTATATGTTTATCGGAGCTCAACTCTATAAAAACTATACAAACACTGAAAAACACTGAAAAATGCTCTAATATAACTGAAAATTCACTGAAAAATCCTGACAATTCACTGAAAAACACTGAGGAAAATCAGTGTAAAAATATCTGCAGGTTTTGTGGAAAGGGTTTTTCCAGAAAGGACAATATGATAATACATATGAAAGAATACTGTAAGAAAAAAAACTTATATTATTCCGCATCAGAAGTTAGTAAAATTCTTAAAGACAGGGACAAGGAAATGGAAGACAAAGATCGCCGCCTACGTGACAATGATATATTGATGAAAGAAATGCGGAAGCAAATTGAAGTATTATTAACTAAAGTGGGAAATACAAACATTAGTATTAATGTACTAAATGGGTTTGGAAAAGAGGATACAAGCTATATTACAGGTGATTACGTAAGAGAGCTTATTGGGAAAGGTCCTTACCAATGTATTCCAAATTTAATAAAAAGTATTCATTTTAATCCTGATCATCAGGAGAATCATAATATTAAAATCCCAAATCGTAACAAGAATATTGCACAAATTTATAATGGAACTAATTGGGAGTTAGCAAATAAACAGGATACATTATCTAATATGAGTGACAAAGCATATAATATGATAAATGAGCATTATGAAGAGGGTAGTAACAAGTATATGGATGGATTTAAGGAACGACTTGATGATAAAAATATAGAAACTACTAAGAAAATTCAAAAAGATGTAGAACTGACCGTATTAAACAGCCAGGAAATAATAAAATGACGTATTTAGCATCTTTAACTTTATGATTTATTAAGTCCTATATGGATTTCTAACTGTGTGCCTTACAGGCGATCTAGACCTTTCCCTCGCCCTCGCCCCCCCTTCATCATAATCATCATAATGATAATCGTAATTACCAAGATATGTTCGATCATCTCTTTTTTTGCGATACCTGCGATATCTGCGAGGTAAAGATGCAACCGCATCTGCAGTCGCATCTAACGCGGCCCGACCTGCATCTACACCAATACCTACACCAATACGCCCGGTAAATGAAGCGCCTCTTCCAAGACAACATAATCCCTGTCCAACGATTGGACATATTGTTTCGCCACAGTATTCACAACAATCTTTTTGCCCATCACTGCATAGTTGGCCACATTCAGCACATTTATCACCACAGTATTTTGTCATTTCCCAAGCCTTTTTACGTAATGCTGTGTGTCTTCTGTGTGAGTGTCCCGGAACTGCACCCGGTTGTACACTAATCGGAGATGAAACCCGCCGCGCCGCCGGTGGAGGACACGGTGGAGGCGCGGGCACCGTGACCGGTTCTTCTTGATAACTATCATCACTATCACTACTCGAAAAATTGGCGTTAAAGCAACCTCGCCTGAACCTTGCTCTTTCTTGCGCCTTCGCTGCAGCTCTTTGTCGGTTCAGTCTTTCGCTATCTTTTTGCTGTTGTTCACACCTTGCTTTTTCTCTAACCTCAGCCTCGCGTCTTTGGGAAGCTTGTTTTCGGGCTAATTTCTTATAAACTGCTGCTCTTTGTCGTGCTCGTTGTTGGGCTCTTACTTGTTCGGCTTTATTTTGAGCTTCTATTTCTGCCCTTTCGGCCTCTCTCCTCGCCGCTTCTGCTGCCCTTGCCGCTTCTGCTGCCCTTGCCGGCGGTGGCGGTGGCGGGGGCGGAGCACCCCAGCCCGGTCCAGAATATCCCCTCCCCCACGGATCCCCTGCGTCGGAGTACGAGGCGGTGGGTGGTGGCCGAGCACCCCAGCCCGGTCCAGAATACCCCCACGGATAAGTGGGTTGTGTCGCCCTTCGCTGCCCCTGACCAACACCTAAAAATGCATCGTATATCTGCCGAATATCGGAATCAATAAGCACCTCATACGCGCTCGCCACCATTTTGAACCGCTCCGCGGCATTATTCTTCTGGTCCACTGGCTTCGTCGCCCATTTGTCGGGGTGCCACTTTAACGCGGCCTTTTTGTACTCCTTTTTGATCTGATTCTCGGTAGCACCTGAATTTATTCCTAAAATAGCATAGGCGGTAGGATAGCGAAGGTTCTCAAATTCTTGTGCGTGTGGTTGACCTGCTCCTCCAAATTGCTTCATATAATTTCTTAATACTCTCTAGCCTACACGACCATTTATGTTAACCCATTTTCCAGTTTCTGGATTTTGTATTTTATGAAACATTATATATTATATTTATATTAAAAATTGATATTGAAAATTAAATTTTTTAAGAATAAAAATATCTGGCATGAATAGTACAGCTATAAACTGCAATCATAAATATGATTCGAAAGAATCAAGAGAAATATATAATATGTGTTCTTTAACAGATCCCCGTACAAATAGTGATACATTATTAGAAAAACTGACTGTATCAAATACCTATTCAAATCCTATATCGTGTAATATGAATCTATTCACAACTGATAATGAATATGATAGATTAATGGAAAAAATACTTAAGTATGGGACAATATCACCAACTGGTCCTACAGAGGATACTCCATCTTCAATTAAACTACCTTTAAAACCTCATCAACAAAGAACTTTACACGAGATGATTATTCGAGAAAAAAGCGAATATCGTCTTATTGGTAAGAATAATATATTAATGTTATGTGACAATGTTGGAAGCGGCAAGTCAATTGAAATCTTATCGTTAATTGCAAAAAACCCAATTGTAGAATCAGTATGGAAGAATAAGTATTATTTACCAGGTAATATATCCAAATATCGCAAAGATAAATTTACTATTCAGGGATTTGGTTATAGTAAAAAAATTAAAATATTTTCCGCCAACCTATTGATAGTCCCACATAATATTTATAATCAGTGGATAAATTATATAAAAACAAATACAACATTGCTATACTATGGTATTGGCAAGAAAAAAGATATTATAAAAGATAAAGAAAGTCTATACTCAAAATTAATGAGTATAAATATATTATGTGTTAAATCTACAATGTTTAAGGAATTTATTGCTAAAATGAATACTATATTTGGCGAACCAATGTTAAAAACTAAATCTTTAAATTATAGTAAAGATAATGGATATACGACCAAATCAGTTATTGTTGATTCTCTATCTCAATTATATAAGAAATTTTCATCAACCTTTTTATCAAATCCAAGCAAGGAAGTTGTAACCGAATATAGTAATAATTTCAAAAATATACTAGAGAATATAAATTATGATGATCTATCTAATAGTGAAAATATTCAAGTATGTGACTCTGAACAGCGCGTTAAAGGTATAGAATATCCAAATAAAGATAAGACAGGATATATGTTTCAACGTGTTATAATTGATGAAGTAGATTCAATACGTATTCCGGCCTTTCCGCATGTTTATGGAAAATATACTTGGTTTGTTACTTCTTCAATCAACAATCTATTATATCCAAGAGGAAAGTATAAATACTGTTCTAAAGAACACAAGAGATTTCCTTTATCAAATGGTATTTTTGGATCAGGATATTTAAAAGAAACTATATTAGAAATAGTAGATATTTGGAATGGATATTATTCATCTAGTGGATATTCTGGCTTTAATTCATTAAGAGTATTTAAAACAATAGTAAGAAATCATAACGATTTTATAAAGGACTCCATATATATACCACCACCTAATATTAAATATATTAAATGTTACACTCCTCCTGAATTAATTGCTGTTGCAGATGCCGTAAGTAAAGATGCACTCAAGGCTTTAAATGCAGGAGATACTAAAACAGCAATAGAAATATTAGGGTGTTCTTCTGGAACAGAAGACGACATTTTATCTATTGTAAATAATAAATTATATAATGAAAAAAAAAAAATAGAAGAGACACTAAAAAAAAAAAAAAAATTATATAATGAATGTTTAATATCTCTAAGTACAATCATAGGCCTATTATATGACGCAACAAATTTAGAAAATGAAGGAGATATTAATCCAGTATTGGTATCTGAATTAACAGAACAAAAAAAACAACTGCGCAGCTCTCGAGATAGTTATAAAACATCAATAGATACATTCACTAAAAATTTATCTTCTGTAGAAGATAAAATTAAAGGAATTGAAGAAAGAGTAAGTGGATGTGATAATAAAGTGTGTCCAATTTGTTCTTGTAAAGTAAAAGACCCATCTTTGACTCCTTGTTGTAAGAACGTATTCTGTATGAGTTGTATTGGTATGACTCTCGAGTATTCGAAAGAATGTCCTATGTGTAGGGCTAAATTAGATATTAAAACCATAAAATTAATTGTTAAATCGTCTGAAAATAAGAGTACAAAAGATACGAAACAATTGCCAACGAAATTAGATGTCCTTATTAATTTTATAAATACAAATAAGAAAAGAAGAATTATGGTGTTTTCAGAATATGATAATACATTTTTACTATTAAAAAATGAGTTTGAAAAAAAGGATATCAAATATTCTAAACTACAAGGTTCATCCGACAGGGTTAGTAATATAGTAGATAAATTTAAAAACCATGAATTCCAGGTATTACTATTAAATGCAAAAAATTTTGGAGCAGGATTAAATTTACAATTTACAGATAATATATTTATATTTCATCGGATGAATTCTGATTTAGAGAATCAGGTAATTGGTCGTGCTCAGCGTCTAGGAAGATCTGAACCACTATCAATCCATTATATGTGTTATCAAAATGAATATCATAAAAATACTATATTAGAAAATGCAGAAATAATAGATATAGATACGCCTAATGTAATAGAAGGATCTAATATAGTACAAGCTGAATCAGAATTAAATGAAGTAGTAGTAAATACCGGTTAAATATAATTTTATGATAAAAAAAATAATAAAACTATATTATAATGAATAACAAAAACATATGTAAATCACATGGCCCTACTTGTGATCGTAGATGTATAGATCCAAATGTCGATAATGGTATGATGACTAAAGTGTGGGGACCAACTGGGTGGTTATTTTTACATTGTATAACATTTGGATATCCATATACTATTAACCCAATGAACCCAGACCATGCGTATAAAAAACAACATTATAAAACTTTTTTTGAGATGATAGGATATGTATTGCCCTGTAAATATTGCAGAGCATCTTATATTGATTTTGTTAAAGAAATACCAATAGATCCTTATTTAGATTCAAGAAAAGATTTATCTAATTGGCTATATATAATACATAATAAAGTGAACGAAAAGTTAGGTGTTCCTTCTTCTTCAATACCTTCGTTTGATGAAGTTCAAAAATTTTATGAACAATTTAGGGCAAAATGTAAAAAAACTACCGAAGAAGAGAGGCAAATAAATAAAGAAAAGGGTTGTGTAAAGCCGGCAGATGGTACGCCAAAAAAATGCCTTATTAATGTTGTAGCCTGTAAAGAAGGAGACATAACAAGAAGAAGTAATTCGATAGTATATAGTGATATCTCGTCATTTAATAAATCAAATAGTTGGTTAAATAATATTGGAAATATTTTTACCTGGAAGAGTTTATTAATTCATTTTATTTTATATTCCATTATACATTATTTATTTTATAAGCTAATAAAAAAATAATAAATGTGTATTATAAATGGACAATACCATATTATTAATAATATTATTAGTAACTTGTTGGACCTTGAATCCCTTTTTAAAAAGACAAATGGTGGGTAAATTAGCTGCAAATGAATATATGATATTTAATCACAGTTTATGTACTATATTAATAGTATTATATGTTGCATATTTATTAATAAATAGACAATATGATATCAACACTGTACGAAAATTATCTAATAAAGATATATTTATAGCATTTATTGGCGCATTTATAACAGTAGTATCTTCTGTAGTTTTAATATCTCTTTTACAAAATAACGAGGCTTCTTATATTATTCCACACGTACAACCTTGTATAATTGTATTAACATTAATGATAGGGTACTTTTTTTTTGAAGAAAATATTTCACGTAACAAATTAATAGGTACTGGGTTAATTGCAATTGGATTAGGGTTTATGAATAAAAAATAAGATAGCTATTAGGAAATAAATTTGATATAATATTATTTAAACTATATAAAAATTAGTAGTATGAAAATAATCAATGTATTAGGTTATAAAATAAATTACCCTGGTTGGGCACAAAAACTCATAAAAGTAAGCGATATATACCATATTCATAAAATTCTTGGATTAATAGTATTAATTAATTTTACATTTCAATTAATACTCTTCTCTTTTACAGGATCAATGTGGTTACCGAAATATATAGTTATACCACATATATTATTACATTTATCTTCATTTCAATATAAAGTGTTACATTTTCGTATTGATAAACCATATACCAATATGTTTATATGGAAAGAGTTTAGATTACATTCTACAATATTTGTCATTCGTTCTTGCGCAATTATATTATGGCCCAATAGATCTTATTGTATTGTAATTCTATCAATGATAAGCGCCGATATAGTATCATACTTTTATGGATTACCTAATATAAGTACAGCAAGAGAATATTATAAGTATGAAAAAAATCAGATCACTAAATATGTATTAAGAGCATATATTAGTATTAGTATAATTAGTAATACTATAATATGCTGTGGTGTATTAAATAAACCCTCATCTATATTAGTATTTAGTACTCTTCCGGGAATTCAAATTTCTACATTTGGTATGACTTTACTGCGGAAAAAATTTATATCTTTAAAAAGTGGTACAATTATTTACCATATAATACTTCTAATTGTTCATATAACATGGTATATACTTTATAATGATGTATTACTGTTTATATCAGCATTTATAATATATATATTAAGAATGTTAGGATTATCAAAGTATATTATTTGGCCTGCTTTCTTTATATTAAAACACTGTTTTAATGAATATAATTTAGTTACTCTCTATGATATTTAAAAATACTCCGATGTTGTTCTCCACAATATGGTTTTGAATAATCACCTAAATTTGCAAACTCAAAATGTATTGTATGAACTTCTCCTTTACCTACATTAACCAGTATAGCATAGTCTTTTAATTTTTTAGGAGGTTGCATCTTTAAAAAATAATTCGCAGCGGTATGATTTGAAAGTATATCCATAATTTTATCAAGAGTATCTTTATTATTATGTGTTACATTTAATTTAATAGATTGTATTAACTGTGTTTTCCAATCACTTACAATAGATATTTCCAAATTATCTAAATTTTCAATGTCACGAATAAACCCCCTGTATAAATAGTCTATATCAAGGGGTTTATATATTTTATAATGGGTTTTAATACCTATACTAAGCATGTATTGGTTAATATTATCGATTTTTTCAGGCGTGAGCTCTTCTATATTAATAGAGTTTGTTTCTTGATTTCCATAATGAATAATCAACCCTTTCATATATATTTTCCGCATACTTTCAAAAATATCTTTATAGTCATTTTTTACATCTTGAAGAGATAATTTATAAAAAAAGGGCTGTTTTAAATCAGCTTTAAAAAGATCATCTAAACTAGATATTTTTTCTTCATTTTTACAATTAGACATACTAATATATATAGTATATTTAATTTTTTTTTATATTATTTTTACATAATAGAACACCAATTAGATACACTATTTGATTCATATACACTATTTGATTCAGATGCACTATTTGATTCAGATACATTATCAGGAGTATCTTTATTAATATCTTCTTGTATGTCTTTGGTAATTTCAGTAGATTTAGGTTTAGGTGATATTGGTAAAGTATCTTTATTTAATTTTTGTAAAGAATTATGTATAGCAGCTTCCGTTATTTCTTTGATAATATCGTTAATAATGTCTTTATTTTTTGTAGAAGTTTCTTCATGAATAATTATTTTAGGAACATTAGAACATTGATCTATATTATAAATACTTTCAATATTTTTATATTCTCCTACATATTTCGGAATCACGTTAATATACATCGGTTGATTTGTATTTTTATTAGATTTAACTAAATCGATATTTTCTAAATTATCAGGTACATTACAATTTATATCTTCCAGAGATATAATATGATCAGATAAATCTTTTTCTAATCTATCTGAATTAGAATTGTTTGAACAACAACCATCTGATGTATATCCTTCTAATTTAGCTATATTTGATTTATAACATTCGCTATCGGATAGATTACGACTACTTGAAAGATCACTATCATATTCAACTAATTCATCTGAATATTCATTATTAACTATACTACATATATCCATATCAGATAAACTCTCTGAATCACTATTTGGTTCTAATTCAGATAAATATCCTTCTGATAAATTATCTTTAGTGTTATTATTTTTGTTGAGAGATACTTTATCTAATATTTCTTTCGACTTATTTTTTATCCAATTACGCTGTTGATATTGGTACCAAAGTTCATCAATTTCATTTTCTTTATGTATATTTTCATCTATATCAGATAATACCGAATCATCCCAATCTTTAGAATGCATTGTAGTCAGAGGATGATCTTTGAAATCATGAAGATTAAACATAGGATTTAAATTAGGATATTTACTAAGCGGATATTTTGATTTGTATATTGACTCTTTATCTATTTTAGGTATTATATTTGATGGAGGAAGAGATGAGGTGTAAATAGGGACCGTCTTGTATTTCTCTGTAGTAGATTTTAATTTTTTTTTATATAAGTTGGGTAAAGTACTCGATTTTAGTTTAAATATGGGCGTTTTTATAGAATTAATAGAAGGAAGTACTATTGGTTCTAGTTTTTTTGGATATAATACATCATTATAAGTGGTTAATGTTTTGTTGTATGATTTGTTATGTGAGTTATATATTGATTTAGGTAATTTATTATAGGTTTGATATGCAACCGTCTGTCTTTTAATAGGAGATAAAGGTTTGCGATTTTTAAAAAAATCTCTATAATAACAGTTATTATCATTCTGGCGATTATTATAAGGATGGTCTATATGAGACATAATATAGTATACATATATTTCTTTAATATTTGATATACTTTAAAATTTAGGAAGAACACATTAAACAATCGGGTTCTTTCTGTACTTCTATACTAAAAGTTTGTGCTTTAGCAGTTGCGCGACGACGAAGATAATATATACCTGTTTTTAATCCTTTTGACCAAGAATATAAGTGCATAGAAGATACTTTACTAAAATCTGGATTTTGTAACCATAAATTTAAACTTTGTGATTGGCACACATAAGCACCTCTATCCGCTGCTTGATCGATTAGTGTTTTCATAGAGAGATCCCAAGAGGTTTTGTATGTTTGTTTTATAATAGAAGGAATTTCAGATATATTTGAAATAGAACCATTATCTAATATAATTTGGTCTTTTAATTTATTATTCCATAAGCCTATTCTTAATAAGTCGTCCTGTAAATATTTATTAATAACTAAAAATTGTCCAGCAAGAGTACCTCTTGAATATATATTGGATGTAAAAGGTTCTATACATTCATTATAACCTAAAATTTGACTTGTAGAAGCGGTTGGCATAGGTGCTAATAAAAGAGAATTGCGAATACCATTTTTAACTATGTTTGTACGTAAATTATCCCAGTCTAAGTTTATAGATCCTGCTTTTGTAACAGGTTCGATACCCCACATATTAAATTGAAAAAGTCCATTATGTATAGGAGAATTTATAAAAGTTGAATATGACCCCAAGTGAGTTTTCCTATTTAGTTCATCTCGCGTTGGTTTTAATTTATGATATAACGAGTTAGTTTTTAAATTTGTAAATGAAAATTCCTTAGAATAATATTCGGGAACAATATCTACTTTAGATAATCTTCCTTTAAATTCTTGAATAACAGGTGCTCTTTCTGAAGCAATTTCCATACTTTTTTCACACGCCGCGTGATAGATAGTTGCAAATATTTCTTTATTTAATTGTTTAGCTTCATCACTATCAAAACCATATTTAAACATTGCATACACATCTGCTAAACCTTGAACACCTATACCTAAAGGACGATGTCGTGTATTAGATATAAATGTTTCTATAACAGGATAAAAGTTAATATCAATTATTTTGTCTAAATTTTTAGTCACTACTTTTGTAACTTTATGTAATTTTTCAAAATCATAAGTAGGTTTTAAATATTTAAAAAGTGCATTAAACCCACCTATATGATTATTATTTATAAATATTTGTGGAACAGTAGTTATAAATTCATCATCGTCATCACACTGAGAATTTAGTTTTGCGAAAAAACTATTACGTTTAGTCTCATTATCTAAATTTATTTCTTCAAACTCAATATTATATGATTTAAGATAGAGTTTTACATACGTACAAAATACACAATCGGTTTTTGAATATACTTTTACATTTTCTACAGAAGATGTATCAAATGGTTTAACAAATGATCCTAAAGCAATAGACGCAAGAGTACAACAGGCATATTCTGTATGATCCGAATACTCTATAATTTCAGTACATAAATTACTACTTTTAATTGTTCCTATATTTTTTTGATTGGATTTTTTGTTAGAAGCATCTTTATAACATATATATGGTGTTCCAGTTTCCATTTGTGATATTAATATTTCTTTCCAAATAGAAATAGCAGGAAGTTGAGAAACCCTATTATCAGGATCTTTTTCTAATTCTATATAGCGTTTTTCAAATTCTTCTCCGTATAAATCACTTAAACCCTTACATTTATCGGGACACATTAAGGTCCATTGTTCATTGTTTTTTACCCTTTTCATAAATAAATCAGATAACCATACCGCATAAAACAGATCTCTGGCACGAGCATTTTCATCACCATGATTTTTCTTAGCTTCAAGAAAAGCCAAAATATCAGGATGATGGGGTTCTAAATAAATTGCAAATGAACCATTCCTTTTACCAGACTGATTGATATGACGAGCAACCTCATTATATACTTTAAGCATTGGAACAATACCATTAGATTTACCATTGGTACTTCTAATTTTAGAATTATTTCCACGAATATCGTGTATATGCAAACCTATACCTCCTGCCCATTTGGATATCTGGGCACAATCAGATATAGCTTTATACATACCATGAACACTATCTTCAACACCTAGTAAAAAACAACTTAGCAATTGTGGTCTTGGAGTACCACTATGAAATAAAGTAGGTGTAGCGTGTGTAAAATGCTTTGATGATATCATATCATACGTTTCAAGAGCATCTTTTAAATTATCACTATGAATTCCTAAAGCAACTCTCATTATTAAATGCTGAATTCTCTCTACTATTTTTCCGTTTATTTTCATTAGATATGCCTTTTCTAAAGTTTTGAATCCAAAATAATCAAAATTAAAATCTCTTGAATAGTCGATATAATCATTAATTTTATCTTTATTATCTAAAACAAATCTATATACCTTTTCAGAAATAAGAGGATAATGATTTTTATGAATATCTTTATTATGATATAAAATATAAATAGTTTCTGAGAATGAAGGAGATGTTGTTTTTTGATTATTAGATATAATAATTCTAGAAGCAAGAGTACTGTATTCAATATGTTCCACACTTTTTTCGGTACATTGTTCTCCTGCAAGTTCGTCAAGTTCTGTTGTAGTTACTCCATCATATATTCTCGAACAAACTTTCTGTGCTATCTCTGTTGCTTCTACGTTATTTAGTTTAGGTGTTATTTCGCATAAAGAACGTAACCGATGAATTACTTTATCAAATGATACTTCCTCAAAATCTCCATTTCTTTTTTTCACTCGCATTATATATAATATAGCAAATATCTTTTAAATCGGTATTAACTTTAAATCTTATATATATATCGATTAAACTACTTCAATGAAAACTCAACTTCAATTAACAGTTTTTAAGAGGTAGTATTAGTGGTCTTTTACTATTTAATTTTAGTGATTACAAATATATAAGTTTTAGTGAGTACAGATATATAAGTGTTAATATTATTGCGGGTTCATTTATGCAATAAGTAAAATATCTTATGTGGATAGATGTAAATTGTAAAAATAACTATAATAAAATAGGAAATATTATAGGTATTGTATCATTATTCGGGTTTGTTAGTTAATAGGGGTTATATTATTAGATAAAGTAGGTTTATCTAAATTATTTAATACACACTAATATTATACTTTATTTGCGAGACCCATAGAACTGGCGCCAAATGTTATTACATGCAGCACAATCACTTTTATTCACTCTACCTTTACATAAACAAGGTCTTGTTACTCCTAATCTATGACGATTTTCCCCGATATATTCCCTCATCATCTGCGGCGTCATTTGAGGTGGAAGTGGAGCTTCAGCAGCGGAACCCCCATCTTCGCCATCATCTCGAAGAAGGAAATAATATGGATCAATTATGCTAATAAGCCGTGCACGGTCCTTCTGAGAAATTCTACCAGAAGAGCTAATAATACTGTCATAAGCGTCTCTAATATCATATCTTATACGTGACTTATCTTGCAGAATTTCAGCACTTAGGGAATCGTCTCTCTGGCTCATAAAATTATCAATTCTATAACTTACACCAAACCCCCATCTCGATTGTGCTGGATTTATAATATCATCGTAAAGTATTCCGCGCAATGTTCTGTTTGTCGGAAACATTTTTCGAAGAAATGACTCAATATTAGTTTGTCTTTCTTTCTTGCGACGTGTTTCCTCCATGTGCCGCCGCTTCGCCTCCCTCCTTTGGAGCTGCTCCGTTTCCCTCCTTTGGCGCTGCTTCTCATCTTCCCTACGTCGCCGCTCATTATCACGCCGGCGAATGTATTCGCGGCGCAGTATCGGATCCCCCATCGTAGGATCTTCATGACATTCAGAAGCATCAACTGTTACATTTCGTGGTTGAGTTACACTCCTGCTCATGCATCCTAAGCATTTCGGGGGGATTGTTCCAGGCCTATCATACTGCTTTGGTGGTCCAGACCATTGTGTCATATTACCACATCCTGGGCATTCCCCAGACCTTATTACGTCCGGCGTGCAGGCCTGCTTGCATCGAGCTGCCACTGCCGCCGCCGCTCCCGCTGCCGAGGAAGCTGCCGAGGAAGCTGCCGAATAAGCTGCTGCTCCCACAGAGGAAGCTGCTTCTCCTACCGCTCTTGCTGCAAGAACTGACGCACTGGGCGCGCTAAGATACGCCTCCTGTAGCCGTTGGTAAGCTCTAGATCGTCTATCTGGGCTGTATTTGCCGACCTTAGTCTTAGTATTCTTTTTATGTGGAGCAGCTTTCCCCTTACTATTCCTTTTTTTCTTCCCTCCACCAGTTCTATCATATTTTACATAGTTAGACAATACAGTAGCACCTGTTTTAGAATGAATGCTAACTAACCGTCCTGTAGTTGGATTAATTATTTTTTCAAAAGACATATATATATATATATAGAAATTATGTTCAAGATATAGATTTTTAATTAGACATATTTTAAATTAAGCAGAGATTGGTATAGCTATATATAGATAGAGTGTTATTTATATAAAATGGAAATAAATTCAAGAAAAGAATATGAGTTTCCGACAGATATATGGTGTATTATCAATCTATATCTGGGACATAAATATTGGGAAAATCGTAAAGAATTAACTTATCTTTCACAGGCACTTGATTTTTCAAGTTCAAATTATATATATCATAGTTATTGGACGTGGTATAAATGGAGAGAGAAACTAGAAAATAGTTGGTATTTAGGAAAAAGGCTAATGAAACCAAAAATACCAAAGAGATTTATTAATTTACAACTTAATAACCCCTATATTATAAGTATAGATCCTCCTAAATTATCCATTTGTCAAAAAAATATAATAGAAAGTCATTCATATTATAGAGACAAAGTACATTACAATAAGTGATTGTTTAACATATATAGATTTCTATTTATATTAAACATAATTTAACAATTTTCACCATCTTCGTCACAAGGAATATTTAATTCTGTCCAGGTACCCGGTGTTGCCCAAGCACAACTGGCTTCTGTCCCGAGTTGATTATCTCCTAATACAACTCTTACATATCCCATTTCTCCCCAATATTCTCCCCAACTATTACGTACATTCCAATATTGCTTATTTAATTTAGCATCATACCCCCATCCTACAATACTTATTATATGGTCTATTTCTTTGCTTTCATTAGGAACATCTAATATTCCACCACGATAGTTTAAAATTTTATTGGCATTAATCCCACAGGCAATAGGACCATTGTTATATATTTCGTGCATCATATTAACATGTCCCGATACAGTTCCATATTGATATATAGAAGCATTTGGATATGGGGTAATTTCTTTGCATTTACCACCTAAAGAACTAAATGTAGAACAAGTGCGGCATATATTTTCCGGTTTGCAAGTATAATCTCTGGATTGACAACCCTCCTCATTTGAATCAGAACTACAAGCTTCATAAGCTAAACAAGTATCGTATGGTACGCTTCCATAATTATGAATAAATTTATATGCCGCTAAATGATCTCCTCCATTGCATGTTCCTGCATCTCCACAATTTAGTAAGAATTGAACTGCCAAATTAACATCAGGACTTTTGGCATTTCTAGCAATTTTAATCCTATCACCTAAAGCACTTATAGCTCCATGAGCCCAGCAAGAACCACAATATTGAGGTATATGTTGATTTAAATTTTTAGTTAAATAATGAGTTCCATTCACATTATCCCAAGACCAAGATTTAGGAAGAGTATCTATCGGTTTTGTATATATATTATGAATCCCATTAAAATATTGAGGCTTATATTCGCGCTGTAAGGAACTTAGACATAACAGAGGTTGAAATAATAATATAATTTTAGTAAGTTGCATAATATTATTATAATATAAAATCTGTTTAAGTGATTTAATTCTTTAACTGATCTGGATACTTTTATATTAATATATGATATATGTCTTCTGCTATTGTTCCATTAGCAATAATAAGTATAGCAATTATAAATTATCCATTATGGAAAACTGTAATAAAATTTCAAGATAAAAAATATATAGGACAGGAATGTTCAATGAATACTTTAAGAGGAGATGTTTGCTTAGAAAGTAAAGAAGAGATTTGCCCAAGAAAACCATCTTATAAACAATGTACTAATAATAATATGCCTCTAAGCAAATGTCAATGTAATAATCCTGGTTTTGAATTATGTCCTAAAAATTTACAATATAATGAAAAATGTTTTATGAAAAAATATAGACAAATGCCCGATTTAACAATATACCCTTCTTTTCCAAAGTCACATACAAGAGTAAATATTAGGAGATGTGATAATACCGGGTATAATCACAACACACCATTATCAAAAGTAAAACCAATTCAATATAAAGAAAACGATACAAAGTCTAATTATTTAGATAGGAATCATCTTTACTCTCAACATCCACAGTGCTAACAATAATAATGGGTTTAAATAAAATTATATTTATTCATTAGAAGAATAGGTATCTATATATTCTCTAATACAATCTTCTTTTATAGTATAATACTCTTCAATGAAATCTTTAGAATAAGAGTTACTTATAACAACAGAATCGAATTTATAATTTTTACAAAGTGGCTTTAACTGATATATCCAATGTTGAATAATCAGACACCATGTTATGATATATTTTAAATATTCTTTAAATATTACGGTGGAAAATATACCATTTATACATATAGTTGTAATAGTTTGAATCAAAGAGATATACATTAGGGAAATAGTATGTAAAGAATTAAATATAGATTGTAACTCAGATTTATTATCTGATATTTTATCAATAGAAGTATCTTTGCAAAATTCTATAAAATCTTTAGAATTAGACCTTGTATCAGATTTAGAAGAAGAATTCATATATATAATATATATGAATAGCTTTAAACATATATATTATTTAAATATAGCTGATAATTTATTAGTCAAAACAGGAATTTTACTAATTTTTTTTTGTAATTGATAGACTATTGATGCGGGAGTTGTTTTAATAAGTTCATCAAAATTATTAGTTATAATATCATCTAATAAAAGTTGTACAAGAGATTCTAAAATATATGAACCATTTTTTGGATATGTTATAGTAATCTCTTTTATAATAAAATCTAGATTTTTCAAGGTGATCATGTTTATAAGCTCTGAATATTTTCCAGCAAATAAATTACTTAATTGTATCGGTTGAGGCGCATAACTACATAATAATCTTGTAGAATGTAGATAAAAACTGTCATATAAATAGTTACAGTTTGATTTTTTTTTCATACTAAAAATATCAACTATACGAGATATAAAATCGCTAAATCGATAAAAAGTATTTGTATAATCAGGCAATGATATGTTTAGATATAATGAATATGGGTATATATACAACGAATTGTCTTTATATTCAATAATAAATAATTTATTAGAGGATCTTTTAGAACGATCAAAATAAACAATGTTTTGTTTTAAAAATTGCCATTTAGATGTAGATATACGCACTCCATTAGATAAACTATCTAATATAAGATTGTTAAATATAAAAGAGCTATCATAATCTTTAAAATCAATAGTGCATTTGACAACATTAAATATATTAATAGAACAATCTTTATATTCATTGAGATAATTGTTATTTAATTTATCTGGAGTAAATGGGAGAGGTTTTAAGTTAATAGTTTCTGTATCATTTTTAATAGTTTCTAAATAATTTGAATTAATTTTATCCACCAAAATAGGTGCAATAGGAGATTTTATAGGTTTTGATTTATATATTAATAAGGGCATTTTAGTATGTTTTTTTATTGAATAAAACTGTTTATATATAGGACGAAATGTTTTATATAACTTATCAGCAGTAGACTTGAATAGACGTAATCTAAGATTTTGAATACACAAATTATAAGTAGATAAATTTATAATACATTGTTTCATCCAAAAAATATCCTTTTTCCATATTTTACCAATAATATTGCATTTCATTAGTTTATTTTCTATCATAACATCCTCTAAATTTAACTTAACGTGATTATTGATTGATATATGTATAATAAATTCTTTAAAATAAGTATTTGGTAAATCTGCATCCTTATTTGATTTAAGATCACCCAATAACCTTTGTAATTCTGACATAACATTATATTTTAAGAATAAATTGGATATCATTATTACAACTTTGTCACCAAAAATATTAATTTTATCTGTTTCGGAATCATGGCTTATTTTTAAATTATGACAAACACCTATATAGTATTCTTTATAATATAATCTAAGACGCTTAACATACAATCTTGTTTTATTATTATTTTTAGTTAATCTTATGCTACGAGATCTTATATGAAAATTTTTAAAATATACATAGTAGTGTTTAATTCGGATAATAAAAAAGTCTATGAATTCTTGTTTTAATCTATTTAATAATGATATTTTATTTAGAGTATCTAAGTGCGAATTTATCCATATCTGAAATGTACTCTTTAATACAGCAATATTAACTAATTTAGGATATAATACAATATGAGATATATGTATTATAGGGATAAGAGTTTTAATATCAAAGCTTGTTTTAATCATTTTAAATTCTAGTTTTTCAAAAAATTTAGTAGAATTACATTGAATATTATTTATTAGTAGTTGATTTTGTCTTCCTAGTTTTTTTACAAATATATAACAATTTTTATTTATATTATACTGGCGTTTTATATGTATATTGAAAAAATAGTTGATTAAAGAATGAAATAATTTCCATAAATATAGACGCATATAATTGATGGATGGAACATAATTATTCATTTGTATAATAAAACAAAATAGTTTTATGTAATAATAGCTAAATTAGAAAGTTTTATTCTAATAAAGAAAATATAATAGATATATAAAATGAGTTGCGAGAAAGTATGGACATTATCTACAAGCGACAATTCATCAGACTTATATAAGTTAGAGAATATAACGAATTGTGACACATATGAATATTATTCACCAAGCGATAATAGTTCTATAAAAAATTTGATTAGTCTTACTTATGTAAATATACCCACTATTATGCATGTAATAAAAGAACGCTATAAAGAAAATAATATATATACCTACAATGGTGATATTATTATTTCAATAAACCCATTCCAAAAAATAGATATTTACTCAATACAAAATACGTTAAACATAGAAGAGGACCCACATGTATATTCTTTATCTGAGAAGGCGTATAAAAATATTTTTAAGAAAAATCAGTCTATATTAGTATCTGGAGAATCAGGATCCGGTAAAACAGAAAATACAAAATATATTCTAAACTATTTATGTCATAAGTACGCAGTAAGTTCATGTTTAAGTAGTAAAATAATAAATTCAAATTATATAATAGAATTATTTGGAAATGCAAAAACTATTCGTAATGATAATTCTAGTAGATTTGGAAAATTTATAAAACTATTTATAAATAATAATAAAATAGTAGGTGGTCATATAGAAAATTATTTATTGGAAAAGTCTCGTATATCTGAGACCAATTCGGCTGAAAAAACATATCATATATTTTATCTAGTATGTCAAAATAATCACATTTTAAGAAAATATGGTTTTAAGAATATATCTGAATATACACTATTAAATAAATCTTGTTATACACACGTAAATGAAGAGTTTAATGATGTAGACAGGCTTATCAATATATTTGAGCAATTTTCTTTTGATCAAAAAGATATAGACAGTTTTTTTTCCAAGTTAAGATTAATATTAGAGTTATTAAACTGTACTTCCAGAGAATTGTTAAAGGATATTTTAGAATCGATGCCATTTATATTAAGTAAATTAGATATAACAGTAGATGGCCTATATAACAAACTAACAGAAAAAGAGTTTATAGTAAACAATGAATGTATAAAAAAACAGTTAGACAATAATGAAATGAAAGTAAGCATAAAAACATATTGTGAAGATATTTATGAAGATATGTTTTCTATTATTATATCACAAATAAGTCATCAATTAGGAGATGTCTCTGAAAATTATATTGGAATATTAGATATATTTGGATTTGAAGTATTTGAAAAAAATGGATACGAACAGTTATGTATAAACTATACAAATGAGGTATTACAACAAATATTTAATGAATATATCTTTAAAAATGAACAATTAGAATATAAAAAAGATAATCTGGATTGGGAATATATTGAATATTCTAAAAATGATAATATATGTAAATTATTTAATGCGCCAATATCTATTTTTTCTATAATTAACGAACAATCTATATTAGGTTCAGGAACAGACAAAGGGATATATTCGTCGTTTGAATCAAATATTAAATCAGACATTTTAAAGATTAATAATCTTAAACGAATAGATTATAAATTTTCTATAAAACATTTTACAGGAGAGGTAGAATATACAATAGATAATTTTATTAGGAAAAACAGGATTAGTAGTAGATCTTCAAAAGTAAAAACTAATTTACACTATTTTACAAACCAATTACAAGAATTAAAAGAAGAATTAGATTCTAATCAATGTTATTTTATAAGATGTATTAAACCAAATAACCAAAATAAACCAGAATATTTTGACCAAGAAAAAATATATAAACAGCTATTATACAGTGGCATTATAGAAGGTATTAAGATAATATTGAAAGGATATCCAGTAAAAAAAGAAAAGGAACAATGTATAACAGAATTTAAATATATGTCGTATTATGAGAAAAGATCTATCATTGAATATTTAATAGAAAATAATACACCAAAAGAAGATTTTCAAATAGGTACTAAAAAAATTTTCATGAAAGCCCCTATTTACGATGATTTATATAGAAAAAATATCAAATATAAAGAAGAACTTGCTACATATATTCAAAAATATATACGACGGTTAATTTGCCGTAAGAAGTTTTTTTATAGTCTTTATTTTATTATACAAATACAATCGATAATTCGAAAGTTTATTTCAACCAAACGAGTAAATAGACTACGCTATATTAGATCAAGTATCAAGATTAATTCACATATTAGAAGGTTTTTATTGTTAAAAAGGTATAATATATATAAAAATGCTACTATAATAAACTCTTATATCAGAAGATTTTTATGCAGACAAAAATATATATGCCAAATAAATCATATTAGACATAATGCATCTATTTATATAGTTTATTGGTTTAGACGGATATTGACTAATCGAAGAATCAAAAAGCGCTCCGTATTTTACAATTTATCGAAAGAAATAGAAGGTTATAAAAAAACAATAAAGCTTAAAGACGATGAGTTATACAGATTAAACCATATTTTAAATAAACAATCGTCCGAAATAGTACATTTGAATGAACTAATTTCAAAAATGGATTTATCTTCCAAAACCCTAAACAATATTATAAATCAAGATAAACTGTTAATGAATAATACAGAAATAGATTTAACAGACAATAACATTAATAATGGGACTTTATTGAACCGCAATATAGTTACAAATATAGATTCTGAAAATAGCAGAACTACTATATTTAGTAATAATATTGGTCAAGTTGTGAATGATTTATATGACGTTCCTCTTTCTTCAGATAGTGATATAGATTTAAGTTTAAATGAAAAAGACGTCTCAGTTATTAAAAGACACCATTTAGAAGAGTTAGGAGCTAAAATGGAAAGATTATATACGGAACTTCATGATAATAAACAAATGGTACAGTTAATGCAAACACAATATAGAGTTTTACTAAATGCATATCAACAAGAGAGAACAAAAAAAACAGGTTGGTTAAATTTAAGCTCTATTTGGAGCAATTCAACATAATATTCTTAAATAGAGATTTTCAAGTAAATAGAACAGATGTTTTATAATATAATGTATTAGGGTCGCTTTTTTTAATCTCTCTTTTAAATAATGAGCATAAATTACAATATATAATTTGTGTTGCATATACATCACTCATAGCTCTGTGTGCATTATTATTATCCACTCCAAAAAGATTACATAATGATTCTAAACTATGTGACCATTGATCTGTTAATATGTACTGAGACATTCGTAATGTGTCAAGCAGATATATATTTGGTAACTTTATGTTAAATTGATTACATTTGGCTTTCACAAACGGCATATCAAATGAATGTATATTATGTCCTATTAAATATATCGGTCTTTGGTTATTTTCAGTACCTTTTATAAAAGATACAAATTGTTGCATAACTGTTTCAATATCTTCTTTGTCTCTCACCATTTCATTTGTTATATTTGTTATTTCTGTAATTTTTTTTGGAATAGATTTATTTGGCTGTATTAATTTTTCAAATGTATCACCATTGTTATCAATAGCTGCTATTTCGATTATTTCATTTTTAAATGGATTAAAACCAGTAGTTTCTATATCAAACCAAACAAGTTTATATTTTTCTCTTCCACAACTTCGTAGAAACATATTATTCTGAAAGAAAATAAAATTAAATAAATAACATCAATTTTATATTCATTATATAAGATTTAAATTATATTGGAGTTGATTAAATATACTATATATCTTTAAAAGAATCCCCCCGAACTATCCCCTCCCCCTCCACTATCACCGCCTCCCCCGAAGAATCCTCCTGAATTATCGCCTCCACCTCCCCCGAAGAATCCTCCTGAATTATCGCCTCCACCTCCTCCAAAAAATCCACCGCCAAAATCGTTTGAATTATTAGTATGCGATCTTTCTAATGCTTGTTCTGTCAGCATACCTGCTAAAAATCCTCCACCACCAGCTGCAGCTACAGTACCTCCACTATAACCACTATTTCTTTCTAATATAGTTGGATTTGTTACTGGAAGTACATTTCCTCCTACAGTTCCAGCGACCGGATAGTCTTGAGAGAATGCTTGATTAAGGGGAGGATTTGTATATCTGCGATTATTTCTTCTACAGAATGAACATACTACTAAAAGAATTATAAAAGCTAAAACTATATACATCAGAATAGAACCAATTGTTTTAGATACTTTATATTTTACAATTGAAAATGTATGTGTGTTTGCCCAAGCAGTCCCATTAATATTAGACACACCTGTTACTTTAATTAGAAAGTTATTACCTAACGTTGCTTTAGATGAAACTATCCATTTATAATTTGATACAGATTGAGTAGTTTGTCCTAATCTTTGTTTCATAGCATTATTTTGGTATAGATCAATAGTAATCTGATCTAATTTAATCGGACTCGTCCAGGATATCATCTGTGTAGACCCCTGTTCAGTTTCACTATCAGGAGATTGTGTAATTATAATACCTTGTGAATTGATAGTATTAACACACAACAAAAGAAGATTGATATGTACAAGGTTTAGCATTTTTATAATACAATCAATAATTGAATTTTATATCAAATTTAAAAATACGGTTATTTAATGGATGTAAAAAAATCCGTCATTTTAGATTGATTATTAAATGATTCGAAAAAGTTAGTTCTTTTTAAATGGGTTATTATATAACGGGCTTCATTTATATTTATAGAACAGTCTTTACTAATTTTTTTCGCTAATGTAATTCTGTTTTGAAGCTGTGCTACACTAGTATTTTTAGATAAATAATCTTTAACTATATCAGCATACTGTAAAGCATCTCTATATTTTTTGGTGTAGTTATGACCTTTTATAATTTTATGAATCCTCCTTCTTGGATTTAATGACCGTTTTTTAGGAGGCAATTGAATTGTATTATTTTCTGGTAAAGTTTTACTATGCAATTTATCGATATGTTGAAATGTAGATTCATTTGGTTTAATATTGTTAGCTAACATATGATCATATACAAATACTGTTGCAGAGAATTCTTTTGCATTAGTTATATGATGCAATAATATATTGTATTCGTCTAGTCCCAAAACTTCCTCTGTATGTATGAGTTTGTTAATTCTATTTTGAAGATCTATTTTAGAGAAGTTCATATAGTATTATTACAATATAAATTTCTTAAACTATTACAATATTATATAATAAATAACGATACTTATAAAGGTACCTATATAAAATTCTGTAATGGAGGTCTTATAACTAAAATTACTTTGATTTAAGACTGTGTCAATTATTTTGTAGATAATAATTCCTAATAAAGAAAATAATACAATTCCAATAAGATATGCTAAATATAAATATAAAACATATCCATAAGTAGATAATAGTGAGCACCAAGCCCTATAAAACGAACGATAATTATTTATAGTTGGCTTAGGGTATGGATTACATATAATACAACTTTTAGTATTAAGGATCATTTTGCAGTCTTTGCATATAAAATGGTTATAATTACAAATATCTCCATATTTATGGCAATAACATATATTACATTCGTGCATATTGCATAAATATATTTTTATCTAACAGTCTATTTTTATATAAAAATAGGTGTTTATTAACATATTTATACAAAATAGTATAAATATATTATAATTTGATTAATAATATATTAAGAATTTGATGAAAGTATTATAAATTTTAATATAACAAATGAATAATTCTAGTAAAATTGTAAAAGTGTTTAAACAACTATATAAATTTAGTAGGCCAGAAAAACAAACTCCCCTTGGGCGATGGAATACAAATGACAACTCTTTTATTAAAGCAGAACAAGCTAATTTAGACAGTTGCTGTTGCTCCTACTCTATATATACTAAACAGAAACAGAAAAAAGAAAACTTACCTAAATAATTCAAATATAGTATGATATAGTAAACCACACATCAAAGCATGGGTATCGTAATATTCAGTTCTATGTCTTATTTTTTTAGAAATTCTAAATGGCGATTCAAAATACCAAAAAACTAAAACAACTACCCCTAAATATAAGGTATGATATATTTTTAAAGAATTTATAAGACCAACCTTATATATAGACCCCAATATAGCTGGAATATACCATAATAGATATTCTAATTCATTTGCAATTCCTAATATATCGCCATTATAAACGTTTAATACTATCATTAAATTAGAAAAAAAAGTTAAAAATAGTAAATAATCGGTATTTAGGTTTTTATTCATAACTAATAGTAGTTATATATTGTTTAATATATTTAAATATCTATTTATAATCTTTATCGATAACGTTGAAGCTTGTAAATTCTTTCATATATGCACTTAATCCATAATTATATTTATATGATTCTTTAGAAATTCTATAAGAATCTGATAATTTTGTGATAACCAATAATATATTAGTAGCAAAACTAGTAATTGTTTTAAAACTATAAAATGATTTAAATACTAATATACCACTTAATATCCAATTAATACTTGTTAAGAATAATAATATACGAGTACAAATATAATATATACTATTGTATCTTTTAAGCTTGTTAGATATATAAGAATAATTCTCTAATACAACTGGTAAATGAAAATCACCTACCTGTTTATCTATGTCTAAATATTGTATTAAAAACATTTCTCTGGAAAACTCATAAAAATACAGAATTGCAAAAGAAATAATATTAAAACTATTAACACCTACTACGAATTTACCAAATAAAGTTTGTCTATTCAAATTGTCCGAATATCCACATACTTCTCCGCTACAATTCTGTATAACAGACATAGATAAAAAAGATGCCATTGCTACTTTAAAAATTTCAATTATAAAAAGTATATAGACTTGTATCATTTGATTGCGATCTTGATTTTTTTCTATGTGTCTAATTTCAGATTTATTAGAATGATTTGTATCATTAACTTGATATATAAACTGAAGTTGATTAGAATCAATTTCAATAGTATCCATTTCTTGTATTAATTCCTCCGAGTTATTTGAATCAATTGATTCATCGGATAGAATATTGATAATCTTATTATTTTTATGATTAACATATCTATCAGGTATGTCAGTATCGTTTATATTATTATCTGATGAATTAGTTATAATTTTAGGAGAAGACATTTATCAGATTATATGATTAAATGTTTAAATATAAACTAATTTACATTTAAAACTTTGAATAAAACAATATATAATATTATATGAATTCTATTACTAAAAATTTTTTATTCAAAATTATAATAGTAGGACCTGCTGGAGTAGGGAAATCTAGTCTTTTACTAAAATATACAAAGGACGAATTTGAAAGAGATTATAATGTCACAATAGGAGTAGATTTCGCATCTAAATGTATTGAAATTCCTACTAATAATAACCAGATAAAATCAGTAAAATTACAATTATGGGATACTGCAGGACAAGAAAAATTTAAAACAATTACAAAATCGTACTATAGAGGCTGCAGTGGAGGTATTATAGTATTTGATGTAACTAATAGAGAGAGTTATGAAAATATAGATAACTGGATTAAAACTATAAGAGAAGAATGTGCAATAGATACAACAATAATATTAGTAGGTAATAAAATAGATAAAACTGAAAGAGAAGTTACATATAAAGAAGCAAGTAGTTATGCAGAAAATATTGGGTTAAAGTATTTTGAAACAAGTGCAAAAGAACTAGACTCGACTGGAGTAGCTTTTAATATATTAGCACAAGATATATTAAATAAAACAATAGAAGTGTATCCAAATCTTCCAACAGGTGTTAGAGAATATGATAATCCATATAACCAATCTATGAATATTTCTTTAGATAAACCTTTACGAAAAAATAGAGTAAAAAATAAATGTTGTATCAAATAGAAACTATATAGAATACTTCTTGATTAATGTAATTTAGCAAGTTTATTAAATTCTTTTAGATATGTTTCTTGTAATTCAATTGGAATATTATCAAATGATACAAGAGTATTGTTTAAAATATACCTTTCGCGGCTTTCAGGATTCTCTTGAAATTTTTTATCTAATAGCTTTTTATTATTATATAATTTAATAGCTGTTTTAGGACCAACTTTATCGAACACTTTAGGAATACAATCGCTCGCATCCCCAGTAATACATTTAAGAAATATATCAAGTTCTTTAGATCCTGCTGATTTATTATTATAAGACTTCATTTTTGCATCCATTAGAGTAATATTAGGATTAATAAGCTGTAGTAAATCGTGGTCACTTGAAATAATAATAATATTTTCATCGGGGTAATTAAGGTGTATATTTTTACAAGTAAGTGCTATAATATCGTCTGCTTCAAGATGATTTATTTTAATCTGATAAAATTGGCTATTATCAATAAGTGGATCAATAATATCACTGTAACATTTTTTGAATACAGGACCTCCCTGGAAGTTATTTTTTTTGTAATTTTCTTCACGATCCCCCTTGTAATTTGTAAATAAGGGTACTCTCCAAATGTCTTTTCTTGGACAATCTCTGGCAAATAATACCTTATTGGCGCCACATTTTTTAATAATTGTATTAAGCGTATTCACAAACATTTTTTTAAATTTTTCCCAAAAAATGGTATTATCAGCCCAATTATATTCACCTTCAAAAACTTCATCTGGATAGGCTCTTTTATACCACTGAGAAGTTGCAAAAAACCTATAGAAATTAAAATAAGATGTATCTATAATGAGTACGGTCATTAGCAAATTGTGTAAAATAATATTAATATTAAAAAATAATATCAATTTTATATGATTTTAAATTAAATATTAATGTTAATACCAGTTAGTTACAGGTATAAATCCTTACCCGAAGGATCGTGCCCAATTTATGTAAGGGCCCTTTGTACACAATTCAGACCATTTTGGTTTAGTCAGAAGACCGAAGAGGTACCTCTTTAGTCCCACGCTGTGTTTGTAAATACTGCTCAGCAGCAGCGATTTCCTTATGGTATGTTTCGCGTACTCTGTCCCGATGAGCAGCTTCGCGAATTCGCTGCTGTTCTGCGTCCAATCTTATTTTAGTCATTAACGTGCTAAGATCATCTGAAAATTCCTTGAATCTGGCCATATGCAAGATAAGATTAGCCTCCTCTTCTGTATTAGGCTTACCTTCCATCCAAAGTCTATTACGCTCAGTACTATTATAAAGTCCAAAATCATCATAGTATTCATGAGGAATTATGTGGCGTTTATTTCCAGAAGGAACCGTTTTATTACACAAACATTCCTCAAAAGAACATTTACGTAATTCCATTTCATAATCAATACTCATTGCATTAGAATACCATTGTAGCTTACCGTTTTTAGGAAAGAATTTTATGTTTTTACCAGTAACCCATTCTAAAAATGCTTTATTAGGTGCCATATTGCATTGTTTTTGATACAATTCCATCATACCATGTTCCATAAACCATTTAGACATAAGGAGCATTGCTTGATGTGTGGGGAGATGTTCACAAACTGACCACCCATAAGAACCAACCCTAACTTCTGTAATTGCAATTCCAGTGTTAGTATTTAGTTTATTATTTCTGGTTCTCACTGTCATTGAAATTCCATCTGCAATATCGCGACCATATACTGGATTACCAAAGGTACATTGTTGAACTTCCCCCTCATTAGTAACATTTGTCGCAACCAACTGGTCGGTATCTAAATGCTTAACATCATAATTGGAAGTCACATAATATAAATCCAATCCATTAACAAAACCAATAACGGTATTCTGTTCGACAGTATGCGCAGACATTGGTGGGTAGATTGATTAATCTAATTAATAAAAAAAAAGAAATATCAAATTTATAAATTGAAGGGGTATATATTTACTAATCATTTGTAATAGTTAAATTTACAGGAATCGTTATAAATTGCCCATTTGATGCTCTAAAAACTCTGTCGTAAAGAGTTTTGTTAAGCCCTTCTTTATCTTGCCAATAATTGAATATTAAAATTCTGGAAATAGTAGGAATATAGTTTAGTTGATGAAGAACATTGTATAAATTAAACAATGCTTCGTGAATATCTCCCGATTCGCTAAGATCAACATAGGCCCCAAACATATCTCGATACTTAAAATTATGTCTATTATAATCAATACATCCGCATTTAGATAAATAATATGCAGTAGTACTTTTTAAAGACTCCATATTAGATGACTCCTTTGAATTTAATCCATAATCTCCAAGATCTATAAAATTAAACATAAATGTAGATATATTAGGAGAATAATGTTTAATACTTGAACCAGGATGATCTGACTGTGTTTCGATACAATATTGATTATACTCGATAGATATATCAGTTGTATCTTTCATATATGTTTGTATATCTTCTAAAGTAATTATACCAGGCCTTACAATTGTTATAGTATTGTTCTTTATTTTAACAATAGTACTTTCAATTCCTAGTTTAGAAGGCGAATCTTCTAAAAGAATAGACAAGTTAGAATTTTTAAAATATCCAAGTAAATGATCTTTTGAAGTGGAACTTATTTTACCGCTTAAGTTAGCACTTGGTGCTACAATAGGAACACCTGCATATCTCAAAAGCTGTTGCGAAATATTATTATCAGGACTTCTTATACCTACCCATTCTGATTTAGCCGTAACTTGATCCGATACAATAGAATTTTTTTTTACTAATATGGTGAGAGGACCTGGCCAAAATTTATCTGTAAGTAATTCTACTATGTTTGTCTCTTGGGGAGTAAGATCTGTATAAATTTCAGAACCTTTCCAACCAACTACGTGCATAATAAGAGGATTATTTTTAGGACGTTTTTTAAATTTATAAATCTTCTCAATTGCATTGGGGTCTAATGCACTTGCCCCTATACCATAAACAGTTTCTGTTGGAAATATAACAAGACCTCCATTTTGAATTTTTTTTGCACAATCAGATATATTGTTAGCATTAGATTCAAATATTTCTGCTTTACAATGTGTAGATTCCTTACTCATTTTGTTAATTTAACAGAAATATTTAAATGATCAAATTTACAAATATAATTAAGGTATAAAGAAAGTATGTATTAATTAGGTAAATGATATTAGATAAAATAAAATTATATACAAGTGATATTTATTTTTTAGGCATATTTTTTGGAATTTTAACAACCCCAATATTTAATATATTAGGCCTATATTCAGAAGCAAGAGCTATAGAATATTATGGAGAAGTACATACAAGTGTATTTAATAGTTTTATACATACTCTATTTATGCCATTTACTTATTATGGTCTATTATTAAGTGTCCCGGGTATTATTTTTAAAAATGAGTATAATATATCACTTTTACAACGATTTTTATATGTTTATTTTATAACATATTATTTAACATTAAATATTTTTATAGGATCACTTATAGCTATATACTATCTACCAAGCCAAATTATGGCAGAAAAATATTATAAAAGATATAGTTTTAATAGGATAGTTACAATAGCATATGGCATTTCCGTAGCAGTAATAGCGTTAACTATTCAAGAAGTTATTGGGCATTGGATAGGCGGAGACGATCCTTCTAGATTAGAAGCAATACCCAATGCAATATGGCATGCAGGGTATTATTCAGTATATCATATTTTTTATTAGAAAAAATTTATTGATAAATTTGTTTATTTAAATTTAGAAGTATAAAGATAATATCATTATTAATAATAACTAAATGGAAAAGGATACAGAATGTTCCTTATTATTAAATGATATAATGAAAGAGCTAACTGTAGCAAAAGATCAAAGTATAGAAATTGCTAACAAATTATATACTCAAACAGAAAAACTAGAAAATACATCAGATCATTTAGATAATATAAATCATGAAGCAGATATATCAAAATGGCATATAAATCATATACGAGCTACTTTTGGTAAAGTATATAAAAGGTTAAATAACTACCCAGTAAGACAAAAAGCAAAGATTGTACTAAATGAATTAAAACTTAAATCAAAAATAAATCAATATAGTATTAACAAACTGGCAATATCAGAAAGTACTGATGTAAAAGACACTGTTTCTACAAAAATACACCAGAGTTCCAAGGATGGTATGTTAGATAAGATATCTTCTGTAATAACTGACATCCATTATATTAATAAATTAAATCAAGAAGAGATAGACAAACACAATCAGTTACTAAATAGTAATATAGAAAAGGTAGATACTGGAGAATATAAAATTCATAGTAATATATTACAAGTAAAAAAAATATTAAATAAGTAATCTTGTAAATATTTAAATTAATCTACATTAATTTAATCGTTTAAATGGTGTAATATAAATCGATAATTATATATAATGTCTAACAAAGCAGTAAAACGTATACTAAGAGACATAAAATTATTAGATGAATTAAATATACACTATGAAATAATAAATAAATATTGTCTCGAATGTTATATACAGGGGCCCAAGGAGACTATATATGAGAAAGGAATATGGAAAATAATTATTCAGTTTCCTGAAAACTACCCTTTTAAGTCGCCATCAATTGGATTTTTAGATAAAATATATCACCCTAACGTTGATTATAAATCAGGAAGCATATGTTTAAATGTTCTAAATGAAGAATGGCAACCAATATATACAATTAAACATATATTAGAAACATTTATTCCTCAGCTATTAACTTATCCAAATCCAGATGATCCTTTAAATATAGATGCCGCAAAACTATATTCAGAAAATATAGATCAGTTTAAACGTCGCGTAAAAATGTTAATATTTCAACAAAATACTTCTAATATACCCAGTTATAATGAAATTTAAAATAGTTATAAGTACATAAAATTATAAATAATTATATAATAAATGGTATTTTATATATTACGTCATGAAAATAGGAATAGGGGAGACTGTGCTTTTTTTTCACCGTTAAATCATATAGGAAAGCACAACGTAAAAACAAGATTATTCACTAAATTTAATTCAATTGATTTAGATGAGATTTATAGTTCCCCATATAAACGTACGTTAGATACTGTATCAACAATTTCACAGGTAAAAGATACTCCTATTAAAATTGATTGGGCTCTTTCTGAAAGACTAGATGTAACAGATATTAATAAATATAGATGGCCCTCTAAAGAGAAACAAGAAGAATTACATAATAAATATAGTATAGACAAAAATTATATACCAACTGCAAATATAGACTATATTAATTCTTATTCTGAGACAGAGGACAAATATCATACCCGTGTTGATAATTTTATACAATATTTGAGAACAAAAGGAGATAAGGCAATATTAGTTGTATCTCATCAATCTATTATAGATAGAATTATTAAAAAATTAACGGGTAAAACCTATAGTGTTGCTATGGGTGAATGCTATGAAGTATTATTAAATGATGAATCTACAATTTGAATACTGACATTATTGGGATTTAAAGCATTCTCTAATTCAGCCAAATCTCCTCCTGCATCTGCTAAATTAGAATCCCCTATAATATTTTTATCTAAGTTAGATGCAACAGTTTTATTAGTAGTTAAAGAAGTATTAGACATAACAGAAACATTCATATCTATGTTAGGATTTATAGAACAAGAAAGTGGTTTAGTTTCCCTATAATTAATGACGTCTTGTTTGGATATATTATCATAAGAATCACTACATTTAATAAGATCGCTGTGTTTATCAATAATATCCTCTACAACAATTTTAGTTGGTTCAATTCTATAACCAACCTTTCGAGCTGTATTTTGTTTATTGAGTTCTTTTATTAACGAATCCAGTTCAGATATAATAATATCTTGGTACATATAGTAAACACTAAGTCTATTTGAAAAATAATTGTGTATTTTTCTATCACGTTTATTAGATATGCATCTAAACATCATAACACCACATCCCCTTTTTACTAGTAGGTTACCTCTATCATCTTTATATGTTGTTTCTACATATGTCTTATTTTCGATAAGATTAGACGCAGATTGTTTAATAGAATTTGTTAGAGGAAGTCTTGTAGTAAATAGACGTTTAAATGATGATTTTAGTCGTATAATAATTGATAATGCATTTTTTCTTATTGCGATGGGTAATTGTAATTGGCCAGATATTTCTGCAGCAAATGCGTTCCATTGTTGATAATATTCTATACAAGTGTCTAAGTGATTCTGTATATTCATTATTTTCAATGAACCAGTTGCAATTGTTGTGAATATACTTGTAAATGAAAAACAGATTTTTAATCCAAGAGATAAATTTGGAAATTCTTTTTCATCTAATGATAATTGAGATAATGAAATAGTAGATGTTATTGTAGATAAAACAAGCCCCATTATAGTTATTTTATTTAAAATTTTACGATAAAAAGTAATTTGTTTGTCTAATATTAAAATGTATAAGCTTGCTATATTTAACCATTCCACAAGTGTAATAATATTACCACTGTACCAATCAGATCCAAGTCCTTTTTTATCTAAACTATTTAACAATTCGATTTCTTGACCTGAATCTATAAGACTTTTTGAAATTCTATTCGAATCATTATCATTTATCTGTTCAACACTATTAGATTCACCATTCATAATAATTTATATTACACTGTAATATAATTCATTATACGTAATACATTTAAAGACCATATTTTTTTTGAAAAATATATATGTAATTATTATCATGATTAGCGGGCAATAGATCAATAATACGTACCAATTTAAACCCATTCTTTTTTGCCAATTTAGTATAAAATTTAATAGGCTTCATTAACATTTTATGTTTATTTTGTCTATGATGAGAATCGTCATTGAATACAAAATGTTCAATAAATTCTACATTATCGTTTTCAAATTTCCAATCAGCCATATACTTAAATTTATCAAATTTAAGTTTTGTTTGAGTAACTCGTGAATGGCTATGTTTTTGAGGATTAAATAGTGGAATTAATTTAGAAGAAGATTCTAATACCGGATCAAACTTATCTTTATTTACAAGATGTACGCAAAAAAACCCATTAGGTTGCAACCAAAAATTAGCATTCCTAAAAATTTTGTCGGGATATTCTGAATAGTATATAGTATAAAACATACAAATGATATGTGAAAATTCCCTGTTTTTAAAAGTAGATTTAGTGTGGAAATCTCCTTTAACAAGGGGGATAGTAGGCTCTAATTTACGTGCAACTTGTAACATTTTCATAGACTTGTCCATTCCTACACAATCTACCTTTTCTCTTTTAAGTATAGACAGATGTTTTCCAGTTCCACAACCAATATCTAATATTCTTACCTGATTTGGTTTAAAATACGTACTATTTTTTATAGTATAAGCTTGTATATTATATAGTTCAAATTCATTTTTTAAATCAGAATTAAATAAAGTATCGTAAACTTTAGAGTAGAATTTATCATAAATATTAGTAAAATGTTCTTTAACCTCTATATTATTAAAATTACTAAAGTTCTCAATTTCAAAGTTATTTTCTTGAGATTTTAAATATTGCCCAACCAGTGCTGTAATTATAACAACTGCAAAGAATAGCCAAAAATGATTTGTAAATATCATTATAGTTTATTATTATAATGAAATATAAAAATTTTAGAAAATAGATATAAGACAGAACAATTATTTACGAATATCATAATCCCTGCATATTCCGAAAGATTTACGATGATATGGTGTAATACCATTATTTTGAATCGCCTCTCTATGTTGTTTAGTAGCATAACACATATTTTTTCTCCAACCATATATTTCATATTCAGGATTGTTATCTAGCAATTCAAGAACATGCCTATCATGATATACTTTCGCAAGTATAGATGCAGCGGCTATATTTCTAAATTTTGTATCTCCTTTTTCAATAGTCTGATGAGGTATGATAATTCCGTGACTGTCCTCATATTGTTTAAAATAATTACCATCAATAAGTAAATTATCAGGTTCTATATTTAGTTTTTTTATTGCTCTATGCATTGCGGCTATAGTAGCATGAAGAATATTTTTCTCTTCAATTTCTTCTATATCAGCATATTCAACTGAATAGTCCAATGCAACACTTTCAATGTACTTACATAATTCCTCTCTCTTTTCAGGTTTTAACTTTTTTGAATCATTAATTTGTTTATATAATTCATCTGGATATTCCTCAGGTAATATAACTGCAGCGGTATATACTCTTCCTACAAGACAACCTCTTCCTGCTTCATCAATACCAACTTCAACTAGGTCATTTGCTGATGTATTCTGCATCTATTTATAATACTTAAGAAAATATTTTGAATATATGAACAAATTTTTTTAGCAAAATGTTAGTCTTGTTCTACTTTGTGAGCTTTGAGTAGATTTAAATATTTGTAACATTTCATATAACTTAGTCATTTTATCAAATAAATTACTAAGATCTGGATCAGTTCTTATATTATGTATTAATCTAGTTATTTCTGTAGTTAGATATCTTTCTTCTGTAGTTATATATGTTTTTTTTGTAGTAAGTTCATTAATTTTGCTTTGAATTTTTTGTAAATTACCATTAATTTTTGTAATTAGATTTATGAGAGATTTAGGCTGTTGTGATTCCGATGGTAAATCTTGAGCAGACGTACAAGGTGTATTTCCTATTTCAAATTGGGTTTCTACATAATTTTTAACATCTTGGCCAGGTAGGCTATTTATTTGGTTAAATCTTTCATAATAATAATTATATTCATCAATAAGTTTATTTATTTCTCTATATATATTTCCACCTATTTGTTGACTATAATTCTTTAATATAGTATTACCTAATTTACTATTGATATTTACCCATCTATTAGTATCAGGATTTTTTATTTTATTGAACATATATATTACATATTTAAAAAAAATTTATTTAAAAAATAAAGTCATTAATATAATAATGTCGAACGACGATAGTACAATGGGGTCTATATACAAATCTGTATCAGGTGTAGTACAATCATTATATTCAAGTGATCAATTTGATCTATTAGGGCAAGATAAGGAGATTTTAAATATCGGCAATGTATTAAACTCAATATTTATCAATAGATCCAATATTGATATTCCAAAATTAGTAGTAGTAGGTTCCCAATCTAGTGGTAAGAGTTCAATATTAAATTCTATCTTGGGAATGGATATATTGCCAACTGGTTCAAATATGGTTACAAGAGGGCCATTACAATTAGAATTAATTCAAACTAAAAAAGATATAAAAGCTTGTTTTGGAGAGTATCTTGAATCTAATTGGATTACTTTAAACGAGATTGAAATTGATTATCCAAGTCCCAGTTCCGAGCAAAAAATGGAAATTAGAACAACCATTAAACAACTTACGAACCAATATGCTGGCGATCGTATGAATATAACCGAGACACCTATATATTTACGTATATATAGTCCGAATATCCCTAATTTAAGTTTGGTGGATTTACCAGGGCTTACTATGGTTGCTTGTACAGATAAAGGTCAACCCAAAGATATAAAAGATAGAATTAAAAAATTGGTAGGAAGTTACATAGAGGGAAAGGAATCTATAATAATGGCGGTAATGCCTGCACGAACTGATATAGAAGCAGATATTGCATTAGATTTAATAAAAGAGTACGATCCTCGTTGCGAACGAACAGTAGGTATATTAACCAAATTAGATTTAATGAATGAGGGCACAGACGTAACCGCTTTATTAGAAAATAAAGTATCAAAAGACTTACAGTTGGGCTATGGATACTATGGAATACGTAACCGAAATAAGATGGAATTAGAAAATATATCTGTATTAGATGGATTAAAATTAGAACAAGAGTTTTTCTCTCAACACCCAATATATTCAAATAAACGGTTTAAAGAATTTTTAGGAATCCCAGCACTATGTAAAAATCTAAGTAGTGTATTGGTTAAATCATTAAAGAAGAGTTTTCCAAGAATTTTAGAGAAAATAAATAGAGATTTAGAATTAAACAGTGCTTCATTGAAGAAATTAGGAAGTCCTATACCAAAAGATGAATCTATGAAATCAGCATTTATTCATAAGACAATTGCTAAATTAACTAGAAGTTTTATATCTGTATTGGAAGATCGCGGTAAAATATTAAACAGCGGGCGCAATATTAAACAACAATTTATAGAATTCCGGGCATTGTTACAAGAGTTAGATCCCTTTAATATAAACAAATGTTCAGACGAATATATATTAGATGCAATTTCAAATTGTGAAGGAAATCATATGTCCTTTCCATCTCCACCAGTTGAAGTACTAGAACAACTAATGAAAGATCCAAATAAGAGACCTATTTATTCCATATACTCGTCAGCACAACAATGTAGTCAGAAAATAATGAATGAACTGAGTGATTTAATAGAGCATTTATTAGAAGATTTATCAATTAATCGATTTCCTGAATTCAAGAAATTAGTGATTAAGACCAGTTTAAATGATGTATTTATACCTAATTTAAATCATACCTATGAACAACTTAATATGGAGTTATGTAGTCAAGAAAATTATATATGGACAGAGGATATTCAATTCAATGAAGCACTAACTAATAGTAATTCTAATAATGTGGAAGTAATGCGAAATTTAGCAAATAATTACTTTAGATCGGCAATTTATATTCTACAAGATACAATACCCAAAAAGATAATGTATTCATTAGTTACCCAATCTCAAAAAGATATAGGAGCAAAATTATATGAAGTTATTAAGAATTCTAAATTAGATGATCTATTAATTGAGGTAGACGATATTCATGAAAAACGTACAAATTTAGAAACAGTTGTTAAAGATTTAACAAATGCTAAACAACTTATAGAAAGTATTATGTGAAGTAAAAGTTAAAATTAAAAAAATATAACATATATTTGTTTAATTGAATAACCAATTGTTTGGTAATATAGCTCTTTATCTAAAGTATTTTATGGGCCCTGCTTGATAGTGTATTTCCCATTACATAAAGTTCTGATTTATCGTCACAATCAAAGGAAATCAAAACAAGATCATTAACGGTTAGATTATCAACAGACCTGCTATTATTTGTAATTTCCATAATATCTTTAAAATTATCTGATGAAAGTAATTCATTTAAAGCATTTTCGCTTTGGACAACTAAAAAGGTTCCCTTAACAGTTAATGTGTCTTTAATCTCTAATCTACCTCTTAAAATATAATTATCCATGATATATAAATATACTATAGATATAAAATATTGATATTTTAATTAAATATAGTAATCAATAATAAAAAATTTCTATTAATATAGTATGTCTAATAATCAAGTCTGTGCAAGTTGTTTAGATTTCAGTATTGATAAAATAGTCAAATCAAACGAAGATATAAAACCTTCTTGGCTAATTGAAACTGACCATGTTAGTAATTTTATTGATAATTCTACTGATTTTAGAAACAGATCTCCATCAAATCCAGATGTTGTTTTAAGAATTAATGTTGGTAAGAAACATGTAGGAAAGAAAATATTATATTGGGCAGCTGATAAAAAATCAAATAAAAATCTTAAAATAGAAGATGCACTAAAGGCATATAACAAATTTAAAAATAGCGGAGTAGCTTCTGTATATAAAAATGGAATGGTTACTATGAAATTTCGTTGCCCGCAAGTATATAGAGCCCAAAAGACAATAAAACATAAACCACATACTTATTTCCGACATTTACATTTTGTTATTTCAGACAAACAGAAGAATACTTGGGGGTCACAAATTTATACAAAAATAGTAGTATGTAAATATAATTTTAAAAAAACTATGGAACTGTTGAAAAGCAGACATTGTATTCTGTTAAACACCCTGCCCTGTAAATATTATGCAAAAGATCATATAATTGGATCTTATAATTTACCTCATAGCAGTATAAAAAAAATGTCACAATCTGCTATTACTAAATGGATAGAAAATTTAATTAATATGCATTATCCAGAATTATCACTATTATTACAAAAAAAAGTAGTCAGTATAAGAGAAGTACCTATTATTACTTATTGTGCAAGTAAGAAATGTAATTCATCTGAAATAGCTTTAGAAGAATTAATGAAAAAAGGGTTTGTAAATGTAAATGAATATGAGGGAGGAATGTTAGACTATAATAAAAAAATGAAATAAATATGTATTATATAATACGATTATTATTGTAATATACATTATAATAACAGTATTCTATATAAATAAGGATACTATTATTAACATTAAAACCACCTATATCTATTTATTTTGATAAATAAAATTGATAATAATATCAGGTTGAATATAAATATAAATCGTATTAATAATATGGAAACATCTAAAACAGATTTATTTTCAAGACAAATAGGAGCAATAGGGACAGAAACAATGAATAAACTTCAAAATTTAAATGTATTGTTAATAGGCTCAAGTGCAATTGGAATAGAATGTACTAAATGTTTGGCATTATTAGGAATTCATTCCTTGCATATCTTTGATACCCAACATATGTCAAAAAAATCAGTAAAGGATCTATATTATTATAAGTCACCCGAAAAATCACAAAAGTGGATAACATTTGGTGAAAACAGTGCAAATTTTGCAAGAGAGTTAAATAGAAATTTAGACATATATAATCTAAAACAATTAAATTATAAATATATTTTAAGTAATAATATAGACTGTATAATAGTTACTAAGTTATTTAAACAAAATTCTTCTATGGAAACGCTTAAATTAGAAGAATTTTGTTTAAGTAATAATATAAAATTTATATTAGGTATCGCGGGCGGATTAGAAGGATATATTTTTAGTAATTTTGGAAAACACACCATAACAGATAAAGATGGCGAATCTTGTGAATCCGGCTATATAGAGGGGTATGAGATTAAAGAAGATGAAATAAGTATAGATATAGAAAAATTAGAAAAAAATTTAATATCTAATAGAATTGAACTATTATCTAATGATAAAAGTATTGAAAGTATAGTAATATCTTCTACAAAAACTTTAATAATTATTCCTAGAACAAAAGAAATGGAACAGTTTTTAGATGCGGAGAGTTCTATAAGATGTATTGAAAAAAAGGAGACTTTACAAAAACAATACAAATCTATTCAATATGTGAAAGACGATCTAAATTATAAATATATATCTATAGATACTTCTTTTAGATGCGAAAATTCTGATAAATCGTACAAAAACTTTATAAATACACTCTTATATAGAGATACTTTTGAAACTATAGAATCAAAAACATTATATCAACAATTATTTGGGGAATTAAATGATAAATTATTTATATTAAGTAGTATAATTGGTGGTATTATAGCTCACGAAGTTATTAAAATAACCGGTAAATATACTCCAATTGAGCAAGATATATACATTGATTTTAGAAAATTAAAAGGAAAGGAGTTATATAGATCGAGTATTCATAAGAACTCTGGACTATTAGATAAGCAATTAATTCAAGAACTTAATAAGCAAAAAATATTTATGGTTGGTTGTGGTGCCCTTGGGTGTGAAATATCCAAAAATTTAGGTATGATAGATTGTTGTACAAGACATAAATCCCAATTAACTATAACAGATATGGATATTATAGAATCATCTAACTTGAATAGACAATTTCTATTCAGAGAGGATTCTATAGGAAAGTATAAATCTTCTATAATAGAAGAACGATTAAAAGATTATACTCCTAAAATGAAAGTACAAAGTAAAACTTTAGAAGTAGGGAAGAATACAGAACATATATTTAATTCAACTTTTTGGAAAAATAAATCTATAATTATTAATGCATTGGATAATGTACAAGCACGTCAATACGTAGATTCTAAATGTGTAGAATTTGATAAGCCCCTATTTGAATCAGGTACCCTCGGTTGCAAATGTAATAGTCAAACAATTATACCATATAAAACAGCTACATACAGTGAAATTATAGACATAGAAGATAGTAATATACCAATGTGTACTATAAAAAGTTTTCCAAATAAAATAGAACATTGTATTGAATGGGGGCTAGAAACATTTCAAAATATTATTACACAGCCTCTCAATGATATAAGGGTATTTATTGATAATAAGCAAAAATTTAAAGAAGAAATAGATAAAATTCAAAATGCGTATATTATAAAGAAGAGATTAGAAATATTAGAACAATATCTTAGTGTTGTATTATGTCCTTGCTATAATAATGTAATGGACTTAATAAAATATATTTATGATTCATATTTTAATAATCCAATTAAAGATATATTATATACATTTCCAGATAATTTAATTGGTTCTGATGGAAAACCATATTGGAGTGGGAAAAAATTAAAGCCTGTTTCTATTGATTTCAAAGAGATATCTATAGAGTTTTCTAAGAATTTATATATACTATTTCAAACAATATTTACTTTAGAAGATTGGCAAGATACATTGTATAACGAGTATATTAATAGTCTTACTGATACTAAATATGTATGTAATAGATTAAAAATCAATGAAGATAAAGACGAAATTTATCTTGAAGCCGACGCTTCTAAAATAATAGATAGAATATTTAATGACACTGATCACAAATATAAAACAGAAGTAGTCAATAAACTTGTATTTAATATTGAGTATGATAAAGATAACGATATATTATTAGATATAATGTATTCTATTTCTAATATGAGAGCAACTCTATATACTATACCTTGTAGTTCTCGTATTGATATTAAATTAATATCAGGTAAGATTATACCCGCATTGTCAACTACCACTACTATTATAGCAGGATTTGTTGTATTGGAATTAATAAAATATTTATCTAATATAAAACCATCTGATTGTAATATTAATATAGGCACAAATCAATATATAATGTTCGATAGTTATAAGCCCAAACTTACATATAATAATATGTATAGTGAAGTTTATGGAATGCAGATTGAAACTATTCCGAATTCATTTTCAGCTTGGTCAAAGCTTAAAATAAGTAGTGGAAAAGAAGGATGTCCTGATATAGTTGATTTGGTAAATATTTTGAGAGATAATTATAGTATTGAACCCGAATTACTAATGGTAGGGAAAAAAATTATATATAACAAACATGCTATTGTAAATAAAACTATTTATGAATTATTTAGTGAATTAAAAATTGCAATGTGTGAAAATATAACTATATATATAAGTTCTGTATCAAAAGAAGGAATCCCTATTTTAACGCCTCGTGTTATTCTATCAAATTAGGATAATATAAATAAAAAAAATCGGAAATTATATTAATGAAATATATAATAGGTATTCTGTGTTTAATAATATTTTTAATATCTATATTATTTTTTAAGGGACTCTCTTCTATTAATCATTCTTCTAAAGACAAATATACTAATATAGTAAATAATGAAAAGACTGAAAATAATAATATAGAACATTTTAAAACAGAAAAAGACTTGTTAATGAAACTATCTATTGTAAGTGATGATGATCATGTTAGTGATAATGAAATGGATATTAAAATAAGATTATATGATGATATAGTTCCATTAACTTGTAAGAATTTTAGACATATAGCACTAAAAGGGATAAATAATAGAACATATAATGGGAACATATTTCATCGTATTATACCTGGATTTATGATACAAGGGGGAGACATTGTTAATCATGACGGAACAGGAAGCATATCTATTTATGGAGATCGATTTGAAGATGAGAACTTTATTAAAAAACATAATAAACCAGGATTATTATCAATGGCCAACAGTGGTCCAAATACGAATGGTTCTCAATTTTTTATTACAACTTATCCGGCAAATCATTTAGATAATAAACATGTTGTTTTTGGAGAAGTTATAGAAGGATATGAAAATGTTACTAAAATAGAAAATCTTCCAACAGATAGCTCAGACAGACCATATCAAGAAGTACAAATATTATCAATAAAAGAAATTTAAAAAAATTATTTGTATATAAAAAGAAGTTATTATTATATTAATAATGAAAACAGCTAAATTTGCAGGTGGAAGAAGAATTAAACAGAGACGTAAAGTAAAGAATCCTAACAGTTCAGATGAAAGTTATAATCAATATAGATCTGCAGTATGCCAATTTAATAAAAGGTTACAAGATATGAAAGACAATGATTATATTAAATTTAGAGATTTTTCTACTCAATTAGTAGATGCTGTTAGTCAGGAATTAAAGAGAGGCGATTTTCGGGACAGAGATGAGTTCCGTAAATTTAAGAAAGAGAGACTAAGATATTTATTTTCTAAGATATTTTATCCATTTGATAGTACAAAAATATTAGTAAAATCTGATAATTTTAATTACATTCATAGTACTTTTAATGAAGAAGGGATAAATGTATTAAATAATATGATTGTAAAACTACAAGAATCTTTAGAACAAAAAACATATACACAGGAAGACCCTGCAAAAGAATATAATATAGAATCATTTAATGAAAGTTGTAGTATATTAGATATTTGTACAAATAATACTTCTAAAATATCATTTTCACACATTAAAGAACAATATGAGAAAAAGAAGACTGCAGTAAAAGATAATATGGAAGAACAATTAATTATAAATAATGCATTTTTAAATATTAGAAATCAATACGATAATTATTTAAAACATACACCTAATAAAGTGGAAATCTAAATAATATTATATGGATACATTTATATAATATTATTCAACAGAGTGCTAAGGGAGATTAAAATTATATGTATTTAAAACTATAATAAAGTTATAATTATATGTCATTAACTTACCCTGTATTAAACGATATCTTATTTGAAAAAATATCTAACGTAGAAGAGTCTTTAGATAAATTAGGGATTAAATTAAAAAATCTCTCAGATGCATCGGAAACATATAGAGACAGTATTTTTGAGAGAATATCATCTCAAAATACTAAAATAAATTTAATTCATCAGTTATTCAAGCATTATAAAACAAATATAAGCGAATCTAAAACGTCTAATATACGTCAAGCAGAATTAGAAACTTTAAAAACTAAACAAGACTTTATAGTAAATTCTATTAAATTAGAGTATGATAACATACTAAAAAATAAATTAAAACAAAATCAAGATATCTTACTAAAAAGGATTACATTATTAGAGAATACTAATAATAAATTAGAAACAGCACTTAGTTCTCTTGAATCTAAAGTGCAAGTTTTAATAAAATCACATAATGAATTAATTAAATCAAATACTGATTACAGTAATTTAAATGAAAAAACAGGTATAATGAACAAAATGAATTATAGATTAAATAGTTTAGAAAAACGTTATATTACATTAGATACCGAATTAAATAAATATATAAAGGGCCAATCTATAGGTAATAATAAAAATAAATATAGTATTTTAGGTAATGACAGCAGCAGTGAAAGTGATAGGTCAGAATATGACGAAGGTAATACGAATTGGATTAAAGTAACTAAAAAACACAAGCAAACGAAGGAGGATATTGGTTAATATTGTTTTGTATTTAGTCTTGGAGCAACACACATAGTTTCTAGTTCTTGTATAAATAATTTCATTGCATATGGTACCCTAACTTCTGAAAATGATATAGAATTATTACAATTCTTACAATAATATATATTAGTATCATTATTGACTGCTCCTATAAGACCACAATGTTTGCATACATACATTCTATAATTATCAGATCTATCTTGTAGAGTTTCTTTTAAGAATTGTGCTGCCCCGTGTGAAAGAATACAATCCCGTTCCATTTCTCCAAATCTTAAACCTCCATCTCGTGATCTGCCCTCTACAGGCTGTCTTGTCAATATTACATTGGGTCCATTTGATCTCGAATGAATTTTATCATCGACCATGTGTTTAAGACGCTGATAATATGTTGGACCCATAAAAACATTTACCTTTAATTGCTGTCCGGTTTGACCATTATATAGTATTTCATCGCAATGTCGCTGAAATCCTAATTTTTCTAATAAATCTCCTAAATTTTTTTCATTAAATTTTGTAAATGCAGTAGCATCTCCATACATACCAATATTAACGCCTATCTTTCCCATTAGACATTCAATTACTTGGGCAATAGTCATTCTAGATGGTACTGCATGTGGATTCATTATTAGATCTGGTTTCATACCTAACTTATTGAATGGCATATCCTCTTGTTTATATACAATGCCAACAGTTCCTTTTTGTCCATGGCGAGACGCGTGTTTATCCCCAACAGTGGGTTTTCTAATAGTACGTATTCTAACTTTTACAAATTTGTAACCATCGCCATTACGAGATACAGTTACCTTATCTACAAAACCAGCCTCTGCTCCTTTAATAGATGTGCTACAACATCGATTCAATTCTCTCGAGTCCTTTTTTGAATGGATTGGATGAATTTTACCAATAATAACATCATTGTCCTTTACATAAACATTGTCTTCGGGAAATCCCTGTGCTGTAAGTTTATTATAATTATTACCCTGTGTCCCTAAAGTATTTTTTAAATTGGGTTTAACAAACTTTTCCTGCATTTTAACACGGGATGATTGGCGTTTTTTCTCCTCGTCCTTATATGTACGATAATAGTCTGAAATAAATAGCCCCCTGTCAATAGACGATTGATTCATGATAATAGAATCTTCCTGATTATATCCCGAGTATGAAGCGATAGCTACAATAGCATTAATACCCGATGGTAAATTGTTAGAAGGAAGGTATTTAATAATTCTACTCGATGTTAATGGTAATTGTGGGTAGCGCAAAATGTGAGCAACGGTATCCATTCTATATCTATAGTTCGTTGCATAAATACCCATTGCTTGCTTGCCCATTGCAGACTGGTATGTATTTCTTGGAGATTGATTGTGGTCTGAAAATGGAATAATAGATGCCAGTATTCCTTGTAAAAATGACGGGTGTATTTCACAATGTGTAAATTTATAATTGATTACTTTTGTACCATTTTCCTTCAGCTTGTTATTATTAATAGCTATCATACAATTATCCTCTTCTTGAACATCTATAAATTCAATAACGCTTTGTAAATTATTGGAAGATCCTGAAACAGTATTTGAATTACCTACTAATAGTTGATTCCAATTTATAGTATTAGTTTTAATTGAATCTAATATAGAGGAGTTAATAAGTAGTTTGTTGTTTTTAACTAAATACAATGGTCTTGTGCATCTTCCAGCATCTGTATATAATTCTATACAACTGTCATTTATTTTCCATACAATGCCCGTGTGAATATGAATAATTCCTTTTCTTCTTAAATCAATAAGAGTATAGATTAATTTTTTAGGTTTATTAGTAACGTAATGCCAAGACCCATTAATTAAAATTTTTGTATAAGACTTTATTTTAGATGGATCTGAATCGCTAATTTTCAATACATCCAAGGATTCAACAATATGTGTGATAGGAGCTATGTCAGAATAACCTGTAATATGACAAGATAATGCAAGATTTTTAACAACCCCAACAGAAGCACCTTCTGGTGTTTCTGCACCACATATATAAAATGCCTGAGTACCGTGTAATTTACGAGGAGCTACTAATTTAGAAGTTTTCTCCATAGGAGTATTCACTCGCCGAAGATGTGACAAACTCGAATTATATGTTAATCTACTAAGTACTTGTGCAATCCCCTGTTTATTTTTATTATTTTTCAGACCCCAATTACCTGTCGCTAATGCAAACTTTAGACCGGTAGTTATTGTAGAAAATTTAATAATTTTGTAAATATTAGTATCATTTATAATTGTATTAAATTTGCGAGAAGCTTTCCATGAACCATTTGTATATTCTTTGTTAATATTAGTCTTCATATCTTTTATTAGTTTGGTGTAATATTGTCTGAATAGATTTGACATTAGTATGCCAGATGTGTCAATTCTTTTATTTACATAAGAATCTCTATCATCTACGTCTTTTTTCTTTAAATAAACATCAAGTAGATGTTTAACCATGTGTCCTAAGAAATACGATTTTACCTTATAGTCTGGACCTAGATGTGGTAGAAAATCATTACTTATAATATCATTTAAATATGTTAATCGACGATCCTTTTCAGACTTATCTCTGTCATACCCCATCATATTTACGTGCTTGCATAGATAATCTTTGGCCATATCTTGTGTTGTAATCGTTGATGCTTCCTCTAATGATGATCTTAAAAATTGAGTGTATTCTCTCCAGTTTTGTTCAGGTATATCATATAATATATAATTAGTGATATCATAGTCATTTGTTATACCAAGGGCCTTAAATACAACATATAAAGGTACATCTTGTTTTATATGAGGAATAGAAACCTTTATATTCTTACCATAAATAGTCTCTTTTGAAGTTATTTTAACTTGAATATTTTTTGGAGTGAGAATTTTTTTATCAGGCGAGGATTTGATTTCACATATATAAGAATATTTACTTTGTGATTTGCTATTTTCAAATACATAAATCTTATTATCTGCCTGTCTCTCTTGACAAACCAACGCCTTTTCTGTACCATTAACTATAAAATAGCCACCTTCATCATACTCACACTCTTCATAATCTATTTTTTTATTAAATGTTTTAGAGGAAAGAATACAAGCTTTTGAACCCAACATAATAGGAAGTTTTCCACAAGTTACTTTTGAAATAATTGTAGTTGGATTATTAATTATTTTAGTTAGTCCTTCCCCATATCTTTCACGAGTACTAAAATGGAAATCAATATAAGTATTAGATGCATAGGTAAAATTACGCAATCTTGCTTCATTTGGAAACATGATTTTCTGACTACCATTATTTTCATATATAACCGGTGGCGTAATTGAATTAAAATAGATGGAGATTTCTAAATCATATCTATGTTTATTAACTTCAATTACTTTAAATTCAAGGTGCTCTTCGACAAACTCCTGAAATTCAGTCTGCAATAATTGGTCTTTTTCCTGAGATAATGTTAGATGTTCAGCAAGATCTATAGTTGTAATTTGGTTATTAATAATAGAGTACTTATTCTTGAACATTTTATTAATATCGGACAGCTCTCTGTATTCAATCCATTCATTATTTTCATTATATTTAGAATCTTCTTTGAATTTATAAAATTTTTGTTCTTGTATAAAATCATAGTTTAATATAATAGGGTTAAACTGCTCTATTACATTTTTAAGACCTTTATCTAAAAAATCATTGAATGGAGATATTTGATGCTGAATTAAAAACCGCGGTTCTTTCATCATATGTTTTAATATTTCCCAGGCAGCCTTCTCCCAATCAAATTGATTATTAGGTATTTTTGAAGACATATTAGTAATTAATATATAATATTTAAGTAAATGTCAAATCAAATTTATATAATTTTAACTTCATAAAATTTTAATTATATTACTTAAAAAAAAAATCTATGTATCTGTTAAATATGAAATCTCATATTTATAAAAAAAATAGTAAAAGATATAGATATTATTCTTGCCACAGTAAATATATGACTGATATAAAAAGTGTGAGTATTCGTACTAAAATAAGTTACTACAAAAATAGATATTTAAATTATAATAAATATTTTTACTATACAAATCCGGAGACTTGTAATATATTATCTAAACAAAATGATACGAATACAACAACTATAAAATCATTAGATTTGTCATCAGATAATATATTTATTAACGGATTATCGAGAGAAATAAATAATTCAACTACGCAAACTGATACTATAAAAACTAATTCAACTGTAGCATTGTTTGATTGTAGTAATAAATCTAATAAAGATAGTAATAGATTTAATGTATTAGACTTATTATTACCTGGATTAACAAATAATAGATTACAAAATACTATTAATACTCCTAAGTCTATTATACCTAAGTCTATTTTATTAGAACACACAGACGAGGAAAAATTATACGAATTTGAAATTTTAGATTTTAAAATAGAGACAATTAAAGATTTAATTACTTTAGGTAAAAATTACAAAACAATATATCTAAAAAAGAAAAAACGATATAACTTAAATTTACGTGTATTATCTGAAATGATTGAGCCACTCAAACAGTTAGATAATTTAGTTGGAATGGATAATATAAAAGAAGCTATATTTGAAAAAATTATTTTATTTTTACAAGGATTAGATAATAGTAATAAAGATTTCCAACATATAGTATTGTATGGAGGACCAGGTATGGGGAAAACTTTAGTAGCAAAAATAATTGGCAAAATTTATGCCTCAATGGGTATTTTGTCTAAAGGTGATTTTAAAGAGGCTAAATTAACGGATTTAAAGGGGGCTTATGTTGGTCAATCTGAAATGAAAACTCAAAAATTACTTGAAGATGCAAAAGGGTGTGTATTATTTTTAGATGAAGCATATTCTCTTGGTTCGGAAGAAAAGATAGATACATATTCACAAAGTATAATAGATTTAATAAATCCTTTTTTAGACTCAAATAAAAATGATTTTATCTTAATTATAGCAGGATATAAAGCTGATTTAGAATCGAGATTTTTCAGAGGAAACCAAGGTTTAAAATCAAGATTTGGATTATGGTTAGAAATTACACCCTACACCTCATTAGATCTTAAAAATATTTTTATAAAAAAAATTAAAGATTACAATTGGTACATTAAAAATGATGAAATACAAGATGATTTTTTTCAAACACATAAAGACCACTTTAAGTTTTATGGAAGAGATATAGAGAATTTTTTTTCAAAATGTAAGATAGCACACGCCAAAAGGGTGCTGTATTGTTCTCCAGAATCAAAGAAAAAAATTATATTAGATGATATCATAAAAGGGTTTGAAATATTTAAAGCACAGACGTACAATAACTCTGAAAAAGAGTATGCAACTAAGGTATTATTAGAGTCATTATATAGCTAAGAATACTATATTTCGCTTAAAAAGGAGAACTTATATATATTATATAATTAATGAGTTCAAAGATTATATATATGAATAAATCATCTAATAAAAGCAATACTATGAATAGGCGTTCTCCTTACCATAGCTCATCTTACGCATCACCCACGCCTCCTACTAAATTAAAAAGAAGTTCAAAAAGTAAATTAGAGGATATAGATTTAGGTCTTGATATTCAAAATATATATAGAAAATCTAAGGAAAAAAAGGAAATGCGTAAGAATTCTAATAATAATTCAAAACAAACTGCAATAAATAAAATAAATGAATACAATAGACTACAAAAGAAAAAGCTTGAAAAAAGACAAACGTATAATATACAAAATAAACAAACGGATAGATATACTTCTAAAGAAATTAAACCTGTTAAAAGACAAGAAAAACAGAAACATATAAACACGTATAAACAAAGCACTCACAAAGATTATACAAAGAATTCTTCTTCGTATAATAAAAATATTTCAGGCAGTAACAAAGATATTAGAAAAGAACGCAATTCTCTAAATAATACACCTTTTATAAAAAAGAGGTCATATTCAATCAAAAGGGTTAAATCTCTTACAAAAGATATACAGTCAAAGAGTTCAAAAAAACCTCTAAATAAAAAATCAAAATCAACTAACAATAGAAAACCAAAGGAACCCTCACGTAATAAACTATCCAAGGTAAAACATATAACTAACAAATATACCAAAACACAATCGAAAAATAAAACAGATAAAAGAATTTATTTAAAAGAACCATATATGAAAGAACCTACTAAAAAACTAATTCAATTCAAAACTGTGAAGGTTAAAACAAATATAGATACATTTCAACCTATTGAACAATTTTTTAATTTGAATTTATTTGATCAATGTAAAGACCAACAGCGCCATTTTGATAAATTTCCTGAGCCCGAAGATAAATATCTTTCAACAGTTTTATCGAATGGGATATCTATAAATAAAATTACCAATGGTGCAACTTAAGTGCATAAAATTATAAATACTTAAACAGATACTCTATATAATATATAGCATATTATATATGGCATTAGTCAAAGAATATTTAGACTACCAAGATCATTATGAAAATAAATATGGAGAAAAAACAATAGTATTTATGGAAGTTGGTAGTTTTATAGAAATATATGGTATAGAAACCGATAATATAAAAAAAGGCAGGGTTTCTGAATTACACCAAATATTAAATTTTACCGTTACCGAAAAACAGGTAACTTTAGAAGAGTATGGTACTGTTAATAGAAAAATGATAGGTTTCCCTAATGTAACAATTGATAAATGGACCGATATATTAGTAAAATATGGATATACAATTATAGTGATATTGCAAGATTGCCACGGAAAAAAGGGACCTAAAAGAAATATTACTGAGATTGTCTCTCCAGGAATTCATATAGATAGCCATCGCTTCTCAAATTATTTAATGTCTATTTATTTAGAAGAGATTAAAGATTTTAAAACTCAGAGACCACATATTACTCTAGGTCTTGCAATAGTAGATATATCGACCGGGGAAACCATAGTATATGAAACACATTCAGCCCCCGATGACTATAGATACTCATTTGATGAAATATTTCGATTTTGTCAGTCTCACTGTCCAAGTGAAATTATATTACATTGTACTAATATTTCTTGGTCTAAAGAAGAATTAATCCGATATTTAGAGATAGGTGATATCACGGTTCATTATAATTTTTATAAAGATAAGACCGATCTGTTAAAACAGAATATTAGAGAAGAAATACTTAGAAAGATTTATCCTGTTACTGGTACTATATCACCTATTGAATACATCGGGCTTGATAAATCATATAGCGCATTAGTAGCGTATATATATTTAATTCAATTTACATATGAACATAATGAAACAATTATTGAAAAATTAACAAAACCGGTATTGTGGAATTCCAATAAATATTTAGTACTTTCGCATGATTCAATAATGCAGTTAAATGTAATACCAAATAAAAATGATATTACAAGAAGTGGAATAACTTCTTTATGGGATATTTTAGATAAAACAGTTACATGTCTTGGAAAAAGATACTTAAAATATAAATTGTTGCACCCCATTTTAGACGAATCTAAGTTAGAGAATACATACAATGTTGTAGAATTATTGCAACAAAAGAATAAAGAAGAGCCTATATATAGAAGTTTTCAAAATATACTGCGTCCTATATGTGATATAGAGCGTCTTCATAGAAAAATGGCGGTTCACTTAATTCATCCACAAGACTTTAACAGTTTAGATATGGCATATAGATGTATCGAAAAACTATTAGAATATATAAAAACAGTTGATACCACAGAATTAGATATAGAATTGCAAAAAGAACTTCCCGATAAAAATACACAGAAACACTTTAAAGAGTATTTGGATGACTATAGATCTAAAATAAAATTAAATGAAATTGCAGGAGTACATAAGTCAAATATTATAAATAATTTTTTTGTAAAAGGAGTTTATCCTGAAATAGATACTATTCAGACAAATATAGATTATTATAAAAAATATTTTGATAAATTATCACAGACGCTAAGTATATGTATAGATCCATCTGGTAAGATTAAAATAGATATTAAAGAAACAGATAAAGAAGGCCATTATTTAAGCACAACTATATCAAGAGGAAAACAATTACAAAAAATATTAACAAAAAAATCGGAAATAACAATCACTATAAATAACAAGGAAATATCTATAAAATCATCAGACCTCGAGTTCAAGAAAACAACCACAAGTTATAAAATTTTTTCACCAGATATTAAACAAAACTCACATTTGTGGAGGGGGTATCAGGAAACAATCAAAAAATTATGTATTTTAAAATTAAAAGATTTATGTAGTTTTTATTACACAAAATATAGTAATAGTTTACAACAGTTGTGTAATTTTGTTTCATGGATAGATTATGTGTCTTGCATTTCAAATGTTTCTATAACAAATGGTTATACAAGACCGGTTATCGATAAAGACACAGAGCATAGTTATATAGATGCTATAGATGTTAGACATCCTATTATAGAAAAGATTAAAACTCAAACAAAATATATTCCAAATAATATCCAACTAGGAGTTAAAGATCAGAATGGAATACTATTATATGGTGTAAATGCAGTTGGTAAAAGCAGTTATATGAAAAGCATTGGACTGTCTATTATAATGGCACAGGCGGGATTTTATGTTCCAGCTAAATCATTCAAATATTCACTATATAAGTATCTATTTACCAGAATTTCTAGCAATGATAATATATTTAAAGGGCAATCAACATTTGCAGTAGAATTAAGTGAATTAAGATCTATATTTAAGCGCACTAATTCAAATTCATTAGTACTTGGAGATGAATTGTGTAGTGGAACTGAAACAATATCCGGACTATCAATTGTAACAGCCGGTGTATTGCAATTATCAAGAGCAAATTCTAGTTTCATATTTGCAACTCATCTACACAAATTGTCTCAAATGGATGAAATAAAAGAATGTAATAATGTTAAAAATTATCATATGGAAACAATATATGATGAAAAAACACAATCACTAATATATAATAGGAAGCTAAAAGAAGGAGCGGGCAGCTCTATTTATGGATTAGAAGTTGCTAAAGCAATGGATTTAGATAAAGAATTTATTCAATGTGCAAATAAAATAAGGAAAAGATTAATGAATATTTCAGATGACTTTGTAGTACCAAAAACCTCTACCTATAACTCACAGATTGTTATTAATAAATGTACTATATGTAAAAATAAAACAGATGATATTCATCATATTGAAGAACAGCATTTATCTAATGAAAATGGAATGATATCTCATTATCATAAGAATGAGCTATTTAATTTGGTGCAATTGTGTAAATCTTGTCACGATGCCGTACATTACGGAAAATTAATCATATATGGTTTTATTGATACTACTGATGGAAGAAAATTATCATATTCTTACACTGACATAAACGGGGATACTTCTGGAGAACCTAGAAAAAAAAAATATACTAAAGATCAAATAGATATTATAAAAGATATCTACTCAAAGACAAAAAAACTAACTGAAACAAAAAATAAAGTGTTCATTCAACATAATATTCGTATAGCAAGTTCAACTATCAAAAAAATAATTACAAATCAATATTAAAATATGCATTAATATTAAATGGTCAAATATGATGACGTTCAATCATTAAGTAAAAAACTAACATCCTTCTTTTTTAATATGAGTACTCCAACATTACTAATTATGATAATAGTAGTAGCACTTTTTGCACTGTTAATGAGCGCAGTAAATGAATCTGTAATAACTGCACAGAGTGTTATGATCATATTAATGGCTTCCACAAGTGTATATATATTTTTAAAAAAGAAATATTCTAAAAAGCTTAAAAATTTAAAAATAAAAAATAAAATTCTAAAACAAAATTCTATATTAGACGATATTTGCAGCAATAAAAAAAATAAAAATACAGATCTATGTAATAAATATTATACCTCTAAAAAAATGTTTTACACAATATCTAATAAGCTATTAGAGAAATATAATATTGTGTATTAATAACTGATTAAAGTTTAATATAATTTAAAATATATTAAATTATATTAAATATGGTACTTGGTAATTTAATTCAGTTAAATGCAGTAGGAAATGAAGACCGTTTTTTATATGGTAATCCACAAATGACCTATTTTAAATCAGTGTATAAAAGATCAAGTAATTTTGCCCTAAACTATTCAAAAGTGCCATTTGTCGGAAATGTAAATGCTAACTTTGGAAAAGAAATAAAATTTAATATACCCTTTAAAGCAGATCTTCTAAGCGCAATTTATTTAAAATTTAAATTTAAAGATTTATTAAGAACAGAATACTTTACAACTAATAATACTAACCCAAGTAATTCTAATAACACAACAGAAATTATACCAGTATTAACTAAGGAGGCTCAATTTACATCATATGTAAATGGAATAGGATATAATTGTATAGAATATATAAAATTATATATTAATGGCCTATTAATACAAACAATTGATAGTAAGCTAATATATATGCTTAATGAACTTAATAACAGTTATACTAAAAAAAAATCGTTCTATAAAATGACAGCATATCAGAATGAGGGATTTTCAATAGGACATCATAATAAAAAAGATGTAAATGCTATATTATATATACCTTTTTTCTTTTCTAAAGACCCCTCTATGGCGCTTCCGTTATGTGCACTGACACACTCTGATATTAAACTTACTATTAAATTTAAAACATTTGAGCAGTGTATAATACAAGAACATAATACAAAAGGAGATACACTTGTTGGATTGAATGGATATCACTTAACTAATCTAGGTTATGATGCTATAACAGTTGTAGCTGATCCATTAAAATTAGATCCCGTCGAGGAAGACTTAAGAGGATATATTCCAGGTAAATTTGAAAAGTATGAAGAGGATGTTGTAGGAGATATAGAGACATTTGAGGTATTTACTGAAAATATATATTTAGATGATACAGAAAAGAAAATGTTTTTAAATAGAGAATTAACTTACCTAATAGAATTATATCATATAGGAAATACCCGTACAATTACAAATCCAAGTGATAATAATACTTACACAATGGACATAGAAGGCAAAAATCCTACTAAATATATAATGTGGTATTTACAAAGAGAAGATGTGTTTAAAAATAATTATTATGATAATCATACATACGAATACCCTTTAAAATATTCTTCTGCTATTTATCACGCTAATAATAATTATCATCTTCTTAAAAATGCGACAGTTTCATTAAATAATGCAGATGTTAATGATAATGTAGATGCCATTTTTCTTTCAGATGTTGAATTATATCAAAAGTTTGAAAATAGCACAGAAGATATAATTTATTTATTTAGTTTTTCTCTATTTCCAAGAAAATTAGAACCAACTGGTACAGTTAATTTATCTAGAATATTATATAAAAGTTTAAAATTAACATTAACAAACCCTGATAAATTTACTGAAGAAAATATAACACCTAATTTATTGTTTAAATATTATACTTGTTATTATAATATTCTGGTTATTAAAGATGGATTGGGGGGATTAATGTACCAATAATTTTATCCAATATATATTAATAATGAGTGATAAAGAATTCAATATATTTACAGCAAATAAAGTTATTATATATAACCCTCTATTAAACTCCAATTCTTCTGAATATTCTTTAGAAGTAGCAGGATCTACTAAATTAGATAAAACAGTTATAGATAATGACCTGATTATAAATGGACAGTTACAATATTCTAAATCATTAAAAATTCAAGATATTATAATAGGTAAAAGCGTAGATGCTCCTGAAAATATAATAACAGGCAGCAGTATTGGTAAATTAGCTTATCAACAAGAACAGATGAGTAATGGTTTAGTTACAAGAAAAGAGCAATCTGGATCAATAAACCTCTTAAAAGCAAGATATAAATTAAATCACCCTTATAATAACAATTTATATATAAGTTTAAAATCAAACGAGTCTATAAATGGTAGTATTATTAAGCATAATGGAAAAACTCCTGCAATTCAACATTTAATAATAGTGTCTTCACAAGATAATATTATTACTACTAATAAAGATCATCATTTTAATTCAAGAGATACAATAGAATTTCACCCAGATACTGCTTCTTTACTAGGTCCTAATATTTCAAAAGATATAGTATATCATATAGAAACAATACCTGAAGAAACAACTAAATTTAAAATTTATATTCCCAATACTGAATATGATTTTATAAAAAAAGGAGATACAATTGGAAGTATTAATTTTAAAGCTTATGATAATCATACAGATAGCGAGATCAATAATAATATTATTAGGAGCAGCGGATCTACACACAGTAACCCTAATATAGACCATTATATTCTATCTGCAAGTATATCAGCAGAATCAGACTTATCTCCTGAATCAACTAATCAAGAAGGTATAGTACCGGGTTCTTTAATATTTTCAACACGATCAATAATGGACTATCCCGATCCAAATGGAGGTATTCCAACAGAAAGAATGGCAATCGATTCAAATGGGTATATGACAATAGGAGATATACCAAGAGATAGTGATAATAATTTAAATTTACCAAAAATTGCACTTGCTATTAAAAGCAACACTGCTATATTAATACCCAAGGGGACAACTGATGAACGCAATAGAATTAGTTCATTAGAAAAAGGTATGATTAGATATAATACAACTGACAAAAGATTTGAAGGATATGGAGATGGAGATCAATGGGAAACATTAGGTGGAGTTACTGATATACACGGTAATGCTAATATTAATTCTACTAATTCTACTAAAATAACAAGTACTATGAATACTATAAGTGGTACTTTAAACATTATATCTGCGCCTATTGATCATATGGGAGAATCTATGAATATAATAAAAAGTGATATAAATCATATAGAATCTTATAATCATAATTTATTTAAGGGACCTAATCATATAGAAGATATTACTACAATCAATAATAAACTAATTCTTAATGGTAATTCCAATAATGTTGCATTAGATATTAATGGACAATCTATATTAAATGATAAATTAGTGGTTAATGATATTACAACACTAAATAATAGTCTTATAGTAAATGCTGATACAAATATTACTGGCAGTATGTCTATAATGGGTAATTTAATAGTACGGGGTACCCAAACAACTGTTGATACTGAACATATAGTTATTCAAGATCCAATAATGGTATTATCATCAGGACAAGTAGAAGATTATGAATATAGTGGATTTATCATAGAACAAGAAAGTATAAATAAAGGTATTATTTGGGATAAAAAAAATTCACGTTTTGCTACAGTTTTTAGTGAAAATATAAATGGCAATACAGATATAACTATATCAGGCTATGCCGATTTTAAATCGAAACACCAAGAGTGTTCGTCTATAAAAGTAGATGATATGTTAGATATATTGGGAAGTACAAAAATTTCGGGGAATGTTGATTTTTATGGAACTGTAACTATGCATGGTATAACGGTTCAAGAAACGCTGAATACAGGAACTTCTTTTTCTGAATCTATAATTACAGATAGTACGCTTAATGGCACTACCAGTATATTCGGCGATACTATAGTAACTGGAGACATATTTACGAATGGTAATATAGATGCCAGCACTATATATATAGATAGTCACTGTAATATAAAAGGAACAACAACAGTATCGGGGGAAACAATTCTCAATAACACTCTATCAGTAGCTGACGATACCTCATTATCAGCTGATCTATCTGTATCGGGTAATACTACATTATCTGGAACAACAACAGTATCGGGGACAACAGTACTCAATAACACTCTATCAGTAGATGGTAATACATCATTAGGAAGTAATTTATTAGTATCTGGCAATACTGTATTATTTGGAACAACAACAGTATCGGGGACAACAGTACTTAAGGACACTCTATCAGTTGCTGACGATACATTATTAGGAAGTAATTTATTAGTATCTGGCAATACTGCATTATTTGGAACAACAACAGTATCGGGGACAACAATTCTCAATAACACTCTATCAGTAACTGACGACACATCATTATCAGCTGATCTATCTGTATCTGGCAATACTGCATTATTTGGAACAACAACAGTATCAGGTGCAACAGTACTTAAGGATACTCTGTCAGTAGCTGATAACACATCATTAGCAGCCGACCTATTTGTATCAGGTAATACTACATTATCCGGAACAACAATAGTATCAGGATCAACAGTACTTAAGGATACTCTATTAGTAGCTGATGATACATCATTAGCAGCCGATCTATCTGTATCAGGTAATACTGCATTATTTGGAACAACAACAGTATCGGGGACAACAGTACTTAAGGACACTCTATCAGTAGATGGTAATACATCATTATCAGCCGATCTATCTGTATCTGGCAATACTGCATTATTTGGAACAACAACAGTATCGGGGGCAACAGTACTTAAGGACACTCTATCAGTAGATGGTAATACATCATTATCAGCCGATCTATCTGTATCTGGCAATACTTCATTATTTGGAACAACAACAGTATCGGGGGCAACAGTACTTAAGGACACTCTATCAGTAGAAAACGATACATTATTAGAGTCTGATCTATCTGTATCGGGTAACACTACTTTATCTGGAACAACAACAGTGCATGATTTAAATGTTGATTCTGATATTACAATACTTGGTAATATAATTATGTCAGGAAAACAAAATGATAGTGAGTTGCATGATTCTGGTATTATATTTACAGGAACTACAAATAAAACATTTCTTTGGCAGAATACAAGTGGTGGTAAATTTGACTCAAACCAAACTATTAATGTGTATAATGGTAAAACCTATCAGATTCATAATACAAATGTATTTGAAGACAAAAATACATTAGGTAACAGTATTACTAAGTCAAGTTTAACATCTGTAGGAGTTTTAGAAGATATCTCAGTAAAAGGTATAGTAAATATAACAGGTCAAACAATCCTTAAAGATACTCTATCCGTATCGGGCGATACATTATTAGAGTCTGGTCTATCTGTATCGGGCAATACTACTTTATCAGGAAAAACAACTGTTCAATATTTAAATGTAAATTCTGATATTAATGTATCAGGTAATACTATTATATCTGGAGATTTATTTGTAGGAGGAACTACAACTACTATTAATACAACTAATCTTATAATTGAAGATAAGGATATAGTTATAGCTAATGGAAATTCAATTGACAATACTCTAAGCGGAGCTGGATTTAAATTTAAAGGATCTACAGAAAAAACTTTTCTTTGGTGGAGAGGAGTAGATGATATCGGTAAATTTGAGTCAAGTGAAAATATTAATTTGCAAGATGGAAAAACCTATATGATTGATAACAAAAAATTATTTGAAAATAATACTACATTGGGTAATAATATTACCAATTCTAGTTTAAGATCGGTTGGAGTTTTGGGGGATACCTCTATATCAGGTATAGTAAATATAACAGGTTCAACAATAATTAAGGATTCTCTATCCGTATCTGGGAATACATCATTAGTATCCGATCTGTATGTATCTGGAGATACAAGATTATCAGGAGCAACGACATTATCCGGGCCAACAGACCTTAAGAGTACTCTATCTGTGGCCGGAGATACGTCATTAGGAGCAAATCTGTCAGTATTAGACAGATTATTTGTATCAAGCGAACCTAAAACAATTGGAAAAACAAACATAACTGGTACAACAATAATATCTGGCCTATATCTTCCTGGTGAGCACAATGATATATTTTTTGATTATGGCAGTGGGAGTCTGAAGAAGGAGATCAACATTCTTGGGAATTGGGCAGGAAGAGCAGAAACTTATGCGCAGACTGCAATTAGCGGAGTAAATAACGCGAATACCGATATCAGTGGCTTGAATACTCGGCTTATAGAGGCAGAGACAAGTATTAATGATAATCTGAATAGTATTACAGATGTTTCGGGTCTGGTTATGAATAATATTATCAGTATAAATGACAACGCAAGCAGTATAACCTTTATATCTGGTTTAGTTAATAATAATAGTAACTCTACAAATATATTATCTATTGGGAGTGATACAACCATAAGCGGAAATATTTTATTAGATGGTAATATGGGAATTTCTCAGAATTTACCCACAGAAAAATTAGATGTGAATGGTAATATAAATTTTACAGGAAGTCTAAAACGAAATGGGGTAGAACTAAATATAAGCGATTTAAATTGGACATTTGCTGGACCTGAAGGAATAGAAAATGGTCAGCCAGATTATGTACAAACTCCCGGGGGAGTAATGAACGTTTCAGGACATCAAGCGGGCGCAGTTGAATTTGCACTTTGTCATCCAACTAATCCAGATATCATATATATAGCAACTATAAACGGAGGTATTTGGAAAACTGAAAATGCTACAACTAATATAGATATTATTTGGACACCTATACTATCCGAGTATAGAACATTATCAATCACTTGGTTATCTTTTGATCATGAAGATAGTACATATCAAACTATATATGCCACAATAGGCCGTCATAGTTCCTATTATAATACAGGCGGTACTTTAGGAGGTTATTATAAAACTATCAATGGAGGAATCACTTGGACCAGAATAGATATTAATGGTAATAATATGAGTTCCTTGCCCACTATTGGTGAAAATTCATTACAATTTACGGGAATTGAAGCAAAAGGAGATGTAGTTGTTGTATCATGTGAAACACCAGGATATGGAGGAATATATAGAAGTTCTGACGCAGGTGTGAATTGGAATAAAGTTTCTAGTATTGCTACTAGTAATGGATTAGTAAAAGCTCTTGCCCGTGATAAGGAAGATGTAAATATGGATACGTTATATGCAGCTGTAAATGGAGAGGGAATATATAGGAGTTCTGATTTTGGAGAAGTTTGGGAAAAATTACATACCGGTTTATCAGGAGATGAGTTATCATTGCATAATGATGTATTAAATGCATATCGTATTAGATTATCAACAGGAGCAACTAAACCTGGTGAAAATTATAGTACATTATGGGCAGCAGTAATAACAAATGAAACAATTAGTGATGATTTTGGTGCAATTAGGCAAAATGTAATTCGTATATATCAGGGTATTCCTAAGTTGGCTGCTATAGATACAGTATGGAAATGTCTTCAAGCACCTTATACAAATGATTATGGTGAGGGAGGACAAGGTTTATTTCCTACAACTACTAAAAGCTATGATGGTGAAATACCTGCATATAAAGCAGGTGGTCAGGCGGGCACCCATTGTTCTTTACACGGTGATATTAACGACCCAGATAAAGTATATATTGGTGGAGACAGACAACCTGGACCGATTAACATTTCTACAATTACTGATATATCAGGTAATACTCAGATAACTGGAGGTAATTCAATTGGTGCATGTGATTATACTGGGAGATTATTTGTGGGAAATGCAAGCTTACCAGTTCTTACATATTCAGAATGGCAAGATGCAAACAATGAAGAACTAACTAATAGTCCTTGGACAACTTTAACGCATATAGGGACTACTAATGCGACTGACAATGGTTCGTTGAAAGGAAGCGCACCACACGCTGACTCTCGTTCTTTAACTCAAGATCTAGATGGAAATCTTATTGAAACTGATGATGGGGGGGTATATAAAAGAGTATTAGGTGGTCCAATGAGTGTAGATCGACAACCAAATGCTATTGCAGGAGATTGGATTTCATATATTGGTAATTTAAGTTGTACAGAAATTCATAATATAGGATATAGTCCAATTACTAAATGCTGGTATGGTGGAACCCAAGATAATGGTACTATAGCTCAAAAAAGTAGTACTAATTTAATAGGAACGATGATAAATGGCGGTGATGGCGGTGATATTGCTATTGGTAATGATATTAGCTCACGGCCAAATAATATGGGACAATTCACTCGTGCTTCGAATACAAGTCTTGAGCCAATATCGACTGTTTATTATTCTGCACAAGAACTTCGTTCTCTTAAAAAACAAGATTTTAAGTCAATAACGAATACTGCGGATGGCGCAGTATCTTTAACTTCTATACATGCAACAATACCAAGTGACAGACGTATGTTTACAACTCCTATTATATTAAATAAGGTCAATATAAATAGGGGGTTATTTGGATCAACAGCAGGTATATATGAATCTTTAGATTTACAAAATGGTTCTACTGCTACTGTTAGTAATACTGGAATGACATTAGAACCTAATATGAATGCCATTGACTATGGTTCCAAAGATGATGAAAATATAATAGTGATGGGTAATAGCACTAAAGTCTATATAAGAACAGGAGGAAATGTGGGTGATACCTCACCACCTAACATGAACGAATGTCCTACTCAACCAACAACCACAACCAGTCGTAATATATCAAGTGTTCATATTCATCCATATAATTCACAATACATATGTGTTACTTGTGGAAATTATAAGAGCCCACCCAATACTATGAATGATAATCAAGATATATTTTTAACACCAAATCAAGGTAATAATTGGTATTCCATAAAAGGTTCTCTTGATTTATGGAATGTACAGAAATGTGTATTTGTTTCAGGAGGTACAAATAATTATTCACACGGTTCAGATATAATTGTTATAGCTGATCTATTAGGAGTATATGCATTATCACTAGATACATTAGATTTAAATGATCCAAGTAGTTCAGCAAAATGGATAGATATAGGAAATATTACACTTCCCAATGCCCGAGTATATGATATGGTATATAGCGAGATGGATGATGTATTAGTTGTATCTACATTTGGACGAGGAGTTTGGAAATGTCTTAATTTCAAGTATCACGTTGATAATAATTTAAATATGGTGTATAAATCTCCATATGCTATTACTCCTCAGTTTAGAGATGAATTAAAAATAGACGGAGACTTAATAACTACAGGAAATACACTTATTACGGGAGATTTAAATACAAGTGGAAACCTGACAGCTACAGGAAATATAACCGCCGATTCATTACAAATCGATTATGATATAACTATTGGTAAAGGTGGAGAAATTTTGGAAATTATATTCAATGATTCGATCCATCATACCAACCAGTATTACTCTATTTTCTGGTACTTAAAAGGTGGGATTGGGGGAGATCCAAATACAAATGACATCTCGTTAGGGCCCAGACCCACTGTAACTATTAATTCAACTACAGGAGGCACAGGTGCTTCTGCTAGAATTAATTTCGTTATCTCCGAAGGGTACTCGTGGTGGGCTTTTATACCGAATGGAACGCCTTTAGAAATTATCAATCCAGGAACTGGATATAGCGCCAGTACAACAACTCTTGAGATAGGGGGGTATTTAAATCCTCTTGGGACGCCGCAAAATGAATATTTATATGGGTGGGAATGGGAAAAACCAACTATGAAGTCGATTACAGTTACTCCTATAACAGGAGGTTCTTTAAAATTAAATGATAGAGATGTTGCTACGCAAGAGTATGTTACAAATAGTATTACCACTATATCAGGACTAGTTGATAACAATCTCAATAGTATAACCACTATCTCTGGATTAGTAGATAATAACATTAGTAGTATATCCACTATATCAGGACTTGTTGATAATAACATTAGTAGTATATCTACTATATCAGGAATTGTAGATAACAACCTCAGCAGTATTACCACTATATCAGGACTAGTTGATAACAATCTCAATAGTATAACCACTATCTCTGGATTAGTAGATAATAACATT
>MDTG01281421.1_pt1 | contig 92974 bp, 91 predicted proteins | sample 811421 | NCBI WGS metagenome assembly MDTG01 (sample SAMN05326645, study PRJNA326480) | marine metagenome | isolation source: seawater | place: Pacific Ocean: South East | collected 2011 | reverse complement strand
CACTCCCTTGCGGGAACTGGCACCTGAAGCCAGCGCGTCTACCAATTCCGCCACCTGGGCAGGTGAGGAGCGGGGGTGATACGGCGATGGATGGCGGCTGTCAACGGGGATGGCGCCGTTGATCTGCACATCAGCCGCACACCATCGCAGGGCGGCCTTTTACAGACGCTTCCGGCGGGGGCGAGATCACTGCGCCGCATGGACAGGAGGCCCCGTTTTGGTCTATCGCCCTATCAAACCTAACTTACATGTCGCACGCAGCTTCGCGCGCGAGCCTTTCAGGGGCGGACCATGACTCTTCGCAATGAAATGATCACCGTTTTCGGCGCTTCGGGCTTCATCGGCCGGTATGTGGTGCGTGAACTGGCCAAGGCCGGCTACCGGGTGCGCGCCGCGACCCGCCGCCCGCATCTCGCCCATGAGCTCAAACCCATGGGCGTTGTGGGCCAGGTCCAGCTGATGCAGGCCAATCTGCGCAATGAGGACTCCGTGCGCCGCGCCGTGGATGGCGCGCATGCGGTGGTCAATCTCGTGGGCATCCTGTCTGAGAGCGGCAAGCAGAACTTCCAGTCCCTGCAGGCGGACGGCGCGGGCCTGGTCGCCAAATGCGCGGCCGAGGCGGGCATCACCAATTTCGTGCAAATCTCGGCCATTGGCGCGGATGAGGACAGCAAGTCCGAATACGCCCGCACCAAGGCGGCTGGCGAGAAGGCGGTGCGTGAGCACATCCCCTCCGCCGTGATCCTGCGCCCCTCCATCGTCTTCGGCATGGAAGACGGCTTCTTCAACAAGTTCGGCTCCATGGCGCGCTTTGTTCCGGCCCTGCCGCTGATCGGCGGCGGCCAGACCCGCTTCCAGCCGATCTTCGCCGGCGATGTGGCCGAATGCGTGCTGAAAGCCGTGGACGCGCCGTCCAAATTTGCGGGCCGCACCTATGAGCTGGGCGGCCCGAGCACCTACAGCTTCAAGGAGCTGATGGAATTCATCCTGACCACCATCCGTCGCAAGCGCCTGCTGGTTCCCGTGCCCTTCTTCGCCGCCTATCCGCTGGGCATGGTCGGCGAGATCCTGGGCGCGCTGCCCTTCGTGCAGCCCTTCCTGACCCGCGATCAGGTGACCTTGCTGAAATCGGACAATGTGGTCGGCGAGACCGATGAGGATCTGGGCGAGACCGCCGATTTCGACATCGACCCTGAAACGGTCGAAGCGATCACCCCGACCTATCTGGCGCGCTATCGCAAGGGCGGCCAGTTCTCCGAAGACCCGGAACTGATTTCATAATGGCGGATACCGAACGCAAGTTTCCCGGCTGGCGCGGCACGACCATCCTGAGCGTGCGCAAGAACGGCAAGGTGGTTCTGGCGGGCGACGGCCAGGTCTCCATCGGCGATACGGTCGTCAAGGCGACCGCCCGCAAGGTGCGCCCCATCGCCAGCGGCAAGGTGATCACCGGCTTCGCCGGCGCCACGGCGGACGCCTTCGCCCTGTTCGAACGCCTGGAAGCCAAGCTCGAGCAATATCCCGACCAGCTGGCGCGCGCCTGTGTGGAGCTGGCCAAGGACTGGCGCACCGATCGCTATATGCGGCGGCTGGAAGCCATGCTGATCGTGGCGGACAAGTCCGAGACCTTCACCCTGACCGGCGCCGGTGATGTGCTGGAGCCCGAAGACGGCGTCGCCGCCATCGGCTCGGGCGGCAATTACGCCCTGTCCGCGGCCCGCGCCCTGCTCGATTACGAGGAAGACGCCGAAGTGATCGCCCGCAAGGCCATGAAGATCGCCAGCGAGATCTGCGTCTATTCCAACGGCAATCTGACCGTCGAGACGCTGGGTTAGAGCCTGGCGCTTTGGGCAGAACTAAAAACCCCGGCCTAGCGCCGGGGTTTTTCGTTACCACAATTGAGAATGAATTCCCGGGCGAGCGTAGCGACGACCCGGGACCTCCATCCACGTTAAGCGCCCTGTTCTGAGGGAGGCCCCGGCTCTGCGCTCCGCTTGGCCGGGGTTTCAGTCCCTACCCCTCGATGACAAACGTCAGGCCGGCATGGTCTGACAGGCGCTTGATCAGGGCGTCGCCCATGGCGGGGGCGGTGGTGTAGACCCCGCCCGGCGTCTCATCGCGGCTCACATCCTTCACCAGCGCCAGCGCGCATTCGGCGATCATCTTCGAGGTCGAGCCATAGCCCGGATCCTTGTCGCCTTTCACAGAGGCGGTGAAGCGCTGGCCATCCGAGGTCTCGCCGGTGAACATGACGTCATAGAAGCCGGTTTCGCGCTCTTCCTTTGACGGGCCTTCGCCCGGCTTGGGCGGATTGTCCTGCATGGAGCGGTCATTGGCGATGGCGTGGGCGAATTGTTCGCCCTTCTCGCCGGGGCCGGTCATGAACATCTCGTCGTAGACAAAGTCCTCGCCATAGGCGTGACCCATCAGGGCGTTGGAGCGATGGACATTCTTGGTGTTGATCGTCGCCATCACGAAGGGCGCGGACCAGGCGTTGAGATCCTCTTCAAAGATCACCTTGGCGCCATGGGGCTGTTTGGGACCTTCAAAATCCTGGCACAGGGAGAACGGGTCTTTCAGCCAGTCGATGATTTGAGGCTGTTTGGCCGCCCGCTTCATGGTCTCGGCGAAGCTCGCTGCGGTGCCGCCGGAGAACGTGCCCTTCATGGCGCGGACCCGGCCCTTGATGCGCGCGAGCGGCTTGCCGGTTGTCTCTTTCACATGCTGCTGCAGGAAGTAGACCCCCAGATCAAAGGGGACGGAGTCAAAGCCGCACGAATGCACGATGCGGGCGCCGGACTGTTTCGCCTTGTCTGAGTACTCCGCGATGATGTCATGCATCCAGGCCGGCTCGCCCGACAGGTCCACATAATCGGTCCCGGTCTCGACGCAGGCTTTCACCAGCGCTTCGCCATAGAGCTGGTAGGGGCCGACCGTTGTGATGACAGCCCGCGTGCGCTCGGCCATGGTCTTGAGCGACGCCGGATCAGACGCGTCCGCCACGATCAGCGGAGTGTCGGACGGCGCGCCGATCTCGTCACGCACGCGCTTGAGCTTGTCCTCGGACCGGCCCGCCATCGCCCACGCGATATCCTTGCCGTATTCGCTGGCGAGATATTCCGCCACCAGACGCCCGGTGAAACCGGTCGCGCCATAGATCACGACGTCAAAGTCTGCGTTCGACATTCGGGTCTCCTCCCTGACTGATTAGTTCACTCATTAAGTGAATGAGGGAAGACGCGCCAGTCCGCAAGAGGCTTCAGGTATCCAGCTCTGTGGCGAACACCATGGCGTCGTCCCGGAACGCCTTGAATTCCAGCGCATTGCCAGCCGGGTCGTGCACGAACATCGTCTTCTGCTCCCCCGCCTTTCCGGCAAAGCGCACATAGGGATCGATGACGAAGGGCGTGCCCGCCCGGCGCAGGCGTTCCGCCAGCGGATCAAACTGGTCCCACTCAAGGATCAGGCCGAAATGGCGCACGGGCACATTCTTGCCGTCCACTGCGCCGGTCCTGGCCTTCTGGCACTCTTCCGGCGCCAGATGGGCGACGATCTGATGGCCCAGGAAATCAAAGTCGATCCAGTGATCGCTCTCGCGCCCCTGCGGGCAGCCCAGCACATCGCCATAGAAACGGCGGGCGGCGTCCAGATCATCAACGGGAAAGGCCAGATGAAAACGGGGACGGGTCATCACACACTCCTCGATCAGGGCCTGCAGTCGCGGGCTTTGTGTTCGGGACGACAAGCCCCTACATGTCTTCTTTCCTTACCACCCAATCGACAAAAAGACATGGGGCGTCATGACTGAGTTTTCTCCGCGCGAAATCGTCCATGAGCTCGATCGCCACATCATCGGCCAGGGCGACGCCAAGAAAGCGGTCGCCATTGCGCTGCGCAACCGCTGGCGCCGCAAGCACCTGCCCGAGGGCCTGCGCGAAGAGGTCACGCCGAAGAACATCCTGATGATCGGCCCGACGGGCGTGGGCAAGACCGAGATCTCCCGCCGTCTCGCCAAGCTCGCGGGCGCGCCCTTCCTCAAGGTCGAGGCGACGAAATTCACCGAAGTGGGCTATGTGGGCCGGGATGTGGATTCCATCGCACGGGACCTTGTCGAGGTCGCTATTTCTCTGGTGCGCGAGAAGAAGCGCGAAGAGGTGAAGGCCAAGGCCCATGGCGCCGCCGAGCAACGCGTGCTGGACGCCCTGGTGGGCAAGGACGCCGGCAGCTCAACCCGCGAAGCCTTCCGCAAGAAGCTGCTGTCCGGTGAGCTCGATGACAAGGAAATCGAGATCGAGATCATCGATGACAGCGCCAACCCCTTTCAGGGCATGGACCTGCCCGGCATGGGCTCGATGGGCGTCATCAATCTCGGCGACATGCTGGGCAAGGGCTTTGGCGGGCGTCCCAAGACCCTGCGCACCACGGTGAAAGAAGCCTATGAGCCGCTCATCAACGAGGAGGCGGACAAGCTTCTGGATGAGAACCAGATCCAGTCCGAAGCCATTCGCCTCGCTGAAAACGAAGGCATCGTTTTTCTGGACGAGATCGACAAGGTGTCAGCCCGGGCCGATGCGCGCGGCGCGGATGTCTCTCGCGAGGGCGTGCAGCGCGATCTCTTGCCGTTGATCGAGGGGGCGACGGTCTCCACCAAATATGGTCCGATGAAGACCGACCACGTGCTCTTCATCGCCTCGGGCGCCTTTCATGTGTCCAAGCCGAGCGATCTCTTGCCCGAGCTTCAGGGCCGTCTGCCGATCCGGGTCGAGCTGCAGGCGCTGAACCGTGATGATTTCCGCGCCATCCTGACCGAACCGGAAGCGAGCCTGATCACCCAGTATGTGGCGCTAATGAAGACCGAAGGCTTCGAGCTCAGCTTTGACGACAGCGCGATCGACGCCATCGCCGACTTCGCCGCCGAGGTGAACGCCAGCGTCGAGAATATCGGCGCGCGGCGCTTGCAGACCATTCTGGAGAAGGTGTGCGAGGAGATCAGCTACACCGCGTCTGACCGGTCCGGCGAAAGCCTCGCCATCGACGCCGACTATGTCAGCGACCGTGTGGGCGGGTTGGCGCGCAATTCGGACCTGTCCAAGTTCATCCTGTAAGCGGGTCCGGCGCGGCGCCCCGGCAAGGGTGCGCCGCGCCGAAAAAGGGGATCGACGCGGCGCGTGCTGAAAACGGCGCCGGCCGAAGCCGCACGCTATGAAGCGGGGAGATACACCGTTTCAGCGGACCCCATAGAAGCCTCAACCGAGGTCACCTGGGCAAGGGCGTTTGTATTGAACTTGAGTTCAAAAACGCCTGATCTCAGTGAAAAGTCAGTAATGTAGAAGCGATCCGGCGCCACAGGAACGAGCGGAGCCCCTGACTGACCGCCATTATAGCTCGCCATCAGCTGGCCGTTCTCGCGATAGATCGTGAGGTCAAAGATGAAGGGCGGCGCCGCCATCTGGGCCTGCAGATCGAGCGGGAAGTTCGGATCGAGCGCATACACGCCTTCATAGCGCGCCAGCTGCGCCTCGGTCAGGTCGAGCGCTGGCACGTCCAGCACCGGATTGACCCTCCAGCCCATCACATCATTCATCGCATTGCGGATTTCCACCGCCAGATCCATGCCGTTCGCGCCATTGGTCAGCACGACCAGGCCGTCGCCCGTCGCCAGATGGCCCTCCATCCAGGCGCGATAGGAATTGTTGGTCCCGCCATGATGGAAGATGAAATGTTCGCCCCGCCCTTCCAGACGCGGGCCCAGGCCATGCTCGGACGGGGAGACCCGCGTCATCATCTCCTGACCCAGAACCGGGTGCAGATAGGCGCTCTGACCGCGATAGGCGTTGATCATCTCCGCCGTCATGCGCCCGAGATCATTCGCGCTGGTCCACAGGCCCGACGCTGCCCTTTCCGGAAAGGCTTCATAGCCGCGCGGCAGAGCCGTCGGCGCGCCCTCGCGGTCATGAGCTTTGGCGATATTTCCATGATCTTCGGGCAGAGGATTGGCGAAGCTCGACCGGGTCATGCCCAGCGGCTCGAACAGGGCCTGTTCGGCGCTGTGCTCGAAGCCCAGGCCAGTCGCCTGAACGATCAGACCTTCCAGCAGGGTGTAGCCGCCGCCCGAATAGCGATAACTCGATCCCGGCAGGGCCTCCACGCGCAAGGGATCATGATCAGCCGGCGCCGCGCCATTCAGGGTCTGTTCGCGCGTCGGCAGGGCTTCGCCGGGCAGGAAATCCGCAAAGCCGTGCAGATTCAGCCCGCCTGTATGAGAGAGCAGCATGCGCACCGTCAGCGGCGCGTCGGCATGGGGCGAGTTCGCTTCGGGCGCCCAATAGGGCAGGACATGGCTGATATCGGCATCAAGATCGAGCGCGCCGGACTGAATCAGATTCAGGGTCATGAGGGCGGTCGCCATCTTGCTGACCGAGCCCGCCGAAAACACCGTGTCCGCGGTCACGGGCGCCTCTGACCCGGCCTGCAATACGCCATACCCCCGCGCGAAGACCACGCGGCCATCCTCGATGACCGCCACGGCCACCCCCGGCACGCCATAATGAGCCATTCGCTCTTCCAGCGTGTAGCGCTCGACAACGCCATCATAAGAGAAGCGGCCACGCAGGTTTTCCGTGAAGCTCTCAGGGTTTGCCGCACTGAGCGCCGAAGCGGGCTGGCAGGCGGACAGGATCGGCGTTGAAACCAGCGCTGCGGCGCCCAAGGTCAGGGCCGACAGGGCAGGGTTGAAGCGGAATCCAAGCACAGGGGTCTCCTTTCCATCAATCGACGGATCACCAGAAAAGTTGATTATTGTTGTTTTTAGAGTGGGTTAGTTCGTCTCAGGCGGATGGTGACTTGCGCCTCGCTCCAAGAGCCAGTCCGTCATCGCCGCCTGCTCATGACGGACGGCTTCGCTGAGCGGGGAACGATAGGGTCCGCCGATGTCGCCGGACGCCGCCGGGACCGTCAGGGACACATCCGCCCCCGCGATCACCAGCAACTGGGCCGCGCCGATCTGTCCGGCCGCCGCCGCATTGATCAGCGGCGTCTCATCGCTCGGCACATAACCGTTCGGGTCCGCGCCCGAGATCAGAAGCCGGGAGATCACCTCGAGATGACCGCCTCGGGCTGCATTGATCAGCGGGGAGCCATTCTGCGGGGCGGCGAGATCGATTTGCGCGCCCGCCTCCAGCAGCAGATCGACCACCTCAAGGCTGCCCGCTCGCGCGGCCACGATCAGGGCGGTGCCGGACTGTCGGGTCACAAGATCAGGATCTGCGCCGGCTTCCAGCAGCAAGGCGACCATGGCGGGGTCAGACCGACGGCTCGCCTCGATCAACGCCGTGCCATCGGTCGGCCAGATGCGGTTCACATCCGCGCCGCGCTCAAGCCGGGACTCGAGCAAGGCGATGTCGCCCTCACGCACGGCCTGGATCAGGCGCGATTCCACCAGATCGAAGGCGCCCACGCGAGGGGTGAGAACAATCGCCAGAACCAGTAGGACCGGCAGGGCCATCATCATGTTCAGGAAGGAGCGTTGCACGGAGCCCGTGCGCACTTGAGCCAAAGCGTTCACACGGAACCTCAATTCGGATTTTCGCGGCGCTTGCGCCGCCAGGGTCAGGGGACGCGCCAGAACCGCCTTCCGCGCGGCGTCGAGCAGGGCATGGGCCAGCACCAGCGGCTTGCCCTGGGTGCGCGCGGCGGCTTCATCACACAGCGCTTCACGCATGCTGCGCACATGGCGGTTGAGATGATGCACGCCCGGCGCCCACCAGAACACACAGGCGATCAGACGCTGGGCGAGTCCGGTCAGGGCGTCATGACGACGGATATGGGCGATCTCGTGCTCAAGCACGGCCTGACCGGCCTCATCAAAGCGGAAGTCTTCAGGAATCAGGATCACCGAGCGGACGAACCCCGCCACCATGGGAGACAGCACGTCCCGGCTCTGGCGCAAGGCGACGCGGCGCGACAGGGCGAGATCGGTCGTCACAGGCGTCGCACGCGTTGTCAGCCGGTTGAGATTCCACAGATCCCGACCCAGAGCCAGACCCGCCCAGACCAGTCCGATCATCCAGGCAAACACCAGCACAAAGCCCAGCCCTGTGAGGAGATGAGGCAAGGCCAGAGCCTGATCCTGCATCGCCAATTCCCGGGCGGGCAGAGCCGCGAGGGTTTCGGGCGAGATCACAGGCACAGGCGCAACCGCGCCCGGGCTGACGCTCAGCCCTTCAGCGGGCTTGCCGGAGGCGGGCATCAGGGCGATCACGAAGATCGCCGGCACGGTGTACAGCAACGCCAGAGCCAGATCATGACGCTCGCGAATGCGGGTTTGCGGCGCGATCCGGTCAAGCACCAGCGTCGCCAGAGCAAAGACGGTCGAGCCAATCAGCACGAACAGGGCGGCCTGGAACAAAGCGGTGATCATGTCTCGCCGCCTTTCTCCTGGCTCTGCCGGAGCAGTTCGGCGCGCAGGGCGTCGATATCATCGAGCGTCAGCGCCTCGTCTTCAATCAGGTGCTGGGCGAGGCGCTGGGGCGAGCCGCCAAAGAAGGATTTCAGCACGCCGCCCAGCGCGCTGCGCTGCGCGCCTTCCTTGGACAAGGCCGGGGCGTAGATATGGGCGCGGCCTTCCTTGCGGAAATTGACATAGCCCTTGTCCGCCATGATGCGCACCGTGGTCAGCACGGTCGTGTAGGCGAGGCCATAGGCCGGCTCCAGAGCATCGGTGAGATCACGCACGCTGGCTTCGCCGCGCTCCCACAGCACGCTCATGATGCGGTGTTCGGCTTCGGTGAGGGTCGGGGAAGGGGTGCGGGCCATCTACGAATTCCTTAGTTTCAAATTGTGTCGCACAGCCGGGCGCAGCGATCAACTAAAAACTTAGTTTTAGCGGAAAGTGCAGGATGTCTGGCGGAATCTGATCGCTCTCACGCCTTTGATCTGAAAGCGATAGCGCGGCTCGCAGCTTGCGATTAATCTGGCGCCATGAGCTATATCGACTCCTATGACCATGTGCTGGTGGGCTATATGGCGGGCCTGCCGCTCTATCGCCCGCTAGAGGACATTCCCGGCCCGGAAAATGGCGAGTCCCGGCTCGATTTTCCGTGCCGGACAGACCAGCTGGTGCTGGGCGGCGGCTCGGGCGAGCATGAAGGGCTGGTGCTGGCGCGCCCCGGCGCCGCCATGGCGCTCTATGCCCTTGATAGTGAGGATTTCGAGTTTCCCGAGGCTGAGAGAGACCGCCTGAACGCCCTGATCGAGGCCGCCCCCATTCTGGTGCGCTATGGCTGGAATGGCTCAACCCATCGCCAGTTCAAGGCGCGCTGCAAATCCGCCGCCCTGCCCAACCCCTATCACCGCCATTACGGGCCGTTTGACGCCTGGCTGGCCATGGGCTTTGGCGAGTTCTGCTATGCCGCCCTGCCCGATCTCGACCCGGACATGGTTGAAGGCTTGCGCGCCTTCCAGATCCAGCCGCCTGTGCATGTGCGCTATTGCAATGTGCTGCTGCCGCCGCCGGGCCTGCCGGTTTATGCGCGCAGCGGGACCGCGTTCGAGGCGCGCCTGCGCAGTTTCGGATCAGAGCGCGCGGAGCATGACGTAGAAGGCGCCTGAGCCGCCATGACGGCGATTGGCTTCGGCATAGCCTGAGGCCAGCAGCGCAAAGTCCGGATCGCGCATCCATTGGGTGAAGGACCGGCGCAAGACGCCGGGCAAGGCCCGTTCATCCGGCTGCCAGGGCTGGTAACGGCGGTCATCAAGCGCGCGGGCGCCTGCACCCTTGCCAGTGATCACCAGCACCGTCCGCATGCCATTGGACCGGCAGCGATGCAGAAAGCCCAGCAGGGCCTGACGGGCATGGGAGGTGGTCATGCCGTGCAGGTCCAGACGCGCTTCAACTTCCACCTGACCGCGGCGGACCTTCTTTTCCGGGCTGCGATCAACGGGCACGCGCCGTTTGGGGCGCTGGGCCATCTCCCGCATCATATCACGTTGCAGCGCGCCGGTCTTAAGCGGTTCAGTCTGGGGAATGGGCAGGGATGTGGGCTTGGGCGGCTCGATATCCTCGCGCTCCAGCCGTTTCAGGCGCTCTTCATCCAGCGGCTTCACCCCGCGCGCAAACCGGGTCCAGAGCTCGCGCTCTTCAGGCTTGAGCCCGCGGGGTGTGCGCCGCTTGGCCATCAGCGGACCTGGCGCGCGGCCAGCTCGTTGGGCAGAAGCAGCGTCCAGCGCGCGGCGGGATCGTTCTGGCGCCCGGCGCGCTCACCCGCTTCATAGCCCCAGCCGAAGAACAGATCGCCGCGCGCCGCGCCCTGAATGGCGCCGCCAGCGTCCTGGGTGATCACAAGCCCCGTCCAGTCCGGCGCGCCATGCAGGCGGGCATTGAGCACCACCGGCACGCCCCAGGCGTGATGGGCGGCGTCCACCGCCAGCGAGGCCATGGGCGTCAGGGGCGCGCCCTGCGCCCCGATCGGGCCTTCGGTATGGTCATCCAGGCTATCGAGCGTGAAGAAGACATAGCGCGGGTTTTCATCAAAGAGCGGCCGCCAGGACTGGGGTCCGCGCAGGCGCAGCCAGTTCTCGATATCCTGTTTGGAGGCGTTGTGTTCAGACAATTCGCCCCGATCAATCAGGATGCGCCCGATGGAGACGTAGGGCCGGCCATTATGCGCCGCAAAGCGCACCCGCGCTTCGGAGCCGTCGGGATAATGCAGACGACCCGAGCCCTGGATCTGCAGGAAGAACACATCGATCGGCCGACCCCAGGCGAGCGGCACGCCGAGATTTTGCGCCTCGATCTCCGCGCGCGACTGATAGGGCACGAACTGGCGGTCCGCCGCCCGGCCCACCACGCGCTGGCCTTCAAGCCCGGCGATGAACTGACCGAGATCCCCGGTCAGAAGATCGCCCGGCAGGCCGCGGATCGCCATGGAGAATTCGGGCGTGGGCGAGGCGCTGACCTCCACCACCGGCTCGTAATAGCCGGTCAGGCGACCTGCGCCTTCCAGCTCGACCGGGGTGAAATTGCGCTCGAAGAAGCTGCGCGCATTGTCCGGGCCCGCGCCCATCCCTGACAGCAGCGCCGCCTGAAGACAGACCTCGCGCCAGTCGCCCGCCGTTCCGGCATAGCGCACGCGCGGGTTCATAGGTTCATGGGCGGGACGCTGCTCGATGCGTTCACAGGAGCGCACAAAGGCGGTCAGCGCCGCCTGCGCATCCACGTCCCGCCAGCCCTCAACGCGGGAAAACGGCACGGGATGCAGTTCCACAGACGTGACGGCGGGCCGCGGCGGATGACCGCCCGGACGTGCCGGATGACCGGGCTGAGAGGGCGCAGAGGGGGAAGGCGCGCTGGAACAGCCTGCCAGAAGGAGCAGGGCGAAAAGGCCGAAAACCCTAAGCGGGCTTGACCCCGGACAGGCGCCAGTTGGGGTTCTCGCTGGTGACGTCACGCTCAAAGCTCCAGATCTCATCGACCGTTTTCAGTGTGGTGAGGTCGCCCTCCACCACATCTCCCTGAGCGTTGCGGGTTTCACTGGCGAGCTCGACGGAGAAGGCGATCTTCACCTTGGCCCGATTATCGTTAAGAGAGGCTTCAGAAATCTCCGCAGACTTGATGCGGTCAATCTCCGTGGTCACCGTCCAGTTCTTCTCCTCGCGCGCCGCGATCGCCTGGTCATAGGCCTTCTTCACGCGCTCGGTCAGCAGCGGCTCGAGCGCCTCGCGATCGCCCTTGGCGTAGGCCAGCACGATCATCTCGTAGGCGGCCCGGGCGCCCTTGCGGAATTCATCAGGATCAAAAGCGGGATCATGCTGGGCGATCTGCATCAGACCCTCACCCGCCGGCCCGGCGAATTGCGCCGCGAACGGGGTTTCATCGGCCTGGGGGCGCATGGACGGGGGCGGCGCGCCCATCCCGGCGGCTTCGGCCCGCTCACGCTGCTCACGCTCCACATCCTCGGCCGTGCGACCGGATGACTTGCCCAGAACCATGTAGAGGCGAACCCCCAGGAACACGGCCAGACCGGCAAAAAACAGGATTTGAAGAATGTCCATGAAGACGCTCGCGCAGGATGTGTATGCGGTGTTTGTGCAGATATAGGGGTTCATGACCGCCGCGTCACGCGGGCGGTTGCGCTTGCCGCAGGCGCCCCTGCGTGCTACCCGCCCCGCTTCACCCTTAGTTGTTTGCGGGATTGTGCTTTCGCATTCTCCCGATCAAAGCTCGAGTTGACCAACATGACCGACGCGCCCGCTACGCCGCAAGGCGGCGACCAGCCGATGCCTCCCGCCATTCGTGTGGCGGGTCAGTATGTCAAAGACCTGTCGTTTGAAAATCCCGGCGCGCCCGACAGCCTGCGCGGCGCCGGCCAGCCCAATATCGATCTGAGCGTGGACGTTCAGGCCCGCGATCTGGGCAATGACATGTTCGAGGTGGAGCTGATCATCGGCGCCCGCGCCCAGCGTGAATCCAACCCGGTCTTCATCGTCGAGCTGACCTATGCCGGCCTGTTCCAGATCCAGAATGTGGACCCGCAATCGCGCGAAGCTTTCCTGCTGATCGAATGCCCGCGCCTGATCTTCCCGTTCGCCCGCCGCGTCCTGTCCGACGCCACCCGCGATGGCGGCTTCCCGCCGCTGATGCTGGAGCCGGTGGATTTCGCAGCGCTCTATCGTCAGCAAATGGCCCAGCGCGCCCAGGCCCAGCAAGGCGCCCCGGCAACCCCGCCGTCCGACGCCTAACTCTAACGAGGTCGCTTTTTCGAACCGCGAAACCGGACTCCACTTTCGCTGAAAAAGCTCCTGAAACTAGGCTGAAGTTTCAGCCTTCAACAGTCCCAGAGACTGCCAGAGCGGGTCGTCCATTTCCGAGATAAACTCGGCGTGGGCGGCCCGTTCGCGTTCCGTGACCAGGCTGGGCAGGGATTTCGGCCGCGCTGCGCGGGTGGGATAGACCACCGTGCCATCGCCGCCATCCGAGCCGGAAAAGCTCAGGGACTGCTCCCGCCCGCCATTGAGCTCCAGATACACCTCGGCCAGCAGGTAGGAGTCGATCAGCGCCCCGTGCTTGGTCCGGCTGTCGAGCGACACGTCAAAGCGTTTGCACAGAGCGTCGAGGCTGGCCGGAGCGCCCGGGAATTTCTCGCGCGCGATGGCCGCCGTATCGATGAACCGCGCCTTGGGGATGATCGGCTTGCCGCAGCGTTCGAGCTCCATATTGATGAAGCCCATGTCGAACATGGCGTTATGGGCGACCAGCGTTGAATCCTCGATGAAGTCGAGGAACTGATCGACGATTTCCGCAAACTTCGGCTCGTCCTTGAGCATCTCCCAGGTATGCCCGGTCACGGCTGTGACCTCGGCGGGAATGTCGCGCTCGGGATTGATCAGGATGCGCAGATCCTTGCCTGTCGGGATAAGGTCGATCACCTCCACGCAGCCCAGCTCGGTGACGCGGTCGCCGCCGCGCGGATCCAGTCCCGTGGTCTCGGTATCGAAAATGATCTCGCGCTTGCTCATTGCGCATCCCTGCTCGTCTTCAGCTCATCCAGCAGCGCCCGCACCTGAGCCCGGGCATGCTCGACCCCCTGGCTGGTGTCGATGACATGGTCAGCCCTGGCCCGTTTTTCAGCATCAGGCGTCTGTCGCGCCAGAATGGCCTCGAACTTGTCCACGCTCATGCCCGGCCGCGCCAGCACACGTTCACGTTGGACTGCTTCGGGCGCGGAGACCACCACCACATGGTGCACCTGGTCATGCTGACCGGTCTCGAACAGGAGCGGCACATCCAGCACCACAAGCGGCGCACCGGCCTGTTCAGCCTCATGAAAAAACCGTCGCCGCGCCGCGCCGACCAAGGGATGAACAATGGCGTTCAGGGTTTCGAACTTTGACGGATCCGCTTGCAGGGCGGCGGTGAGCTTGGCGCGGTCCACCCCGGCCGCTTCGCTTGTGCAGCCGGGAAAGGCGCGCTCGATCAGCGGGACGGCGTCGCCGCCCGGCTGATACATCTGCGCGACAGCGGCGTCTGCATCAAACACCGGCGCGCCCTGTTCCTTGAACAGGTTGGCGGTGGTGGACTTGCCCATGCCGATGGAGCCGGTGAGGCCGAGAATAATCATGCGCGCTGCTCCAGAGCGGCCAGCAGACCATGACGGACGCCGTCATGCTGCGGCGCCGGTGCGCCAAAGAATTGCTCAAAGGCCGGCCGCGCCTGCCCCACCAGCATGATGAGACCATCCGCCGTCCGTCGTCCCAGTCGCTCAGCCTGCTCCAGAAGCCCGGTTCTGAGCGGTGCATAGACCATGTCGAACACCAGCGCGTTCTCCGATGTGGCGGACAGATCAACCTCCAGAGGCGGCTGGCCGCTCATGCCCAGCGAGGTGGCGTTGATGACCAGGCTCGCCCCGTCAAAGGCAGTCGCATCCTCAAGACTCTGTATTTGTGCGGAAACCCCGAACTCACCAGCCAAAGCTTCAGCGCGATCCCGGCTTCGGTTGAGGATGCGAACCTCCCGGTCCTGACCCTTGAGATGATAGAGCGCGGCGCGGGCGGCGCCGCCCGCGCCGATCAGCACGGCCGGGCCAGATCCTGAATCAGATTCAAGAGCGCGGGCGATGCCCACATGATCGGTATTGTCCGCCTCGATCCGGCCCTCACGCCACACCAGCACATTGGCTGCGCCTATGGCGCGCGCCGCGTCCGAGGCGGCATCGGCCAGTTTCAGCGCGGCTTCCTTGTGCGGAACCGTGACATTCACACCCACAAGGCCGGCATTGAAGCGCGCGCGGGCCGCGCTCTCAAAAGCATCCGGTTCACATTCAATGATGGCGTAATCGCCCGGCTGGCCGGTTTCATCGAGCCAGGTCTTCATGATCAGCGGCGAGAGGGAATGCTTGGCCGGCCAGCCCACCACCGCCGCTTGGGGCCATTCGCTCGCCATGCACCTACTCCGCCAGCACGCCCTGCTCACGCAGCGCAGCGAGCACGGGGATCAGGGAGAGACCCAGAATGGCGAAATAGTCGCCCTCGGTCCGCTCGAACAATTGCGCGCCCAGGCCCTCAAAGGCATAGCAGCCCACGCCCTTGGTCAGGATATCGCCTGCCTTCTCAAGATAATCGCTCAGAAACGCGTCCGAGAAATCGCGCATCACCAGGGTGGACGTCGCCTGATGTCGCCAGACAATGTCTCCATCGCGCGCGAAGGCGATGCCGCCCTGCAGATAATGGGTCTGCCCGCGCAGCTGGCGCAACCGCGCTTCCGCTTCCTCCACCGATCGCGCCTTGTCATAGGCCTCGCCATCAAATTCGAGCACCTGATCAGATCCCAAGACCAGCGCGCCCGGACGGCGTTTGGAGACCTCGAGCGCCTTGAGCTCGGCCAGTTTCAGCGCCAACGCCGAAGGATCTCCGGAGAAGCTGTCCTTGACCGCGCCCTCATCGATATCGGCGGGATCGACCTCGAAGGCGACATGCGCGTTTTCAAGAATGGCGCGGCGAGACGCCGAACCGGACGCGAGAATGAAGCTCATGACATCGCTCTAGAATTTGGATTTATGGTCCTGCAGAAGGTTCAGCACCTTCGCAGCGGTTTCCTCGATCGAACGCCGGGTGACGTCGATGGATGGCCAGTTATAGCGCGCGAAGAGGCGCTTGGCGTGGATCACCTCCTCTTTCACCGCTTCCTCGTCCACATATTCGGTGGACCGGTCTTCCTTGAGATTGAGCAGGCGATTGCGCCGGATCTGTATGATGCGCTCGGGCGAGGCGGTGAGCCCCACGATCAGCGGCTTCTTCAGGCGGTAGAGGATTTCAGGCAGGGGCGCGCCGGGCACCAGCGGAATATTGGCGGTGCGAATGCCGCGATGACCCAGATAGATGCTGGTCGGGGTCTTGGACGTCCGGGATATCCCCAGAAGGATCACGTCCGCGCTCGCCAAGTCATCGCCCTGACCGTCATCATGGGCCATGGAATAGTTCATCGCCTCTATGCGGCGATAATAGTCTGCGTCCAGAACCCGCTGGGCGCCCGCCTTGCCCTGGACCGGCGCGCCCAGATAGCTCGACATGGTGGCCTGAATGGGATCCAGAACCGCGAGCGCCGGCATGCCCATGGATGCGCAGGCGTCCTCGAGATCGCGACGCAGCTCGGCGTTCACCAGCGTGAACATGACGATGCCGGGATAGGCCTGAATGTGCTCCAGCGCGCGTTCGAGCTGACGCGGAGAGCGCACCAGCGCATACAGATGCTCGATCGGACGCACATTCTGGAACTGGGCGACGGAGGCGCGCATCACCTCCATCAGGGTCTCGCCCGTGGAGTCCGAGATCATGTGGACATGGAAATAGATTCCGATATCGGCGGACCGGGGCATGCGCGGCTCCTCAGAAGTCATCATCCCCCATCGGTAGACCAGTGCGCGCAAGCTGTGAATAACCCAGTCTGCTTGTCCACGGCTTCCGCCGCCTCGGGGACAGAGGCGAGGGTCATCACGGTCTGGCGCCCAGTTGGCGCCCACACATTCACATCAGGGAATAAACAGGGCTCCGGGGGCCACCGATCTGTCGACAATTTTCCGAGTCATTTTCTTGGTTTTATGGCCGATCCTGTTCACGCACTCGGCTAGGCTGCGGTTAACCAAAGTAAAAATTCCGTTAATGTCTCATTCTGATACGAAAGTCAGACCGTGGATGACCGGCTTTCACAGGCTGTGGATATCCGGCGCCAGCGATGAAGCGTCGCAGTTATCCACGTTATGGGCGCCTCTACTATCACCCCTTCTTTTCATTCAATGAAAAAGAGAGGTATGACCGGGTCTGACCTGTCCGGGGATAACCCTCGAACCCCGGCGCTGACGAGAGCCATTCATGACTGATCAGAACCAGCCCTTCCTGCGCGCCCTTGCTGGCGAGACCGTCTCTCCGCCGCCGATCTGGCTGATGCGCCAGGCGGGTCGCTATCTGCCGGAATATCGCGAGGTGCGCGCGCAGCAGCCGGACTTCATCAATTTCTGCCTCAATTCGGATGCTGCAGCGGAAGTGACGCTCCAGCCCATTCGCCGCTATGGCTTTGACGCCTCCATCGTGTTCGCCGACATCCTGCTGATCCCCTATGGGCTGGGCCAGACCGTGTGGTTCGAGAAAGGCGAGGGACCCAAGCTGGAACCGCTGGCGCTTGAAAATCTCGGGGCGCTGTCTGTCGAGAGAGCGAATGAGGTCCTGCGGCCGGTCAGCGACACGATCCGCAAGGTCCGCGCAGGCCTGCCCGAGACCTGTTCCCTGATCGGGTTCGCCGGTTCGCCCTGGACCGTGGCGACCTACATGATCGAGGGCGGCGGATCCAAGGACCGGATCAATGCGCGCACCCTTGCCTGGAGCCAGCCGGACGCGTTTGACGCCCTGCTCGATCTTCTGGCCGAGGCGAGCGCCCAGTATCTCAAGGCGCAAGCGGATGCCGGCGCGAATGCGCTCAAGCTGTTCGATTCCTGGGCTGAAGGCCTGCCGGACCCGCTGTTTGACCGGGTGATCATCCGTCCGACCAAGCGGATCATTAATCGCTTGCGCCAGATGGGCGTGACCTTGCCGATCATCGGCTTCCCGCGCGGCGCCGGGCCTCAGGCGGTCCGCTACGCCAAAGAGACCGGCATCCAGTGCCTCGCGCTGGATCACGGGCTGGACACGGACTGGGCGCGCGGGGCCTTCCCCAAGGATCTGCCGCTTCAGGGCCAGCTCGATCCGGCGGTGCTGCGCGCGGGGGGCGACGTGCTGGATTCCGAGATCGACCGGCTCCTTTCCGCCTGGGCGGGCCGGCCCTATGTCTTCAATCTCGGACATGGCATTCATCTCGACACGCCCCCTGAAAACGTCACGCGCCTGATCGAGCGCGTGCGCGGTTTCAAGGGTTAAGACTCTTCAGCGTGATCGGTTTCAGACAGGAGTAGGCGCATGGCGCGGCGAATTGCAGTGGTGCTGTTCAATCTGGGCGGGCCGGACAAGCCCGAGAATGTGCGCCCCTTCCTGCGCAATCTTTTCCGCGATCCGGCGATCATTGGCGCGCCGGGCCTGATCCGGGAGTTCCTGGCCTGGCTGATTTCCACCACGCGGACCAAGGAAGCGACAGAGAATTACGCCAAGATGGGCGGCGGCTCGCCCATCGTGCCTGAAACCGAGAAACAGGCGCAGGCGCTGACTGCTGCGCTTCGGGAGCGGCTGGGCGCTGACGATGAGGTGCGATGCTTTCTCGCCATGCGCTACTGGCATCCCTTCTTGGATGAGGCGGTGAAGGCGGTGAAAGCCTACCAGCCTGATGAAATTGTACTTTTGCCGCTCTATCCGCAGTTTTCCACCACCACGACCGGATCGTCCTTCAAGGCCTGGCGAGATGCGGGCGGGCCCGAGGCGCGGGCCATCTGCTGTTATCCCGAGGAAGCGGATTTCATCACGGCGCACGCCCGCCTGATCGAGGCGGAATGGGAGAAGGCGGGCAAGCCCGAGAATACGCGCGTGCTCTATTCGGCCCATGGCCTGCCGGAAACCATCATCAAGAAGGGCGACAGCTATCAATGGCAGGTCGAACAGACGGTGGCGCAGGTGAATGCGCGTCTGCCTGAACACCTGCAAAACCACGAGATCTGCTTCCAGTCGCGCGTCGGCCCGCTCAAATGGATCGGCCCCTCCACCGAAGAGGCGATCGAGCGCGCCTGTCAGGACGACAAGCATATCCTGCTCACCCCGATCGCTTTCGTGTCCGAGCATATCGAGACCCTGGTCGAGCTTGACGAGGAATACGCCGAGCTGGCCGAGGAGCATGGCGCCAGAGGCTATGACCGGGTTCCGGCGCTGGGTGACCAGCCTGACTTCATCGCGGCGCTGGCGCGGGTGACGGTCGATGCGCTAGAGGGGGGGAACGGGCTCAAGCCGCCGCAGGGTCAACCGATCTGCCCGGGCAAGTTCGGCCGCTGCCCCTGTCTTGAAGCGGGTCTGAAACAGGAGAGCGCCGCATGATCGATTTTCTGCTTCCCGGCTCCATCGGTTATCTGGTGGTCAAGAGCCTTCACATCATCGCGGTGATCTTCTGGATGGCGGGCATGCTCTATCTGCCGCGCCTGTTCGTTTATCATCACCAGGCTGTAGCCGGGGGCGAGCTTGAAGGCGCGCTGCTGATCCAGGAACGCAATCTTCTCAAGATCATCGTCAATCCGGCCATGATTGCGGTCTGGCTTCTGGCGATCACCATGATCATCGCCAATCCGGCGCTGTTCGCTCAGGGCTGGTTCCATTTCAAGCTGTTGCTGGTGCTGTTGATGTCCGGCATTCACGGATTTTATGCGGCCAGCGCCAAGAAGTTTGCCAAGGGCGAGCGTCCGCGCACGGAAAAGTTCTGGCGGATCATGAATGAGGGCCCGGCCATCCTGGTGATCCTCATCGTGCTTCTGGCTGTCGTTAAGCCGTTCTGAGCCTCGAAATTCATTGACGTTGAGCGCCGTGCGTGGCAGGGATGAGGGGACTCCTTTGCAAGGATCCCCTCCAACGGCTGCGGGCCGCGCCGACGCCTCGTCTGACAGCGCCCGGGCTAACACCCAATCCCATAGTCGATCCGCGCTGGCCTGGCGCAGTTCGTCGTCTGGTGTTCACCAGGGCCTGAACCGATCAGGTCTTGTGAACCGAGCTGTCTGAGAAACTCATGACTGATACCCCTGAAACCGAGCCGCAGGACGGCAGCGAAACCAAAACCGCTTCGACCCGTCGCATGTCGCTTCAGGAACTGAAGGAAAAGTCGCCCGCAGAGCTGGTGGAGCTGGCTGAAAGCCTCGATATCGAGAACGCCTCCTCCCTGCGCAAGCAGGGCATGATGTTCGCCATCCTCAAGGCGCTGGCCGATGAGGGCGCGGAGATTTCCGGCGGGGGCACGCTGGAAGTGCTGCAGGACGGTTTCGGCTTCCTGCGCGCGCCGGAATCCAACTATCTGCCGGGCCCGGACGACATCTATGTCTCCCCCAGCCAGATCCGTCGCTTCGGTCTGCGCACCGGCGACACCGTGGAAGGCGAGATCCGGGCGCCGCGGGACAATGAGCGTTATTTCGCGCTCCTGAAGGTGTCCTCGATCAATTTCGAGGAGCCCGAGAAATCCCGCCACAAGGTCCATTTTGACAACCTGACCCCGCTCTATCCCGATGAGCGGTTCAACATGGAAATCCAGGACCCGACCAAGAAAGACCGGTCGGGTCGGGTCATCGACATCGTGTCGCCGCTGGGCAAGGGCCAGCGCGCCCTGATCGTGGCGCCGCCCCGGACCGGCAAGACGGTTCTGATGCAGAATGTCGCCCACGCGATCGAGACCAACCATCCCGAATGCTATCTGATGGTGCTGCTGATCGACGAGCGCCCCGAAGAAGTGACCGACATGCAGCGCACGGTGAAGGGCGAGGTCGTGGCCTCCACCTTTGACGAGCCGGCGACGCGTCACGTTCAGGTGGCCGAGATGGTGATCGAGAAGGCCAAGCGCCTCGTCGAGCACAAGCGCGATGTGGTGATCCTTCTGGATTCCATCACGCGTCTGGGCCGCGCCTACAACACCGTGGTGCCGAGCTCCGGCAAGGTGCTGACCGGCGGTGTCGACGCCAACGCCCTGCAACGACCCAAGCGCTTCTTCGGCGCGGCGCGGAATATCGAGGAAGGCGGCAGCCTGACCATCATCTCGACCGCGCTGATCGACACCGGGTCGCGCATGGACGAGGTGATCTTTGAAGAGTTCAAGGGCACCGGCAACTCCGAGATCATTCTCGACCGCAAGGTCGCCGACAAGCGCGTCTTCCCGGCCATCGACATTCTCAAGTCGGGCACCCGGAAGGAAGAGCTTCTGGTGCCCAAGCAGGATCTGCAGAAAACCTATGTGCTGCGCCGGATCCTCAATCCGATGGGCACCCAGGACGCGATCGAATTCCTCTTGTCCAAGCTCAAGGAAACCAAGAACAACGCCGAGTTCTATGACTCCATGAACACCTGATCCTTCAGGCGTTTGAGTGTTTGCGCGGCCGCCCTTCGGGGCGGCCGTTTGCGTTTGGGGCTAGCGTTCCAAGCGTCAGATATGAAAGGATGCTTAAAAGCTAAAGTATCGGGGAGGAAACCCATGTCTGAACCCAATATCACCCTCTATCACGCGCCCATGTCCCGCTCGGTCCGGGTGCGCTGGTGTCTTGAGGAAATGGGTTTGCCGCACACGCTCGAGAATCTCGGTCCGATCACGGCGAACCAGCGCGGCAATATGGGGGGAGAGGCCTTCAAGGCCATCAATCCCATGCAGAAAATCCCCGCCATGACCGATGGCGACCGGGTGATGCTGGAATCGGTCGCCATGGTGGAATACCTCGTCACCAGATACGGCCCGACCGAGCTCGCCGTGACCCCGGACGAACCCGATTATGATCGCTATCTCGAATGGATGCATTTCAGCGAGGGCACCATGTCCATGGCGGTCAATCTGACCCTCGCGCACACCACGCTCCTGCCCGAGGACCAGCGCAATCCGGCGCTCGCCAAATGGGCGCGCGCGGAGCTCGACAAGCAATTCAAGCTGATCGCCGAGCGTGGTCTGGGCGAGGGTCGCGAATATCTGGCCGCGAACCGGTTCACGGCCGCCGATATCGCGCTGGGCTATCTGTTCTACCTGTTGAAGATCGTCAAACAGTTCGACAGCGCGCCGGAGCCGGTGAAAGCCTATTTTGATCGCCTTAAACAGCGCCCCGCCTGGCAACGCGCGAGCGCGGACTGATGGCCCGGCTCCGTCTGTTCTTGCAGCGAGCGTGCGCCTACGGCGTCGATTTCGTTCTTATCGGACTCTACGCACTGGCGCTCTGGGGGGTGGTGCAAGCGCTTGTTCCCGAGCCGCCATCCTCCAAGCTGGCGGGATATGCGATCGCGGTCGTGACCCTGACGGGCCCCGCCATCCTCATTTTCAGCCTTCTGGAAGCGGGTTGGGGCGCAACGCCCGGCAAGGCCCTGATGGGACTTCGCGTGAGGCGGCAGGGTGCGCGGCCGGGGCTGGGCCGCGCACTCGTTCGGAACCTTGGAAAATTCCTGCCCTGGGAAATCGCCCATATCGGGATATGGACCATTCCCGGCCAGCCCTTCGTTGATCCTCCGGGCCTCGTCAATGTCACGCTCTGGACCGTGTCCTATGGTCTTCTGGCGTTACAGATCGGGCTGGTGCTGATCTTCAGGGCCGGTTTTCATGACTGGATGGCCGGTCTGCGTGTTCAGCCAAAGACCCAGGCCTAGCCCTGGGCGGCGGGGCAGGCTTCAAGCAGGGCTCGGGATGCGTCATGGGCGTCGAGCGCCGCCGCAGCCGCAGGAACATCATCGACCGAGATCACCTCGGCGCCGTTCTGATTGAGCAGGGTGTAATCGACCGTGCCGTTCCGCTCGCCGCCGAAATCACCAAAGCTCGTCTCGATCCCAAGATTGGCGAGCACCGCATCCCATTCGGGCTGACCCGTGCCGACGCCCAGCCAGATCGTGGTCAGGCCCAGATCCACGCCGCCCTGTTCAAGGCGCTCGAGATCTTCCGCCGAGCGCGCGCCGGTCGACAGCGCCACATCGGGCAGGATGCCCGACAGGATGATGGCGTCATCAATGGAATAGGTGATGACCACCGCGCGGTCGACAGCATCAGCCGCCACGAGCGCCGCTCCGATCTCGTCAAAGGTCGTATCCTTGAGATCGACCTGGGCGAAGCCGCGGCCATCAAGAAAGGCGAGGGCGTCCGAGAAGGTGGGCACGCCTTCATCGAGCTCATGGCCGTCCACATCCACAAGGCGCAGTTCGGAGATCTGCGCATAGGTCATCTCGTCCACGCGGCCCGTGCCGTTCGTCGTGCGGTCCACGGTGTCGTCATGCATCAGGATGAGCACGCCGTCAGAGGTCTTTGCGACGTCCATCTCCATGAAGAGCGCGCCATCATCGAGCGAGGCCTGCATGGCGCCGATGGAGTTTTCCGCGGCGCCCGCACGATCGCCGGTGCGGTGCGCCTGCAACAAGGTGACGCTCTGCTCGCGCGCGCAATCGAGATAGGCCGGAAGGTCCACACCCGTCAGCCAGAGATCCGCGGCGGCGGTCTGTGCAGGCGGGGCCTGCATGTCCGTCCTTTCGGCGGCCCGGTCGGGAGCGGGCGCTTCCGCAGTACAGGCGGCAAGGGCGAAAAGGCTGACGCCAACAAGGAAACGCATGCGTGTGATCCTATTTCAGGTTCTTATTCAAGAAGTTGAGTGACCGACCATTCGCCAGTTCCGCATCGTCGGCGTCATAATGAGCGCCGCCGGGGCGGGCGAAGGCGTGATCCCGCTCTGGATAATGATGAATCGTGACAAGTCCATGCTTTGACAGCGCATCCATGATCTTTCCCTGCGCCTCGGCGGGCACGAACTCGTCCTTGCCGGCAATATGCAGCATCAGGGGATGAGAAATCCGGCTGGCTTCATCCAGGCGCTCCTGGATATTGACGCCGTAATACCCGACGCAGGCGTCCGCATCCGTGCGACAGGCGGTCAGATAGGCGAGCTGGCCGCCCAGGCAGTATCCCACGGCGCCAACCTTGTCTGCGCCCTCGGCGCGCATCTGGGCGATCGTAGCGGCGACGTCGCGAATGCCGGCGTCCACGTCGAACTTGCCGAACAGCTCGAAGGCCTGGTTCCATTCCTCTTCAGTCTTGTCCGTGATCTGAATGCCGGGCTCGATCCGCCAGAACAGGTCCGGGCAGACGGCGGTGAATCCCTGCGCCGCGTACTCATCGCACAGATCGCGCATGACCTGGTTCACGCCGAAGATCTCCTGCAGGACGATCAACACCGGGCCTTCGCCGGTCTTGTAGGCGGAGAAATCGCCGTCCGGGCCGTGAATGATGATGTCTTGTCCTGCCATGAGAAGTCTCCTTGCGTGTCTGAGCACTCGGCTTTGTCATGCGCTCTGAGGCGGCGTAGACTGAACCTTGAATGCTCCGCGTTCAGCGTGGCGAGACTGAGGCGAGGCCCCCATGAAGGTCAACATCAATATCGAATGCACTCCCGAAGAAGCGCGGACCTTCATGGGTCTGCCGGATGTGACGGGGCTGAACGCCCAGCTGGTCGAAGAGATGGGCAAACGCATGAGCGCCAATATGGACGCGATGGAGCCGGACACCCTGATGCGATCCTGGATGACCATGGGCGGGGAATGGCAGAAGCACGTCATGGGTCTGATGAGCCAGGCTGCCTCCGGCGGGTCATCCAAGTCCGACAAGAGCTGATCTGAAGTCATGAGCGAGACGATCTTTGCACTGGCGAGCGCGCCGGGCCGGTCCGGCGTGGCGGTTATCCGTGTGAGCGGTCCCGAGACGGGGGCGGTTCTGGACGCGGTGGCCGGCTTGCCGCGACCCAAGCCGCGACTTGCCGCCTTGCGCGCCTTCCGGACCGGTGAAGGCGCGGTGATCGACCAGGGTCTGGCGCTGTGGTTCGAGGGACCGGCCAGTTTCACGGGTGAGGATTGCGCCGAGTTTCACGTGCATGGCGGAACCGCCGTGATCGAGGCGATGGCGGAGCGGTTTCTGGAGCAGGGCGTGCGCCCGGCCGAGGCTGGCGAGTTCACCCGCCGCGCCTTCCAGAACGGCAAGATGGATCTCACTGAAGCCGAAGGCCTCGCCGATCTCATTGATGCGGAAACCGAAGGCCAGCGCGAGCAGGCGCTGTCGCAGATGACCGGCGCCTTGCGCAGCCTCTATGAGGACTGGCGCGAGCAATTGATCTCCGTCCTCGCCGCCATCGAAGGCGAGGTGGATTTTCCCGATGAGGAGGATGTGCCCGAGACGCTATCGGAAACGGCGGGGCCGCCGCTCGCAATGCTCAGTGACGCTCTCATTGCCCATCTCGAAGACGGGCGGCGGGGCGAGCGGGTGCGCGAGGGTTTCTCGATTGCCCTCATCGGCGAGCCCAATGCCGGCAAGTCGACGCTTCTGAATGCCCTGGCGCGTCGGGATGCGGCGATTGTCACCGATATTCCGGGCACCACGCGCGATGTGGTGGAAGTGCGGCTCGTGCTCGCGGGCTTCCCTGTAATCGTCGCCGATACCGCGGGTTTGCGGGACGCCGCCGACCAGGTGGAGGCGGAGGGCGTGCGCCGGGCGCTGGACCGGGCGCAGAATGCCGATCTGCGTCTGGGGGTCGTCGATGTTTCACGTGAAACACTTCCGGCCAAACTGCTGGAGACGCTCACGGATGCGGACGCGCTGATCCTGAACAAGATGGATCAGGGCCAAACCCTTCACCTATCGGATGAGCTCGGTATGACCCGCTTCGAGCTGAGCGCGAAGTCCGGGCTGGGTTTGCCAGCGCTGGAAGGCTGGTTGGAAGAGGTTGTGCGAGACCGTCTGAGCCGACGTGAAGCCCCGGCGCTGTCTCGCGCGCGTCACCGTCAGGCGGTGGAGCGCGCGCTCGATCATCTGATGGCGGCGCAGTCGCAATTGGCGCGCGCGCCGGAGCTGGCGGCGAGCGATGTGCATCTGGCGATCAGGGCGCTCGAAAGCCTGACCGGGCGGATCGACGTGGAAGATGTGCTCGACCGGGTGTTCAGCCAGTTCTGCATCGGAAAATAGGCGCCATAATCAGGCCGCGAAATCCGGCTAATCCCTCGACTCCGAATACCGGGCGCCTTATGTAAGCCGCCCCGGCGCGACGCAGCGAACCCGCGCCCGAGAGTTGACCCATGAGACTTGATCAGACCCAAGCCCAGGCCCGGCCCTGGGACGTGATTGTTATCGGCGGCGGCCATGCCGGCTGTGAGGCGGCGAGCGCCTCGGCGCGCCTGGGCGCGCGCACACTGCTGCTGACCCATAAAGCCTCCACGATTGGCGAGATGTCCTGTAACCCCGCCATTGGCGGTCTGGGCAAAGGGCATCTGGTGCGTGAAGTGGATGCGCTGGATGGCGTGATGGGGCGCGTCGCGGACGCATCCGGCATCCAGTTCCGCCTGCTCAATCGCTCCAAGGGCCCGGCGGTGCGCGGCCCGCGCACCCAGTCTGATCGCAAGCTCTATCGTGAAGCCATGCAACAGGCGCTGTCTGAGCAGGCCAATCTCAGCATTGTCGAGGCGGCGGCCGAGGATCTGATCATCGAGAACGGGCGCTGCTGCGGCGTCATTGATGGCGAGGGTCGGGCCTATCGCGCGGGCGCTGTGGTGCTGACCACGGGCACTTTCCTGAAGGGCGTGATCCATCGCGGTCATGAACGCATCCCGGCGGGCCGTCATGGCGAAGCGCCGGCCAATGGCCTGTCTGAAACGCTTTATGGTCTGGGCCTGCGCATGGGCCGTCTGAAGACGGGCACCCCGGCGCGTCTCGACGGCTCGACCATTCATTGGGATCAGCTTGAGATGCAGGCGGCGGACGACATCCCGGTGCCGTTCTCCTTCCTCAATGATGTGATCACAGTCGAACAGATCGCCTGCGGCATCACCCGGACGACGGAAGCGACCCACAAGATCATCGCGGACAATCTGGCTCAGTCGGCGGTTTATGGCGGGGCGATCTCGGGGCGTGGGCCGCGGTATTGCCCCTCGATCGAGGACAAGGTGGTGCGCTTTGCAGACCGCAGCCAGCATCAGGTCTTCCTGGAGCCCGAAGGTCTGGATGACGATACCGTCTATCCCAATGGCATTTCCACCTCGCTGCCCGACGCGGTGCAGGACGCTTTCCTCAAGACCATTCCGGGGCTCGAGGATGTGAAGGTGCGTCGCTATGGCTATGCCATCGAGTATGATTATGTCGATCCGCGCGAACTGAGCGCCGCTCTGGAAGTCAAAGCCATGGCTGGCCTGTTCCTGGCCGGACAGATCAATGGCACGACCGGCTATGAAGAGGCGGCGGCCCAAGGCCTGATGGCGGGCTTCAATGCCGCGCTGAAAGCGTCCGGTTCTGATCCCTTCATCCTCGATCGCTCCGAAGCCTATATCGGGGTGATGATCGACGACCTGATCACCCGCGGCGTCACCGAACCCTATCGCATGTTTACGTCGCGCGCCGAGTATCGTCTCACGCTCCGGGCCGACAATGCGGACCAGCGCCTGACCGACAAAGCGATTGCTCTGGGCGCGGCGAGTGTTTCACGTGAAACATCCTGGCGGCAGCGTCAGGCCGATCTCGCCCGCGCCCGTGAACAGGCGACGACCCTGACCCTGACCCCGGCCGAGGCCAAGCGCCATGGCATCAAGGTCAATGAGGACGGCAAGCGCCGCTCTGTGATGGAGTTGTTGAGCTATCCCGACATCGGCTGGTCCGACATGGTGCGCATCTGGCCGGAGCTCGGCGAGATCAAACCGCGGGTGGCCGAGCAGGTTGAAATTGACGCCGTCTATCATGGCTATCTCGACCGTCAGCAATCGGACATCCTGGCGTTCCGCCGCGATGAGGGCGTGCGCATTCCCGCAGATTTCGATTACGCGCAGGTGGGCGGCCTCTCTAATGAAGTGCGTGAGAAGCTGATCAAGGCGTCTCCCGATACGCTGGGTCAGGCGGCCCGGATCGAGGGCGTGACGCCAGGCGCGCTGACCGCACTTCTGGCCTATCTCAAGCGCCGCCCGGCCGGAGCGCAGACGGCATGAGCGAGGCGGCGTACGGGCCTGAGCAGTTTCAGGCCGAAACCGGTGTTTCACGTGAAACACTGGAGCGGTTCGAGACCTGGCGGCGGCTTCTGGAAGAGACGAGCGCCCACACCAATCTGGTGGGGCGGGGGACGTTGACCGAGTTCTGGCATCGCCATGCGCTCGATAGCTGGCAGGTGTTCGAGTTGATGCCGGAGGCCAGACGCTGGGCGGATCTGGGCGCCGGCGCGGGTTTTCCGGGCCTCGCCATCGCCTTCGCCCTGATTGAGCGTCATGCGGGCGAGGGCCATGTGCTGATGGTGGATTCCGTCGCCAAGAAGATGGCCTTCGTCAATCAGGTCATCCGCGAGACGAAAGCCCCCGCGATTGCGCGTGCCGACCGGGTGGAATCGATCCATCCTGTCCCGGAGGTCGATGTGGTCACCGCACGCGCCATGGCGCCGCTTGGTAAATTACTCGGTTACGTTCATCCATTTGTGGATAAAGGGGCTGTGGCCCTGCTTCCCAAGGGCGCACGCTATAAAGAGGAATTGACCGAGGCGCGGAAAAGCTGGACTTTTGAAGCAGAGGTCTTGCCGAGCCGGACATCGCCCGAGGCCGCTATTCTCAAAATCAGGGGGCTTGCCCGTGTCTGAAGAATCCCGCATCGCGCCGCCCAAGGTCATTGCCGTGGCGAACCAGAAGGGGGGCGTGGGCAAGACCACGACCGCCATCAATCTGGCGACCGCGCTCGCCGCCATCGGTCAACGGGTTGTTGTTCTGGATCTCGATCCCCAGGGCAACGCGTCCACCGGGCTGGGGGTTGCGCGGGCGGATCGCCGGGCGACCTCCTATGACGTTCTGGTGGGTGAGCGCCCGTTGCAGGATGCGCTCATCGATACGGACGTGCCGGGTCTGGCGATCATTCCCTCTGATGTGGATCTGTCCGGCGCCGAGCTCGAATTGTCGGATGCGCCGCGCCGGTCCTATCGCCTGCGCCACGCCATTGATCGTTTCCGCCGGACATTGTCGGGCATGGGCGAGCATTGCGATTACATCCTGATCGATTGCCCGCCTTCGCTGAATCTTCTGACGGTGAACGCCATGACCGCGGCGGATTCCGTGCTGGTGCCGCTGCAGACGGAGTTCTTTGCCCTCGAGGGTCTGACCCAATTGATGCGCACCATCGAGCTGGTGCGGGGCAACCTCAACAAATCCTTGGAAATCCAAGGGGTTGTGCTGACAATGTATGACCGCCGCAACAATCTGTCCTCCCAGGTGGCGGCGGATGTGCGCGAGCATTTCGGCGACAAGGTGTATAACACGGTCATACCGCGCAATGTGCGCGTCTCCGAGGCGCCGAGCTTCGGCAAGCCGGTGCTCCTGTACGATCTCGAATGCGCCGGCGCGCAAGCCTATCTGAAACTGGCCAGTGAAGTGGTCAAACAGGAGCGGCGCGCAGCTGACGCGCTGACCCCCGCATGAGTGCAGACGAACGCAAACCGAGCCGCGGCCTGGGCCGGGGCCTGTCCGCCTTGCTGGGCGAGGGCGAAGAGGCTGAAGCGGTCCGCGCGGACGCCAGCAACGCCCAGCGTGCGTCCGGCAACCGGAATGGGGTCCAGACCCTGCCCATCGAACTGATCGAGCCCAATCCCGATCAGCCGCGAAAGGTGTTCACCGAAAGCGATCTCGCCGAGCTCGCGGACTCCATCGCGACCAAGGGCTTGCTGCAGCCCATCCTGGTCCGTCCGATGCGCGGTGAGACCGAGCGCTACCAGATTGTGGCCGGCGAACGCCGCTGGCGGGCGGCGCAACGCGCCCAGCTGCATGAAGCGCCGTGTCTGGTTCGTGAGCTAACTGATCGCGAAACCTTGGAAATCGCGATCGTCGAGAACGTCCAGCGCGCCGATCTCAACCCGGTTGAAGAGGCTCGCGCCTTCCGCCAGCTGGTGGAGACATTTGGTCATACCCAGGAAGAAGTGGCCAAGGCCGTGGGCAAGTCGCGCGCTCATGTGGCCAACACCCTGCGTCTTCTGGCCATGCCGAAGGCCGTGCTCGCCTATCTTGAAGAGGGCGCCATCACGGCGGGGCACGCCCGCGCCATTGCGACCGCGCCCAATCCCGAAGCGCTGGCCGAACAGATTGTGCGTGAAGGGCTGTCCGTGCGCGCGGCCGAAGCGCTGGCGCGGACTGCGTCGGGCGGTGGAGCCTCTCCCGAGCGCAAGTCGGCCTCCGGTGCGCCTCAGACCAAGGATGCGGACACCCGCGCGTTGGAAGCGGATCTGTCCTCGCGTCTGGGTCTGGCGGTCGAGATCAAGGCGAAGGGCGAGCAGGGCGAGCTGCGCGTGAAGTTCTCCAACCTCGAACAGCTCGACGATGTCTGTCGCCGGCTGAGTCAGATGGGTTCCGGCGCCTTCTAGGCTTCAAAACCCCGCGTGTGAGAGCGTCTGAAGCGTAGATGGATACGCTGTTTCCGATTTCAGGGGCTCTCAGCGCGATATTCTTATAAATAACTGAAAAGAAAAGCTTTATCGACGCGCCTGAGCGGCGGCGCGAGACAGGCGCAGGATCAGGTCGCCGACAATGGCCTCGGCGGGTGCGCCCGAGCGTTTCACCGCGCGTTCGGCGTCAAAGGCGTATTTGCGCGCCTGGTCGAGCCGCCGTCCGGTCCAGAGCTTGGCCGAGCGTTTGAACTGGTCTGCCGGAGGTCCGAAGCGCGGCGCGCCCGCGCGCGCCAGGGCGCCGGCATCACCGCCGCCCGAATGGAAGGTGTCGAACTGATCGATCCGACGCTGAAGCCCGCGCAGCACGCCGACGGGATTGAGGCCGGCTGACAAGCCCCGCGCATAGGCGGCGTCCGCCGCGCGAATGTCGCCGCCCAGGGCCGGGTCGAGGATCTGCTCCATGGCCGCTTCTGAGCCCACCGCTGAGATGTCGGCGATATCCTGACGGGTGATCACATCGTCCTGGCCCTCGCGCTGATCGGCGAGACCCTTATAGAGGATCAGCTTGTCGATCTCGCTGCGCGCCAGGGCGCGATCGCCTTCCAGAAACGGAGCCAGCATGGCGCGCGCCTCGGGCTCGAGAGTCAGGTGCTCCGCCCGGAACATGTCTTCGGCCAGCGTGATGAGATCACGCGCCGTATCCGCATAACAGGGCGCGGCGAGCGTGCGTTTGCCATCCTCGGCCGCCTTGCGCAGCTTGGACGTCTTCTTCAGATCACCCGATTCAATGACCAAGGTTGCTTCAGAGGGCGTAACCCCCTCATCCACTTCCGCAATCAGCTTCGCGACAGGTGCGGAATCCCCGGAAAGCCGCAAGCGCACGAGCCGCGGGTCACGCGTGAGCGACAGGGCGGCGAGGGCGTCGGCCAGGGCGGCCGGATCCGCCTTTATGTCTTCATCGGTGAGACGCGTGACAGAGAAAGGATCGTCGGGATCCTTCACCAGCGCTTTTGACAGCGTGTCGGCGCGCTCGCGCACCATGCCGCCGTCCGGTCCGTAAATGAGATAGACCGTGTAGGAGCCGTCAGGCTGGGCAAGCGCCCGGTCCGCATCCCGGGTCTTGAGTTTCACCGCGCTGAATTCGCTTCGCGCTGACGCAGCGCAACGGCGATCTCCCGCACCAGCCGTTCCGCCATGGCCTCGGAGGCCTGTTCCTCAGCGTTCGAGGCGCCAGATACGAGGGTGTAGGGGTCAGATCCGGCGTCGAAGAGCGATTCCTCGCGCAGCCGACCTTCGGCGATGACGGCGCCGGTCGCATCCGTCAGCGTGTAATCGGTCGTGATGACCAGCGCATACTGACGTGCAATGCCCGTAGCGCTCAGGCCCAGCGAACGTTGCGCCGTCTCATTGGCGAGCGTCAGGCGAAACGGACTGCGGCCATCGCCCAGGAAGTCGCGCAGGGCGTCCTCGATGAGATAATCCACGCGATCCTGTCCGCGACTGATCTCGACACCGGGGAGCTGATTGAAGCCTGCGCCGCCATAGAGCGGCTGGAAGCCGCACGCGGACAGACCCACCAGGGCCGCCGCGAGGACGCCGGTGCGAATCAGGGAAGGGCGCAGGGACAGCATGGACCGTGCCTAGTCCTGGATGGTCTGGATGCGCAGCTGGCGCGCGCGCGTCAGAATGGCGTTCTCGACCTGGATGCGCGTTGCGGGATCAACCTCGGCATCGGCCCAGTCGCCGGCTTCGGTGCGGACCTGCTTGAACAGCTGAACCGACAGGGCGTCCGCGCGCAGGCGCGTATCGAGAATGTAGACGGTCGCTTTGAAGCGCTCGTTCTGGATTTCCGGGTTGGCGTACCAGTCCGTGATGATCACGCCGCCGAACGGGTCCACTTCGGACAGCGGCATGAAGGACAACACTTCCAGGGAGGACCGCCACAGGAAGCTGTTCACGCCGATGCCGGCTTCGGGCGCATCGCTGACCTGGCCGCCGCCGCCGAACACGCCGCCGAGCAGCCCGCGATCCTGGGAATTGTCCCCGCGCGAGGCGCAAGCAGCCAGGCTGAGAATACAGGCGGTGACGGCGAACGGAGTGATCAAACGGCGAAACAACATTTAGGCGGCTCCCGGCCAAGCGGTTCTGCGCCGGGTTCCGGCGCGTCTTTGTCTTATTGCTCTATAGCATGCCGGTGCAGGGACGCCAGTCTTGAGGCTGGCGCTCTGTATGGAACAGCTGTTGTTTTCATGTCACAAATAATCAGTTCTGCGGCCAGACCGGCGCCGTCAGCTTGACGGTTCGGGGCTGATAGTCGGAGAAAACAAGGGCACGTCCGGGGGGACGGGGCCGTTCGGCGAGGCCACGAGTTATGACCTGTTTCCGTAAGACGCTGATATCATGCGTCTTCTCAGGCGGGCTCGTGGCCGCGCCGACAGCAGCCTGGGGCCAGGACGCATCATGGCGTCCCAGTTTTCTCACTCAGACCGAAGTCGAATTCGAAGCCGATCTCGATCTGTTGATCGGCGTTGGGGCGTCACAGGCGCCGCGTGATGTTCCGTACGCAGACATGCGGTTGCAGGGCTCGTCTGAGACGCTGACCGACCAGGGCTGGCGATATGGCGTTGAGGGGCAGGTGCGTCTGACCACGGGCGACGGCCGTCGCGGCCTGGCGCGACCGGGTCTGACAGGTCCGGTACGAAACGGTCTGCCGGTCACCGGGCTTCTGACAGGATTATCGGCGGATCCGGGTCTGGATGCGTCCAGTTCGCGTCTCTTTGTCGATAAAGCGCAGATTTACCTGCAAACCCGCTTGGTGAAACTGCGGGCCGGACCCGGGGAGACCGCTGCGGTTCAGGAAGCGTCCCGACCGCTCCATGCCTTTCGCCTCACGCGCGCCCAGGGCGGGGTGATCGATCCGACTGGCCTCAATCTCGCCGATACCTCGCTCACCCTGGCGGAGGGCGCGGCGGGATTGTCGGTCCAGAGCCAGCGCATTGTCGGGCTCAGACTGTCCGCCTCCTTTGCGCCGGACGCGGATCCGTGCGCCCAGCAGTGTCATCCCGCGGGAGCGCAGGTATTGCGTGCGGATCTGGGTTCAGTCTGGTCTCTCGCGGCGAGTTTTGACCGACGTATTCCGACATCCGGCGTGCGCTGGAGCGCTTCGCTCGGTTACGAGACGGCCCGCGCGGACGACCTGATGGGGCTCTCCTTTGACGATCCCTGGCTGGTCCGCGCCGATCTGGTTCGCGAGGCGGGGGACCTGACGGTCAACCTCTCCGGTCTGACCGGGTCTGACGGCTATTTGGGCGCCGATTACGACAGCCTGGGCCTGAACATCGCCTATGAGCAGGGCGACTGGGTTTACGGGCTGGAGCTGGGGTATGGCCAGAGTGATCTGGTGCAGACCCGGACCCGAAGCGTCCAGCTAGGCGCGTCACGACTGGTCGGCGCGCGCGGCGTACTGGGACTGGCGATCCTGCATGTGGAGGAAAACCGGCCCGGCGCGGATCAGGATGCGCTCCAACTCCTTGTGGAGACAGGGTTGCGTTTTTGACACGCCCACGACCGATTGTGCGGGATCAGCGCTTGGGGCGCCTTACAAGCGTCATAAGGCTGGGCTATATCTGATCGTGAACTTGTCTGGATGGGCTCATGCGTATCAACACGCTTCTTGCGACACTGCTGTGCACCGGCGCGCTCTGCGCCGGCGGTTCGGCGTATGCGCAGGAATCCGCCCAGGACAATGCGTTCGCGCTGACGGGCGGGGCCAGCCTCGCTCCGGTGCTGGAGCCCTTCACCTTGTCCTTGCGCGGCTTTGACGCCCCGGGCGAAACGGCGGAAGCGGCCCGGACCAATGTCAGCACGCCCGCGCGTCCGGTCCTCATCGAAGATCGCGGCTCCGCGTCGGCTCTGCCCTGGTATGAGCGTTTCACGCTGGCGCCGTCCGAAACCCGTTCGGTCTGGGCTCAGCCGTCTGACGAATTCCACCTGCAGGCCGGCGATCGCTGGGGCGTGACCCTGGGTTATGTGGCTCCGGCTCGCGGCGCGCAGGGCGTTGATCTTGAAGACTTCAGCGCGGGCGCATTCTACGAGTTCTCCGAGCATTTCCGCTTTGGCGGTGAAGTCCGCTTCACCTCGCCCGAAGAGCAGGTCTTTGGCGAGGATGGCCAGGACAAGGCTCCGGAAATCCGGTTTGAGTCCGCGTTCCGCTTCTAGGCGGTCACCGGCTCACGGTCAGGGCTCCGACAGCGCCCGCTCCTGAAATTCCCAGATTTTCCAGTCGCCTGATCGTGCGGGACGTCATGCCGCCCAGAGCATAGACCGGCAGCGTGCTGCGCGCGGCATGGGCCGCCAGTCTGAACGGTCCCATGGGCCGTGTCGCGCTGGGGCTGTTCGACGGGAAAACGGTTGAAACAAAAGCGAGATCGGCAAGGCGCCCGGCTCGGCGCAGGGCTTGGGGCGAATGGGCACTGGTTGACACCAGCCCTTGGGTTCGTCGGACATTCGCGCCTGTCAGCAGGCGTTCGGGCCAATGAACGCCATCCGCCCCGGCCTGTCTCGCCAGATCGGGATCTGCAGAGATCAGGCACAGCCCGCCCGCCTGATGTCGCAGCCTCACCACATCATCCGCCTGCTGGCGGATCTCCGGCTTGCCGAAGGTGCGAAGAATGAGGCCGACCCCGGCCGGAAGAGCATGCGCCAGCGCCATCAGATCCGGGGTGCGATCGGGATCGCTGAGGCAGAAGAGGGCCGGCAAAGGGCCGCGCGACCCTTCGAGCCGTGCAGCCCGACTTGCCAGCCGGGCAGTATCGTCATACCCCCTCATTCCCATGACAGACCTTTATCCCACTTCCCCGGACGGCGTCGCCGCCGCGCGCGCCGAGATTTTGAACCGGATCGCCAGAGCGGCCAAGCAGGCCGGGCGGTCCGCTGACGATATTGATCTGGTCGCGGTCTCCAAGGTGCAGCCTGACGATCGGGTGGACGCCATGCTGGCCGCCGGGCAGCGCATTTTTGGCGAGAACCGGGTACAGGAAGCGCAAAAGCGCTGGGCAGGCCGTCGCGAGACCTATCCGGACCTGCAATTGCGTCTGATCGGGCCGCTGCAGTCGAACAAGGCGGACGATGCCTGCGCCCTGTTTGACGTCATCGAGACGCTGGACCGGGAAAAGCTTGCAGGGGCGCTGGTGAAGGCCATGGAGAAGACCGGGCGTCGCCCCGCGCTCTATGTGCAGGTCAATACCGGCGATGAACCCCAGAAGGCGGGGCTGGCGGTCAATGAATGCGTGGAATTCGTGCGCCATTGTCGACGCGATCTTGATCTGCCCGTTGAAGGCCTGATGTGCATTCCGCCGGTGGAGGAGCCCGCCGCGCCGCACTTCGCCCTGCTGGCCAAGCTGGCCGCCCGGGCGGATGTCGCCCGGCTCTCCATGGGAATGAGTTCGGATTTCGAACTGGGCGTGCAGCTGGGCGCGACCTCGGTGCGAGTGGGATCCGCCCTGTTTGGCGAACGGGAGGCGCGCTAGGGCGCGATCTCGATCCAGTCCTGCGACGTCAAGCGTCCGACCAGCTCGATCAGTCGGGACCGCTCGATCGCCACGCACCCCTCGGTGGGTTTGAAGTCCGGCGAGGCGCAGTGCAGGAAGATGGCGGACCCGAGTCCCGGCCGGGGCGGGTCATCATTATGGCCCAGGACCACCACAAGGTCGTACAGACCGTCCTCGCGCGTCATGGTTTCACAAGAGGCCGGATAGGGCAGGCGCACGGGCTGGTTATAGGCCGGGTCGTCGGGCGCATCGCACCAGCCGTCATCGGAGCGGATGGGATCGATCACAAGAGAGGTCTCGGGCCGGTCGAGGCGATCGGCGCGCCAATAGGCGCGCCGGACCCGCCAGCATCCCAGCGGACTCATGCCGTCCCCTTCGGTCTTGTCCTGGGCTGCAATCACGCCGGAGCGACCGATCGCGCACGTCGCCGTGAAGTCGGATCCTTGAAGCTGTTTGCGGCTGGCGCTGGCGACATAAACCGTCATGGCGAGGTCCGGCGGGCTTAGGGGAAACCCCTTACATGTAACATTCGCCGCGAACCGTGCGGGGTCGGCGACGGAGACTTCTGCACCTTGGGAGCAAGGCGTTGAGGGTCTCCGGTCGCCTCCCCCACCACGGCGGGCGGCCTCACGAAAAAATTCGCGAGGCTCACAAAGCCGTCAGGCAAGTTTCACGCCGTTTGGAGTACATCGGTTTTGCAACGAGATTGCGCGTTTGCCATTGCGCAATCGGGTGCGGACAGGCAAGGCTTGCCGGTAGACTTCGACCGGTGGGCACAGTTTGTCAGGCCGCCCGACTGGAGACAGACCCATGACGAACAAGAAGACGATCCTGCTGGTTGATGACGATGATGACCTGCGCGAGGCGCTGGCCGAGCAATTCGGATTTGAGGACGATTTCAACGTCCTGACCGCCAATGCGGCGAAGCCGGGCATGGAGCTCGCCCGGTCCGAGCCCGTGGACATCATCATTTTTGACGTCGGACTGCCGGACATGGACGGACGCGAGGCGTGCCGTCATCTGCGCAAGGACGGCGTGAGAACCCCCATCCTCCTCCTGACGGCCCAGTCCGGCGATGCCGACCATGTTCTGGGGCTGCGCTCGGGCGCTGATGACTTCCTGGCCAAGCCGATCAGCTTTGTGGTGCTGCTCGAGCGGGTGCAATCCCAGCTGCGTCGTCACCAGCAAAGCGAGGATGCGGTGCTCCAGGTCGGGCCCTACCGGTTCAAGCCGTCCATGAAGATCCTGATCGACGCAGAGGATCGCAAGACCCGGCTGACCGAGAAAGAAACCAATATTCTCAAATACCTCTACCGTGCCGGTGGTCAGCCTGTGGCGCGGGAGGAGTTGCTCGATCAGGTCTGGGGCTATCACCGCGAGGCCAATACCCACACGCTGGAAACCCATGTCTATCGCCTGCGTCAGAAGATCGAGACCGATCCCCAGCACGCGCGTCTGCTGATCACCGAGAGCGGCGGCTACCGGCTGCAGATGTAGGCCTTTGCCGCCTGGGATTTCGGAGAGCGCCAGCGCCCTTTCAGGGGTCTGGCGTTTTCTATTTGAGAAAGCATTTCAGTAGTATGCGCTGAATGAGCGGCTTAAAACCCCAAAGGTTATGTGTATATAAAATACCTTGAGGGGGCGGTGGTTTAGATTGCATCACCCTTGGCGATACATGGGGGGTAATCGTTGATACAGACTCAGGAGACGCAGCTGGCTCAGCTGTTGACCGCGTTCAGGCGCCAGACCGGCGCCAAGCAGGCGGCGGTTGCTGACAGTCTGGGGATCAGTCAGGCCTATTATTCCCGGATCGAGTCCGGGTCGAAACAGCCATCCTTGCACTTGCATGCGAAGATCCTTCGCCTGCTTGAGGAAAACCGGTACCGGTCGTGCTTTGAGCAATGGCGTCTCGCGGTCCGGACGGCGCCGACCAGCGTGAGCCTGATCCGCGCTCGCGGCGAGGGAATAGAACTGATCGAGTGTTCACAGGGCTTTCGCTCAAATGGCGGACTCTACGGGATGCTGGAGAGCGGAGAGCGCATAGACGGCATGCTTGGCGCGGATGCCGACAGGCATTTCGCGCGCCTGAGGGATGAAGGCGCGTTTGAAGGCCGCATCCTGTTGGTGGAGACCGTGTGGAAGGCTGAGTTGCCGACAGGCCCGCGGTATTATCAGGCCATGTCCACCACCATCCCGGATGATCTGGGCGGCACGGCGCTGCATAGCCATCATCTGGAGATCGGTCAGAATGACTATGATGACGCCAGGCGGAACAAACTGACCTTCAGGATCCTCAAGCGTTAGGCGTATCGAGACCGGCTTCGGCGATGACGCCATACCGGCGCAAGACCTGACCGCGATGGATGATGTGTTCAACCGTGGCGGTTTCGAAATCCATCTGGAGCGGTTCCGACGGAGGCAGGAAGGCGCGGGCTGCAAATCCGACGGACCAGTCCTGGAAGGTGCGCACCGCGATCCGGCACGAATGTCTCAGGCGGACGTCAAAGTGACGCTTGTCCTGGCGGATGCGCTCGAAGGTTTCATGCACGCTCTCATGCGGTCCTTCAATGATCTGGAAGAAGCGGTTCACCTCGACGCCCAGAATGCCGCTGATCTGGTGGCGCGCATTATGATCGCGTCCGGCCCGCACGATTTCGCCCAGAGGCCCGGTCAGCCAGCCGGCCCGGACGGGAAAGGCCGGATAGGATGTATAGATCAGCTGGGTCAGCATCATGACGTCCCCGTGCGGGGGCTGCGGATCGAGGCGAGGAAGCGATCAACGGAGTGAGACAGGTCAGCAGAGCATGACTGCACCTGTGCAGACGCCTCCGTCATGGCCTCGACAGAGGAGGATGCATCCCGCGTGGATTGCTCCATCTCCGAGGCGGCGGCCGCGACCGCTTCATTGCCCAGGGCGGCGCTGGTGGAGCTGCGGGTAATTTCAGCGGTGGCGCTGGCCTGTTCCTCCACCGCTGCGCTGATGCCCATGGACGCCTCGGCGATCCTGGAGATGGTGTCCCTGATCTGGGCCATGGCGTCCACGACGGCCTGCGTGGCCGACTGGATGGCGTTGATCTCGCCCCCGATCTCATCGGTCGCGCGCGCAGTCTGGTTGGCGAGGGTCTTCACCTCCTGGGCGACGACTGCGAATCCCTTTCCGGCCTCGCCGGCGCGTGCGCTTTCAATCGTGGCGTTCAAGGCCAGCAGATTGGTCTGCTCTGCAATCTGCTGGATCAGCGTGACCACCCCGCCGATTTGCGCGGCGGCGTGGCTGAGGCGTTCGATATCCTGGGCGGCGGAGCTGGCGAGCGTTTCCGCGTCACGCGCGATATCGGTCTGGGCATGGGCGCGCTGGGCGATCTCGCCCGTGGCGGCCTGCATCTGTTCGGAAGCGGCGGCGACCGAGCGAACGCTTTGAGCTGAATTCTCTGCGCCCGAAGCCGCCTTCACGGCGCGTTCGAGCGTAACCTCGACGGTCCTTGTCACCTTGCCGGACGCCGTGCCGATGGTCTCGGAGACCGTCTGCAAGCTTCCCGTCACCTGGCCGACGCTGCGTTCGAACTCGGTCGCGATCGCATCCCGCTCTCGTGAGGCATTGGCCTCGGTCTCTTCCAGGTACAGCGAGACGGCAAGCTCCATGTCCAGGAAGATCGCCTTGACCAGAGCATCGAGTTTACGCGCGAGCAGTCTGGAATTGCGACCGCCAAACCGGGCCAGGCCAGCTTGGTCTGGCAGTGCGACCGCACGGATCAGGGCAGAGGCGAGATGGGCGTATCCGCCGATATAATATCGCGGTTCGAGACCCAGCCGGCTGTGGGCGAGCCCAATCTTGCGCACGCTTTCGAAATAGGCGCTGTCATAACGACCCGAAACGATCGACATCCAGTGCGCCTTCTGACGATCCCGGGCGGCAAGCATATGGTCGTCGTCGCGGAAAAATCGCCGGGTCGCCGGAGTCGCGCCAATGACGTCATAAAACGCGGACAATGCGTCTGGCAGTGCGTGTTCAATCACAGGCGTACATAGCGCCAGCGCGTCGCGCACCTGCGGGTCAAAACCCAGAAAATCCAGACGTTCAATACGATCTTGCGTCTTCATGTTTCTCTCCCCAGTCGGTCAGACTGTTGAGAGATTCAGGGCGTCCGTAACGGTAATTCATATGCATATTAGGCATATGATATAACCGACGGAGCCAATTTTATAAAATTATAACAGGCAATTAGCCCAGGCGCAGGGTGACCGGGGCATGGTCTGACGGCTTTTCCCAGTCCCGAGCGTTATCCCAGATCCTGAAGCTGTCGCGGCCGTCCTTGAGGGCGGCGTCCTTCAGGGCCGGGCTGACCCAGATATGATCGAGACGCCGGCCCCGATTGGAAGCGCGCCAGTCCTTGCTGCGATAGCTCCACCAGGTGAAGAGCTTCTCCGGTTCGTCGATCAGTTCACGGGCCACGTCGATATACTCGCCGGCCTCAAGCCAGGCGTTCAGCGCCTCCACCTCGACCGGGGTATGGGAGACTACTTTGAGAAGCTGCTTGTGGGACCACACATCGTGTTCGCGCGGGGCGATGTTGAAATCGCCCACCAGCACGAGCGGCGCGTTTTCCTTGGCGCGATCCGCCGCATAACCCTTCAGGCGCTCGAGGAATTCAAGCTTGTGCGCGAAGCGCGGATTGATCTCCGGGTCCGGCTCGTCGCCGCCCGCGGGAATGTAATAGTTCTGAAGCTCCACGCCGTTGACCCGGACCCGCTGGAAACGCGCCTCCCCACGCGGGCAGAGCTTGTCCTGATCGAGCGGCTCGATGGGCGTGCGCGAGGCGATGGCGACGCCATGCAGGCCCTTCTGACCGACGATATGCAGATGGGGGAAGCCCATCTCCTCGAATTCCTTGCGGGGGAACTGGTCGGGCAGACACTTGATCTCCTGCAGGGCGATCACGTCAGGCTGGGCCTCCTTCACGAAACTCGCCACATGAGGCGCGCGCAGACGGACAGAATTGATGTTCCAGGTGGCGAGCGTGAACGGGGTCATGGGCAATCCTGAGTGAAGAACGGTCAGCGAGATCAGAGAATGTTGTAGGTGGCGCCGGCGACGCCGACCGGCCAGCGGCCGCGCACATAGAGCCGCCAGCGGGCGAGGAAGGGGTGGGGCGGCTCGTCATCCTCGGCTTCCGCCAGCAGCACCAGAACCGCGCCATGGGCGGCCTGGACCAGCCCGCCGGCGGCGGCGTTGATCACCGCTTCATCATACATGTCGTCCATCGAGGCGCTGGCCTCGGCGGCCTGTTTGGCGAGTTCGCCGATCTTGGAGGCGACCAGCGTCAGGGCCGCTTGCAGCGCCTGTTCGTCCAGCCGCTCAAGCGCGCGTTCGACCAGAGCGGCGCGCTGCATCTCCTCGGCCTCCCAGGCCCAGGGATCGCGATCAAGCGTTTCGGCGGCGGCGATGGCGTCGGACCAGTCGCCCATTTCCGCCGGTTCCGCCTCGGGAATGCCCAGACCATCGAGATAGGCGCGCGCCAGTGCGATCTCGCGCGAATCCAGCGGTTCGCCCAGGCGCGAGAAGAAGGCCGGATCGCCCACCGATTCGGCAAAGGCGCGGGCCTTGTACAGAAGCGGGATTTCTTCAAGCAGGCGCGCGATCTCGTCTTCGGCGCCGGCTGAGTCAGACGGGGAGGGATCAAAATCGGTCATGACCCCTGTTTAACCCGGCTGAAGCGGGAGCGACAGGGAGCGGTGTAGCGCGATCGTGGAATAAAGAACGCCCGGCGACCTGGGGTGAAGTCGCCGGGCGTTTTGCCTCGCGCTCATCAGGGACGGAGCGCCGTCATGACGCTGGGGGGAACGTCATGACATCCTGAAGCGTCGGGGGGACGGCGCGCTATCAGGAGCAGCCCTCAGCTGCAGGTGTAAGAATGCCACAAAATCCAAGAAAAGCGAATTAAAAAGTTGAAAGGCCTTGTGCGTGATATTTGTGCATCACGCAACTGTGATCCGGGTTATCCCGCAACACTCTGCTCGCCGCCCGGGGCCGCAAAGGCTTCCAGCTCCGCGAACGGCATGGGACGACCGAACAGATAACCTTGGGCCAGGGTCGCGCCCAGGGCGCGCAGCGCGCGATACTGGTCGTTGGTTTCCACGCCTTCGGCCACGGTTTTCAGCTTGAGTGATTTGGCCATCGCCAGAATGGTCTCAACCACGATGCGCGCATGCTCGTCCTGGCTCATGTCGCGGACAAAGCTCTGGTCGATCTTGAAGACATCGAACGGCATGCGCGTCAGATAGGACAGCGAGGAGTGGCCGGTGCCGAAATCGTCAATGGCGAAGGTGACCCCGAGACGACGCAGCGGTTCGATCTGCTCGATCACGCGTTCAGGCTCGCGCATGGCGGTGGATTCCGTCAGCTCCAGCTCGAGAAGCTCTGGCGGCAGGCCGGAATCCTGCAAGGCTTCGAGCACGGTCTGGGAGAAGCCTTCGCTTTCGAACTGCATGGCCGAGACATTGACCGCGACCGGAATATTCATGCCGCGCTCGTGCAGGATCTGCGCTTCGTGACAGGCGCGACGCAGCACCCAGTCGCCGATTTCCCCGATCAGACCGCATTCCTCGGCCGCCTGGATGAAGGCGCCCGGCGACAGAAGGCCCGCCGTCGGGTGACGCCAGCGCACCAGCGCCTCGGCGCCGGCGATGGAGCCGTCCACCATGGAGACCTTGGGCTGGTAGAACACCACCAGCTGGTCGTCGCGCACCGCTTCGCGCAGCTCGTTCTCGAGCACCAGACGCTCGAAGGCGCTCTGGTTCATGGAGCTTTCGAAGAATTCGCAGGCATTGCCGCCGGCGCGCTTGACCGAGGCCATGGCGAGATCCGCGTGGCGCAGCAGGGTTTCCGGATCAGAACCGTCGCGCGGGAAGCAGGCGATGCCGGCAGAGATGCCGAGGAAGACCTGGTGCCCGGAAATCTCGAACGGGCGGCGTACGGAATCCACGATGCGGCGCGCCAGGCGTGCGGCGTCCGCGCTGTCGCGCAGGCGCGGCAGCAATACGGTGAATTCATCCCCGCCCAGACGGGCGACCATGGACGGTTCCTTGGTCAGCTCGCCCTGGGACAAATCCCAGCCGCGCACGGCTTCGCGCAGGCGGCGGCCCACCGCTTCAAGCAGGCGGTCGCCTTCGCCAATGCCTAGGGAGTCGTTGACGCGTTTGAAACGGTCGAGATCGAGGAACAGGATAGCGCCCTGTTCACCGGATTCAGTGGCTTCCCGGGCGACGCGCTCGACTTCCTTGCGGAAGCGTTCGCGGTTGGGCAGCTCGGTGATCATGTCCACATAGGCAAGGCGGTGGACGCGTTTCACAGAGGCGTCGAGCCGCGCGAACATGCGGTTGAAGGCGTTCGCCAGCACTTCCAGTTCATCGCCGGTATTCACCTCGATGCGCAGGTCCAGCTTGCGCGAGGAGGCGAGACGGGCGGCTTCGGTCAGGCGGCGCACCGGACCCAGCGCCTTGCGGACGATCAGCGCGACCACCGGCAGGAAGATGATCAGGGCGACCGCGGCGATGATGACCTGGCGCGTGATGATGTCGATGGCCGGCGTGACGACGGCGGACATGGGCACGGTGGCGACGACAGCGCCGATCAGGCGGCCATTGTAGAAAACCGGTTCGGCCACGCGGATCTCGTCGCCCACCATCTCGACCCGGGTATCCACCGCGCCGACGGCGGACTGGACCAGATGATCGGCGGCGCGATCGCCGATTTCATAGGGCACGTCGCCATAGGAGGCGATGACGCGGCGATTGACGTTGGCCACATAGACCGAGCTGACATCGTCGCGCTCGCCAAAATCCGTCAGAAGGCGATTGGTCAGACCTTCCATGTCGCTGACGGCAATGGCGTTGGCGGCTGTGGTGGTGAACAGTTCGGTGATCAGTTCGGCGTGGACCAGGCCGGCGGCCTTGTTGTCCTGAGCCTTGAGCTGGTATTCGACGGCCATGAGCGCAGTCGTGGCGACGACGAGGATCACCCCGCAAAGCAGAGTGAATTTCATCACCAGAGATCGCATCACTCTGGAAATTGCATGTCGGATCGGCGCCATCAGGACCCCAGCTGCAGGCGAAAGGCGTGCGGAATGCACACGAGACACCGTGAGCCTGAACTGATGTGCTAAAAATCAGGTTAAGGACGGACTGAAAAACAAAAAGGACCCTGCAACAGCAGAGTCCTTGATGAATCTTTCGAAGATTTTGGCGTCCGATTTCAGGTTCGGAACTAATCCAGTGAGACGCCTTTGCTCGCGGCCAGCTCCTTGAGGGAGACCAGCGGCCGCGCGCCCATATGGGAGATCACTTCCGCCGCCGCGATCACGCCCAGCCGGCCACAGGTGTAAAGGTCCGCCCCACGCGAATACCCCGCCAGGAAGCCGGCGGCGAACTGGTCGCCTGCGCCCGTGGTGTCCACCACATGCTCGACGGGGTCGGCGTCCACACGCACTTCCTCGTCGCCGGACACGATCACGGCGCCCTTTTCGGAGCGGGTAATGGCGGCGACGCGGGTTTCGGCGCGGACCTTGGCGAGTGCGGTCTCGAAATCGTCGACCTCATAGAGCGCCTTGATCTCGGCCTCGTTGGCGAACAGCACGTCGATATGGTTCTTCACCAGATGGCGGAAGCTGTCGCGGTGACGATCCACGCAGAACAGGTCCGACAGGGTCAGCGCGACGCGGCGGTCGGCGGCCTGGGCGATTTCCGACGCGCGGACGAACGCCGCTTTGGCTTCCGGGCGGTCAAACAGATAGCCCTCGAGGAAGGTGACGGTGGCGGACTTGACGAGATCGGCGTTGATATCGTCCTCATCCATCATCGTGGACGCGCCCAGGAAGGTGTTCATCGCCCGACGCGCATCGGCGGGCACGGCGATCAGGCAGCGCGCCGTGGACGGGCCGTCTTTCAGAGGCTTGGTGTCGTAATGCACGCCGATCGAGCGCAGGTCATGGGCGAACACTTCGCCCAGCTGGTCATCGGCGACCTTGCCGATATAGGCGCCGCGAACGCCCAGGCTCGCCACGCCGGCCAGCGAGTTCGCCGCCGAGCCGCCCGAGATTTCCTGCGCCGGCGGGGAGGCTTCATACAGCGCTTCGGCCCGCTCCTCGTCGATCAGCAGCATGGCGTCCTTGGCGAGGCCGTGCTGTTCGATGAAGGCGTCGTCCACAGAGGCGAGCACGTCCACAATGGCGTTGCCGACGCCAAGAACGTCGAAGCGGGTATCGGTCATGAGCGGAACTTCCTGAAGCTGAAATCGGGGCGCGTGTACCGCGCAGCGTGCGCAAACTCAACCCGCAGAGAGGTTCTGGTAAAGCGCGAGGAGGCGCGGTAAGCGGAGGCGCCAGCGCCATCAGCTTTGAGGAAGCCCATGACCCGTATCTGTTTTCTGACCTCGGCCGACATGATGAAGGACCGTCCCGGCGCACGGGAGGACTGGTTCGAGTTCGATCTGGAGTTCGGGGCCCTGTCCAAGGCCTGTGAAGCGGCGGGGATTTCGCTCGAAGCCTGCATCTGGGACCAGGACTTTGACGCGTCGGTCTATGACGGCTTCATGGTGGGCACGGTCTGGGATTATCCGCCCAAGCTCGACAATTTTCTCAAGACGCTGGATCGGCTCAACGCCATCGCGCCGGTCTGGAACAGCCCGGCGCTGGTGCGCTGGAATATCGAGAAGACCTATCTGCGGGAACTGGATGAAGCCAGCGCGCCCTCCATCCCGACCCTGTGGGCGGACAAGGCGGATGACGCCGCGATCGCGCAAGGCTTTGAGCGCTTTGGCGGCGACAAGCTCGTGGTGAAGCCGCTGGTGGGCGGCGGCGCCTGGCGTCAGGCCCTGATCAGGAAGGGCGAACCCCTGCCGTCTGCGGACGAGCTGCCGCTGGGCGCCTGCCTGATCCAGCCCTTCCTGCCCGGCGTGCCTGAAGAGGGCGAATACTCGATGATCTTCTTCGGCGACCGCTTCTCGCATGGCCTCAACAAGCGCCCCAAATCCGGCGATTACCGGGTGCAGTCGCTCTATGGCGCGACCGAGGCGGTGTGGACGCCGGGCGAGGACGAGCTGGCCCTGGCGCGCAAGGTGCTCTCAACGGCGCAGGACATTACCGGAGAGGACGCCTTCCTCTATGCCCGCGTGGACATGGTGCGCGGTCTGGATGGCGAGCTGGCGCTGATGGAGCTCGAGATCATCGAGCCCTATCTCTATCCAGAGCAGGGCCCGGATCTGGGCGAGGTCTTTGTCGAGGCCCTGAAGGAGAAGCTGGGCTAGTCGGTTTTCGGAACCGCCCTGAAGCGGGTGATCAGGCCTTCGGGGTCATAGGGCACGGGCCGTCCGGGCCGGAAGACAAAGGCCAGATAGCCGCCGATGGCGGCGAAGGGCAGACCGGCGAGCGCCATCATGGCGCTCTGCTCTTTCAGCATCATCCAGCCCATATAGCTGACCGCCATGCTGGTCATCACCACGCCGATCCCGCCCATCAGCAGCCGGAAGCCCAGGGTCTGACCTTCGGTGAAGCGCACCGCGCCGAACCGGGGCCGCAAAGCCTCATGCACGCGCACGAGAAGCGTCTGGAACTCGAGCGCATTGTCCTCCCACACCCCGGGGCTGACAGCCTTGCGGCTGCCGAAGACGATCTCGCCGGACGGTCCGCCGACCCGGCAGACCACCTGGCTCTGCTGCCCGGCCAGTTCGACCGAGAGCCGCACGCTGGTAACCGCATCCAGCGCGATGCGGCGCTCCAGCCGACCCTCCTCGACCCATTCGATCCGGTCGGGATGCAGGATCACCTCGCGCGCCGGGTTGATCGGGTTGCGGCGGTCTTTGAGCCGGGCGAGCGGAGCGTCAGTCATGTCAATCTGTCTCAGAGGGTGTGGTTACACGCCCTCTTGCCGGAAATGACGGAACGCGGCAACGTTCGCCCATGAGCGCACCCCGTAAATTCCTGCTGATCGCCGACGGCACTGAAGAAAGCCGGTCGGCCGCCTATTTCGCCGCACGTCGCGCCCGCAATACGGGCGGCGTGGTGACCGTGCTGGCCGTCGTGAACACCGAAGGCGGGTTCGAGCACTGGCTGGGCGTGGGCGAGACCATGCGCGCCGAAGCCCGCGCCGCCGCCGAGGAGGCCCTGGAAAGCCTGTCCGAGGATGTGGAAGAGGTCACCGAGACCCGGCCTGAAGTCATCCTGAAGGAAGGCGATCTGATCGAGGCGTTGCGCGAGCTTCTGGAAACCGATCCCGCCATCTCGATCCTGGTTCTGGGCGCTGCGGTCGGCAAGGACGGCCCCGGCCCGCTCGTCAATGCGCTGGGCCGCGGCAAGGGCCTGTTCGAGGACAGGACCATTCCCGTGACCGTGGTGCCGGGCAATCTGTCGCGTGAGGATATCAAGGCGCTGACCTGAGGCGGGGCTTGCCCCTACTGCCTCTGGGGTTGAACGCGCCCGTCCTGCAGGCCATTTCAAGGGCGAAACCAGCGCCCGGAAAGCCCGTCATGTTTATCCAGACCGAAGACACACCGAACCCTGACACGCTGAAATTCCTGCCCGGCCAGTCCGTCTCTCTGGACGCCCCGCGTGATTTTGCGACCCCGGAAGAGGCCGAGAGCTCCTATCTGGCGCGAGAACTGTTCCGCGTGGAGGGCGTGATCCGGGTCTTCGCCGGTCAGGACTTCATCTCGGTCACCAAGGCGGAAGGCGTGGACTGGCCCCATATCAAGCCCGCCGTGCTGGGCGCGATCATGGATTGCCTGGAGAGCGGCAAGTCGCTCTTTTCTGATGCCGATGATGACGGTCATGCCGCCTATGAGGGCGAAGCCGCCGGGATCGTGAAGGAGATCAAGGATGTCATCGACACCCGTGTGCGCCCGGCCGTGGCGCGCGATGGCGGCGACATCGTCTTTCACAGCTATGACGAGGCGACGGGCGTTGTGAATCTGCACATGCGCGGCGCCTGCGCGGGCTGCCCCTCCTCCACGATGACCCTCAAGCAGGGCATCGAGAACCTGCTCAAGCACTATGTGCCTGAAGTGAGCAGCGTCGAGGCTGTGCTTTAATCGCTTCAGAACCAAATCACGTGATGGTCGTTTCAAAGACGACCCGATCCTGTGTCTGATCCATATCCCTTACCGAACCCGGAGCCTCCCATGTCTGACAGCCAAGCCCCGCTCGCCCTGGACGATCGCCATTCGGTTCTGAGCGACCATGCGCTCGATCAGCTGTTCCGCGGCGCCCGGACCTTCTATTCGTGGGAAGACAAACAGGTGTCGGAAACCACCGTTCGCGCGCTCTACGAGCTCCTGCAATATGGTCCGACCAGCGCCAACCAGTCGCCCGCGCGCTTCCTGTTCCTGCAAGGCGAGAGCCAGCAGCGTCTCAAGCCGCACCTCATCGAATCCAATGTCGAGAAGACCCTGACGGCGCCCCTGACCGTGGTGCTGGCCTGGGACTGGAACTTCCATGAGAAGATCCCCCAGCTCTTCCCGCACGCCCCGGAAGCGAAAGACTGGTTTGAATCCGATGAAGCCCGCTTCGAGAACGGCTTCCGCAACAGCACCCTGCAAGGCGCCTATCTGATCATGGCCGCGCGCGCGCTGGGGCTCGATTGCGGCCCGATGTCCGGTTTTGACAAGGACGGCGTGGATGAGGAATTCTTCAAGAATGATCCGGAAATGGGCGCCTGGCGCTCCAACTTCCTGATCAATGTGGGCTATGGCACCACCGAGAAACTGTTCCCGCGTCTGCCGAAGCTCGCCTTCGAACAGGGCGCCAAGCTGTTGAAGTAAGACATGACCCAATCCGCCTTGCTGGTGGTGGACACAATTGGTTCCTGGTGCGCCTGTGCGGTGAAGGCCGGGGACAGCGTGTTTGAACGCGCTGAAGAGATTGGCCGCGGCCATGCCGAACGGCTGGCGCCCATGGCGGCGGAGCTTCTCGAGGAGGCGGGGATCCGCCCGCAATCGCTGGACCGGATCGGGGTCAATATCGGCCCCGGCGGCTTCGCCGGCACGCGCGTCGGCGTCGCCTTCGCGCGTGGACTGGCGCTGTCCACGGGCGCGAAGGCGCTGGGCGTGTCCAATCTTGACGCCCTCGCCTTGCGTTCGGACCCGGACGGCGCCCGCACCGTCATGGCGATCCATGACGCCAAACGCGGCGATCTGGTCTGGCGGATCTTCACCCATGGACGGCCCGTTACGGATGTCAGCCATGGCGATGCGCGTGACGCTGCAGACGAATTTGAAGCGTTCGGGGATGTGATCCTGACCGGGTCGGGCGCCGTGCATCTGGGCGCGGACCCCCACCATTTTGATCCCGCGCCGCCTCTGCGCGCGCTTCTGGCTCTGACCGAGCGCGCGCCCGCCCATGCGCCCGCCCCCTCTCCGCTCTATGCGCGTCCGCCGGACGCCAAACTGCCTGGCGGCAAGACCCCGGCATGAGCCTGCCCGAGATTTTCGAGGCGGGTCCGGAAGCGGCGGACCTTTATGCCGCGCTTCATGCGCAATGTTTTCCCGACCCCTGGAGCGAAGCCGACTTTGCAAGGCTGCTGGCCTCGTCAGGGGTTCAGGGTCTGATCGCCCGCGCTCAGGACGACCCCCAGGGCCTGTCGCTCATTCGCAGCGTGGCGGGCGAATGCGAGCTACTGACCATAGGCGTTTTGCCCGTTGCGCGCCGCACCGGCGTGGGCGCGTTCCTGTTGGCGCAGTCGGAGATCGCCGCCCGCCGCGCCGGGTCCAAACGCCTGTTTCTGGAAGTGTCCGAACGCAATCTGGCCGCCAGCGGCCTCTATGAGCGTGAGGGCTATCGCCAGATCGGATTGCGCAAGGGCTATTATCGCGATGGCGCCGCCGCACGGGTTCTGGCGCGCGATCTGGTCTGAATTTGATCCTGAGTTAGAGTCGCGCGACATATGGACACGGCCCGCCGAGGCTGGGTATCAAGTCAGGAACGGGGTTCACGCCCCACAGCCAAGGGAGATGGCGATGCCGGACCGTATCGAGAAGCTGTGCGTGGAAAAAGGCCTGCGCATGACCGAGCAGCGCCGCGTCATCGCGCGCATCCTCTCCCAAGCTGAAGACCATCCTGACGCGGAAGAACTGCATCGCCGCGCTTCGGAAGTGGATGCCCGCATCTCGCTCGCCACGGTCTACCGCACGGTGCGCCTGTTTGAAGAGGCCGGCATCATCGAGCGCCACGACTTCCGCGACGGCCGCTCGCGCTATGAAGAGGCCTCTGACGACCATCACGACCATCTCATCGATCTGAAGACCGGCGATGTGGTCGAATTCATGGATGAAGAGATCGAGCGCCTGCAGGAAGCCATCGCCAAGCGCCTGGGCTACAAGCTCGTCGATCACCGGCTCGAGCTCTATGGCGTGAAGATCGAGGACGGCAAATAGGGGCGCGTTAACCGCGCGAGAGGCAGCCGATCTTCAAGCGGCGCCTTGCATCCGCCCCACTCTATCCCCATAACCCGTCCTCCCTTATCCACAGTTCATCGCCGCCAGGGAGGCCGGCTCCGCCCATGACCGATATCATTCGCGACGCCGAGACCACGGGAAAAGAGCGCAAGCGCCTGTTCATCAAGACCTATGGCTGTCAGATGAACGTGTATGATTCCGAGCGCATGCGCGATGTGCTGGCGCCGCTGGGCTATGAGCCGGCGGACGAGCCCGATGGCGCGGATCTTGTGATCCTGAACACCTGCCATATCCGCGAGAAAGCCGCCGAGAAGGTCTATTCCGAGCTCGGGCGTCTGAAGACGCTCAAGGAAGAAAAGGCCTCCACCGGCAAGCCCATGACCATCACGGTGGCGGGCTGCGTGGCGCAGGCGGAAGGCGCGGAGATCCAGCGCCGGGCGCCAGTGGTGGATCTGGTGGTCGGGCCGCAGACCTATCACAAGCTGCCTGAACTGATTGCGAACGTGCACCGTGAACGCGGCGAAGCGCTCGATACCGAGTTCGAGGTCGAAGAGAAGTTTGACGCGCTCGCCGCGCCTGAGCGCCATGTGGACGGCTTTACCGCCTTCGTGACCGTGCAGGAAGGCTGCGACAAGTTCTGCACTTTCTGCGTCGTGCCCTATACCCGCGGCGCGGAATGGTCCCGCCCGGTCGATCAGATCGTCGCCGAAGTCCGCGCGCTGGCCGCCAAGGGCGTGCGCGAGGTCACCTTGCTGGGTCAGAACGTCAACGCCTTCCATGGCGAGGCGCCCAAGGGCGATCCCGAAGGCGGGGTCTGGGGTCTCGGGCGGCTCGTGCGCCATCTGGCGAAGATCGGCGGCATTGAACGCATCCGCTTCACCACCTCTCACCCCAAGGACATGGATGACGACCTCATCCAGGCCTTTGCGGACGAGCCCAAGCTGATGCCCTATTTCCATCTTCCGGTGCAGGCGGGATCGGACAAGATTCTCAAGAGCATGAACCGCTCACACACGGCGGCGGAGTATCTCGACATCATCGCGCGCCTGCGCGCAGCCCGTCCCGACATCGCCATTTCCGGCGACATGATCGTCGGCTTCCCCGGCGAGACCGAAGCCGATTTCGAGGCGACCATGGAGCTGGTGCGCCAGGTCAATTACGCGTCGTGTTTCTCGTTCAAGTACTCCAAGCGTCCCGGCACGCCGGGCGCGGCCATGTTCAACCAGATCGATGAAACCGTGAAAGGCGAGCGTCTGGCGCGCTTGCAGGCGCTTCTGACCGAACAGCAGGTCGCTTTCAACCAGTCCATGATCGGCAAGACCCTGCCGGTTCTGTTCGAGCGCGAAGGTCGTTTCGAGGGGCAATTGTCCGGTCGCAGCCCCTATCTGCAGGCGGTTCATTGCGAGGGCCCGGTTGAACTCATCGGTCAGATCGCCAATGTGGAGATAACCGGGGCGACCAAGAACGCCCTGTCTGGACGTCTGGCTACAAAGGAAAGCGCCGCCGCGTGAGCCGCTCATCAAAACCGCGCCGCCCCCGCAAGGCGGCGTCCGAAACGCTTCATTTTGAAGATTCCGATCTTGTTCGCATCATCGCCGGACCCGGTCACGAGAACTTCGCCACGCTCGAGCGCGAACTGGAGGTTCAGCTCGAGGCGCCGGGCGGTGGGCAGATCGTGATCACCGCCGAAGAGGCTCGCACGCGCATCGAGGCGCGCCGGGTGCTCAATGCGCTCTATGGCCGCGCCAGCGAGGGCCTGCCGATCGATCCGCCCGCCGCGCGCGCCGCCTGCCTGATGGCCGATGACGATGCGGGTGAAGAGATTGACGCCGTCATCCGCGTGCCGCGCGGCGCAAGCTTCGCCGCGCGCACCAATGGTCAGCAAAGCTATGTGAAGGCGCTCAAGAACGACCGCGCCTATGACATGATCTTCGGCGTCGGGCCCGCCGGCACCGGCAAGACGCTGCTCGCGGTCGCCTATGGCGCCTCGCAACTGGCGCTGGGCGCAGTGGAGCGTCTGATCATCACGCGACCGGCCGTTGAAGCGGGCGAGCGTCTGGGCTTCCTGCCCGGCGACCTGACCGAGAAGATCGATCCCTATCTGTTGCCGATCTGGGACGCGTTGCGCGATTCCCTGGGTCAGCGCATCAGCGAGAAGATGCGCGAGGAAGGCCGGGTCGAAGTGGCCCCGCTCGCCTTCATGCGCGGCCGGACGCTGAACAAGGCCTTCGTCATCGTGGACGAGGCGCAGAACGCCACCATTCCGCAAATGCGCATGGTCCTGACCCGTCTGGGCGAGGGCTCGCGCATGGCGGTGACGGGTGATCCGACCCAGACCGATCTGCGTCGCGGCGAACCCTCGGGCCTGCCACATGCCTTACGCCTTCTTCAGGATGAAGAGCGGATCGCCGTGCACCGGTTTGACCGATCTGATGTGGTGCGTCACGGTCTGGTGGCGCGCATCGTGGACGCTTACGAGCGCGATGATGCGGCCCGCAAGGATGAGCCTGGTCATGACTGATGTGGTGATTGAAGACGAACGCGTTGAATTCGTTGTTGAAGCAGACGCCTGGTCTGGCCATGACGGCTTGATGAGGGCCTGTCTTCAGGCCATCGAGGCAGGCCTGAACGCGATCGAGGATCCGCGCGCAGGCGCGGCGGTGATCCTGTTTTCCGACGACGCCACCGTGCACGAGCTCAATCGCCGCTTCAGGGACAAGGACAAGCCCACGAATGTGCTGTCCTTTCCCGCGCCCGAGCGCGAGGGCTATCCCGGCGATGTGATCCTGGCGTACCAAACCTGTGCGAAAGAAGCACAGGCGGCCGGCATTTCGCTTATCGATCATGCGGCGCATCTGGCGCTGCATGGCGTTTTGCATTTAAACGGGTTTGACCATCAGGAGGAAGACGAGGCCGCCGCGATGGAAGCGCTGGAAACAGCGGTTCTGACCGGCCTTGGGATCCAGGATCCCTACCTCGTACAGGAATAGGCATGAACGACGATCCGTCTTCGCGAAGTCTTGTGGCCCGTCTGAAACGGGCCTTTAACGGGACGCGTCCAGAGGACGTCCCCCAAATTGACGAGCCGATCGTGAACGGCGCGCCCGATCCCATCGACGCCAGCGCCTTCCTGGTCAATATGCGCGAGTTCCAGGACATGCGCGTGGACGATGTCATGGTGCCGCGCGCCGATATCGTCGCCATCGAGATCGAGACCCCGCTCAAGGAGCTGGCGCGCGTCTTCGGCGAGGCCACCCATTCGCGCCTCCCGGTCTTCCGCGAAACCCTCGATGATCCGGTGGGTCTGGCCCATATCAAGGACGTGCTGGGCTATATGTCCCGCTTCGCCGAGGAAGGCTCCGGCGCCGGTCCGGACAGCTGGGCGGACATGCGCATCCTGCCCGCCATTCGCCGGCCGCTGCTGTATGTGCCCGCTTCCATGCGGGCCTTTGACCTGCTGCTCAAGATGCAGTCGCGCCGCATGCACATGGCGCTTGTGGTCGACGAGTTCGGCGGCACGGACGGGCTGGTGACGCTGGAAGACCTGATCGAACCCATTGTGGGCGATATCGAGGACGAGCATGACGAGGCGGAGACGCCCAACATTCTCGCCAAGGGCCCGCATTGCTGGGAAGCGGATGCGCGCGCCATGATCGAGGATCTCGAGGAGATCGTCGGGTGCGACATCGCCAGCGAAGAGGAAGAAAACGACGTCGACACGCTCGGCGGTCTGGTCTTCCACCTGGCGGGACGCGTGCCCGAGCGCGGCGAAGTGCTGGCGCACCCGTCCGGATTCGAGTTCGAAGTGCTCGATTCCGATCCCCGTCGCATCAAGCGTCTGCGCGTGAAGCCCGGCGCGGGCTCCACCCTGGCGGGGGACGAGGCAAGCCGGGTGGCCGCCGGCGCCATCAGTCCGGACTAGATGGTGACGGGTCTTCTGCATCGTGCGCGCCGCTTTCGCGCGGCGTATCGCGCTTTGTCAGGCTGGCGTCTCTTTCTTCTCCTGTTCTTTCTGGGCGGGTTCAGTGTACTCGGTCATGCACCCTTCTTCGCATGGCCCGCCTATGCTGTGGGGCTGAGCGCCCTGGTGCTGGCGCTGGATGACGCCAAATCGCGACAGCGTCCGCTTCGCAGCGGTTTCATCCGCGGCTTCTGGTTCGCCAGCGGCGCGTTCCTGGCCGGCACCGGCTGGGTCGCCAACGCCTTCCTGGTCAGCGCCGAGGATTACGCCTGGCTGATCTGGGCGCCGTTGATCGTGCTGCCGGCCGGCCTCGCGCTGTTCTGGGGCGCGGCGGGAGCGCTCTATGTGCGCTTCGCCCCCCGTCATGCGGGCCGGATCGGCGTCTTCACCGTGATCGTGATGGCGCTGGAATTCCTGCGCAGCACCATTCTGTCGGGATTTCCCTGGAATCTGCCCGGGCATGTCTTCGAAGCCGGCGGCGCGATCAGTCAGACCGCCAGCCTCATCGGCGCCCATGGCCTGTCCGTGCTGGCCCTGTTCGTGTTCTCCGCGCCGGCCGCGCTCAGTGGTCGCGGTCCGCGCCTGGCGCGCGAAATTCCGCTCGTGATGGGCGTCGGCCTCCTCTTGGCGAGCTGGGGCTACGGGATCACGCGCCTGTCCGGGGCGGACGATATCGCGCGGACTGACAACCAGGTGCTGCTGGTCTCACTGAACCTGCCCCAGAGTGAGAAACGCTACGCCGCCCGGCATGACATTCTGGAACAGTATCTGGCCCTGAGCCGGACGGGTGATCTGTCCCGTGTGGAGGCGGTGATCTGGCCTGAGGGCGCCATTCCCGCCATGCTGCTTGAGTCTCCGGACCTGCTGGCGGAGCTGTCCGACGGTCTGCCGCCGGGGACTCGGCTGATCACGGGAACAGCCCGTGCGGAGTATGGGCTGGGCGGGCGACCCCGCGCCTATTTTAATTCACTGGTCTCGATATCTTTGGAAGAAAATGGCGCTGTGCTTGAGGCACAGTACGATAAATCCCGACTGGTCCCGTTCGGTGAGAGCAATCCGTTACGCCTGCTGACGGAATGGTTTGGTTTCGACAGTTTGTCGGAGTTGGCGCCGTACTACTCTCCAGGCGCGGGCGCCCGGACGCTCAATCTTGAGGGATTGCCGGGGCTGGCGCCGCTGATCTGCTATGAGGCCGTGTATCCGAGGTATTCGCCAAGACAGTCAAATAGACCAGATTGGTTGTTGAATATTTCTAATGACTCCTGGTACGGGAATTCATCTGGACCTCAACAATTGCTTAACCAAACCCAATATCGCGCCATAGAAGAAGGCCTACCCCTGGTAAGAGTAGCGGCGGCTGGAGTCTCAGGACAGATCGATCCTTATGGTAGGCTCATTGAATCCATTCCTTCAAAATCAACTGAAGTATTGATGATTACATTGCTTGAAGGATTGCACGAGACGCCGTATGGGAAGTATGGAAATGCACTCTGGGTAATTGTTTTGCTGGTTTTGGCTGCAGTAGCGCATTTTCTATCGGTTGTGGCGACTACGCATTTAGGTAGAGCGCTGCAGCCCACCGAGGGGCGTTGAGCGTATCGCATCCGGCCAAACTATGGTTGTATGCCTGCGCAGATAAGGAATTCGAAATGACTGCCAATCCGAGAGGCCCGAACGCGGTGGATCGCCATGTGGGATCACGTATCCGGCTTCGGCGTCAGCTTTTGAATCTGAGCCAGGAGAAGCTGGGCGAAGAGCTCGGCGTGACCTTCCAGCAGGTTCAGAAATACGAGCGCGGCACCAATCGGGTCGGGGCGGGCCGTTTGTGGAACCTCGCCAAGGTTCTGGATGTGCCGGTGTCGTTTTTCTATGACGGCGTGGCGGAAACCGTGGGCCAGCCGGGCTTCTCTGAAGGCGACCAGACGCCCATCGTGGATGATTTCATCCAGTCCGCGGACGGGGTCGCGCTGGCGCAGGCTTTCGCCCGCATCAAGGACTCCAAGGTGCGCCGCCGTATTCTCGAACTGGTGCGCACGCTGGCGGCTGAAGAAGCCGAAGCCACCGCGACCGGGGCTGCATCTTAAAAACACTGTGACCGGACGGGCCTTGCTTTCCGCGCGCCAATAGGGTTTAAGCCCGCCATATAAAGATCGCTTTATATGGAGCACGCGTTGGCCCGTTCGTCCTATCTCTTCACCAGTGAAAGCGTGTCCGAGGGTCACCCGGACAAGGTATGCGACCGCATCTCCGATGCGATTCTGGACCTGTTCCTGAGCAAGGATCCGGTTGCGCGCGTGGCGTGCGAAACCCTGACCACCACGAACCGCATCGTTCTGGCCGGCGAAGTGCGCTGCGCGGGCGAGATCAATGATGACGAGATCGAGTCCGTGGTCCGTCGCGCCGTGCGCGACATCGGATACGAGCAGGACGGCTTCCACTGGAACACCGCAGAGCTGCACAACTTCCTGCACGAGCAATCGGCCGATATCGCCCAGGGCGTCGATGAGGGCGCGGGCTCGTTTGTGGATGAAGGCGCGGGCGACCAGGGCATCATGTTCGGCTTCGCCTGTGACGAGACGCCGGAGCTGATGCCGGCGCCGATCACCTATTCGCACCAGATCCTCAAGGAAATGGCGCGCCTGCGCAAAACCGGCGAACGCCCCGAGTTCGAGCCGGACGCGAAATCCCAGGTCACCCTGAAATATGAGAACGGGCGTCCGGTGGGCGTGACCTCCGTGGTGGTCTCCACCCAGCACAAGGATGGCGTCAGCCTTGATGATGTCCGCGAGCTGGTGCGCCCGGTGGTGCAATCGGTTCTGCCCGACGGCTGGTTCCCGCCCGAAGACGAGTTCTACGTCAATCCGACCGGCAAGTTCGTCATTGGCGGTCCGGATGGCGACGCCGGCCTGACCGGTCGCAAGATCATCGTGGACACCTATGGCGGCGCAGCCCCCCATGGCGGCGGCGCGTTCTCGGGCAAGGACCCGACGAAGGTGGACCGCTCGGCGGCCTATGTGGCGCGCTATCTCGCCAAGAATGTCGTGGCGGCGGGTCTGGCGCGCAAATGCACCATCCAGCTCAGCTACGCCATCGGCGTGTCCAAGCCGCTGTCTGTCTATGTGGACACCCACGGCACCGGCGATGTGGATGAAGCCAGGCTGGAAAACCGCCTGCGCGAGCTGGTCAATCTCAGCCCGCGCGGCATCCGCACCCATCTGGGCCTGAACAAGCCGATCTTCGAGCGCACTGCCGCCTATGGCCATTTCGGCCGCACGCCGGACGCGGATGGCGGTTTCTCCTGGGAGAAGACCGACCTCGTCGATCAGCTCAAGGACTTCGCCTGATTCTAAAGGCTTTGACCGAACAGGGAGCCGGGTTGTTTCAGCCCGGCTCTTTGTTTTTCAGGAGAGGGCGGGTAAAGGGCCGTCATGACCGAGACCCGACCCCAGAACCGACGCCTCTACGGCCGCGCCAGCGGGCACAAGCTGACCGATCGCCAGCAGGCGCTCGTGGAGACGCAACTGCCTGCTCTGAGCTGGGCGGATGAAGGCCCGCTCGACCCCAAAGCTCTTCTGCCCGGCTTTGAGCGCTATGTGCTGGAAGTGGGTTTTGGCGGGGCCGAGCATCTGGTGGGTCAGGCGGACCGGGCGCGGAAAACCGGCTTTCTCGGGATCGAGCCCTTCCTCAATGGCGTCGCCAAGGCGCTGGTGGGGATCGAGGATCATGAGCTTGAGAATGTGCGGGTGAAGCGCTCCGATGCGCGCGACGAGATGGTGCGCATGCCTGATGGCGCGTTTGACCAGATCTATCTTCTGTTCCCCGACCCCTGGCCCAAGAAGCGACACGCCAAGCGGCGTTTCGTGCAGCCTGATACGGCGGCGGAGTTTGCGCGGCTTCTCAAATCCGGCGGACGCCTGCGCGTGGCGACCGATGTGCGCGCCTATGCCGATCACGCCTTGCCGATCCTGATGGCGGCCGAGGGCTTGAGCTGGACGGGCGAGCAGGCGACCGACTGGACGCAGAACCCGGCCGATCACATCGTCACCCGCTACCAGTCCAAGCATCTGGGCGATATCGACCCGGTCTTCTTTGATTTCGTGAAGATCTAGCGCTCGCACTGGCTGGAATAGGCCTCGGCGTAAGGGCGGTCCCAGCATGTCAGCAGCCGATCCACGACGCCCAGATTCTGCGGCTGTTCCACAAAGCCCTGGGGCATGGTGATGTGCGGGTTCTCGGCCAGGAATTGACGTCGTGAGGCCATTTCTTCCTCACTGGGCGTCATGGTCGCCAGCTCGGCCCGCGCCGCCTCGGCTGCGGCGCGATCGCGTTGCAGGAAGGCGATGGTGGCGTCGACATAGAGATTCCAGTCGGCAGTGCTGAAGCGGGCGGCGTCGAAATAGGCGATGGCTTGTTCGGGTTCGTCGCTCATGGCGAGCATTTGTCCCGCATGCCAGCCGATCACGCCTGGCTGTTCCCGATTGAAGTGCGGGGAATGATCCATGTAGGCGATCAGAAGGTCCGCTGCGGCCCGTTCGCAGCCGGGCTCATCGCCCACAGGTCGCCAGCCGCCTGAAAAGTCCTGATCGAAGCTCTGGGGATCCAGCGCCATCAGGGCGTCGAAACGCTCTGCATCGACCTCACAGGCCATCAGGCGCTCGCGCGCATCAGGGCCGAGTTGAGCATAGGCGTCGCCCGTATCGCCCTGCTGAGCCGCGAGTGCGACCGTGACGGCAAGAGCGTTGAACATGGTAAGGCCTCCCCTGACGGTGAGATCATGACCCAGCCCGTCGCGCTTCAGGATTAAACTTTGGAGAGCTTGCTGAGCGCCCCCCGTTGCCAATCGGGGGCTGAAGGCGTATAAGCGCCTCAAAGTTCGATATGTCGGATGACATGTTCGAGCGGCTCGGGGTCCCGGGCCGCTTTTTTCGTACCCGCATCCGGCCCAGACGCAGATACACGACGCCCATGAAAGCCAACAGCCCGCAAGACAAGCGCATCCTCGAGATCGCCGAGCCTCTGGCCGAGACCCTCGGGCTTGAAATCGTGCGTGTGCGTGTGATGGGCGGCAAGAAGACCACGGTGCAGATCATGGCCGAGCGCCATGACGGCACGATGGTGGTTGAAGACTGTGCGCGGCTGTCGCGCGCCCTGTCGGAAGTTTTTGATGAGGCTGATCCGGTCTCGGGCGAGTATGATCTTGAAGTATCCTCGCCCGGCATTGACCGGCCTCTGACCGCGCTCTCTCATTTTGAGCGCTGGGAAGGTTTCGAGGCCAAGATCGAGCTCGATCGCCTGGTGGAGAACCGCAAGCGCTTTCGCGGCATGTTCGCCGGGATCGAGGACGACAACGTACTGATGGATCTGGCGGGCGAGGACGACACGGCTGTCATCCCGTTCGAGTGGATCGCAGACGCCAAGCTGGTCATGACCGACGCTCTCGTGGAGGCGAGCCTGAAGGCTCGTGGTCCCATCGAGGGTGAAGACGGTCAGGCTGACGAGTAGAACGAGAAGGAACGCGGATATGGCCATCGGGGTCAGCGCCAACAAGCTGGAAATCCTGCAAATCGCCCGCGCGGTGGCGCAGGAGAAGATGATCGATGAGTCGATCGTGCTGGAAGCCATTGAAGAGGCGATCCAGAAGGCGGCCCGCTCGCGCTATGGCGCGGAGCTCGACATCCATTGCAAGATCAACCCCAAGACCGGCGAGATGCGTCTGACCAGCCGCACCACCGTCGTGGAAGAGGTCGAGAACGAAGCGCACCAGATCACGCTCGACGAAGCGAAGAAGCGTGATCCGGAAGCCGAGATCGGTTCCTTCTACGAAGAAGAGCTGCCGCCGATCGAGTTCGGCCGCGTCGCGTCCCAGACCGCCAAGCAGGTGATCACCCAGAAGGTTCGCGAAGCCGAGCGCAAGCGCCAGTTCAACGAGTACAAGGACCGCATCGGCGAGATCGTCAACGGCATCGTCAAGCGCGTCGAATACGGCAATGTCATCATCGACCTGGGCAAGGCCGAAGGCATTATCCGTCGTTCGGACGGCATTCCGCGCGAAAGCCTGCAGGTCAATGACCGCGTGCGCGCCTATATCTATGACGTGCGTGAGGAGACCCGCGGCCCGCAGATCTTCCTGTCGCGCGCCCATCCCGACTTCATGGCCGCCCTGTTCGCGCAGGAAGTGCCGGAAGTCTACGAAGGCGTCATCGAGATCCCGCGCGTGGCGCGCGATCCGGGGTCCCGCGCCAAGATCGCCGTCATTTCCAATGACAGCTCCATCGATCCCGTGGGCGCGTGCGTCGGCATGCGCGGCAGCCGCGTGCAGGCCGTCGTGAACGAGCTGGCGGGCGAGAAGATCGACATCATTCCGTGGAATCCCGATCCGGCGACCTTCATCGTCAACGCGCTGCAGCCGGCCGAAGTCGCCAAGGTGGTGCTCGATGACGAGGCCGAGCGCATCGAAGTCGTCGTGCCCGACGATCAGTTGTCGCTGGCGATCGGTCGTCGCGGCCAGAATGTGCGTCTGGCCAGCCAGCTGACCGGCTGGGCCATCGACATCCTGACCGAGGAAGAAGAATCCGAGCGTCGCCAGAAGGAATTCTCCGAGCGCACCTCGACCTTCATGAACGCGCTGGATGTGGACGAGGTGATCGCCCAGCTTCTGGCCACCGAAGGCTTCGCCGAAGTTGAAGACATCGCCTTTGTCGAGCTCGACGAGATCGCCGTCATCGAAGGTTTCGACGACGACACGGCCCAGGAAATCCAGACCCGCGCCCGCGAATTCCTCGAAAAGCGCGCCGCCGAGCAGGATGCCCGCCGCAAGGAGCTGGGCGTGGAAGATGCGGTCCTGGATGTGGAAGGCGTCGACCTGCCGATGGCGGTCAAGTTCGGCGAGAACGAGGTCTGCACCATCGAGGATCTGGCGGGCCTGACGCCTGACGATCTGCGCGGCTGGTACGAGACCCGCGATGGCGAGCGCGTGCGCGAGCCGGGCATTCTCGAAGGCTCTGACATGTCGCCCGAAGACGCCGAAATGCTGATCATGCGCGCGCGTGTGATTGCAGGCTGGATTTCCGAAGAGGATCTGCCCCAGGCCGAGGTCGAAGTGGAAGAGGTTGAGGACGAGACCCTTGACGAAGAGGCTTCCGATGTCGATCTGGAAGACATCGACCTCTCCGATCTTGAAGCTGAAGCCGAGAAGCTGGGCGTGGACCTGGCCGATCTGCTGGACGCTGACGCGACGGAGGAAGACGAGCAGTCGTGAGCCGCGGGGCGCGTCATGGCCGATCCAAGCCGGTGCGCGAACGCCGTTGCGTCGCCACCGGTGAGGTGAAGGGGGAGGACGACCTCCTCCGTGTCGCGCTCAGCCCTGAAGGCCGCGTGACGCCGGACGTGGCGGCGCGCCTTCCCGGTCGGGGCGGCTGGGTCAGCGCCGACCGGGCGTTGGTCGACAAGGCGGTTAAGAAGCGCCTGTTCAATCGGGCCTTCGAGCAGCCGGTCGAGGCGCCGGAAGATCTGGCGGACCAGTTCGAGGCGCTGATCAGGGCGCGTCTTCTGAGCCTTCTGGGTCTGGCGCGCCGGGCCGGACGCGTGGAGCTGGGATCGGATGCGGTGCGCATGGCGCTGCAATCGGACCCGGAGCCGGCGTGGAGAATTGAAGCCAGCGACGCGGCGCCTGACGGGCGCAAGAAGCTGGATCACCTGGCCAAGGCCGTGGACTGCACGGCGCCGGTGCTGGGATGTTTTGACGCTGAAACCCTGAGCGGGGCCCTCGGCGTCGGGAATGCGGTCCATGCGGTTCTGGCCGATGGACCTGAAGCGGCGGGGTTTTCCGCCCTCGCGTTCAAGCTTGCAGGCTTCGTTAACCTCGATCCTGCGGGCGGAGACGCACAGAAGAGTTGAAACGCCTTGGAAGCTGGCTAGTTTAGCGGGCCTTCAGGCCGGGGCTTCCCGGAGGCGACCTGAACAGATGACGGACCCTCGCGCACGCGGCGGCGGGGCTCCGCCCGAAGATATGTAAAGCCGCGGCAAGGACGCTTATGAGCGACGCTGACGAACGCAACAACTCGGGCCGCAAGCCTCTCTCCCTCGGTGGACGTTCCTCTGGGACCGTGCAGCAAAGCTTTGCGCGCGGACGTCAGAAGTCTGTCGTTGTCGAGAAGAAGCGCAAGCGCCCGGGCGGGCCTGCCGGCAAGGACGCCGCGACGGGCAAATCCGGCGCGCCCCAGAGCCAGAAGGACAAGGCGCGCGCTGCGCTGGCCGCCAAGGCCAAGCAGCTGGGCCTGTCCGAAGAAGAACTGATCAAGCGCCAGCAGGCCATTCTGCGCGCGCGCGCCGAACAGGAAGAGCGCGCCGCCAAGCAGAAGGCGGAAGAAGAAGCCCGACGCGCCCGCGAGGACGAGGAGCGCCGCGCGCTCGAGGACATGCGCAAGCGCGAGGAAGAAGAGCGCCAGCGCCGCGAAGAGGAAGAGCGTCGTGCGGTGGCTGAAGCCGAAGCGGCTCGCCTCGCTGCGGAACAGGCCAAGAAATCCAAGAAAGCGGCGCCCGCCGCGGATACGGCTGAAGAGCCGTCCGTGAAGGCGCCGTCTCGCAAGGCTGACAAGAGCAAGGACAAGACTGAGCGCGAGGAGTCCGACGACAACCGCAACATTCTTGAGTCCATGGGCGGCCGCGTCAAATCCAAGAAGGTCGCGCCGGGCGGGGACAAGGCCCAGCCTTCGCGCACCAAGGAGCCCAAGCGCCGTCAGGGCAAGCTGACCATTCAGAACCTCGTCGAGGATGATGAAGGTCGTCAGCGCTCCCTGGCCTCCATGCGCCGGGCCCGTGAACGTGAAAAGCAGCGTCGCCAGCAAGGCGGCCAGTCCCGTGACAAGGTGTCCCGTGAAGTGGTCGTGCCCGAAGCGATCTCCGTGCAGGATCTGGCCCAGCGTATGGCCGAACGCGCCGCGGACGTGGTGAAATACCTGATGACCCAGGGTCAGATGGTGCGCGCCAATGACATGCTGGACGCCGATATCGCCGAGCTGATCGTCGAGGAATTCGACCACACCATCAAACGCGTGTCGGAATCCGACGTGGAAGAGGGCTTCATCTCCGAGGAAGACACCGAAGAGAGCAAGCTGCCCCGTCCGCCGGTGGTGACCGTCATGGGTCACGTCGACCACGGCAAGACCTCGCTGCTGGACGCCCTGCGCTCCACCGATGTGGCGGCGGGCGAAGCCGGCGGCATCACCCAGCACATCGGCGCCTATCAGGTGGCGCTGAAATCGGGCGAGAAGATCACCTTCCTCGACACCCCGGGCCACGCGGCGTTCTCCTCCATGCGCTCTCGCGGCGCGCAGGCGACCGATATCGTGATCCTGGTGGTGGCGGCCGATGACGGCGTCATGCCGCAGACCATCGAGGCGATCAGCCACGCCAAGGCGGCGAACGTGCCGATGATCGTGGCGGTCAACAAGGTCGACAAGCCCGACTCCGATCCGCAGAAAGTGCTTCAGGAACTGCTTCAGTACGAAGTGTTCGTGGAGGACATGGGCGGCGACGTTCAGGCGGTTCCGGTCTCGGCGCTGAAGAAGACCGGTCTTGATGAGCTGACCGACGCCATCAACCTGCAAGCTGAAATGCTGGAGCTGAAAGCCAATCCGAACCGCTCTGCGGAAGGCGTGGTGATCGAATCCCAGGTCGACAAGGGCCGCGGCCCGGTCGCGACCTGCCTTGTGAAGCGCGGCACGCTGAAGCGCGGCGATATCGTCGTGGCGGGCGCGCAATGGGGCAAGGTGCGGGCTCTGGTGAACGAGCGCGGCCAGCAGATGAAAGAGGCGGGTCCGTCCCTGCCGGCCGAGATTCTCGGCCTGGACGGCGCGCCCGAGCCGGGTGAAGTCTTCGCCGTGGTGGAGTCTGAAGCCCGCGCCCGTGAGCTGGTGGAATACCGCGAGCGCGTCAAGCGCGACAAGGCGGCGGCGGCCCGGACGGGCGGCGGCGCCTCGCTCGAGCAGATGATGGCCAAGCTCAAATCCAACGAGGTTCAGGAGCTGCCGCTTCTGGTCAAGGCGGACGTGCAAGGTTCGGCCGAAGCGATCATTGGCGCTCTGGAAAAAGTCGGCAACGAGGAAGTCCAGGCCAAGATCATTCACTCCGCCGCCGGCGGCGTGTCCGAAAGCGATGTCCTTCTGGCGCAAGCCTCCGGCGCGCCGATCTTCGCGTTCAACGTCCGCGCCAACAAGCAGGCGCGCGATCTGGCCGAGCGTGAAGGCGTGGAAATCCGCTATTATTCGGTGATCTACGATCTGATCGACGACGTGAAGAACACGCTCGAGGGCATGCTGGCGCCGGAGAAACGCGAAACCTTCATCGGCTATGCGCAGATCCTGGAAGTCTTCAACATCACCAAGGTGGGCCGCGTTGCGGGTTGCCGCGTGACCGAAGGCGTGGTGAAGCGCGGCTGCGGCGTGCGTCTGCTGCGCGACGACACGGTGATCCACGAAGGCCATCTGTCCACGCTCAAGCGCTTCAAGGACGAGGTTCCCGAAGTGCGCGCCGGCACCGAGTGCGGCATGGCGTTCGAGAACTATCACGACATTCAGGTCAATGACGTGATCGAATGTTTCGAGGTCCAGGAAATCCAGCGTTCGCTGTAATCCCGGTCTTCAGACACAAACAAAGGGCGGCTCGATGAGCCGCCCTTTTTCGTGCGCCTGGCACAGTCGGGGAAGGGACTGCAGGGTTGGTCAGCGCGCACGCTCCTCCCGCCTTCAGTTGGGGGCGTAGGGAAGGGAGGAATGATGCAGGACGATCTTCAGATCGCCAGTCTCGTCGCGGACATAGCCAAAGCTGTACTCGACCTTCACCTCTTGCCCGTCCGTGCGGGTGAAGAAGTAATTGCCCATGGCCATGGCGCTGTCTGAATCGATGATGGTCGCTTCGTTTTCCCAGCGAACCTGGGTGTAGGGCGCGATGGCGAAGCCGCCATCTTCAGCGATCGAGCCGCCCACGAAGTAAGAGAGCGCCTCGTCAAAATCGCCGCGGAACTGGTCTTCGGAGGCCAGCGTCGGTTTGAACAGGACCGGATAATCGCCATAGGCGTAGAAGCGCTCGATATGGTCGCGGGCGGCGGCTTCATAATCCTCGCCCGCCGTATAGGCCGCGCCGATGCTCACAATGCCTTCGCCCCAGGCGCGCTGGGCGGCCTCGACATCGGCGTCGGTAATGGCGTCGGTCATCGCCTGAGCCGAGCCCAGGGTCAGGCTGGAGACGAGCAGGGCGGATACAGAGAAGAGTTTCATGATTGTCCCTTGTGCGTGGAGGGCGTGCTGCCCACACCCCGTCAGCTAAAGGGGAGATCGGCCCTTTTCTAATGGAAACTGCGCCCTAGATTGATAGCCTGAGGGCATCAATCGGGGAGAGACCATGCGGCCGACGCTGCGCCAGCTTGAGTATTTCGTCACGCTTGCCGAGCTGGGGTCCTTTCGTCAGGCGGCGGACAGGCTGGCGGTGACCCAGCCGAGCCTCTCCAAACAGATCAGCGCGTTGGAAGCAGACCTGGGGCTGCGCCTGTTCGAACGCTCCTCGCGGCAGGTCAAGCTCAGCCGCCCTGGTCAGGCGCTGCTTGAGGATGCGCGTACGGTCCTGCGCAGCGCCTATGCGTTCAAGGGCAAGGCGCGTGAATTGAGTCAGCGCCCGGCCTTTCACCTCAATGCCGGGGTGCTGCCCTCCATCGGGGCGTATTTCATGCCCCGCTTCACCCAGCGTTTGCGGTCGGTCTTCCCTGATCTGCAGATCAGCTTCATCGAAGGTTCCTCGCAGGAATTGCTGCGCCGTCTGCAGATGGGCGAGGTGGATTTCGTCATGGCGTCGCGCGGGCCGCAGGCCGATTTCAGCGTGCGACCGGTCTTTGAGGAAACGCTCTGGGTCTGCGCGCGTCCCGAAGACAGCCTGATGCAGGCAGACGGGCCTCTGGAACTGAGCGCGCTCAGGGGCCGGAGGCTTCTGACCCTGAGCCCGGACTTTCATCTGACCGAAATCGTGTCCGGTCTGGCGCGGCTGGCTGGCGCGGAGCTGAGCACCCAGTATCGGGGCGCCTCGCTGGACGCCATTCGCCAGATCGCCGCCCAGAGCGAGGCCGTCGCGGTCCTGCCCAGTCTCTATGCGCTGGGAGAAGCCATCCGGGACCCCGCGTTTCGCGTTCGCCATCTCAAATCGCCGGACGCCATACATCCGGTCATGCTCTATTGGCGACGCGAGACCCATGATCGCACCTTCTTTGATCGTCTGGCGGAGGAGATCATGGCGGAGAAAGCCGCCATCCGAGCCGAACGCGCGCCGCAATTTCAGGTCTGAGACGTCCTAGTCCAGCAGACGATTGGGATGCATGCCGTTCACATGGCCCATGAAGGGCGGATGGATCTGATAGCCCAGCAGCGAGGGCAGCGGCGCCTTGAGCGTGCGGACGATCTGGGGCGGAACCGCCAGGCTCATATTCTCCTGCGTGCGCAGCCAGGGCGCGCAATATTGCGCGGTCAGGGCCAGTCGCCCCTGCTGCGTGGCGTTCTCTCCGCCCGCATGCCAGAGCCCGCCATGGAAGACCAGCGCATCGCCGGGCTCCATCACGGCGGGACGCCAGACATCGGTGTCCTCGGGCTCCCGCCCGGACCGCCAGAGATGGGAGCCGGGCCAGGCGCGGGTGGCGCCATTGTCCCGGGTAAAGGGGTCAAAGGCCCAGATCACCGACAGGCCGTGACGGGCGTCAGGACGCATGTCCGGATAGAATCCGTCATCCGCATGGGGCATTTGCGGGGTCTCGCCCGGACCGATATTGATGCCCAGACAGGCCGATAGAAGCGGCTGGGCATGCAGCCGCGCCTTGAGAAATCCCAGGATCTGCGGATGGGCGATCAACGGGTCCAGGGCCCGGGTCTTCGCCAGAAGGGCATAGGCGCGCTGGGTGCTGAACCCTTCAAAATTGTTCCGCCCCGTGGGCCCCAGAAGATCGCGCAGAGCGGTATCGGCGGCCTTCAGAACCTCCGCGCTCAGCAATCCCCTGAGGATGACATAGCCATTGCTGTCATAGCTGGCGAGGGTATCGGAGCCGGGGGTGACGCTCTCGGTTTCATAGCGCTTATGCGTGCCCGCCAGATCCTGGGTGAACAGGTCGGAGGGTTTTTTCAGGGTCGGCGTCATGACTTGCTCCCCACTCTCAGGCCCAGGCTCTGGGCGATCAGGATCCAGACGTTGCAGGCGAGCTGCTCGGCGTCCGGGTTCGGGTCATCCAGCAGCGCCAGCGTCATGGCCTGGCGCAGGCCGCCCAGCACGAAGGCAGCGGCGATTTGCGGGTCGGCCTGCCGCGGCAGGTCGCCGTCCGCCTGGCCCTGGGCGATGTTGCGGGCGCCGCGCGCCACAAGGTCCGCCATGCAACGCGATTCTGCATGCACGACCGCACTCGACCGGCCCAGCGGCCCGAACAGGGTGCGGGTAAAGGGTTCGTCGATGAAGAAGCGCACGACCGCCTGCACGCGCTGCGCTTCACGCTGAGCCCAGGTTTCACCGCGAAAATGCGTGTTGGCGACCCGGACATAGCGGTCATAGAACTCCTCGACCACGGCCGAGAGAAGCCCGTCCTTGGAGCCGAAATGATGATAGGCCAAACCGGCCGAGACGCCGGCACGCCGGGCGATGTCGGTGATCTCGGCGGCGCCCTCCCCCTCGATGAGCGCGCCGCGCGCCGCATCAATGAGCTTTTCGCGCGTCTGCCGCCCGCGCGGCGTCGGCGCGGCATTGTCATTCGGCGGGGCGTCGTGAAGGGGTGTGTTCATGGGGTTTCATCTCCTGACAACAGGCTGAATTGAATTCAATTCAAATGCAAGCCTGATGCGGGGGGCGCGCTGCAGTCAGGGCGGACTTGAACCGCAGGGATCAGAGGTATACAGACGCCGCCTTATCGCACATGGCCGATCCCCGGGCGTTTCCGGGCAGGGCTCTGGAGGTGCGCGCATGATGACTCGCATTCGCAATGTCGCCCTGATCTGGGGCGTGCTGTGTCTGGGTCTCGCGGCGCTGGCTTTCCTGCACATGCTGGCGTCCCACCTTCTGATTCATGACGGCGCCGGCGAGGGGTTCGCCGCCTGCGTGCTGATCTCCGGCTTTGTAGGCGGCGTGCTGACGCTGGTCGGTCTGGGCGAGCGCGCGCATCTGGGCTTTCGCGGCGCGGTGATCCTGACGCTCGGGGCCTGGTTCGGCCTGCCGCTCCTGATGGCCATTCCCCTGCACGAGGATGCCGTGGGGCTGAGCATCACAGACGCCATCTTCGAGACCGTGTCCGGTCTGACCACGACGGGATCGACCGTCATCAGCAATCTTGACGCCCAGCCGCCCACCCTTCTGGTTTGGCGCGCTTTGCTGCAATGGATTGGCGGGATCGGCATCATCGGCATCTCCATCGCCGTCCTGCCGCTCCTGCGCTCGGGCGGGATGCAGCTTTTCCATCTGGAATCCTCGGACCGGTCGCCGGAAAAGCTGATCGCTCGTCCCGGCCATCTCGCCAGCGTCATCGCCGGGCTTTATCTGGGCCTCACCTGCCTGTGCGCGCTGGGCTATGTCCTGTCCGGCATGAGCGGCTTTGATGCGGTCCTGCACGCCCTCACCACGGTGTCGACAGGCGGGTATTCCACCACCGACCAGTCCATGGGCGGGTTCTCGGCCGGCGCGCAATGGGTGGCCATCGTGTTCATGCTGGCCGGGGCGATCCCGTTTCTCGCCTATGTGCGGGCGGTCAGCCGCCATGAGGGCCGACGTCCGGGCGCCTTTGAGGAAATCGTCGGACTTCTGGTGATCGTGGCGCTGGCGAGTCTTCTGCTGTTCGCCGCCGAGCTGGGCGGGCCGCCCGAGCATCCGGACGCGGTGCGGCTCGCCATCTTCAACACCGTCTCTGTGCTGACCACCACCGGCTATGCGGCGGGCGACTATCAGCTCTGGGGGCCGCTGGCCATGGCCACCATCTTCATCCTGACCTTTCTGGGCGGGTGCGCGGGATCGACGGCCGGCGGCTTCAAGGTGTTCCGCATCCAGATCATGCTCAAATCCACCTGGGCGAGCCTGCAGGCGGCGTCCTCCCCGCATGCGATCACGGTGGCGCACCATGCCGGACGGCGGCTGACAGCGTCGGACAGCGCCTCGGTGGCGCTGTTCGCGGGTTTGTATGTCGCCTGTTTCGCCATTGGCGCCGTCGCCCTGTCCGCCTTCGGCCTCGACTTCCTGACCGCCGTGACCGCGTCCGCCACGGCCATCGCCAATGTGGGCCCGGGCCTTGGCGACATCATTGGACCGGCGGGCAATTTCGCTACACTGCCCGACCCGGCCAAATGGCTGCTCTGCGTGCAGATGTTGCTGGGCCGCTTGGAAATCCTCGTGGCGCTCTATGTCTTCACGCCCCGCTTCTGGATGCGCTGATCCAAGCTGAAGGACCGCCCATGTCGCTGAACGCTGTCGCCCCTTACGTGCTGACGCTGGTCGCGGGCGCCATGGTGGCCGCCCAGCCGGCCTTCAACGGCCAGCTGTCGGCCCATCTGGGCTCGCCGATCCGCGCCGCGCTGGTCAGTTTCACGGCCGGCGCGCTGATCATGCTGGCGACCGTCTCCGTGGTAGCCTTCCGGTCCGGCTGGCCCAGCCCCGAGCGGATCATGAACACGCCGCCGCATCTGTTCGTGATCGGAGGCGCGTTGGGCGCCCTGTTCGTCACCACCGCCGCCTGGGCCACGCCGAAGATCGGCACGGGCTCCTTCTTCGCCCTGCTGTTCGCAGCCCAGCTGATCGCCGCCATGGCGATCGACCATTTCGGCCTCTTCGGCATCGAGGAACGGTCGGTGACCCTGATGCGGCTTCTGGGCGCGGGGCTTCTGACCCTGGGCGCCTGGCTGGTGGTCAATCACTAGAGCGGGGCCGCCCTTGCAATAGGGGCGCAGGCGCCGTACACCCGCGCCCTTCGCAATCTCGATGCGTTCCGGTTGGACTCCGGTCGCGTCCAGGCGACCCAAGAGGAATTCATGAAAGCCCAGTCCCAACGCCAGCTGCGCGCCGGTGAGCTCGTGCGTCGCGCGGTGTCCGACATCATTCGTGAAGGTCGTGTGCACGACCCGCATGTGAACACCGCCGCCGTGACCATCACCGAAGCGCGCGTCAGCCCCGATCTGCGCCACGCCACGGTCTATGTGGACCTTCTGGGAGGGGGCGATCGCGAGGCCGTGGCCACCGCGCTCAACCATGCCGCCGGCTTCATCCAGCGCGAGCTGGGCCGTCAGATCGAGCTCAAATTCACGCCCAAGCTGCGCTTCGCCGTCGATGACCGCATCGACGATGTGCGCGAAGTGGATGCGCTGCTCGATCGGCCCAGCGTCAAGCGCGACCTTGAAGACGGGGATGAGGACTGATGGCCCGTCGCAAGAAGGGCGAGAAGATCCATGGCTGGCTGATCCTCGACAAGCCGCTGGAAATGACCTCCACCCAGGCCGTGTCCAAGACGCGCTGGCTGCTGAATGCGCAGAAGGCGGGCCATGCGGGCACGCTGGATCCGCTGGCGTCGGGCGTGCTGCCGATCGCGTTCGGCGAGGCCACCAAGACCGTGCCGTTCGCCCAGGAGAGCTCCAAGGCCTACAAGTTCACCCTGCGCTGGGGCCGGTCCACGACCACGCTCGACGCCGAGGGCGAGGTGACGGGCGAGAGCGATGTGCGTCCGAGCCGGGACGCCATCGAGGCGGCGTTGGGTCAGTTCATCGGCGAGATCGACCAGGTGCCGCCGAAATTCTCCGCCATCAAGATCGATGGCGAACGCGCCTATGATCTGGCGCGCGCCGGGGAAGAGGTGGAGCTCGCCTCCCGCCCTGTGCGCATTGACGATCTGCGCCTGCTGGACGCGCCGAGCCCCGATCTCGCCGTGCTCGAGATGAAATGCGGCAAGGGCGCCTATGTGCGCTCGGTGGCGCGCGATCTGGCGATGGCGCTGGGGGCGGAAGGCCATGTGGCCGCGCTGCGCCGCACCAGGGTCGGCCCGTTCAGCGCCGCACAGGCTGTTTCACTGGACGTATTTGAGGATTTGGTCCATAAGGGCCACGCGCTGGAGGCCCTGCTTCCGGTCGAGACCGCGCTGGACGACATCCCGGCGACGGCCGTGACCGAGGACGAGGCGTTTCAGTTGAGGCAAGGACGCTCGATCGTACTGCCTCCCCGGCGAGCTTCAGAGCTGCGCGACCTTCGCCAACCCCGCGACATTGCAGGGAAGGATTTCTCGAAGGCTGTCGTGGCCATGGGGACAGACCGGGCTATTGCGATCGGCGAAGCACGCGCGGGCAAACTCTCGCCTGTTCGTGTCTTTCAATGGGATTAGGAGCCCGAATAGACGATGTCGATTACTGCAGAACGTAAAGCCGAACTGATCAAAGAGTACGCCCGGGGCGAAAACGACACCGGGTCGGCTGAAGTGCAAGTGGCGGTGCTGACCGAGCGTATCGCGAACCTGACCGAGCACTTCAAGACTCACAAGAAAGACAACCACTCTCGCCGTGGCCTGCTGAAGCTGGTCTCCCAGCGTCGGCGTCTTCTCGATTATCTCAAGAAAATCGATGAAGATCGCTACAAGGCGATTGTTCAAGCCTTGGGTCTGCGCCGCTAAGCGCAATCCAGAGGGACGCCGGCCGCCAATGGGCGCGCCGGCGTTTCCTTATCCGGCGTTCGCAATCCGGCGACGCCGAATTACGACCGTACGAACGAGAGATACATGTTCGATATCCAAACCGAAACGATTGAATGGGCCGGCCGCACGCTGACCCTCGAAACCGGCCGCATGGCGCGTCAGGCGAATGGCGCGGTGCTCGCCACCTATGGCGAAACCACCGTCCTCGCGACGGCGGTCGCACAAAAGGACGTCAAGCCGGGCGTGGACTTCTTCCCGCTGACCGTCAATTACCAGGAAAAATACTTCGCCGCCGGCAAGATCCCGGGCGGCTATTTCAAGCGCGAAGGCCGTCCGACCGACAAAGAGACGCTGACCTCGCGCCTCATTGACCGTCCGATCCGCCCGCTCTTCCCCAAGGGGTTCAAGAACGACACCCAGGTGATGATCACCGTGCTCAGCCACGATCTGGAAAATGATCCCGATGTGGTCGGCATGATCGGCGCCTCCGCCGCCCTGTGCCTGTCCGGTCTGCCCTTCCTGGGTCCGATCGGCGCGGCGCGCGTGGGCTACAAGGATGGCGAGTACATCATCAACCCGACCGTCGCCGAGATGGACGACACCGAGCTGGACCTGGTGGTCGCCGGCACGTCCGACGCGGTGATGATGGTGGAATCCGAAGCCAAAGAGCTGTCGGAAGAAACCATGCTGGGCGCCGTCATGGCCGGTCACGAGGCGTTCCAGCCCGTGATCGACATGATCATCCGCCTGGCCGAGAAAGCCGCCAAGGATCCGTGGGAATTCGAGCCGGAAGATCATTCCGACCTCGAAGCCAAGGTGAAGGCGCTGGTCGGCGACGAGATCGCCAAGGCCTACACCATCACCAACAAGACCGAGCGTCAGGCGGCGGTCTCTGCGGCGAAAGAGAAAGCCGTGGCCGAGCTGGCCGCGACCGAAGAGAACCCCGACGGCGCCGACATGGTCGTGCTCAAGGACGTTCTGAAGGGCGTGGAAGCCAGCGTCGTGCGCGGCGGCATCATCAAGACCGGCAAGCGCATTGACGGCCGCTCGCTCGATCAGGTCCGCCCGATCGTGTCCGAAGCCACCGTCCTGCCGCGCACCCACGGTTCTGCGCTGTTCACCCGCGGTGAAACGCAGGCCCTGGCGGTCGTGACCCTGGGCACCGGCGAGGACGAGCAGTTCATTGACGCCCTGACCGGCACCTACAAGGAACGCTTCCTGCTGCACTACAACTTCCCGCCCTATTCCGTCGGCGAGACCAGCTTCCGTCTGGCTCCGGGCCGTCGGGAAATCGGCCACGGCAAGCTCGCCTGGCGCGCGCTGAACGCCGTGATGCCGAACGCGGAAACCTTCCCCTACACCGTGCGTCTGGTGTCCGAGATCACCGAATCCAACGGCTCGTCCTCCATGGCGACCGTGTGCGGCGGCTCTCTGGCGCTGATGGATGCGGGCGTTCCGATCACCCGTCCGGTGTCCGGCATCGCCATGGGCCTGATCAAGGACCCGGAAGGCGTGGCGGTTCTGTCCGACATTCTGGGTGACGAAGATCACCTCGGGGACATGGACTTCAAGGTGGCCGGCACCGAAGAGGGCGTCACCAGCCTTCAGATGGACATCAAGATCGCCGGCATCACCAAGGACATCATGCAGACCGCGCTGAACCAGGCGAAGGGCGGCCGCATGCACATCCTTGAAGAGATGAACAAGGCGCTCTCGGGCACGCGTGAAGCTCTGAACGAGCACGCGCCGAAGATCGAGACCATCCAGATCCCGACCGACAAGATCCGTGACGTGATCGGCTCGGGCGGCAAGGTCATCCGCCAGATCGTCGAGGAAACCGGCGCGAAAGTGGACGTCAACGATGAAGGCCTGATCAAGGTCTCGTCGGTGTCCGCGGACTCCATCAAGGCGGCGCTCGACTGGATCAAGGGCCTGACGGCGGAGCCGGAAGTGGGCGAGATCTACAAGGGCAAGGTCGTCAAGGTCGTCGATTTCGGCGCCTTCGTGAACTTCTTCGGTCCGCGTGACGGCCTTGTGCACGTCTCGCAAATGAAGAATGAGCGCGTGGGTCACCCCAAGGACGTGGTCAGCGAAGGCCAGGAAGTCTGGGTGAAGCTCTTGGGCTTTGACGATCGCGGCAAGGTGCGCCTGTCGATGAAAGTCGTCGACCAGGAGACCGGCGAAGCGATTGAGGAAGAGGGCGGCGAGGACTAGTCCTCACCCCTCTGATCGCAAGATCAAAAGAAACCCCGCCGGAGCGATCCGGCGGGGTTTTTGTTTGTCTCTGGCGGCTCAGGCCAGCTCCATCGCCTGGGCAGGCTGCGCGTGTCCGCCTCCCTTACCAATCCGTCATTCTGCGGACAGGCAAAGCTCCGTTAAACTCCCTCCCGAATGCGAAAACGCAAGTCAGGGGAGGGCTTTATGTCCACACTTATTCGCGCCGCTCTGGGCGGCGTTCTGGTGCTGAGCGTCAGCGCCGGAGCCGCCATGGCTCAGGACGGCTATCGCCTGCCGCCGCAGGATATCGTTGATATCGTTGACGCGCCGCCATCGCCCTTCACCACGCTGTCGCCGGACAAGCGCCATCTCTTGCTGCTGCATCGCGAAGGCTTGCCGCCGGTCTCCGAACTGGCGCGCCCGATGGAGCGCCTGGCGGGTCTGCGGCTGGATGCCGAGACCAATGGTCGTCACGGCCCGCGCTCGGTGGTCGGCCTGTCCGTGATCGATCTGGATACGGGCGAAGAAACCGAGATCAGAACGCCCGAGGATGCGGGCCTGTCGGGCTTCACCTGGTCCCCGGACGGCTCCAAAGCCGCTTTCCTGGTCACCGACGCAGACTCCATTGGCGTCTGGGTGGCGGACATGGCCACCGGTCGCGCCCGCGAGATCATCCCCGAGGGCGTCAACGCCGTCTTCTCCGCGCTCGACTGGATGAATGACAACGAGACCCTTCTGGTCACCCTGGTGTCTGATGAGCGCGGCCCGCGCCCCGAGCGCGCCCGCGTGCCCGATGGCCCGGTGATCCAGCAGGCGAACGGCTATGAAGCCCCGGTGCGCACCTATCAGGATCTCCTGGGCGATGCGGATGACGCCGCGCTGTTCGCCTGGCTGGCGGAATCCCAGATCGTTTCGGTGGATGTGACTGCGCGTCGTCCGCGCCCGCGCCCCATTGGCGAGCCGGGGCTTTACTATTCGGTCGAACCGTCGCCGGGCGGGGAGTACCTGCTCATCGACGAGCTGAACGCGCCCTTCTCCTATGACGTGCCGTGGTCGAGCTTTGCCGAGACCACCGAGGTCTGGACCATGGGTGGCGAGCTGGTCGCCGAAATCGCCGATCACCCCATCGCGGACGGCGTGCCGATTGGCGGGGTCATCACCGGTCGCCGCAATATCGAATGGCAGGCGTCCGCCGCTGCGCGCCTGATCTGGGCCGAAGCGCTCGATGGCGGTGATCCGCGAGTGGAGACCGATCAACGCGACAGCGTCTGGGCGCTCGATGCGCCGTTTGACGGCGAGCCGGTCGAGATCGCCCGCTTCGAGGATCGCTATTATGGCGTGACCTTCACCTCCGAAGGCCAGTTCGGCATGGCGGTGGAATATGACCGCGATACGCGCGAGGTTCGCAACTGGCTTGTGGACTTTGCCCCGGGCGGGGCCGAGCCGCGCCTGTTTGAAGAGCGCTCGATCCAGAACAGCTATGCCGATCCCGGCTCGCCGCTGACCATCCGCAACGGGTTCGGCCAGTCCGTCGCGGCTGTGATCGATGGCGCGATGTATTTCACCGGTGACGGCGCGAGCCCCGACGGGGACCGCCCCTTCCTCAACCGTGTGGATTTCAACACCTTCGAGACCACCGAGCTGTGGCGCAATGCGGGCGAGAACTATGAGGAGGTCATCGACATCCTGTCTGATGACGGCGCGCGCTTCCTGACCTCCTATGAGGACCCGGAAACTCCGCCGAACGTCTATCTGCGCGAGGGCGACGGGATGCGGGCGATCACCGCGTTCGAGAACCCCTATCCCCAGCTCAACGCCATCCGCAAGGAGCTGATCACCTATGAGCGCGAGGATGGCGTGCCGCTGTCGGCCACCCTCTACCTGCCGGCGGATTACCAAGAGGGCGATAAACTGCCGCTTCTGATCTGGGCCTATCCGCTGGAGTACAATTCCGCCTCGGACGCGGGTCAGGTGCGCGGCTCGCAATACCGCTTCTCACGGGTGGCGGGCACCAGCCCCCGCTTCATGGTGACCCAGGGCTATGCGCTGCTGGAAGACGCCACCATGCCCATTGTCGGCGATGATCCGGAAACCGTGAATGACACCTTCGTGCACCAGCTGGTGCTGTCGGCGGAAGCCGCAATCGCGGACAGTGTGGAGCGCGGCTATGGCGATGGCGAACGGGTCGCGATCGCGGGCCATTCCTATGGCGCGTTCATGACCGCACACCTGCTGGCGGGATCGGACCTGTTCCGCGCGGGCATCGCCCGCTCGGGCGCCTACAACCGCACCCTGACGCCGTTCGGCTTCCAGTCCGAGCGCCGCACCTATTGGGAAGCGCCGGAGTCTTACTATCGGCTCTCGCCCTTCATGCACGCCAATGACATTGATGAGCCCATGCTCATGATCCATGGCCAGATGGACAACAATTCGGGCACCTATCCGATTCAGTCCGAGCGCATGTTCGCAGCGGTCAAGGGCAATGGCGGCACGGCCCGGCTCGTCATGCTGCCCTATGAAAGCCATGGCTATCGGGCGCGCGAGAGCGTGCTGCACGTGCTGGCGGAGTCCATCGACTGGCTGGATACGTATGTGAAGCCCGAAGAGCCGGTGGTCCCCCATGTGCCCGATCAGGGCGAACGCGAAGCGGAGTAGGCGCTTCAGCTCCCCACGAAACAGCGCCCCGCCGGTCCTCCGGCGGGGCGTTGTGCATGGTACGCATGCTTCAAACGCTATTAACGAGAACGGATTTCACATTCGGCTTCAGACCCATGTCGTGAGGAGCCGGGATGCGGAATCTGCTTGGAAGCTCACTTGAAAAACAGGCGCTTGAACAGGCGATCGACGCCGTCGTCACCATTGATCCGAACAACAGGATCATCTTCTTCAATGCTGCGGCGGAGCGGCTTTGGGGGCTCAAGCGTTCGGAAGTCATGGGCCAGAACGTCAAGATTCTGGTGCCGCCCCATTTGCAAGCGGGTCATGACGGGCTGATCAACGCCAACCGGCAGGGCGCCAAGGACAAGATCGTCGGCACTTCGCGCGATATCGAGCTTGAACGCCGTGACGGCGTGAAACTCTGGGTCAATCTGGCGCTGTCGCGGGTGAAAAGCGGCTCGAAGGTCTATTACACGGCCTTCGTGAAGGATGTCAGCGCCGAGCGCGAAGCGCGCGAGACGACACGCCAGATCCTGGACCAGGCGCTGGACGCCGTCGTCTCCATCAACGACCAGAACATCATCACCTATTTCAATCGCTCCGCCGAGCAGTTGTGGGGTTATGAGGCGGACGAGGTGGTCGGCCAGAACGTCAAGATGCTGGTGCCCCGGGAGTTCCGCGCCAATCACGACACCTTCGTCAACGCCAACCGCACGACCGGCCAGGACAAGATCGTGGGGACGTCCCGCGATGTGGAGATCGAGCGCAAGGATGGCGAGCGGATCTGGGCGAACCTGTCACTCTCCAAGGTGCGCGCCGGCGAGAAGATCTTCTACACCGCCTTCGTCAAGGACATCACCGAACAGCGTCGCAGCCGGGAGACCATCACCCAGACCCTGTCCCAGGCGCTCGACCCCGTGGTCACCATCAATGCGCGCAATGAAGTCACCTTCTTCAACGCTGCGGCGGAACGCTTCTGGGGGTACAGGGCCGAGCAGGTGCTGGGTCAGAACGTGAAGATGCTCGTCCCGTCCGAAATCCGGGACAAGCACGATGATTATGTGAACGCCAACCGGACCACGGGGGTGGACAAGATCGTCGGTCGCTCCCGCGAGGTGCTGGTGGAGCGCGCGGACGGCCAGCGCGTCTGGGGCTCGCTGTCGCTGTCCAAGATCCGCGTTGATGGCGAGGTGTCCTACACCGCCTTCGTCAAGGATGTGGACGCCGAGGTCCGCAATCGCGAGCAGTTCAAGCTCTTGTCCCTGGTGGCCGACGAGACGGACAATCTCGTCATCATCACCGATGCCCAGGGCCTGATCGAATACGTCAATCCGGGCTTTGAAAAGCTGACCGGCTATACGTCCGAAGAGGTGATGGGCCGCAAGCCGGGCGAGTTCCTTCAGGGGCCTGAGACCAGTGCGGAGACCCGCGCCAAGATCCGCCAGCAACTGCATGCGGGCGCGCCCTTCTATGACGAGATCCTGAACTACACCAAGTCGGGCGAGCCCTACTGGATCTCCATGTCGATCAACCCGGTGCGCAACGACGCCGGAGAGCTTGTCCGCTTTATCTCCGTTCAGGCCAACATCACTGACGTCAAGCTCAAGGCCAAGGAGTTCGAGACCCGCATGGCCGCGATCACCGAATCCAATGTCGTGCTGGAATGGGCGGCGGATGGCGCGCTCACGCAGGGCAATGACAAGCTCAATCAGGTGATGGAGCGGATCGGTCTCAAGGACCGCAAGACGATGTCGCTGGACGCTCTGTTCACGTCTGAACAGGTCGAGCAGATGAAGCGCGGCCAGACCGTGACCGATGAGATCATGGTGAAGGGGGAGCGGGATACCGCCTGGCTCTCGGGCGCGGTCCAGGTATTGCTGGGCTTTGGCGGACGGGTGGAGCGCTTCACCATGTACGCCACCGATTCCACGGCCCAGAGAAAGGCCAGCGCCGAGACCCGGACGATTGTCAGCGGCGTGCTCGAACAGGTCAGCAAGATGGCGGAAAGCCTGCGCGACATTTCCGAGCAGACCAATCTTCTCTCGCTGAACGCCAGCATCGAGGCGGCGCGTGCGGGTCAGCATGGCGCGGGCTTCGCCGTGGTCGCGACCGAGGTGCGGGAGCTGGCGGACCGCTCGTCCAAGTCGACAGACGAGATCGCGCGCGTGGTGGTCTCCACCCAGGCCAAGCTCACCGAGCTGGAGCAGGGCAAGGGGCTGGACAAGGCGTCCTGATCGCCTGCTCGCAAACAGAAAACCCCGCCGGATCGCTCCGGCGGGGTTTGTCTTGCGCGGCTGTGAGCGCCTAGAAGCTCGCCTGGACACCCAGGGTGAACACATTGGTGCTCGCATCGCTTTCCGACCAGCTCTCGCCCGTGGGCAGATTGCCGCCGGACAGGAAGTTGAGCGGCACCCAGCCTTCGGTCCGGATCAGCTCGCCGAAGAGATTGACCGACGGGCTGATGAAATAGGATCCGCCCAGAACCCACTGATCCTGCTTTTCCCAGGGCGCGCCGTCATCGCCGGACACAAAGCGGCTGAATTCAAACGACACCGCGAAGTCCTCGGTCGCGTTGAGGTCAAACCAGTAGCGACCGCCCAGGGTGAAGGCGCTCGGCGCCACGGCTTCGAACGCAGAGTAGATCGGCACCGGCGAGGCCGTGCCCGGCCAGTCCTCGGTGGTCGCCGCATACTCGCCCAGCAGTTCGAGCCGGCCCAGATCCGCCTGGGCATAGGCGGCCCAGCCCGGATTGTTGTCGTCGCACGGATTGAAGTGGAAGACCGGATAGGCCTGGCAATAGGCGGTGGCCTCGGTATAGCTCGCGCCCGCCATCAGGGTGCGGCCCTCGGCCAGAACGGCGGTGTAGTTCACGTCCACCGCGAAATTGTTCACCCGGCTGGGGACATTGGTGTCTTCGACCGGAGCGTTGTGGGCGCGGAATTGCGAGCCGCCCTGGATCGCCATGGCGCGCACGTGCAGGCCATTGTTGTAATAGCCGACCATGCCGCCCGTCGCGAGACCGGCGAAGGCGTGCCAGTTGGTGGAGTTGGTGAACGGGCTGACGGTGTCGTTCAGGCCGAAGGGCGTGTCCATCTTGCCAATGGCGGCGTACCAGGGGGTGCGCTCGAGATCGCCGAACAGCACGAAGGCGCGGCGCAGCTGGATCTGGTTGCGGTTGAGATCGGTCAGCGTGCCCGACCCGAAGCTCTGCTCGGGATCGTAGAGCATTTCCGAATACAGCGTGATGGAGTCCGTCATCCGGCCGGTCACGGCCAGCTGGGCGGAGTGCACCACGAATTCCGACACCGTCTCGCCGATCTGGTTGGCCGAGGTCGGGTGCCGCATCAGCCAGCCGAACTTGGTGTTGGAATTGCTTTCCTGATAGTTCGCCAGCGCAGTGACATCCCCGCTGAGGGTGACGCGGCGATCGAGCTCGCCATTGCGCGCGGCGTTCAGGATGGTCAGCGGGCGGGTGTTCACGCCTTCGGCGTGATCCAGCACCTGATAGCCGTATTCAGGGCTGATCCCGACCAGATTCTGATGGAAGTCATCGCCATGGCTCATGCCGTGACCGCCTTCATGATGACCAGCGCCATGGTGCGCGGTCTGCAAAGGCGCATCGCCGTGATGCGCTGGCGCGGGATGGGCCATGGACGGCGCTGCAGGCGCGTCCGCTTGCGGCAGCAGGCCCTGGGCCTGCATCACTTCGAGCAGCTGGCGGTTCATCGCCTCGAGTTGCTGAACGCGCGCTTCAAGTTCCTCGATGCGCGAATCATCGTCGGCCAGGGCTGGCGCAGCCAGGCCGAGCGACAGCAGGCTGACGCCTGCGATCAGTGCGAATTTCATGAAAGTCCCCAATACATAAACAAACGGCGTTGTCCCGAACGCCGAGAGAAAGGGCCTAGACCCTTTGGGGTTAATAGAAGTTATACGACGCGCCCGCCAGCGGGCTAGACAGCGGCCCTGAACCCGCGGCTGACCGGTAATATGCGTCCATCCGAGAGGCGCGCCTCGGCGTCGCCATCGCCGGTCGGAACCAGTTCGCGGATGGCGGGGCGGCAGGCCATGTGCGAGCGGTGAAGCCGCACCGGATCGGCGCCGGCCGACTGCAGCAGGCTGATCAGCCGGGTCAGCGTCATGCGCGCCAGATGCTCGCCGGTCTGGGTGCGCACCTCGACATAATTGCCCGCCGCGCTGGCGCTCAGGATCTCACGCGCCGGCAACCGGATCTCGCGGCCGCCGCTGCGCAGGGTGATCACATGATCGGTGCGGGCGTCCTCGCGCGCCGCCTTCAGGCGCTGACGGGCGTCCTCGAGCTCGCGAAACAGCGCCAGCATGGCGAGGATCAGGCCGTAGGAGAGGGCGTCCTTGCGAAACTCATAGCCGAACTCGCCCAGCACGCCGCCCAGGCCCTCATAGTCAAAGCCGAAGAGCGAGGGCCAGAGGCCCATGCGCAATCCGTTCATGACGCTCACATGCACGGCCGAGAAGATCACAGCGCCCAGGGCGTGCACAGGCAGGGCCGTCCGCCAGCGCTCCAGCGTCACGGGAAAGCGCCGTTCCAGCAGCGCGACCGGAACGAACAGCAGGACCAGCACGAGATTGCTGGTCGCTTCCAGCGTCAGCGCGCGCAGCCAGCCTCCGGTTTCCCCGGCGCGACGCCATTCCTCGGCCAGCGACAGCCCGTTCACCAGCCAGAAGGCCAGGGTGACGAGCGCGAAAACCAGCAGGGTGTGGCGCAGGACGCGACGTTCAAGATCGGGGGTTTGCATGGTGCGATCATGCCAAGCTCTTCCGCGCCGGGCCAGAGCCGTGCTGCGTCATTCGCCCCCGAAACGCCGCGACTCGTCCCCGGAGCGCCGATGCTGGTCCCGGCAGTCCGTCTTTCGCCCCGGATACATGGTCGACCGACGCGCTCCCGATCAGAAGACGGGCTGGATCGATTGGGAGACGACACATGACTGAATCCGGACCTCGGGAGCTGGCCGCGCCACCCCGTCGCCATGATCTCGACTGGCTGCGCATCATCGCGTTCGGTCTTTTGGTGCTGTACCATGTGGGCATGTTCTACGTGCCCTGGGGCTGGCATGTGAAAAGCGTGCACGCCGGCCCCGGCGCCGAGCCGTTGATGAACCTTCTGAACCCCTGGCGGCTGGCGCTGCTCTTCTTCATTTCAGGCGTCGCGTTCCGCTATCTCCATGACAAGGCGGGCGCGTTGAAATTCGCGGTCGAGCGGACAGGACGGCTTCTGCCCGTGATCGTGTTCGGCATGATCGTGGTGGTCATGCCCCAGACCTATTTCCAGCTGCGCGAGATGGGCGAGATCGAGCCCGGCATTCTGGCGTTCTGGCCGCATTACATCACCGATTGGGAGATCGCCGGCATCGCCGTGCCGACCTGGAACCATCTGTGGTACGTGGTCTATCTCTTCGTCTATGCGCTGCTGCTGGCGCCTGTGATGGGCCTGCTCAAGGCGTTCGGGCGCGGGCCCGGCGCGGTGCTGGGCCGGATCTGGGACCGCCCATTCGGCCCGCTGGCCGTGATCGGGCTCGGTTTTGCGCCGATGATGGTCTACCGGGTGCTGCTGACGCCGCATTTTGACGTGACCCACAATCTTGTCTGGGACTGGGCGAACCACGCCTACAGCTTCACCTGCGTGCTGTACGGGTTCTACGCTGCGAAGTCCGAACGGTTCTGGGGCGCGGTGGATCGCGCCTTGCCCTGGGCGCTGGGCTTGAGTGTGGCGCTGGGCGTTGTGCTGACCCCGATCTGGGCGCTCTGGTGGGATCAGGTGGCCGAGATGCCGGTCCCGCTCTGGCTCGCGCGCGCCGGCCGGGTGCTCTACGCCTGGTCCATGATCGTGACGCTCCTGGGGCTTGCCCGGCGCTTCCTGAATACGGACGGACCGGTGCGGCGGTATCTGACCGAGGCGATCTTTCCGGTCTACATCCTGCACCAGACGATCACCGTGGCGGCGGGCTACGCCCTGACCCGGATAGGCTTTGATGTCTGGACCGAGTTCGTGCTTCTGACCCTCATCACCTATGCCGGCTCCTTCGCCGGGTTCGAGATCATTAGACGCATCCGACCTCTGAGGCCCCTGTTCGGGCTCAAGCTCTGATCTGCGCGCCCTGCATGCCCGCCATGCAGGGCGTTCGCGTTTCAGGCGTAGGCGGTCGCATCTCACGTGTGATATTTTGCGGACCGACCGACGGATGGCCCGCGCAAATGCGTATTCAGGCCGGATACGGTCTGGACATGGAACGGGATGAACCCAGATTTCTGGCGTGCGATCGAGCGCGATTTTACCCAGGGGCGCTATCAAGGCGTTCTTGAGAGCCTGCGTCCGCTGATCATTCTGACACCGCCCAGCCTTCAGGCCTTCAAGGTGTTTGGCGCGGCGGCGATCGCGGCGGGGGATGTTCCCGCCCTGGGCTGGGCCCTCTCTCAGCGTGACCGACTGGATGAAGCCGCCGCCCGGCTGGTGGTCGAGGTCTGGGCCATGGAAGCGGCGCGGCGCGAGCAGATGGAGCTCGCCGCCCGCCTGATGCAGCAGCTTTATGATCAGGGTTTGCGCACGCCGGATGCGATCTCGCGTCTCATCCGCTGGTCCATCGCCTCCTCGAACGTGGCGGGGATGAAGGCCCTCGCAGCCGCCGCCCTGCAGGACCATCCCGGCCAGCTCGAGCTGATGGAGGCGGTCGCCCAGCTTCATCTGGTTCATGGCGAGAAACAGCAGGCCGCCTGTCTGGCGCACGCGATTCTGGCCCAGGCGGGCGATCATGTGCTGGCCTTCGATCTGCTCGCCGAGGCCGAGCCCGATCTGGTCTGTCCCGACCTCATTGCGCGGTTTGAAGCGCTCGAACCCGGGCTGTCCGCCCGGACCGATCCGGCGGCTGCGACGCTGGGATTTGCGCTGGGGCGGGTGCATGAGGCGCAAGGCCGGCTGGCCCCGGCCTGGGCCGCTTTCGCGCGCGCCAACCGGATCCAGCGCCGCGTGCTCGCGCGCAGCGGGGCGCCGGTGACGCTGGCGCATGTGCAGCAGGTCTGGGCGCACGCCAGATCCGTGCAATCAGGGCTTGCCGCGATCACCGCCCCCGCTGCGCTCGCTCCGGCGGGGCCGCGACCGATCTTCGTGATCGGCGCGCCCCGGTCAGGCACGACGCTGCTCGAACGAATCCTGCGCGGGCATTCGGCGATTACCGGCTTCGGCGAGCGCGCCGACATGGCGCTGGCCTTTGAGCAGTTCTGCGCGCTTGAGGAGGGAACGCGGCTGGACCGGTTCGAGGCCCTGCGCGAGCGCTGGCGTCGCGCCTACTTGCTGCGCAACGGGCCGCAGACGCCTTTCATCCTCGACAAGCTGCCGTCCAATCTTGATCGGGTCGCGTTCATCCGGGCGCTGTTTCCGGAGGCGGTTTTGCTGCATTGCCGGCGGAACGCCGAGGATACGGCCGTCTCGCTCTTCACCAATGATTTCGGCTTTCGCCATGGATACTCGACCCGGTGGGACGATGCGCTGGGCTTTGTGCGGCACACCGAGGCCGTCGCCGCTCACTGGATCACAGCAGGGTTCGATCTCATTGAGGTGGGGTATGAAGCGCTGGTGGCGGACCCAGAAGGCGTGTTGTCGCCTGTTCTTGACCGATTGGGTCTGGCGTTCGAGCCGGGGTGTCTGAACGAACCGGACCCCAATGAGCCGGTCTTCACCCTGAGCCGCTCCAAGGTGCGCAACGCCATCGAATCGCGGGCGATCGGCCGGTATGCGCGATTTGTCGAGGCGGGCGCGAAACCGGGCGCCGAAGCGCCCGGTCTGCAAGGCGAGGGCCTCTAGGCGCTACTCGTCGATATCGGGCACGGCGACGGCGTGGAAGCCGGCGTCCACGTGCAGGATTTCACCCGTGCACGACTTGCCCAGATCACTCAGCAGGTAGAGCGCGGAACCCGCCACGCCTTCCATGGTGGTGTCTTCTTTCAGCATGGACCAGTCCTTGCCGGTCTTCATCAGGGTGCGGCCGCCCGAAATGCCCGCCATGGCGAGCGTCCGCATCGGACCGGCCGAGATGGCGTTCACGCGGATGCCCTGCGGGCCGAGATCGCGCGCGATATAGCGGGTGGAGGCTTCCAGAGCGGCCTTGGCGACGCCCATGACATTGTAGTTCGGCACGACGCGCTCGGAGCCCAGATAGGTCAGCGACACCATGGCGCCGCCGCCCTCTTCCTTGGACGGCATCAATGCGCTGGCGCGCTTGGCGGCGTCCACGAAGGAGAAGGCGGAAATGTCCATGGCGCGCTGGAAGCCCAGGCGCGTGGTGTTGTGGGTGAAGCTGCCCTGCAGCTCGTCCTTGCCGGCGAAGGCGATGGCGTGAACGAGGAAGTCGAGCTTGCCCCATTTGGCCTCGAGCGCCTTGAAGCAGGCGTCCATGGATTCGTCATTGGTGACGTCGGCGGTCACCATGAACGGCTCGTCGCCCAGGCTTTCCACCAGCGGACGCACGCGCTTTTCCAGCGCTTCGTCCTGATAGGAGAACGCCAGCTCGGCGCCCTGGGCATGCAATTGCTGGGCGATGCCCCAGGCGATGGAGTTCTTGTTGGCCACGCCCATGATCAGGCCGCGTTTGCCCTTCATCAGCGTGCCGGTCGGAAACTCGTTATCGGCCATGGCCGTCCCCTTCTTTTCGTGAGGGCGCCAGATCGCGCTGGCGCAGACTGGATGGACGGCGCAGCGCGGCGAACCGCTTTGCGCCCGGTGTCTCTGATGCGCTGATAGCGCACACCGGGCCGGGGTGTCGAGATTGACTGAGACGTGATACCCGACACAGCGTTTTGGCGTTGGTTAAACTTTAGCCGTCATGTCAGAATACTCATGGGGTCGGCGACTGAGCGCCGGGTGGGCGTGTGTCGCAAGTCAGGACTGTTGAGGACAAGCATGAAAGCCACTCCAACGCCGCGTTCGGTCGCCATACCGAAGCGCATTGGCAATCTGGACTGGGCGAGCGTGTTCGCCGCCATCATCTACCCGGCCCTGGGCGTCCTGGGCCTCGTCATCGCCTTCACACTGGGCCTGCTTCTGAACGGTCTGACCCTGCACTGGTGGTATCCGGTGCTGGCGCTGTTCGTGGGCGCGGTGACGCTGGTGATCTGCAATTTCGGCATCGGCGTGCTGCATCGCGTCTGGCAACACAAGGCGGGCGAGCTGAAGGCGCCCGCGCAGATCCTCACGGCGATCAATTGCGTCATCGCCATGCAGGGCAAGCTCAAGGACTGGGTGAACTATCACTCCCAGCACCATCGTCTGTCCGACAAGCCCGGCGATCCGCACAACCCGCATGAAAGCAAGCTGTGGGCGTGGATGGGCTGGCTGATCTTCCGCGATCCCAACGATCTGCAGCGTCCGACCGCCATGTGGCTGAAGGATCTCAAGACCGTGCAGATCCTCGATCGGCACTATTCCCTGATCACGCTGGGCGTGCACCTCATCCTGCCCGCGATCATATATCTGGCCGTCTGGGCGATGGGCGGCTCCTTGCTGCTGACCTTCATCCTGCACGCCTCCGCCGTGACGGCGCGCGCCATCCAGTTTCACGCCACCATTCTGGGGGTGAACGTGTTCGGCCATCTCAAGACCCCGCGCTGGGCGGATTACCTGCTGGCGATCCTGACGGGCGGCGAGGCCTTCCACGACCATCACCATGACGAGCCGGTCAGCGCGCTGCACCTGCCGCGCCGGGGCGTGATCAATCGCCTGCTGGACTATAACGGCACGATATTGCTGGTGTTCGAGAAGCTGCGCTGGGCCAGCGATCTCAAGATCGCCCCGCAATTCAGCGTTCCGGCGCGGATCACCGCCGCTTAGGAAAGCTATCGTTAACCCCAGCTTCACGATGGGGGCGGTCTCCTGAACGAAGCGGGCTAGGGTCTCCCTGGCTCGCAGCGTCAGGAGGGGAAGATGCCGCGTCAAACGTCGATCCTGTTTGTGTGCACCGGCAATATCTGTCGTTCGCCGACCGCAGAGGCGGTCGCCAAGGCGATGGCGGAGCGGACGGGCAAGGAGCTTGTGCTCGATTCTGCAGGCACCGGGGACTGGCATGTGGGCGAACGCCCGGACCCGCGCGCCGTCAAGGCCGCCGAGGCGCGGGGCTATGACCTGTCCGGCATCACCGCCCGCGCCGTGACCGATGATGACTTCATCCGCTTTGATCATCTGATCGCCATGGATGAAGGCCACCGGCGTTGGCTGGCCGAGGCGCGCAGCGGGCGGCAATTGCCCGAAACCAAGATTTCCCTGTTGATGGATTGGTCGGTCGGGCTCGCCCGCACCTCCATACCCGACCCCTATTATGGCGAAGAGCGTGATTTCGAGACAATGCTCGACCTGATCGAAAAGGGCTGTCAGGGCCTGATTTCGCGGGTGTAAATTCCTGATATGCATAAGGAATAATTTTATACAAGTCTCGATTGGCTAATTATGCGTTAACACGTCGCTCAGGTTGAGTTAACCGGCCTTGACTAAGCTTGTTGGCGAAGTCCCGTGCCTCTAGTAAACTGTGATTCGTAAGGGGGGTTGACTCTAGAGGGGTAAGGCATCTAGAAACCGCGGCCCGCTGAGTCGAAGTGTTATGAAAAAACTGTTCCAATCATACGAAAGCGAGAAAAAGAAGGCGACTTCACAGATCGTGAAGCGTCAATCTCGTGGCAATGTGCTCGTGCAAGATGGTTGGTTTTTGACACTTCGAGGGCTGGCTAAGCTCTCTCGTAGCGCCGATCAGTCCGTTACTTATCTCGAAAAAAAATACGGTTGATATCCCATGAGCTCCTCAGGGGATGATGAAACGTGGGCAACACGTGTGCGTGAGATTTGCGTGCGTTGGAATGAAGCCGAAGGGATGATTAAGGTAGCGGAGCAAGTAAATGGCGAAATCATAAATCCTGCTATTTACGAGCTACGGTATGCTGGGCGCAGAATAGTAGAAGCATTGAAGTGTCACGAAGAAGGTGACATAGATAAAAGAAATAACCTTTTACACGATGCTGACTTCGATTGCTGTCGAGCTAAACACGATGCAATTGATGCTATAACAGCAAAAGTAGCAAATGATATGGCTTTAGCTACTAAGAAGCTGGGTGAAGATAACGTTCTTCAACATTTCCCAAATATTACAAAAATGTACAGAACTATTAAATCTGTGCGCTCGAAAATAAAAATATCTCGCGAAGATCGGGAGAACCGCGACGCGATTTATGAAACTCTGGGCGCTGGCGATATACCTGAGTTGGTTGAATTGTATGAAGAATTTCTAGGTTCCGAAGATTTATTGAAAGCTGCTGCTAGGAAAAACATGATAGGCCGCAACGTTGCTTATGTAGTAACAGGTTTAAGTCTAGTTATTGCGGCGTTTTCGACTTGGGTTGGTTTGTTCTGACCCCTCACAACCCCATCTGCCGCACGGCGAGATCGCGCATGATCTCTTCAGAGCCGCCGCCGATCGCCATCACCTTCACCTCGCGATAGATGCGCTCGACCGCGCAGCCGCGCAGATAGCCCGCGCCGCCCAGAATCTGCATGGCTTCATTGGCGCAGAATTCGGCGGTCTTTGAGGCGAAGACCTTGATCTTGGCGAGCTCTGCTGCGGGCATGGCCGCGCCCTTGTCCGTCGCCTCGTTCACCCGCCAGGCCACCATCTGCAGATAGGCGTCCAGCGCGTCGATGCGGCCGGACATGTCCGCGATCTTGTGCCGGATCGCCTGGTGCTTGATCAGCGGCTTGCCGAAGGTCTCGCGCTGCTGGGCGTAGGTGATGGCGTCATCGAGACAGCGTTTCGCCATCCCCAGGCACCCGGCCGACAGGGTCAGGCGCTCATAGTTGAAATTGTCCATGATCGCGAGAAGGCACAGCCCTTCCTGACCGAGCTGGTAGCGCTCGGGGATGCGGCAGCCGTCAAAGTGAAGCGTGGCGGTGTCCGAACACCACCAGCCCATCTTGTTGGTGATGGCGGTACGGGAAAAGCCGGGCGCATCCGCGGGCACGACAAAGAGGGAAATGCCGCCAAAGCCCTCACCGCCCGTCCGGGCGCCGACCACATACCAGCTCGCCTTCATCCCGCCGGTGATGAAGGTCTTCTCGCCGTCGATGATCCAAGAGTCTCCGTCCTTGCGGGCCTTGGTGACGATGCGCGACAGGTCCGACCCGCCCGAAGGCTCGGTCATCCCGAGCGCGCCGCCTTTGCGGCCCGCCACGATGTCGGGCAGGACCTCGGCCTTGATCTCGTCGCTGGCGAGGGTGTGAATCGGCCCGGTCATGATCCCGCGCGAGCCCAGAGACGCGTTCACCCCGCCCACGCCCGCATAGCCCATGGCGATTCCGGCATCGACCCGCATCAGGGCGTCTTCAAAACCGTTTCCGCCATAGGCTTCGTCAATGCCGAAGCCGAAGAGACCGAGCGCGCCGGCCTTTTCATGCAATTCCCAGGGAAAATCGCCCGCCTCGTCCCATTCATCGCCATGAGGTTCGATCTCGCGCCTGATGAAGCCCTCCACGCTGTCGCGGAACGCCTGGCGCTCGGGCGTGTCGAAGGGCCGGGCGAGGGCGGAAGTGGGTGCGTTGGACATGAAGGCCTCTCGAAGTCTCTTTTCCCTTATCGTAATAGGGTTGACGTATACGGCAAGTGATTTGAAGCGGGTGCGGATTTATCCCTCTCCCCTCCCTGAGGGGAGAGGTTAGGTGAGGGGTGAGCCGCGTCTGTCCATTTAAGCGAACTGCCTGTTGAAGCGCACCCCCTCACCCGGCCTCTCCCCCTTGTCCAAGGGGGAGAGGGGAAGGCTCTGCGTTGGGGTCTGATTTCGCTCTTTCTCTCGGGCGCGCGCCGCGCTACCTGCAGCGCCATGACACCGCTCACTCTCGCCGCCTTCGCCGGCGCCATCTTCATCCTGTTCTTCACCCCCGGCCCCGGGAACGTGGCCATGGTGGCGCGCACGCTCGACGCCGGACCGGCGCACGGTTTTGTCTATGGCGGCGGCATCATCACCGGCGACATTTTCTGGCTGACCGTGGCGATTACGGGCTTGAGCGCGGCGGCCGAGGCGGCCTCGGGCTATCAGGGTCTGTTCTGGATCGCCAAGCTGGGCGGGGCGGCGATCCTTCTGTGGTTCGCCTGGGGCGCGTTCCAGGGCTGGCGTCATCCCGCGCCGCCCGATGCGGTGATGAAGCCCGTCAGCAAGCGCGGGCTTCTGGCGACCTATGCGGCGGGCGTCGCCATGCCGCTCACCAACCCCAAGCCGATCATCTTCTATCTGTCCTTGCTGCCGGCGTTTTTTGATCTCAGCGCGGTGACGCCGGTCACCTACGCCATCATGGTCTCGATCATGCTCGCCATGTATGCGCTGACCGCGACGGTGCATGTGGGGCTGGCGCACAAGGCGCGCGACTGGCTGAAGGCGAAGGGCGTCAAGCGCTGGGCCGATCTCGTCACGGCGGTGATCATGGCTGCTGTGGCGGTGCTGTTGCTCACCCGCTAGGCGGGAAGCGGGAAAAGTCCACACCCGGAGTGTTTTCAACCATGGTGACAACGCCGCGAACGCGGTAAAACAAGACCATGTCAGAGACACCGAATCAGGAATACGGCGCGGAGTCGATCAAGGTCCTCAAAGGGCTCGACGCCGTGCGCAAGCGCCCCGGCATGTATATCGGCGATACCGATGACGGCTCGGGTCTGCACCACATGGTCTATGAGGTGGTGGATAACGCCATCGACGAGGCGCTCGCCGGTCATTGCTCGCAGGTCACCGTCTGCCTGCATGCGGACGGCTCGGCCAGCGTGACCGATGACGGTCGCGGCATTCCCACCCAGATTCACGCCGAGGAAGGCGTATCGGCGGCGCAGGTCATCATGACCCAGCTGCATGCGGGCGGGAAATTCGACCAGAACTCGTACAAGGTGTCCGGCGGCCTTCACGGCGTGGGCGTCTCTGTGGTGAACGCGCTGTCGGACTGGCTCGATCTGACGATCTGGCGCAATGGCCGCGAGCACACCATGCGCTTTCGCCGCGGCGATCCCGAGAACGGTCAGGATCTGCGCGAGGTGGGCGACGCCAACGGCAAGAAGGGCACCCAGGTGCGTTTCATGCCGTCTGAAGAGACCTTCTCCGACATTGTCTTCGAGCGCGCGCGCCTCCTGCACCGCCTGCGTGAGCTGGCCTTCCTCAATTCGGGCGTGAAAATCGTGCTGCGCGATGAACGCGAAGCCGAACCGTTTGAGGAAGTTCTGGAATATGAAGGCGGCGTGGCCGCTTTCGTCCAGCATCTCGATCGCACCAAGACGCCGATCTTCCCCGACCCGGTGCTGATCACCGGCGAGCGCGAAGGCGTCACCGTCGAGGCGGCGCTGGAGTGGAATGACAGCTATCACGAGAACGTGCTGTGCTTCACCAACAACATTCCCCAGCGCGATGGCGGCACCCACCTGGCGGGCTTCCGTGGCGCGCTGACCCGGGTGATCAACCAGTATGCGGGCAATTCGGGCATTGCGGCGAAATCCAAGGTCTCCATCACCGGCGATGACGCCCGCGAGGGCCTGACCTGCGTGCTGTCGGTGAAGGTTCCGGACCCGAAATTCTCCTCGCAAACCAAAGACAAGCTGGTCAGCTCCGAAGTCCGTCCGGCGGTCGAGAGCGCGGTCTATGACACGCTGACCGAATGGTTCGAGGAACACCCGGTCGAAGCCAAGCAGATCGTGTCGAAGATCGTCGAGGCCGCCGCCGCCCGCGAAGCGGCGCGCAAGGCGCGCGAGCTGACCCGGCGCAAATCCGCGCTCGACATCACCTCCTTGCCCGGCAAGCTGGCCGACTGCCAGCAAAAGGACCCGGCGAAATCCGAACTCTTCATCGTGGAGGGTGATTCCGCCGGCGGCTCCGCCAAGCAGGGCCGTCACCGCGAGAATCAGGCCGTGCTGCCGCTGCGGGGCAAGATCCTCAACGTGGAGCGCGCGCGCTTTGACAAGATGCTGTCGTCCGATCAGGTCGGCACGCTGATCACCGCGCTCGGCACCGGCATTGGCCGCGACCAGATCGATTACGACAAGCTGCGCTACCACAAGGTCATCATCATGACCGATGCGGACGTGGACGGCGCGCACATCCGGACGCTTCTGCTGACCTTCTTCTACCGGCAGATGCCCGAATTGATCGAACGCGGGCACCTCTATATCGCCCAGCCGCCGCTCTACAAGGTGATGCGCGGCAAGTCCGAACGCTACCTCACCGACCAGTCGGAAATGGACGCCTTCCTGATCGAGGAAGGCAGCTCGGAAGCCGTGCTGGAGCTCGCCAATGGCGAAACCATCACCGGTCAGGATCTGGCCGAACGGGTGAAGGCCGCCCGCGGCATCGCCCTGTCGCTGGATCGCCTCAGCGCCCGTGCGCCGAAATTCGCGCTGGAAGCCGCCGCCCTTGAGGGCGCGCTGCATCCGGACGCCACGCAGGACCAGGTCGACGCCGCCGCGCGCCGCCTCGCGGCGCAGGCCGATGAAGGCGAAGACGGCTGGGTGGGCCAGGTGCTGCCCGAAGGCGGCATCGTGTTCAAACGCGAAGTGCGCGGCGTGGTGGAATCCATCACCCTTGATGACAAGATCCTCGCCAGCCCGGACGCCAAGCGCCTGTCCGAACGCGCCTGGGCGATCCGGGGCGATTATCAGGGTCCGGCCTGGTTCCGTCGCAAGTCCGAGGACACGGAAATCTTCTCGCCCAACGCGCTCGTCAGCGCGGTGCAGGCCGCCGGCGCCAAGGGTCTGAAGATCCAGCGCTATAAGGGTCTGGGCGAGATGAACCCCGACCAGCTGTGGGAAACCACCCTCGACCCCGAAGCCCGCTCGCTGCTGCGCGTTTCTGTGACCGAGGCCGACACCGCCGACGAGCTGTTCTCCAAGCTCATGGGCGACGTCGTCGAACCCCGCCGAGACTTCATCCAGGAATTCGCCCTTGAGGCGGAGGTGGATGCCTAGGCGTCTGCGTTTTGCTGTAACATCAAGACCCCGGCCCGGCGCTTGCTAGGCCGGGGTTTTGTTTTGAGGGTGCTCTCAAACCCCACACCCTGTCATCCCGGCCCTGAGCCGGGACCTACTGCATGCGTCTCTGTGATCAGGACGGAGTGGCTCCGGTAGATCCCGGATCGCCTTCGGCGTCCGGGATGACGATGTGTGGACTTTTGATGTTCTCTCTTTCCTGGCGAAGGCCGGGACCCAGAGATCATGACGCGCCGCCTATCCGGCTCTGGGTCCCCGCCTACGCGGGGAAAGAGATGGGTGTTTATCCTCCCCCTCCCGCTCTTCCCCCATAATCGCCTCACTCCTCCAGAGCGGGCGGCCGGCGCGTTGGGTTCGGGAGGGGTGGTGGTGTCCCGAGCGGGCGCGGTTTAACGCACCGCGCTGCAGCGAAAAGGCGGGACTTCGT
>MDTG01197054.1_pt1 | contig 93382 bp, 66 predicted proteins | sample 811421 | NCBI WGS metagenome assembly MDTG01 (sample SAMN05326645, study PRJNA326480) | marine metagenome | isolation source: seawater | place: Pacific Ocean: South East | collected 2011 | reverse complement strand
TGACCTACCTGAGCCATGTGTTGACCTGGCCCCTTTTCAAGAGATAATTCAGAGGGGAAGGGCCCATTTCCTACTCTGGTCGTATAGGCCTTTGTAATTCCAAAACATTGTTCGATATGCCCCGGATGGATTCCTGCTCCATGAGTAGCGTTAGCCCGACTAGTGACAGATGATGTAACAAAAGGATAAGTCCCCTGGTCAATATCTAACATAGCACCCTGAGCACCTTCTAAGAGAATTTTTTCTCCATTTTGTAATGCAAAATCAATCATTAATCCTGTTGGCTTGATCGAATCAGAATACCTCTGTAATATCCAATCCAAATCTGATTTCAGGGACTCCGAGGTGATTTTTTCTTGTACATTAACCGAACTGAGTTGTTTATTCATCCTAGATACTATTTTCGAAATTTTTTCATCATCAGAAATAATATTTATAATATCACAGAATCTTATGCCGACACGCTCTATCCGGTCACGATATGCAGGACCGATTCCTCTGCCAGTGGTTCCAACTACCTTGTCTGCAGAGTCGTATAATCTATGAAATGGCAGAATTACCGATGCCCTCTCACTGATGAATAACCGCTTTCCTTCTGGCCTTTCCCCAGTCAAAGTAAACCATCTATCAAGCTCCTCTTCAAGCACCCATGGGTCAACAACCATACCATCTCCTAGTACTAAGTTACATTCTGTGGAAGTCACACCGGAAGGAATCTGATGCAATTTCAAAGTAGTATCTCCTAGGACTATTGTGTGTCCTGCGTTGTTTCCTCCCTGAAATCTTACAGCCCATGTTGAGTCGGGGGCTAACTGATCGATCGCCTTACCTTTTCCTTCATCTCCCCACTGGGCTCCTAACACAATATTCGCTGGCACATAGGTTCGGCCTCACCGAAGGCGAATGAATAGTTCGGTCTAGGAATCTTGAAAAAATTAGTGAATGAAACATAAAATACCTAGCAAAGCGATTATGAAGGGTGGGCATTTCGGACGCATTGTATGGCTCAACGTCACAAGGTAGCAGAGGCACGTCTTCTCCAAAAGTGGATATGTATGAAATGCTCAGCAACTCATCGTGGGACAAAGCCTAGGGCATGTAGAAAATGTGGCTATACAAATCTGAGGCCCAAGGCAGCTGAGCGTAGAAGTAACTGATTAATCGGCCTCTGCAACATGGGGATTCTAAATCTTTTTAATTGACTAAATATGATTTATTTCCGTCGAGATTCTGCGAGAAGGGTTTCTATGGCTGTTTGTATTTGAAGGCACAAAGGCCCAAAATGAAGAGGTAAGTTTGGATCGTTGAAAATGTCATCTAACATCGATGCTGTCATTCCTAACCTCAAATCCATCTGTTTATTTTTGTTCAGAAGCCATTTGTCTACTGATTCTTTCGCAGTAGTTCGGATGTTCCTTGGTACTTGTGAATCATCAAGTTGATTCAATACAGATGCAATCTGTTGTATACGCGATTCGATGTCTGACATGCTACCACCATGCCGCCGACAAATGGCATGTCCTTAAGCACATCCCTAGATGGTACCGATTATTCAGAAGATTTTTGTTCCCATGTTGCCCATGGCATATCAGTATTTGAAACACCTAAACCGGGTCCAGAAGGACCTAATGCTATCAATCCGACAGAATATTTTGGAGAAATTAGATTATCAATTCCCCAATTCAATGATTCTTCGATAGAATATGTTTTGTCACTTATTTTTTCATATACTTTGTTACTAAGGAGTGTTCTGGTAATGGCCTCTCCTATTCCAGTGGCAGCGACTGCTAAACCATCTTCAGCCCAAAATCCAGAACCGGGCAATGGTACATCTCCAACTCTGCCCGGTGGGCGATAACTACAACCTCCAGTACTTGTTGCTACAACAATCATTCCGGTATTATCTCGAGCTATTACGCCTACAGTATCTCCAGTTGTTTTTTTCATAGTATCTCCTATTTGCCCCTCAGGATTTACTCCTATCACTTTTCTATTGATATGGCCTTTATTATCCGCCCATATTCTAGCTCCAGAAGAAGTTAGACCATTAATTTCTTCATCCAGTAAATCAGCAGCAACCAAAATTGGATTAGGAGTATTTTCCATCGCTATGACAAAACCTAATTTCCCATCTCCTGTCTGGATTGAAGCATCGGTCAATACCGATCCATCGGTCCGCATCACACTTCCAGTTCCTGCGTTAAAAACTGGGTCATCCTCTAATACTACACATGCTTGAACTGCCGCATCTATCGCATTTCCTCCAGCAATGAGTATTTCTGAGGCTTTTTTTATCGCAAGTTTCAGATTAGCCTGACGGGAAGGTCCCGGTCCAGCACCACCATGGGCAATTACTGCAGGGTTTACCATTTCACATACTTCCGGTCACTTTTGAATTAATCTTAATTTTCATTTGCAGAACTAATGCTAGGAGGAAAACTAATCCTGCCACTATAAAACAGGTGTGGTAAGTCCATAAACCAATTCCTTCGACTGTCTCTGACCAGATATAAGCAGCCAGTAACGGACCGATTATCCTAGCCAATGCACTATATCCTTCTTGTGCACCCATAACTGCACCTAATTCATATGTTGAGTCATTGGTTGCAAAAGTTAGTAATGAACTTTGAGTGGGAGAGAAAAGAGCATTTCCTATGGCTAGAGCCGCTGAACTGAAGAAAACTAACCAACTGGTGCTTGATGAGACATATGGTAGACTCGTAATTCCAATCCCGCAGAGCAAAGTTCCCCACAACATTAAATTCTTCATACTGAATCTATCAGTTAGTTTACCAATTAAACCACCCTGAATTATCACTCCTAGTACCCCGATAAAAGCAAAAATCCATCCGTTTTGCATTTCGCTAAACCCAAGGCCACCATTTTCAATTTCCATAGCCGTAAAAAGTATGAAAGTTCCATGCATCATGCTGAATCCAAACATGAATAAGAAATTAGCAAAAATTAATATTGATAATTGAGGAAATTTCAATACACTAATTAAATTATCAAATATATTTTTGATTTGTTTAACAGGAGATTCTAATTGATTGTTTCGTGAATCTGTAGAGAGACTTTCTGGCAACCATATTATTGCCAACAATAGGGAGAGTAAAGATAGAAAACTGGAAAATAAACAGGGTAGTAAGTAAGGATATTTTATCCAGAAAGACGTCTCGAAAATCCCTCCAATACTTGTCGCTGGGTCGGATAGTAAACCACCAATGAAAGGACCTATCATAAATCCAAGTCCAAAAGCAGCACCTATCATGCCCATTCTTCTTGAAATTTCACTTGGTTTACTAACGTCTCCGATATATGCCCTGGCAACGGCAATATTCCCATTACCCGCTCCTGCTAAAAAACGAGCGATTAAGGCCATAGTTAAGCTTTGAGACAATCCAAAAACTATGAAAAAAATTGAATTAGATATCAGACCGAATATAATTATTGGCCTCCGACCATAATTATCACTGAGAGAACCGAGAATAGGGGTAAAAATGAACTGAGCTAAAGAATAGCAAGAGATCACAACACCTACCCACAAATCTCTTTTTCCAATGTCTAAAATCCCTTCAGCAGATGCTAAATCTTGGATAAAATATGTCAAAAATGGGATAACTAAAGTGAATCCTAACATATCAATTAGGACCACGAGGAACAAGATTCCGATAGGGGAACTCTTGCTCACGTTATCTCGCATAATATAACCGTACGGGCTTAACACTTAGATTTGGGGGAGAGGATTATGCTGAGGGATGAGTATCAGCACTGTTGGATATCGTATCAATAACTAATGCAAGTCTTTCGACTAGAGACACTTTATCCTCCGAACCAACAAGTGCATGCTTAAGCACCTCATCAAGTGAATCCACAGGTATCACTTTCACCATTGATTCGTACTTCTCGTCAATCAGAACATCCTGCAGATTGGAGCGAGGTATTATGATTGTTTCAATACCTGATTTAGCGGCGGCTTCGATTTTAGCCGATACCCCGCCTATCGGGAGTACTTCACCTCTTATCGATAAAGAACCGGTCATTGCGAGGTTTTGTTCAATCGGCAAACCTTCGAATGCACTTATGATAGCTGTAGCCATTGTTATCGATGCGCTATCGCCGTCAACGTTGTGAGTCCCTGGAAATTGCACATGAACATCAAAGTCCTTGATATCATTTCCAGTCAATTTCTTAACTACAGCACTGATGTTTGTCACCGATTCTTTAGCCAAATCAGATAGTCCTCCTGTTGCGATAACTTGGCCGGATCTGCCGTGTGCTGCAGTGACCATTGCCTCCACGGGAAGAACGACGCCTGAGTAGTCGGAAAGCCCAGAATCTGCTCCTAAAACCGCCAAACCATTGACTCTACCGATTCTCTCACCTTTGTTTACAATCATAGAGTAATCAGCCTGCCTCTCTAGATATCTATCGGCTACTTGCTGCTCGAGTGGTTTGGCTATAGCTCTGGCACGAATAACGTGGGATGCTGTGGTTATATCTGCATTCTCTTCTACAGCTAGGTCTCCCGCGATACGAATTAAGCCGCCCAATTCACGTAATCGAAGTGACAATCTACCTCTTCTACCACTGCGCCTTTGAGCTTCTTTTAGTATTAGGCCTATTGATTCTAAATCGAAGTGAGGAATTGGTTTACCGGAAGTTTTCTTTCTTTCGTTCACAACTTCTTGTGAGACAAAACGAATTAATCTACGCCGATTTTTTTCAGTATCTGGCATATCAGTATTGACGTAAACTTCGTAGCCATATCCTCTAATTCTGCTTCTCAGCGCGGGATGCATATTTTGTATACTATCTAAGTTTCCTGCAGCAATTAATATGAAATCAGTTGGAACTGGTTCAGATTTAGTCAAAGCACCGGACGAACGCTCCGAACGACCTGATATCGAAAGTGCTTTTTCTTGCATCGCTACGAGCAACGCCTGCTGTTCTTCCATTCTTAGCATTCTAATTTCGTCGATATATAGCACCCCTTTGTTGGCTCTATGAACTGCCCCTGGTTCAACTCTTTCATGTGCAGGAGTAGCTAAATCTGCACCAGATTGAAACGGGTCGTGCCTTACGTCCCCAAGCAAAGCACCTGCTAGAGTACCAGTTGCATCAATGAAAGGAGGTTCTTCATTTCGTTCATGTTTGACCAATAGCTTTGGTATGTTTCCTTCGTCCCCAGCCGTAAGTCTGCCTCTAAGGAAAAAATAGCCAAATATAAGCAAGAACGAACCAAATATTAAAGTCAAAATTTCGCCACTTGAAAGTGTTGCAAGTACCAAAGCTGCACCAACAACTAATACAATGAAAAGAAGTGTCCGATTTGTTCTTTCCCTTTGTTGTCTAATCAATGCTTTTCGCTCAGAGATTATCCTCGAACCTCTACCAGCAGGGACTGTTCTAACTTTTGGTTCATTTTCATCATCTTGATTTCTGTAGACAAGAATATCTTCGAGTTGCTCTTTGGGCAGGAACTCTGTCATCGAACGTGCCAGCATCGACTTGCCGGTTCCAGGTTCTCCTACCATGATAACATGCCTTCTTTGCTCTGCAGCCTTTCGGACGACTATTGACGCAGCTTCTTGGCCGATTACTTGATCTACCAAGTTTTTAGGAATCGGAACATCCGCGGTTGAAGTGATGTCGACGTTTTTTATCCACTCTTCAACTGGAACTTTACATACTGGATCTTTGTCTTCTGCAACACCAAAGGCCGAACCATCTTCCCAACTTTCCAGAGGGTTTTCTTGGGTTGCGGATTCATCTACTTCGTCTGACAATTGACTCCCTCTGAACCTACCCTGTTGGCTTGACCTTCTTGAAGGTGCGTCATAGAAGCATTAGCAAAAAATTTACTTTTGCCTTCGATTATACTCATCTCCATAGTAATGCCATTGTTCCATAGACCAGCCCGCAGGTAATCCGCTTTCAGGCAATTTAGGAACCATCGGAGGAGGTGGAGGAAGTCTTTTGGATGTATTTATCAGAGGTTTTTCGGCCATTAATTCGACTGGAGCGTACGACTTATACTGCGATACTTCTGCTATTTTCTTTCTCTTTCTAATAACAAAAACAGTCGAAAGAGACAACGTCAATACGAACATAACAATCAATCCTAATAACCCAGTGATTAAGTAAGGTGATAATTCATTTCCGGTTGTTTCTTCCGTGGTGTCGGTCTCATCTTCTATTACTAGTTCAGGTAAAGTCGCATAGATTTTGTAGGTTTCATCTGTGACTCTATCCATTCCATCTTGATCTATGGCCCGAACTGTGAAAGTCATGTAGTCACCCACACCAAGGCCTTCACCGCTTATATGATTGACAATGAATGGACCTAGGTTATGAGATATTCCAGATGTGTGACAGATTCCGGTCACAGAATTGCAAATACTCCAAAATACTGATATATCGTTCAGGTTAAGAATGCCAACATTCGTTATCTCTACAGAGGGATTAGTGTAATATTCGGTTGTGTCTATGGATATTGCTAGATCACCTGAGGAACCATACTTCCAAATTAGAGGTAGATCATCAACCACATTGACATTAATAACTGAAGAAGACGAAACACCATGCCTGTCTTCTGCCGTAATATTCACCACCTGAAATCCTGGTTCCTGCCATTGCATTATCAGGTCCCCTGTTATCGGGTTCCATTGAGTTGAACCTGGAACTTGATTCTCAACAGTCACCCAAATTTCATCATCAGAATTATCAACGTCAGAAATTCTCTCTAGTAAATTGAATGAATATAAATCCCCCGTTTGTAAATCAATTTCTTCAATATCTGTTAAGTCAATTCTAGGAGCATCGTTTACATTGAGTATGTGGAATGTGACAATTGTATCTGAAAACTTCTCACCGTCACTAGCTCTAACCAGTATATCTACTATCCCGAAATCATCATCATTCAAGGAGACTACTGATAAGGAATGCCCATTCAAAGTAGCTTGGATCAAGTTTTCGTCGGAAACATCGATTATAGACAATGAAAGCCCCGAGACTGGCACGGGATTTCCGGAATTATCAGTATCCGATAGGTAATTCGTAAACGTTATACTTCCATAGCCACCTTCATTGAAAGATTGAGTATTAATGGGGGACCATCGGGGGGCGCCATTCTCGATTACGTTGAATAATATTAATCCGGAATTAATGTCGTCTCCATCATTTACACTAACATAAATTCCTTGCGGTAATGCGTTCCCGTGGCTATCTCTTACAACTTGTGTGAATCTGACTGTTAATTGAAGAGTCGTAGGATCCCAAGACAAAAATTCGTCATCCTCACTTGAAATGTCTAACGACTGCAGAGGTGTTTCCGCATCACTTATCAAGCCTAATATCGAAACCTGTTCTTCAGAGTCTACTTTTACAGTGGGCATTCCAGAATATTCATCATCACTGCTAGAGTAAATCGATGGAAGAGCATTTTGAAGCACAAAAGCATCATCTGAGACTAGCCATTCACTATTCTGTCCGCCCGCATCTGTCCACATTACTCGGAGATCGTAATTGCCAACATCAGAAGTTAATTCCGTATTAATGGAAAATAAATATCTTGCATTTCCGCCAGTTCCGACTAGGATGGGGCTATCGATCCAAGTATCATCCCAAGAACCGGAACCTGATTTCGAGTAATGCAGTGTTGGGTACATTGTTTCAATAGTATCAACTAAGTCGTTTGATAAAGCTGTGACTTCGAACTGTATGCTACTTCCTCTGTTAACATTGGGAAAGGACACACAAGTAGGAGTAACGGGTACTGGAGGTAAATCATGTAGGCCAGCTACATCCTCGAAATTGTTATTGGCAATTCTGTCACCCTCTAATCCAGATAGTCTTGCTCTGAAAACCGATGTGCCAGATGGCGACATTGAGATTGAGGATGTGTCAAAAATAGTCGTCTGAGTTTGAGTGGCCCCGGTCGCCAGGTTATTGTTCAATGAATAACTCGATATCAGTTGTTCCTCTACCCCCTCTAAATAGTAGATTTCAATCTGCCCGCCATCGGAATATGAATCAACTCCATTGTTTCTAATAACTGATTGAAGAACGATATTATCGCCCCGAACAAATCCTTGGCCACCCTGAATTGAGAAATCGGATATTCCAATGTCGACCAGAGGAGCCATGTCTAAATCAATAGCAGCATAGAAATTATTGTACGTAGTGTGAGGACCATCCATTAACGCAATTACTGGCCAGAAATTCTCAAACTGAGTATTCCCCCCAGAAGCTCTAACTGTATTCAACGGTTTATCCCAAGAAAGTTCTACGGGTGATCCAGGGGAAAGAAGTACTTGCTCAAATGCATCATCGTCACTGTTAAGCAACCAAGATCTCCAAACATGGTGAGGTTTGTATCCATCATCATAATTTTCCGCACCAGATTGCTCAGTCACCGCAGCATACACATAAACAGAGACTGAGGGAAGAGATCCTAGGTATGAGATAGTTAGGTCTGTAGTAACAGTATCTCCTGCATTATCCAATGAGGTAGAAAGTTCCATAGAAAAATCGTTTGAAGACGGTGCCATACAACCTCCAGCTGAAAAATCGTTATCATAGAAATTTGTCCCACCTGCACCTACTTTGTAGCAAGAACCTGCTTGTTCATCGGCAAAAGAAAATGTGGGATAACCACTTGATGCACCCATCACGTGAGACCTTCTTGACCCTGAACTACCGATTGAATCTGAAGGCCATCCTGTCCCTGAACCTTCGAAAAAGGAAACGTAAGTGAAATCCTCAGAATTAGATGTTTTTAGATTGTTGAGAGATGGAGAGGCGCTACTCATACAAGGACCACACCAATGAGCCCCGACGTATTCTCCAAACACTGTGTGCCCAGGACTGTTTGCAAATAGAGGCATTTCTTCTTTTTGTAGCTCGTTAGAATCGCTGAAATCAGCCTCATCATAGTCAAAAAGACCTCCCAGAGTCATAATGACCATTAAAGAGACCATAGTGAAAGCCAAAATTAAATTGCACAATCTATACATTCTCAACGGTTGAACGCTTGTGTGACTCGGTATAACCTTATCTAGAGTTTGTTTTTATATGGAATCAGTAGAAATCTAGTTTCAAATCAAATGACTTGATATTAAGAAACCTTTGCGCTGAACCAATGGGCGAAATAAACGACTTAGATTGGGTGGCTCTGAAAGAGGACGACGGGAGAGCATATTTGTTACAAAAAAAACCCGGAGAAGTAAAAATAAAAGGTCTAGGAAGGTTTGACTCTGGAGATTTATTACAGGGACACTCGATAGGAGACAGAATACAAGTAGGACAAAAATCACTTACTATCGTAAAGCCAACACTCTCGGAAGCACGTCGGAACATGGTTAGAAGAGCTCAAACCATCGGCATAAAAGATTCTGGTTTCTTGATTACCTGGTTAGGGATTGGAGTAGGCAGTAGAGTACTTGAGGGAGGTCATGGTTCTGCCGGCCTTGCTATGAACATAGCAAATGTACTCGGAGAAAGCGGGACACTAGTCTCAGTAGAAATTCGAGAGGAACATGCAGCAGTCGGCAAACAGAACATGGAAAGACTAAAGGAAATCTTGCCAGAATTCCCTGAATGGCATTTGATTATAGATAATCTGACTAACGTAAGAGATTATGTTGAAAAAATATGTTTAGATCTAGACGCGATAATCATCGATATGGCAGAGCCTTGGACCACTTTGAGTTCTCTAGTTCCTTGCCTAAGGGTTGGAGGGAAAATCGCGTGTTATTGCCCTACTTCATCTCAATTAGAAAAATCATGGAATGCTTGCGAAAAAGAAAAATTAAACATCGAATGGGCAGGAGAAATCATAGAGAGGAAATGGAGTAAAGCAAGTAAGGGAGGTGTGAGACCTGGTAATCAACCGATGGGGCATACAGCATTTTTGCTTATCGCTACTAAATTAGCATCTGATGAGGAAGAATAGATTTGATTCATAACCAAGTATTCCCTCGGCAAAGCATGAGAGACAGTAGCCAATGGGAACCTACATACTACCGAACACATACAATAGGCCAAATTGTCAGTGAAGGAGCAACATTAGTAGGGGAAGAAGTAAGTATTGCGGGATATGCTGAAACCATACGAGGTAGAGGGGCAATCTGCTTCCTTATGCTCAGAGACGGAACTGGGCACATTCAGGCATTTTTGAAAAAGGATAATATGGATCCCGAAACCTTTGATTTAATACAATCTTCAACAAGAGAATCGACTATACATATTACCGGTTTAGTGGCCCAAAAAAGACCACCAAAGGCCAAAGATGGTGAAGATTTGCCACCACCTGAGTACGAAGTAAATGTGACATCAGGAGAAATATTAGCCGAAGCTGCTACTCCGTTACCTGTTGGAATCATCGATGATGTTAAAATTGGACTAGATATAAGACTTGATAATAGACATCTTGATCTTAGAAGATCACATGTTAACGCAATGTTTCAACTTAGAAGTAAAGTGCTTCAATACGGCAGAGAACATCTAATCAAAGAAGGCTTTATGGAAATGAATAGTCCGAAAATTATCGCAAGTGCATCAGAGGGTGGGACAAATCTGTTCCCGATGATGTATTTTGACACACCTGCATTTCTAAGTCAATCACCACAGCTTTACAAACAATTAGCAGTACTAGGAGGCTTGGAAAGAGTGTTTGAAATTGGACCAGCATTCAGAGCAGAGAAACATGACACTTACAGACATCTAAATGAATTTATTTCTTTTGATATAGAGGGTGCCTGGATGAATGATGAGGATGTAATGGGTGTTCAGGAAAGAATGATTCATCATATCTGGTCCTCAGTATACGAAAATGATCAGAACTTAATAGATGTAATCAACGAATACAAAGTTAGTCAAGGTGAGGAAGAAATCACAGTTGAGGTGCCTGAGTTACCATTCCCACGAATATCTTATTCTCAAGCTGTAGAGATTGTCAAGGACGGCGGTGGAGACATAGAATGGGGAGACGATATAGAAAGCCATCATTGTGATATAATTGCCGCAATATACCCCGGTTTCCATTTCCTTCCTAGATGGCCAATGTCAATGAAACCATTCTACATCTACCATGATAAAAATGAAAAAAGTGATTCAGGAGGACAACTAAGCAGAGGTTTTGATCTGAATTTTGGCAGAGATGAAATGACAAGTGGGGGCCAAAGAGAGCATAGAGTGGACGTACTTGAACAGAATCTGAGAGATATGGATTTGAACCCGGAAGACTTTACATTTTACACCGATGGTTTCCGATATGGGGCCCCTCCTCACGCAGGTTGGGGTTTAGGAGTAGCAAGACTATTGATGGTCCTAACAGGTGCAGGGAATGTCCGTGAAGTTGTCTTATTCCCTCGAGATAGAACTAGGGTTACTCCTTGACAAGAAGAGATTAACATGTTACCACAATTAAAGTTAATTTACGATATAATTAATGCTTCAGACGATGGTTTCGGGCTACCAATAAAAGGTCTTATATCTAAATTGAAAAAAATTATATTCCTCGGAGTGGTTGTTTCGGTTTCTATTGGAATAGCCATTGGCTACATAATTTTTGAAGTCATAATGACCTAAAAAAGAAATACTCGCACCGAAAAGAACGGGTATCAGAAACCCCTCGGGTGTATGATAAATATGGTAAAGCCGGACTTCGCGTTCCTTCTTCTAAAAGAGCATCCATACGGTAGAGAGATGCTTAAACAATTAATTTCTGAAGGTTTTATACCTAAAATTATAATTACTGAGAATTCGCCTGTAGCCGACGAAGAAAGGGAGAAGTTTCTGAAAAGAATTGAAGGTAATCCGATTGCGGAAACCATTGATTCACAGCTCTATAAATTGTCAAAAAGAGGAATAAATGTGGATTATGTAGAAGTACCAATACATAATTCGGAAAAAGTAATGCCTCACATCAGAACTTTAGATTTAGACATAATAGTTTTTGGAGGGACACGAATAATTCGTGGAGAGATACTAGATTATCCTAAGGATGGAGTTGTGAACAGCCATCCAGGTTTATTGCCGGACTGTAGAGGTTCTGCGTCTCCTGCATGGAGTGTTTATCATGATATCCCAATTGGTTCATCTACTCATTTTTGCGACAACGGAGTAGACACAGGGCACTTACTTCTAAGAAGAGAAATTCCAGTAAAGAGGGGGATGAAGTACGAAGATCTATGCTATGAAACCCTTGTTTTGGCGGGAATTCTGATGAAGGAAGCATTGATTGCATATGAAGAGGGAAGGTGGGACGAAATGAGACGGCCTCAAGGAGATAGCCCGCATCCGACGTTCAGGAATGCATCAGAAGAAATATTAGATGTAGTTTATCGAAAATTAGATCAAGAAACTTACGCTCATTATATTGATTAGGTGGTAAAATGGAAAAAATATTAGGTTTAGAATTCCCATATGCAGAGAATATATTAAACGGTAAGAATGCACTTGTCTGTGGCGCTTCGAAAGGGATAGGGAGAGCCACGGCATTGATGCTGGCAAGAGCAGGAGCTCGTGTAATTGTATGCGCAAGGTCATCTGGTAAATTGGATGATTTAATACAAGAGATGTATGGCAGTGGGCATTCAAAATTAGTACTCGACTTAGAGGATATTCCTGCATTAGAACTTGAAATGAAGAAATTAATGAAAACTTTGAAAATTCATATTCTGATTAATAATGCGGGAGGCCCTCCAGGTGGACCGTTGTTATCCAATAATATAACTGATTTTGATGCTCCATTCAAAAGACATCTACATGCAGCACATACCATTACCCAAATTCTCACTTCAGGTATGGAAAGTGAAGAATACGGGAGAATTGTAAATGTAATTTCGACCTCCGTAAGAGAACCAATAGATAATATTGGACTTTCAAATACTTTGAGAGGCGCAATGGGATCATGGGCTAAATCTCTGTCAAGAGAATTAAGCCCTTGTATCACAATTAACAATATTTTACCCGGATTTACAGATACAGATAGATTGGGCACTTTAGCAAAATCGATTTCTGAAAAAACTGGGGATTCGGTCGAATCTGTCCAAAATAAATGGATGGATTCTGTCCCAATTCAGAGATTAATTGACCCACTCGAAACAGCCGCAGCGATAACCTGGCTTTGTCTGCCAAGCAGTAGTTCGATTAGGGGAGTTAGCTTAGCTGTAGACGGCGGAAGAATGCGTTCGATATGAGTGGGTAATAATGTATTTTGATATATTTTTTTCTATTTCACAGACTCCGGATACTTCCGGATATATTCCTTCCGAAAATGAAATGTTTTCTAATTTCTTTGATCAAGTTGAGCTTGCAGACGAATTAGGATTTGGAGTTGGATGGGTCGCTCAAGCACATTTATCAACTGAGATACAAAAAAGAAACAAAACCCCGGTAGTGCCTCATTACCCCGGCGAAGTTGGTCTCTGTACAGACTTCTTCCAGATAGCTCAAAAAATGTTTTCAAGGACAAAAAATATCGAAGTTGGAAGTGCGGTTTTATCGATTTTGGCGTCCGGAGGACCCATTGCAATTGCAGAACGAGTTGGTTCATTTTTATCGTTACACGGAATGGACGATACGGAAAAGAGAAGACTACACATAGGTTTCTCAGCAGGAAGATTTGAATTCATGGCAAGACCCTACGGAATTGTCCCTAGAAATGTTATCGAAGAAAGTGCATGGCCTTCCCTAAGAGGGCAAATATTTGCTGAGGCTTCAGAAATTTTTCTAAGACTGTTAAACGGTGAAGTAATTTCCTCAAATATGATTAGAGATACCATTCTCACTAGAGAGAACTTTCGCTCTGATGAAGATTGGAGAAAAGTCCAGAATGCCGCTAAAAATCTGGATAATCTAAATGAAATGCCTGATAAAGTAGAGATACCGCACAGATATGATTTTGAAGAAATCAAAACAATTCCTCAACAATGGAGAAGAGAACTACTAAATCTTGTACTTGGTAGTCATGACCCAAAATTACAAATTGAAGTAAATAAATGGAGGCCTGTACAAGTTTTTAATCTGAGTATTACACCTCCACATATAATCGAAGAAACCCATAAAAGAATGGAAGAGAATTATCATCCTAATGGTGGTAAGTGGAACAGAAATATGATGCCTAGAACGATAATGGTTTTTGTTAATAATCAAAAAGATTTGTCTCCTGAAGAACAAAGTATCGCTGCTAGAGAAGAAGCAAAGGCAGCATTGAATACTTATTGGAGTGCTTTAGAGGGTACAATTGACCCCTCGAAAGTTGAAAGAGCAACAGATAATGCGGTAATAGGAAATGTTCAGGAAGTGGCAGAGCAAATTATCCAAAGATTTAACAAAAACGATAAACTAATGTGTTGGTTTGACTTCTTTAATCATGATAACGATAGAGTTAAGGATAATATGAGGGCTTTTATGAATGAAGTTATACCTATAGTAAATGGAGATAAATGAAATGGATAGAGAGAAATTTGCTAGGCCATCATCAGTAGCACCTGGAAGACCGGGGTCGAAAGTATTTCCAACAAATCCATTAGGAGAAAAACATGAGGGTATAGCTACAGGAAGAGATGTAGAATGGGAACCATTAGTGGATTTTAGAAGGATGGATGTTTCTGAAAACACCATTCATGGGGCTATTGCATGGGCTCATGGAAAGGAAATCATACACTCCTTTGGGGGGAATGTGCTTATTTATGGAAGGTCTATGATGAAACCATTAATGATGAAAGCGTTCGCAAATGTGCTAGAAGACGAGTTAACTTGGGAGCAAAAAGCTATTTCCTGTTCATCTCATAATGGAGATACTGAACACGTCGCAGCTGCACAGTCTATACTTACCGAATCAGAATGGGGACTTATGCAGTGCCCTTTGGATGTACCACTCATTCAGTTCGGAAGACAAGTAAGAAGACCAAGAAGATGGTTTCATACATGTTCTGGAGAGCATGCTGCTTTGTTGAAAGGAATGAGAAAAATGGGAATGACTAGGGCAGGATACACTCTGCCCAGTACACCTTGGTTCCCAATATTTTTGGACATACTAAGAGAGTACATGGGAAAACCAGAATGGCAACCAAAAAGGGTCGCTAAAGACGGTTGTGGTTTACCAACTGTTTCCAACACTGTAGATGAACTGGCAGTAATGTTTTCATGTCTTGCCGCTAGAAAGGATGAAGACTGGATATGGGAAGCAATGAACAAAAATCCAGATTTAATAGGTGGGTTTAATCGCCTTGATTCGACCTGTCTTAAAGCTGGAAATGGTAGTCTAATTGCAAAAGAAGGCGCTGATGGATTACTTGGGTTATCGATTGAACATCCTGATTGGCCAAATGGATTAGGGATTGTAATCAAGATTGCTCACGGATGGAACTCTCAAGCAACATGGTACGTTGCAAGAGCTGTCCTAGGAGTACTAGGAATAGAGCTTAGGAACCCATATCCTTTACACAGGCAAAAAGCCTTTATTGTCCAAGGAATTGTGCCGAAAATGTATCAGGAAGATTTGGAAAAGGTGGTAACTTGGGACGAGTGGGACCCAGATCAGGATAAATTCAACCTCGACTGGAATGAATATTCTGCTGCGACTACCCGCGAGAATCCTTTTTCAAATGAAGGGATTTGAGAGGAGATGATATATTGAAAATTTTGAATTATATCCATGGAGAATTTATTGAATCCAATTCAAGAGAATGGATAGAGGACTTATCACCCGCAACAGGGGAAAGAATTGCATTAATTCCTAGATCAAATAGCAATGATATAGATCAAGCTGTTAAAGCCGCAAAAAATGCACTACCATCATGGTCGGCACTTACGAATCTAGAAAGAGCAGATTGGTTGGACAAAATAGCCGTTAGGTTAGAATCAAAATATGATGAAATAGCGGAATTAGAAAGTAGAGATACGGGCAAACCAATTACTTTAGCAAGAGAAGTTGATGCTCATCGCTCAGTTAAAAATTTTAAATTTTTTGCGGAAATAATCAGAAAGCAAAACGTTGAAACATACGAAATGGAAGATGCTACAAACAAAGTCATATACAAACCAGTCGGAGTTGGGGCATTGATCACACCATGGAATTTACCGCTCTATCTCCTTTCATGGAAAGTAGCTCCTGCGATAGGAATGGGGAATACTGTAGTTTGTAAACCAAGCGAATTGACCCCATTAACTGCCGATTTACTAATGAGAACGATAGATGAAATTGGATTACCAAAAGGAGTTGTTAATCTTGTTCATGGACATGGAGTTGAGACCGGATCACCATTGGTATCACATAGCGATGTTTCATTAGTTTCATTTACTGGAGGAACATCAACAGGCTCAATCGTGGCAAAGTCGGCTGCCAGTACTTTCAAAAAAATGAGCCTAGAACTTGGTGGGAAAAATTCAAGTATAATTTTTGACGATTGTGATCTAGATAGTACAGTCAAAGAAGTGGTAAGAGCAGGCTTCCTTAATCAAGGGCAGGTATGTCTTTGTGGAAGTAGAATCCTAGTCCAAGATACTATTTACGATGATTTTATCAAGAAGTTTATAATTAAGGTAGAAGAAATGGAAATTGGGGATCCATCTGATGAAAATACGGTTCTCGGAGCTTTAATTTCCCCTCAGCATCTATCGAAAATTGAAGAATATATAGAAATTGCAAAAAATGAAGGTGGGACAATATTAACAGGAGGGTATCCCAAACTTTCTGATAAATTTAGAAACGGGAATTGGATATCTCCAACAGTAATCACAGATTTAGATGTTGATTCACGCTGTTCTACAGAAGAAATATTCGGACCTCTGGTCACAATTCATAAATTTAGTACTGAAGAAGAAGCCATTAATATCGCCAATAATACCAGATATGGATTGGCAGGAAGTATTTGGACTAATGACCATTCTAAAGCAAACAGAGTAGCAAAAGCAATTCATACCGGAATGATTTGGATTAATACTTGGCTGCATAGAGATTTACGGGTTCCATTTGGAGGCGTCAAGGACTCAGGGATAGGAAGAGAGGGAGGGAAATGGAGTTTGAGTTTCTTTTCCGAAGCAATGAATATTTGTACAAAAAACAAGTAATCAACGGCGACCTTTTCTACCTTTATTTCTCTTTGACTTACCCGAATTGTAATCCCAATTCCTTCCAGGCCTGTTAGACCAAGAACCAGAATCGAAGTTGGAATCATTATGTTTTTGTAATTTTTTCCTTAATCCTCTAGGAAGTTCCTGTATTGAATTAACCTCCAATTTCAGACCTAAATCTTGTTCTAGTCTACGAATTCCTTCTCCACCGGGGCCGATCAAAGAACCTATCGCAGAATCGTCAACATATATTTCTGCGGCAGAGTCTGTAACAAACTTTGCATGTTTGACTGATATTCCAGTTAATCTAGTAGCCTCCCTCTTTAGTTCTTCAGAGGCCAATTTCCATGCAGGACTTCCACCATCATCATTAGACCCATTTACTGGAACAACGGCAATCTCGGAACCAAAAGCAAACATTTCATGTGTCAATCGATTTGAGGGAAATTCTCTGATTTCAATCACTGGACGACTTAAATCAGATTCCATTCCAGTAGGTGCTCTGACGACCATTTTCAATTCAAGTACCTGATTTATTTTCCCTTTTTCGATGTGAATGACTGTGTCTAGAACTTGAGATATTAAACCAAGCTCAACTTTTCCAACCAATCTTTGAATCGCTTGGAGGCCACTATTTGCATGAGTAACGCCCAATAACCCCACTCCAGCTAAACGCACATCTCCAAATATCTCAAAATCTCTTGCGCGACGAACTTCATCAAATATTACGAAATCTGGCCTTAGTAGAAATATTATCTCGGCTGTTTTCTCCAAATCACCTTCCAATGGAGCATATTGAGTAACTCTTTGTGGAACTTGAAGGTCTCTCGGAGATTCCATGGTTTTGACCATTGCTCCTATCTCTGAATCTAAATATGAAGCAATTGCTTGTGCAAATGTTGTCTTACCAGAACCTGGTTTACCCACAACAAATATGCCGCGATGATGATTTGAGAGCCTATTTACTAATTCATTTTCCAATTTATAATCAGACAACTTCAAATTTGCCACTGGTCTAACAACTGTAATTTCCCAAGCGTCTGAAAAAGGAGGCCACGCGCAACTTACACGTAAGTCACCGACTTGCATTACCTTACATCCTTCACGTTCAATCTCTATGAAACAATCAGACCTGGAAGAATTCTGTTCAATAATCAATGAAATTTCCTCAGATAAATCTACTAGTTGTGGTTTGTCCCAAGAATCCAAATCTAGCTCATTCAAACTTAACGAAGATATATGTCCACTTTTTACTCTGGGTCGACATTCAGCTTTAAGGAAGATAGTTGATACAGACTCATCGCTTAAAATGGACTCAAGTGAGTTGGGAAGTGAGGGATGGTCTCCAAATGATGCCATGCTCCTTTGAAGTGCTCCTTAGATTTCATGTTTGGCTTATTTCTGGGTTTAATGCTCATATTAAATAATGGTACTTTTCTATAATTAAATAGGGTAAGACTGAAATTATAGTTTGATTCATAGAAAAGAATATGACATCAGTGGGCATAATCGGATTAGGAGCATATGTACCTTCAAATGAGATGAGTAATCAAGACTGGATGGAACTTGTGGATACAAGCGACGAATGGATTACTACAAAAACTGGGATGAAAAAAAGAAGAATTGCTAGCCCTGAAGTGTGCACATCTGATTTGGCCGTAGAAGCTTCTAAACAAGCATTGAATGATGCTGGATTGGATGCTAAGGATATTGATTTAATCATTCTAGCTACGTCATCACCTGACGTACCTCTTTCATCAACTGCTGGAATAATTCAATACAAATTAGGTTGTGTTGATTGCGCTGCTTTTGACATTAATGCGGTATGCGCTGGATGGGTTCATGCATTAGATATCGGAAGAAGATACGTAGGTACGAATGGTTATGAAAATGTCCTAGTTATTGGTTCAGAAATCTACTCACGGATATTGAACTGGGAGGACCGGGCAACATGTGTGTTATTTGGAGATGGAGCGGGAGCTGCAATATTGTCAAAAGTCGAAACGGGAAAAGGAATCATTAGTTCATGGTTAATGTCAGATGGCTCAGGATCTTCGGTGATAGAAATACCGGCTGGCGGAGTAAGGATGCCATTTGATTCAGAAGAGTTCGAAGAAGGGGCTCAATATTTCCATATGGATGGTAGAGCAGTCTGGGATTTTGCAATCGAAGCATTTCCACAAGCAGTCAACGAATCACTAAAAAGAGCTGGGAAAAGTATTGAGGATGTGGATTTGATAATACCTCATCAAGCGAATATAAATATCATTAAGACTGGAATGGAAAAGCTAGGATTGGGAATGAATAAGACCTTTACAAATTTGCATAAGTACGGGAATACAGCAGGTGCAAGTGTCCCTATTGCTATGAAAGAGGCCATGGAAAAAGGACGTATAACACAGGGAGACTTAGTGGTTACTGTCGCTTTTGGTGGTGGGTTGGCCTGGGGCGCAAACGTTATACAATTCTAGTAATAATTATGATATTCAACCCATCCACCTGTTGCTGCATCATGTCTCAATATTGAACCATCAGAATTTAAGCACCAAACTTGACCAGTATTATCAGCCCAAACTCTCTGACCATATTCATTTACCGGTGTCCCCTCGGGAGGTGCAATTACCTTAGGTTTCGGAGGAGTTGGTAACTCATCCAATAAAGCATCAATGTGGGAAGTATCCCTAATTGGATTTAGTCGGATTTCTTCTGTTGCTTCATTATCCGGAACATTATCCGGTTCTACCGATTCATCAGGTTCATTGTCAGCAGTAAAATCACTATTATTTACGTGTGGATAATCAACTTCTATCGGATTTTCTTCTCCAACAAGGTCAGTTTTATTAGCATCTTTTGTTGGGTTTTGACGTAAGATTTTTACTCCTAGATAACCAATTAATACCATTGTAATCAATAATACTGATAGTACCAATACAAACTGCAGATTTGTTTGGAAATACTTTATTCCAGGGTGGGAATCAGAATTATCTCCCACTCCATCACCATCAGTATCAACCCATTCATTCGGATTAATTGGGAATAAATCTACAGAATCATCGTATGAATCCGCGTCTGAGTCTGATGATAGTGGGTCTGTGCCGTCTAAAATTTCTTGACTGTCTGATATGCCATCATTATCATCGTCATTATCGGCATTATTACCTATGCCGTCTCCGTCTGTATCAAGCCATTCATTAGGATCTAATGGACTCCAATCACTTACGTCTGGCAAGATATCTCCATCATCGTTTGGATCTAATATATCACATTCAGAATCAAGGTCTGTATCTACAGGAATTGATTGTGATAGTAGAGGATTCGTCTCACAGACAATTTCTAATTCGTCTGACCATCCATCGCCATCATCATCTGTATCTTTGTTGTTTCCTATTCCATCAGAATCTGTGTCAATCGATTCACTATTATCAAGAGGGAAAGCATCATATTGGTCTAAAATTGAATCATTATCGTCGTCATTGTCTTCAATATCATCTTTACATCCATCACCGTCAATATCTGTAGTGGAATTACTGATCCAGTCGGTTAAACCCGGACTACAAGAATCTACAGTATCTAATCTGCCGTCACCATCATCGTCAATGTCATCTTCATCATTAATTCTATCAGAGTCTGAATCTAGAAGACAATAATCGATTGAAGTTGCACCTTGAATATTAGTGATATGATTTAATGGACATGATGTTAGATAAGAGCTACCCGGAGAATCCGTGTAAAAATCGTATGGACTTATATCTTGGGAAGATTGACCAATCAACGGAACGTAATATCCAACCTCAGCTACTAGGCAGGAAGACTGGCCAGGATTGGGCTGGTAGGTCCCCGAAGCACACGGCGTTTGAATTTCTGACATTTCCCCAGATGAAAAATTACCGATATCTGCTGCGATACAGGATGTTGATTTCGTAGTTGGTTGATACGTTCCACTAATGCATTCAATATATTCAGACTGGCCTTGATTGGCCACATATGTACCTTCAGGAGAATCTATACATGAAGTCTGACCCTCTGATGGTTGATAAGTTCCTTCAAGACAAATTTGTTGCGATGGTGAGCCTTCTGAGGAGGAGAAGTATCCAGAATCCGCATCTAGACACGAATCTGAACTAATAGATGAGGACGAGGGGTTGTAGGTTCCCGCTTGACATGGTGTCTGTAGCAACGCTGCTATTGAATCGACATAGTATCCTGGTTCTGAATTATAACAGCCAATTTGTGCAGATTGAGGCTGATAAGTTCCAACGGAACATGGTTCTTGACTTATTGCTTGATATGAGTTGACATAATATCCAGAATCCGCATCTAAACAAGAAGAACTGCCGTAATTAGGCTGATAACTACCAGGTAAACATACTAATTGTTCGGATGAACCGTCACTTGCAACGTAAAAACCCTGATTTGCAATTAAACAAGATGATGAACTATTTGAGCGAGTTTCTGGGTTATAAGTTCCAGCCAAACAAGCTGTCTGGAATGAGGAGCCTGTTGAATCAACATAATATCCGGAATCTGCATCAAAACAGTTTGTGCTTGATAAATATGGTTGATATGTACCCAACTCACACGCAGTTTGATTTACAGAGGCTTCAGAATCTACATAATGCCCTGTATCCGCTGCGATGCATCTGCTCTGACCATAATTTGGCTGGAAAGTACCTACTCCACATTGAGACTGGGTTATTGATGCCAAACTTGAGGTGTAATGACCTGGGCTAGTTTCAATACAAACTGAACTTCCCGATGATGGCTGATAAGTACCCGGATTACAAGGCAACTGTGAAGTAGAAGCCGGACTAGGAACGTAATATCCTGGCGAAGATAAAATACAAGATACTTGATTTGTATTGGGTTGGTAAGTACCGTTCGAACAGGCAATTTGAGAGGGTGAACCAGAGGAGGAAGTGTAGTATCCAGCATCTGTATCGATGCATGCAGTTTGAGCAGTTTGATTTTGATAAGTTCCGGGTGAACAAGCAATTTGACTTGTCGCACCGATAGTGTCAACATAAAAACCTAAAGATGCAGGAGTTTGAACAAATGAACCGTAGGCAGCAGTGTAAAATCCAAGAGAAGTGATTAAACAACTGCTTTGGCCAGTTAGGCCTTGGTAAGTTCCAGGTGAACATGCAACTTGTGATGTTGAACCTGATCCGGATACAAAATGTCCTTGGGCTGCTGCGGTGCATGAAGAGCTTCCATATCCTGGTTCAAAGGTCCCCTCAGAACATGGAACCTGATTAACGCCTATTTCAGCATCTATGGAGTTTAGTAAGTCCCCGATCACTGTCGAGGAATCAGAACTAAAATATGTTAAATTCATATAATAATCTCCGGTAGAATTAACACTTTCGATGACAATATAAACGTCACGAGAAGAACTACTGGAAGTAAGATTTGTTGAAATCGTAGCACCGGATAAGGTGTTATTATTGCTATCCAACAGAACCATACTTTCATCGAATAATGAAAAATTGACCTCTGCGTACGTTGATTCTAAACTCACAGAAACATGATAAAACTTCTCGATGTTGATCTTATAATAATCATAATCATCAAACTGATCTGTTATCCTTCCATTATAACTCGCACTTGTAGAACTAAGATTGTACGCTGAAATATTGGAATCGCCTGCGTCACCGACAACCATTGATACGAAATTGCCGGGACCAGAAATAATGCACGTAGTTGCCTGTATTTCAAATTGGTAATAGCCTTCAGGGCAGTTAGATTGATTCGAGGATGCAACTGAATCCACATAATGTCCTGCCGAAGCAGATATGCAGTATGATTTCCCTGTCTGAGGTTGATATGTCCCCAAATCGCATTCCGACTGATATAAAGCCGAAAGTACTGAATAGTGACCTGTAGTAGATTCAGTACAATCAATTCTTCCCCAAGAACCTAAATCACAATCCATCCATCTAGCTGGATTATTAGGATAAGGATCTGTAGGTGAGGGTACTCCATCACCGTCATCGTCTCCCATCATATGAACATCCAATTCATTCATAATCCCATCACCATCTAAATCTTGGTCAGAATAGGAAACGTTTGAACCATTAAAATTCATCAAATATGGAGATAATTTGGAATCAGTTGTATTATCGAATATCTGGCTATTCTTTCCCCAACAATATAAGTTATAGTAAATATCAATAGAACAGGTAGATTCAGTTCCTGTTGAAACTACAATTGAGTTAGATATATTCACATATTGCGGAGAATTAGTATTAGTTCCTGTACAACCACTGCTAGAAATAACAGATGAACATTCTCCATTTCCGAGTTGCCCATAGGTATTTACTCCCCAACAATTTACTGAGTTATTGTCCAATATTGTACAGACATGTGACCCTATTCCGTCTAAAGAAATCGCTGTTCTGTTAGCAGGAAGGATGATCGAGATTGACCCATCTGATACTTCTCCGTTTGATGAAAAGACGGTGTAGGATTGCCCCCAACAACTTATATTTCCGTTAGAAAATATTGCACATACACTGTACCCAGGAGTTGCGATTGAAACTGCTCTTTCATCAACTGAATGATTAACTATAATCGGAAAATTACTATTTGTTGTGGTTCCATCTGCAAGAATCCCATATGAATTATCACCCCAACAGGATATTTCTCCGGTGTTCAATAAGGCGCATGTAAAATCATTACTGCTCGATATTGAAACTGCTGTTTTATTCACCCCCAGATCAACCATAACTGGTGAATTCCGGTTGTTGTTGGTACTATCGCCTAATTGACCTTTATTATTTCGTCCCCAGCATGATACCGAGCCATCATCTAGAATAGCACAAAAATGATCTTTTCCTTGAGATATTGCAGCAGGAATTTTATCGCCAAAATCAACGTAACCACTCAATAGTTGTAAATTGCCTAATCCTAGTTGTCCATAGTTATTAATTCCTGAGCAATATAAACTGAAATTCGATAATAGGTTGCATTGTCCAGAAATAGAGATTACACTATTATCATAGAAAATCGGAGAGCCATTCAAAAAAGAAACTAAAGACCCATTTTGAAGGACTAATGAAGGAGAATTAGAATTAAGTTCAAAAATTGAATTAGTAAAAACGCTTCCTTTTTCCGACCCAGGAGAATTCATTGTTACTGCAGTTCTAGAAATGGATGACGAGTCAATTTCTTCAATGATTTCTAAATCTTTGGAAAAGTCATCTGTCCCAACTAGAGGTACTAGTAAAAACAGAAGAGATATCCCAATTGCAAGACTCTTTTGGTGATACTGAATGTCTGACATACATGGTTAGCGCACATCTAGAGAATATGACTATTCCTCTAAACTGATGGAAAAATGTATCAGATTGATAACACTTTTTTAGCTATCGGGGGCAGTTCAACTTGTGCTATCTTAAATGCCATTTCAACTGAATCGAATGGTATTTTTGATTTTCTACTGGCTTTAGCTCTGGAACTAATAATTCGCCATGCGGCTTTTTTCCCGATTCCCGGTATTGACTCTAATTGTTGTTGAGTAACTGAATTAATATTTAATCCAATTTCAACACCGGAGATACTTCTCATTCCATGTCCAGTAACTATTACATCAGAACCAGTCTCAAGTGGAATCAGATAAGGAACCCCGATTAGTATGGGGTATGCCCCTATTTGTCGTCCGAAGGTAATCCCTGATTTTCCATAAATTGAAGACGAGCGGAAAACAGGGTTTTCTACCTGTTCAGGCCTCCTAATTCTATCTCCTTGGGATTCCCACCAGATCTGAGATAATTCGGATCCTATGGGGAAAATTTCTTCCAAAAGAGGTTTATCTATGTCTTCACGTACTTTCTTCTTGAAAGATCTAAAATCATTTTCTTTTATTTCTTGAAAACCTTGCCCCTCTACTTGTCTGATGTTAATTCTGCGTAACCATAAACCTTCAGACCTTAGATTTTCAAGTAATTTTAGATTCATTTGATAGCTATTTTTGGTTTCTCCATTTAATCCTGCGATGAAATTGAGTCCCGGCAAAAGTTTTGGAAGGCCTCTTTCCCCTTTTTCTCGGCCAAAATCATTAATATGCCTAATCGCTGTCTTCAACTGTTTAGGATCACAATTAAGCCAATTCATTTGGTGCACAAGAGGGTCCGCTGATTCTAATCCGAATGACAAAACAGCGCCATCACTCAGATTTTCAACTAAGCATTTTGTTATTTCCGTAGAAGGAACAATGTTTTCAGCTATAATTGACGGATTACCATTATCGACATGGAAGATATCTAACCTTTCGTCTTCTCTAGCTTCTGTAAGAACCTTGCATATTGGTTCAGGATTTGGGATGGGATACTCTAGCTCTCTTACACCCTCTGCTCGGTATGTGTAAATATCCGTTGCACCGCCTATCCTAATATTTCTCACGCCCGATTCTAAGGCTCCTGAAATTTCTCTAAGAATATCATCTTCACTTCTCCATTTTGGAACACCTTTTTTCGGTTCTATACAAAACTTACAACCCCTCTTGAACCTGACACAGCCTTGATACAATTCGACTTCAAATGTCAGAGGACCAGACCGGCCATCTGATGTGAATAAATCCGGATGGTTTGTTACTGCCTTGGAGATGGAACCGTGATAGGCCCAAAGTGACCATTCATCCATTGTTCTCTTGCTGTGCTTCCACTCCCCTGTTGAAATAAATGTATTAAGTGATGAATCAACATCGTTAACTGCACAAAATAGATTTGTGCGGAGAGGAGTCCAACCAGTATATCTCCAATTTTTAATTGCCCAACCTCCACATAATATTGGAATTTCGCTAGGTATTATAGAGAGTAACGTATCTAACTCTCTTTGACTTATTGGTGTGCCACGAACATACTTTCCGGGGACTATCGAGCCTGCAAGTACCACTACTCCTGAGAGTTCGGATAGCTTATTCTTAATTCTATCCCTACCTGATTTTTCATTCAATTGTTGCTTGAACTCGATTCTCCATTGGTCAATGGTCATGTAGTTGTAGTGAATCTTCCTAGATTCAAGAACACCACAAATGTATCGAATATGAAATCCAAGATAGTTTGGAACACCAAAAGCAGCAGGCTCGTCTTCATAACCATCAATTACCAGCCAGCCCTCCATGTAACTCTGGGAATACACATCAGCAATGAATCAAACGGTTAATTTCTACCTTGCCGGCGTCTATTACCGGACCCACTACGAGATTCATTAGATTCTTGAACACTAATCTTACGGCCAAGAAAACTCGTACCGTCCAATTCTTTAACCGCTTTTTGGCCATCTTTTAAACTTGAAAAACTGATAAAAGCAAAACCTCTAGATTTTCCTGTTTCACGATCCTTGGCAATATTCAAATCCTTGATTTGCCCAAATGGTGAGAATAATTTCCTTAAGTCGTCCTCATTAGCTTCCCAGTTAATACTTCCAACAAATAATTTCACTCCCGTTATTTCGAGCATTTCAGACCTCGCAGCTTTCAGAATCTGACGCTCAGCAGAGAGTTCTTCTTTTGTGGCAGTTCCGTTATTCACTTTATCCAAACAGTCACGACATCTAATTGGCTTGCCTGGTGTCGGCTTGAATGGGACTTCAGTGGAAGCCGAACACATAGTACATTTTGTTTTGTGCATATCTCTACGTGGGCTTCTTGAACGATTGTTGGATTTATTACTACCAATCTGTCTAGCTAACGAGGGAGGCATTTCGTGATTGATACCTCTTCTGAAGTCTGCCAAAGGAGATAAGTATGGACGCGCACCGTCATGACCAAGATTTTGTTCAGCCTTTTCCGACCATCTTTCACCAATCCTGTTTAACGATTCAATATCAGAATTATCAGGAATTTCATGTCCTAAACCAAAACCACTGGAAAGGACTCTGTAACCTTTGTAATCACATCTTTGACACTTCACATTAAAATCCGGTTCGGAGTCACTTTTATTGAGAATATTCCCACATTGTGGGCAAATTGCATGAATAACACCGAGGCTAGGATCACCTTTGGTTGAAGCTTTGAGCATGGGCTCAAACTGAGTTATTTTGGCTCTTATGATATCTCTGGACCTCATTGCGTCACCGGCAGAGGGGATGTAACGATCAACAAACTCAGTCACATATATGTCAGCAAACAATTTCAATGCAGGAATATCTCTTCCACCTCCTTCTTTGTCTTCGATATGCAAGATTCGAATTTCTGCAGTTTTGGCATTGAGACGGTTTACTTGCCCAATTACAATATCGTCAACCTTCGGAAGATTCGCAGAAGAGCCTTGGATTTTAATGGAAATAACATTATTTTCTACGACTAACTGACCGGAGAGTGTGGCTAATGGACCATATTCAGTAAGAATAATACCATCGCCTAAAGACGTGTTTTCATCCTTCTGGACTCGCGTTCCGGGCGTAACAAAGTCACCTGCCGAAGCACTCATTGGTCTTGCGACTGATGATTCACCTATGAAGAAGACGGGTCAAATAACAAAGGTTAATTTGGAGATAAACGATAAAAACCCACCTTCGTTGAATCTCTTTCTTTAGAATGATGAGAATATATTCCGGGTAAAACAAAATCGAATTCATTATATTTTTCTACAGACCAGTTTCTTAATTCGAAGAATGTACGAATGTGAGTAGCATGAGTGCTGTGCATTAGATAAGATGTTGTTCCATTTTTAATAATTAGATCTAAAAACGGTCGATCAGCTCTATCTTTCTGCCGCCCCCATGGTGGATTGCACACAATTAGATCAACCTTAGGGAAAATAGTATCACCGTCTAGGTGTTCATTTAATATAAATCCAGATTTATCTAAATTATTAACATCTAGGTTTTTTTCAATAATTTTACATGCCAATGAATCAGTTTCCAGAAAAATACATTTTTCTGCACCTACTCTTAACGCCCCAATACCAAGAATACCATTTCCGGCACCTAGGTCACCAACAATCGTATCATCAGATAAATCTCCGTACGAAATTATCGAAGAAATAAACTTAGATGCTATATTTCCATCTGTCGAGTACTGTTCTAATTCCACATGTTTACAAGGTTGTGGATTCAACTTAGAAAGGAAAATTGCTAGATGACGCTCTCTCATCGTTTACACGGACGGGGTGGCACATATCAATTACTTTGATTTAAAGAGGTTTTAATCAAATTATCATTACAAAATATAATCTCATTAACAAGCAGTAATTCTGCGAGAAGGACACCGTATCCTGCAGCTCCACGAATAGTGTTGTCAGATAATAATTTAAACCTCAATTTATCATCTGAAACTTCTATTTCACTCAAGAATACTGACATACCAGCACTGAGATCTTTGTCTGGAAACTTAAATTCTGCCTCCCCCCATCTGTGCTTGACAGGATCTAGTTTACCTTCCAAGAAATTTAACACATTTGTAGAGGAGGGCAATTTTGAATCAAATACTTGAGTTGAGAAAATTTGCCAAGCCTGAATTATTTCATGAGCACTTATCTTGCTGTTGAAATTTATCTCAAGATTAGCAAGATGACCATAATCATGTCTAGATCTGGAACACCAGACCTTTACATCTAAATTTGCTTCTTGGAAAATTCCTTCATTTTTCCGACCTAATATTCTATTTAATTCTAAGATAACACTTTGAGATTCTCCTGGAATGGAAGATTCTACAGGAATTCCATTTCTCCCTTCCTCAAGCATTCTTCTACCTCCTCCGGAAAGTGATTGTTCCGTAGTAATTTGAATTGTTGAAATATCGAATCTTCTCACTAGTGGAGCCAGAGTTAATGCAATCGGAACTACCATGCAGTTGCTACAAGAGATTAATTTTCCCGACCCATAATTTTGAGAATTTAGTATACTTAAGTGATCGGGATTAACTTCTGGTATTACCAAAGGAACATCCCCTTGAAGTCTGTGAATGGATGCGTGACTTATTACACAAAAACCTCTTTCCGCAAGACTTTTTTCCACTTTTTCGGCGATTGAGTCTGGAATTGCAGAAAAAATTACTGATACTTGTTTATTTTCTAACTCCGCCACTAATAAATCCAAATCATTCAATCCGATAACTGTAATGTCGGGAAGATCCGGTCTTTCTTCATCCAATGACCAAGGTAAATTTTTGATTTTCATTCCGACAGTGGAGCTAGATCCAACAACAGAAACAGGAGAGAACCAATCATGGTTTACCAATCTTTGAAGATATCTTTGGGCAACCAAGCCTCTCGAACCAAGAATTGCGCAATTTACAGTTTGCGCACCATGCATGTTTTCCGGCTTAACTGTAACTATGTAATAACAACTGTTTACAGATTTCTAACAAAACGAAATCTGTAAGTTCAAATACTTCCAATTTTTTTTAATGCTATGTCAGACGCTGAGACGGGCTTGATTTTAGTCCTTACAGTTGCTTTGGCATTCTCTTTATGGATGCTGACAAATAAATCCAAAGAAGATAGTGGATTGGAACTACGAAAAGAAATCAGGGAAATGGATATCGAGCGCACAGAAGCTCTGATGAATACTTTGGAAGCCCTAGGCAAAGTTCAACAGGAACATCTTGCATCTGTATCAGAAAACATAGAGAAATTGAAAGAAGGAAATGAGAAAAAATTAGATCAAATGCGCGAAACGGTAGATGAGAAATTACAAACAACTCTGGAAAAGAGAATCGGTGAATCCTTCAAACTTGTGAGTGAGCGTTTAGAAGCGGTTCAGAGAGGATTAGGTGAGATGCAAAATTTAGCAACAGATGTTGGAGGATTGAAGAAGGTTCTAACCAATGTATCAACTAGAGGAGCTTTAGGTGAAATACAGGCTGAGCAGATTTTACAGAACATTCTATCTCCTGACCAATATAATAAGAACGTTAAAACACATCCAGAATGTAAGGGTCAAGTTGAATTTGCAATAAAATTGCCCGGGCAAAATGGAGATTTAACAGAACCAGTTTGGCTTCCGATAGATTGTAAATTTCCAAAAGAAGATTATGAGAGGTTGTTGGAAGCTTACGAAGAAGGAGATAAGATACTAATAGAAAAGGCTAGTAATTCATTCAAATCAAATGTTAAACAAAAGGCTAGGACTATCAGCAAAGAATATGTAGCCTCGCCATGGACTACTGATTTTGCGGTCATGTTTCTTCCAACAGAAGGCCTCTACGCAGATGTGGTTAGGCAGCCAGGATTGTTTGAAACTCTGCAAAGAGATTATCAAATTGTGGTTACCGGACCATCAACACTAGCAGCATTTGTAAATAGTTTACAGATGGGATTCCGTACACTAGCCCTTGAAACAAATGCTAGTGAAGTATACAATGTCCTTGGTGCAGTTAAAACTGAATTTATAAAATTTGGAGACCATATGGCTAAATTACACAAACAACTCAATACAGCAGCAAATACAATTGGAGGCGATGGAGATTCTATAAATAGAAGACTTAGAGCCATGGAAAGAACTCTAAAAGATGTTGAGTCGTTACCACAAATCTCAAAATCCGAACTTACTAGAGTACAAAATAATCAAATTTTGGATGAATAAGATTTCGTAAAGATAATCTGTATAATATCTCACGCATTATTATGATTAATTGGCAAACTGGACTTTACCATCCCGTGGTACATCTACCCGACGAGTATGAAGTCAGAGATTTCACCAAAGGAGAATATAGCCCCTCCGAATTTGATTTTGACATTGGGAGATATGACGAGCTAAGGCCTGGTATGTATTCAACAGATCTATTTTCAGATGGTAGATTCTTACATGTTGGAATAGATATTGGTGCTCCAGTTGGTACACCATGTATGGCTTTTGAAGATGGTGAAATATCACATTTAGGATATAATGCAGCTGCTGGAGATTACGGCCATGTCATTATCACGAAACATCTCATAGACGAGGTGCCGATTTGGGCTTTATATGGCCATCTGAGTGCAGATTCAATAAAGGGAAAAAAAATTGGTCAAAGAATTTCAGGTGGAGAAGTGATTTGTTGGATGGGGGATAAGCATGAGAACGGAGGGTGGGAGCCGCACTTACATTTTCAATTATCAATTGAAGAACCGAAAACTCATGACATGCCGGGAGTAGTGAGCCCAGACCAAAGAGAAGAAGCCTTAGCAAAATATCCAGATCCAAGAAATGTTCTTGGACCAATTTATTGATTTCTAGAAAGATGCAACTTGAGGTCAACAATTGAACTCATATCAGAAGGATCAATTCCTCGAATCAATGCCAGAGCAATACTTATCCAATCAGATATGTGAGATGCATAAAGCAGTATTTCGAGTAGACTTTGGCCTTCACAATCAATAATCCATGAATTATCATTATCTATGTTTTCGAGCATCCAATTCATTCTAGAATTTATCCTTGAATGAATATTTTCACATGAAAAATAAATCAAGGAATTCTTCCCTTCATCAACAGAGGTCCACGGGATTATTTCATTGTGATTCATTTCAGGTAATTCTGAGGGGCGTGCAAAAACCTCAGAGTTTTCATTTAACTGATTCGCGAAACGGCGTGCTGCAGGCATGAGAATGGAGGGTGCAATTATCCCAATTTCTTTGTCAAGAATAGATTGTGCTAGAGAAATTACTAATCCGTTCCCTCCACTTATATCAAAGTCAACAAAACATTTTCTCAAACGTTCAATCATGTTAGAAATTTCTTCGTCACTGGGTTTTTCGAGAATGCCCAAAGACCAACAAACAGCTAATTGGGTTCCAAACAAATGACCGAAAGCCGACCTGGGCATTTGCCCGCCCGGGATTGAAATGAAGAATGATTCTTCACTTTCTGTAACTATCTGTTCAAGTTTACCACCCGAAGATATTCCAACAACTGTCCCACCAAATTCCAAAGCCTCCTGGATACCATCAACAGTTTCCTCAGTATTTCCAGAGTAGGATGTCGCTAATACCAACCAATCAGGACCCCACCAAGAAGGTAGACCGTAATCATTCCAAACAACAAATGGAATCCCTCCGGAAAAATCCGCCATAGTTGATAGAAACATCCCTCCTGCCCCTGAACCACCCATTCCGAGACAGATAACTCCAGACCAATCTTGATCTTCGTCAATTTCAATATCTTTTGAGATTGCCTGTTCAAAATCATGTAAAAATTTACGAGTAAAACCTAACATGTCGCCAGAGTCAAATTTATCAACAAGTTCCTGCAAATCTTTCGTTGTCATCATTCAACCACCCCCACAAACCCAGGCAACGCTAGCCATATGTCATCTATGAACCCAATACGTAACTTTTTTGATTTTTTATCATCATCATAGGGCAAGGCTACTGTTGTAATTTTATAATCATTAGGAGTCATTATTTCCGCAGCTGAGCTATCTCGATTTAGAATGTCAACTATAAATTGATTAGAACGAGAACAGATTATTCTAGCTTTTTCCATATCTCTCCATGAAGCACCAGTTCTCTGGAAATATTTCAAGCGGCGTATTATGGGGCCATCTTTTTGCCACGAATCAATTAGCCACAAATCGTTGTTCAGTTTCACGACATCGCCCACATCATAGGCAGGTTTCCTGTAACTAACAGTCAATCTTGTAATTTCTATTCCATCTCTCATACCAACAACAGTTGAGGTCTCTTTAACAGTACCTCCAAATTTCTTTGTTAGTACACGCGCCCAATTTCTAGCCATAGCCTTGGAACCTAACTGTAAATCCCATCCTCCAGTAACAATTCCTTCTTTTGTTATGAAAAACATTGGGTCTGCTTCCATTCCGTCTAACATCTCATCGAGTGTGGATCTTAATTCTTTAAGCTCCTTCTTAGATAACTTCCGACCGGCAGAACGGAGTTGAACAATGGCCTCAAAATATGCACCATCTTTTCTCGTACATGGAGTACAAATCGCATTACTAGTTTGTAATAAAATCTCAAAATTATCCTCGAAGAAAAAATTGTCAATCATACCCGAGACGTCAAGATGAATTCGATTGGTTCTATCATCAATAATTTGTACCGCAAATTCAACATTCACATCTTTAGCTCGTTCATCTAATTGCAAGTTATCACGGATTCTAAGATCAGCCAAGGCCTCGTTTTCTATCTTGGACCATCGGCCTCTAATTTCGTTGAACTCACATTTAGGACAACGATATTGCTGGATAGTACTAGGAATTTTTGATAGCGTAACACGCTTCCGAAAACATGACTCACAAAGACGATTGGAAGAAAGTTCTGAAGAAACTCCACAGACAATACAAAATGCATCACTAGACATATCGCTCATACCACCCGAACGCGTGCAGCCTTAGAATGATTTGTGAGGAAAAAAAGCAATTCATGATTTTTCGTCCAATAACAATTTGCTCTCTCTGATTCTTATTCTGATGCGGTCTAATTTTTTCCCAATATGAACGAGATAATAACTTAACATAAATCCCAGAATAGAATATGTAACTATGTATGACATTAAACCATTCAATGGACCACCTCTTGATCAATTTTATCCAATAATTTTTTTAATTCATCTTCCATTTTGTAAGAGATATAAGTCAAAATAGAAAGCCCGGCGAACAATATCCAAAAAGATACCACTCCCAAGGTTAGTACCTGTAACATTTTTGGATCTAGGCCTGTTTCACTAGACTCTGCGATCACAACAGAAGGATGTCTTTTCTGATAAACTGTTGTTGCAACTGCGGTTATGGGGACTAAAGCGAATCCAAACAAACCAACGGTGGAGAGTGTGTCTCTGGTTTCAATTCCATCGGGTTGTGCTTTCCGTGAAAGAACGATAAATAAGGCAACAGCGGTCAATAATCCAAATGTATTCAATCTCAAATCTCCCCAGTCCCACGGTACTCCCCATTCCGCTGAACCCCATATTGGCCCAGATATAACTACGCCTAAACCAAAAAGCAGACCCAAATCAGAGCCTGTACAGAATAGATTCCATCCCCATTCTTTTCTTTTTAAAAACCAAGATACTGCTCCTATAAATAGAAGGCAGAAACACAAGAACGATGTCCAAGCAAATGGTACATGCCAGAACAATATCCTGTATGCTTCAGGTGACCTGAATGGTGGTGATTGAACCAATGGAGCATACGTATAACCCATGACTGCGGTCAATAGAACCCCTGCACCACCTAGACAAGTCAGCCCCCATCCGTAATATTTTACCGGGAACACAATCATCCGAGAGGTCACTATATGATGAATGCTCGTTTTCAGGCTTCCGGGAGATAGACCGATACCATCCATACCAACAAACTGATTATACCCGCCAAAACCATCATAAAAATAGGATCATCTAGCGAAACACCGAGACTCATTCCTTCAAGAATTATCATTTCAAGTGAATCTACAAGTTCAATAAATGGCCACACCAATACCAAAAGAAGTAAGGACACCACTGAGGCCCCCGATCTTCTAAGATCAGAAACTAACAAATGTAATGACGAAGCAGCAACAGCAACCACATACATCACCAGACATGGTAACCACAGCCAATAGACTACCGAATTATCGGCAACTGATAGGTTATCGCTTAGGATGAACCAAGAAATGTAAATTAATGGTAAAGGAAGTAACAAAGAAGAGCCTATGATTGAGGAAGAGATTCGAAAATTTGGTCCTATGATTGCCGACCACCAACGGCCACAATTCTCTTCAGCATACCTACTAATTATAGCTGGAGGAATTACAACAGATATAAACGGTGGAAGTAATATCAAAGCGGATAGGAAATCCACTCCTAATGCTGAAATATCCTCTTCTGAGACCAGGGTATGGGACAAAAATAAAGCAAGGATTGCTGGGATTAGCCGGTTTAAAGTATCTACTGGGTTTCTTTTTTCCATTGTATATGCCCAGTTGAAAAGGCTACGAGTCTTTCTTATTCGAATGTTGTTCGTGCAAGTTGGGATAATAAAATTAGATTCAGGTTGAGATTTGGTACTTATCTTTATTTCTCTATTATCAGCGAACGAGAGGGTTCTATCTGCGGAGGAAATCAAATCAATATCATGAGTCGCCACTATAATTCCGTGGCCTCTTTGAATTAATGCTCTCAGCCAGTTAATCAATAATAATTTCGCAGATTTATCCAGTCCTTCAGAAGGCTCGTCGAGTAAGACTACTCTAGATCTTCGCGATAATAACGCAGGAGCGAGCCCAGAAAGAACAGACAAACGCCTAGCTAATCCGCCAGAAAGTTGGGATACTCTATCGAGACTTCTATGTTTCAGGCCCCAACAATCTAACAACTCAGAAATTTTGACTTCGTCGTACTCACAGCCAGAAACTTTCAGTACTGTTTTTATTCTCTCAATAACTGTTTCTTCCCCAGAAATTCCATTTTTTTGGAGAGTTAAGCCCATTGGTGGAAGGGATTTTCTTCTGCCATCAGAATCTCTAACAATTACCATTTTGTTTGAATCATATTTCCAATTTACTGAACCTGAAGAAATTGTGTGCATACCTGCGCAAGTTTCGAGTAATGTGGTTTTCCCACAGCCATTTGATCCTACTAGTGCTGCCATCTCTCCTTCAGCTAATTCAAAGTCTAAATCTGAGATTACTAGGCGGTTTCCTCTGTGGATTTCTAGCCCTGATAACCTAATCAGAGGATGAACATCCATGCTCATGCGAGAGAGGTTCACCGTTTGAGTCGTTCGACAACGGAGCGAAGGCGCTATTGCCATTATACGCTCGGGCAGTGATTGTGATTACGTCGCGAGAGTATGACTTGTACTGGTCGGACTTAGAAAATAGTGATTTTATTCTCCTTACAGTATATATTCTGGTCTCTATAATTCCTTTTATTAATGCAATCAGAGAAAAGACAAGTATTGCGCTAGCTATGGTTCTATCTTTACTGCTAGTAATGTTTGTTAGATTCGCCTTCACGATAATCGGAATGGAATTCAATGAAATACATTTTTTCTCACTGTATCCTTTTATTGCAGATGACCCCTCACAGATTTACCGATTTTTTACCTCGGCATGGTTACACGCTGATTTTATACATGTCCTATCCAACATCTTAGTCATTGGACTGGTAGGCGTCCCTTTGGAACAAAGACTAGGTTCAAGAAGGTGGCTTGTTGTATATTCATTAGGTTTCATAGGGGGCAATTTGGCTTGGGTAGCATTCCATCCTAATTCAGTAAATCCTGCAATTGGGGCAAGTGGGGCTGCTTTTGGGTTGCTCGGGGCATACATGGTCTGTTGGCCAAATGATGAAATAGAATTTCCGTTGCTATTCTTCATCAGAGCATGGCCGATCTGGATAATTGTTTTCGTAAGACTTGGCCTAGAAATTTATCAAATTTATGTCATTCAAGAAGGAACATCTGGAGATACAAATATAGCCCATATGGCCCACGTTGGTGGCTTTTTTGCGGCTTTTGCATTAGCTAGGCTAGTGGCCCGGGGGGGACCTAGTCCTCTAGAATCAGATATGGCTCATAACAGCGCAACAAACCCTTCTGAAGCAAGGAGAATCACAGCAAGGAAAAATTTAGGAGAGTTACTTAGTGACCCATGGGAGCAAGCAGGGAAACCTCTGGAAGGAAATGCATTTCGAATACTCTGGAATCTCAAAACTCAAGGTGATGAATTAGAAACCAGGCAAGCATGGCTCGAAGAACTCGCGGATCATACCATCTGTCCAATATGCAACGGAGAAGTGAAGATTTTCGAAAAAGATGAAAATTATAGTCTAATTTGTTCGATAAACAATGAACACCTTTTCTGGCCATAATTATGCAAAAATGAATTAATTATCGGTTCAAATTATACCTCTATCGATGCTGGCTCTCTGAGAGAGCCATGGTACGAGCATCGAAAACGGTTGGGCCTTTGTTGGTTGTGATGTTCATGCTGGTGCTGGATTTCTCGGTTGGTGCGTCAGCAATTATACCATCAGATGACAACACAAATTCCAACCAAAACCAGTACTTTATGGATTCAAAAGAAGGCGATATCCCTCAACTTCTTTGCGATGGCGAGGTGTGTCCTGAGAAATTTCTAGGTATCGGATTTCCACCATGGGATGCGAGCCCCGCTGTGGAAGAGCCATATTGGTGGATGAACTTCAACACAGACCAAGATTCAAACGGGATGGAAGATAGTCTACAATATATGATTGCTGGGCAAAAAGAATCACATTCTGCGACAGCAATTTTAGGTGACGATGGCCGTATGACTACTGCAATAATAGTAGGCTATTCTTGGCACCCCGGCGACACAGATCTTCAGGAACTAAAAGATATTTTAATCAAGCATGGATGGGAGGAGGAAGGTTCATGGTTTTTCCCTGCAGAATTTATTGATTCAGTAGTTATAGATCATGTTCCAGTCAGTTCTTTGATTGAAATCTGGCAACAGGAGGGTGTCGTAATGATTGAAGAACAGGATAAAATTGTCTCATACCTAAGCGTGGCAACGAGAGGGTCAAAGGTTCGCACATCTGATGTTTATGATGAAACTTTGAGAGATTTTGGATATGATGGCTCAGGAGTAGTAATAGCAGTTCTTGACTCTGGAGTTGATAATGAACATTTTTCCCTAGATGATTTCTCAGACAATAATAATGACAATGAAAATCAGCCGGATGATCTTTCTGATCCAAAATGGTTAGCTGGGTGTGATGCAACCTCATGGAATTCTCAAGAATGTAATGATGGTGAGTTCGATCCTGATGATGGCAATGGTCATGGTACCCATGTTGCAGGAATTGCGTTGGGCACTGGTGACTCAAGGAGAATAAACCAAGGGTATGCACCCGGTTCCTATCTTGTAGATGTAAAAGTAATGACAGACTCAGGAGGCAGTGCTGGAGGAGATGAGGGACCTATAATTAAGGGACTACAATGGGTTCTTCAAAATGTAAATACCGACTGGGGGAATAATGACTCAAGTGAAGGAATAGATGTTATGACCATGTCTTTCGGGAGTGGAAGTTCACCAGTTGGGGAAAACGACCAAGGAGATGATGGAAATAATTCTGCAGCCAGACTTGTGAATAGTTGCGCAGATGCAGGTATTGTTCCAATCGCAGCAATTGGAAATGACGGGTCTAACAGAGTTACATCGGTAGGTGCAGCCGATTCCTCAATTACTGTGGGAGCTATTGACGATAAAAACACAATTCAACGAAATGACGATATTATAGCCGATTATTCAAATTCAGGTCCTAGAGTCGACGACAATGACGGAAATAAATGGGACGAACTAAAGCCCGATGTTGTAGCGCCAGGTTCAGGGATTACATCGGCACAACATGCCACATCTAGCTCCACAATTCCCGGACAAGATTCTACATCTCTGGCTGACGATGGCTATGTAGAATTAGATGGTACGAGTATGTCAACACCTGCTGTCGCAGGAATGGTTGCTATTATTCTACAAATAGACGATAAATTAGACCCACAGGAAGTAAAAGATTTGTTAAGAAACAATTCAGAAATCAGGGGTTCTGCCTCAATGCCATCAGTTTCAGACAAATGGAATGAGGATTATGGATTTGGAATTATTGATGGGAATCTAATTTTGCAAGCTATGTTAGGAGATGATACAGGAGGAGGAGATCCTCCAGGGAATGGAACTGGAGGAGGAGATCCTCCAGTTGGTGAAGGGACCGGAAACTGGGCAGTTATAGAAAAACCAAGTGGGTTGTGGCTTGTAGAAGGTGAAAGTTACAGCGTCAGGGGACACATAAATGAGGCCGGTGAAGAAAATGGAAGCACTGAAGAAGTTCAAGTTCGGATCACATACAAGTACCGACCGTTGGGGGGCGGACCCCGGTCCACTGGCGTTTTGGTAGATTGGCATGAAGCTCTTGGAACAATAAATTGGACTACAAATTTTGATATACCAAATTTTGAAGAAGATCTAGATGTAGATGCTGAAACACTCCAAATTGAAGTTAAATCGAGAAATGAATTCGACCAATGGAGCAATACCACAAAGAATTCTTATAATTTAGGGATTGTTTCGATTGAGATCGATTCCCCAAGTAATCAAGATTTAGTTTCTGGTAATGTTGAAATTAATGGAAATTTGGAAACAGTTAATGGTGCACAGCTACAATGGAGACTGGGGACAGATGAATGGAAGAACATGACTTACTATTCCGGCTCAGGAGCCCAAGAAATGCAATGGGCAATACCCTGGAATACTCAAGACACTGAAGATGGAATGCAAAGATTCTCTGTAAGATTTGTAAGCGGCGTGGGTGTTGCCTCCGAGGAAATAAGAGTAACTGTCGAAATTGACAATTATCCACCATCTCCTGATTTAATGTTCAGAACTGGTATTTCGATTCAGGAATTTGGAATTCCGATTGCCGAAACGTATGTCAATACATTCCTTGAAGCAAAGGTCCAAATAAGAAATATCGGTGATATTTCAGCAGATGAATTAACGATATATCTCCTGGAAGATGGATATAGGAAAGATGAGATTATAATACAGAGTTTAGAAAGTGGTGACATTATTGAGGTGTCTCTTTCTTGGAACCCATCAACTGTAGGAAATAAACTACTAACAATTTCACTAGATCCATTAGACGATATACAAGAAAATAATGAATCTGATAATGATATCTCAATCACATTCCCTGTACTTCAGAGACCACAGGGAATTGACTTGGCGCTTAGAGATGGAGCAGTCAAAACAGAACCATCGATACCTAGGCCGAAGGAACAATTTTTGATTACCGGAAGAGTTGATAACTTGGGTTCGACAAATGCAATGAGTGTTGGGGCCACTCTCTGGCTAAAAAATAATTTAGGATGGATGGAAGTCTCTAGCACGACTATCTCCCTTGTTGTAGGACAAGGAGCGAGCCAGATTGCTTTTGCTTACATCGCAGAGGAAGTTGGCCCTTTGGAAATTAAGATTACTGTTCAAGGAGAAAGTGATTTAGATACGAGTAATAATGAGATTTACTCGACTATTCTCGTGGATCAATCTTCTCTAAAGTCCCCGCGTGAATTAACATTTGATTACGGCGAGGAACCTGTTAAAATCGTAGATCTTAATGGAGAAGGACTGATTATAACTAGCAAAGAAGGCGGTCTAGCCCTGTATCGACTAAACGCAAATCTCGGTTTAGTACCTTGTTCGAATATGTTAGAAACAAAATGGTCAGGAGACCTTACTTCTTGGAGCACAAGCGATGGTTACGCACATATTGTTTGGACTAGAAGATATATTGATAATCAGGGTTACTTCAAGCAAACAATAAGTTATTCAAGAATTGATGCGACTTGTGAAATGGACCCTATTCAAGACTTGATGGATCCAATATCTTTGTCAGATGGGAAATATTTTGGACTAGACATTGACGTTAAAGGAACTGATATAATTGTTGCAGGATATCATAGAGACATCTCTACAGGAGGGACTTTCAAAGATTTGACAAGCGTATTCCTGCTTACATCAAATTATCCTATCTCATCTGATGACTGGGATTACACACCAAACGTTATCGACGAAATAGAGATTAGCATGTATGATTCCGACCCAGTCACAGTGGAATTAGGAGAAGAGTTTACTCATATACTATATCAATCAAATAGAGATGATATTACAGGCCAAGAAAGGATTGGATTATGGTATGCTCACGGTGACAATAAACAAACTTCTTGGACATATAGGAAGGCTATCGGAGATGAAGCTGGTATGCAGAAAATGTCAGTAATTACTCATAATAATAAAGACTTTATTTATTCAGTATGGAAAGAAGGGGTGGATTCTGAATCTAGATTGGTTTCAAAGGTTACCGATTCCACCATGACTGTATTAGAAAATCTTAGTGTTGAAATACCTTCCAAGGGAATAGGCAATATTCAAATGACTGAAACTCACCTAGGTATACAAATTTTTTATGATTTTGTGGGGCCCACCGGGAGTCAAATACAATATGGGATGATGAATCCAATCAATGGAGAAGAATGGATTGGACTCTCAGATAGAATTACAACTGGAAAAAATCACCTTTCGTCTGTTGACCGAAGTCCGTTAAGTGATGAAACAATTATTCTGAGTTGGAATGAAATTTACGGATGGGAAATAAGATCTTTAATTGATGACAGTGACCCCGATAAAGGAGAATTGAATCTACTCGATGAAATGAGGATTTACTTAGGTCTAGATGAGCAGAACTTTGGAATATTAATGGCAGGAATCTCGATAACAGTCCTCCTATTGTGCTTGTTAGTACTCACTACTATGTCACTGAGTGCTGTGAAATGGTTTGGTAAGAAAAGAAGAAAAGTCGCGGTTGGAAATATTATCTTAGAGGAAAATGTGATTGATATAGTCGAACCAACTGATCTAGAAATAAAGTCTTCAGAGATTGAATTGGTTGAAGAAAATTTAACTAACAGATCTAATCCTAGAAAAGAGAGAAGAAATAATAGAGTCACTAACAATGAATTGGATGATATACCCAAAATTTCCCCTAATCCTATTGCCCCTCTTCACAATGATGTTATGATAGAAAATCCACAAATAACCAAGCCTATTATATGCCCAGAATGCTCTGCAAGATTCGAGGTTGCAACAGGGTTGAAAATGATAAAATGTCCCATCTGTCAGAATCGGATTTCTCTCTAGGTGAGCAAATGCGAGTATTACTTGCATCGGCTTCAGAAAGGAGATACTCTTGGTTGGTTGAAAATTTTAAAAACATAGAAATTAAGTGCTCTCCACTTATGAGTGAAGAGAAAAAGATTGAGAAAAATAAAAATGTTAGACAACAGTCAACAGAAATATGCTTTTCAAAGGCTAAATCTGCTGCTTTAGAATGGGGTATGAAAGATTCAAAAAAATCTAAAAATTTTGATATGATAATTGTCTCAGACACACTAGTTGAATCGCCGGAAGATGAAAAAATAGCCTTGGGAAAACCTGAGAATAGTATTACGGCTGCAAATATGTTGCTAAGACTGTCTGGAAAGAGGCACAGGGTTTGGTCTACGACAGCTATACTAGTTAAAAATAACAAAGATTACCAGCAATTAAACTCAGAATGGGGATATAAAATTTGGACTGATTATGCAATAGTTGAATTTGATGATTTGAATGAAGACGACATAATCAAGCTGGTGGAAAATGAATCTTGGATCGGAAAGGCGGGAGGTTACGACATGGCAGGACATGCTGGTCAGTACACAAGTGTTATTCAAGGCGACATTGTAACAGTACTCGGCTTTTCAAAAAGAGCGATAGATGAATTCAGGGGAATGAATTAAACGAAAACAACTCCACCAAATTTTAATACGAACTCTTTCTGAATTTCATCAAACCATTCTAACATTGACTTTGAAAATCGGACAGAGATTATTTCCTCATCCATCAATAGATCGTCTTGTATTCCCTTGAGAGTTCCCGGTGCGGCCCCGCAAGATACACAAGCACCGTCTAAATTTAAGATCAAAGATAGAACCTTATTACCGGTTTTGCTTTTCTCGACCTCGGCTAAATTAACCAAAAGTCCTCCTCCATGGCCATCAAGAGCAGCACGAACTACCCCTAGTCTAGACATCAACGCAGGAATTAGATCATCATCATCTGATTCGAATAATTCAACTAAAGATAAATTCCTTAATCTTTCTAATTCTTCTGGCGATTGAGATTCTGAAATACGCCGCAATGCTTCCTCTTTCATAATCTCCTCAATCTGTTTCCTGTAGGATTCTGATAAATTTTCAGATAAAGGTAGGTTTCTTTCAGAGTCGTCACTCATTAGTCGACGCCAGAAGGCTTTATCACTTTAGGATGACCAATGATAACTTTAAGATTAACACTTATTTTGTTAGGCAAGAAGCATTTATTGAAAAGGGACGACATCTACGAAGGACTAGGTTACAACATGTCTAAGCATTCAGAATTACTGAAAATCCAAGATTTGTATGCTTGTATTGATGACACATCCATATTAAAAGGCATAAACCTGGAAATTAAGCCTGGAGAAATCCATGCAATCATGGGAAGGAACGGCAGTGGGAAAACTACCACCGCGAATATCATAATGGGTCACCCCGACTACGAGGTCGAAAAAGGAATCGTAGAATTAAATGGTAAAGACTTGCTAGAAATGGAAACATGGGAAAGGGCCAGAGAAGGAGTTTTCTTGTCATTTCAATACCCACAAGCAGTTCCAGGCCTTCAGGTTGGAAATTTCCTGAGAAAGTCTGTAGCAGCCATTCTTGGAGAAGATGCTGCTAAAGGAAAAGAATTTAGAAGTAAACTTAAATCATCGATGAAAGAGTTAGATATTCCTTCTTCTTTCCTGGGCAGATATGTGAATGATGGTTTCAGTGGTGGGGAAAAAAAGAGATTTGAAATTTTACAACTCATGCTAATGAAGCCAAAATTAGCAATCTTGGACGAGACCGATTCGGGATTAGATATTGACGGGATTAGAACTGTGGCCAAAGGCATAAACGCTGCTATAAGAGGAACAGACTCAGGCGCATTAATCATTACTCACTACTCTAGAATTCTTGAACATGTCAAACCTGATAAAATACATGTATTAATTTCTGGTAAAATAGTAAAAACCGGAGGTCCAGAATTAGCCCTAGAATTAGAAGAAAGAGGGTATGACTGGTTACAAGAAAGCTCGGAAGATAAGGAGGATTAAAGATGGCAGATACTGAAGCAAGAGAAGCAGTAGGCGACTACAAAGCAGGATGGCATGACCCAGAAAAACCAACTATTCGTTTCGATTCAGGATTATCCGAGAAGGTGGTTAGAGATATCTCAGAACTGAAAAATGAACCTCAGTGGATGACCGAAATGAGAGTCAAAGCATTCAGGCATTTTGAAAAAAGACCGATGCCCACTTGGGGAAACATGTCAATGTTGGAAGAGATTGACTTTGAAGCCATTTGCTACTATCTCAGGTCCTCGAAAGCCACAGAGAACGATTGGGATGATGTTCCAGAAGATATTCGGAATACATTTGACAGATTGGGTATCCCTGACGCCGAGCAAAAATGGCTAAGTGGTGTTACGGCTCAATATGAATCTGAGGCAGTCTATCATTCAATAAGAGAAGATCTTCAAAAACAAGGAGTTATTTTCCTAGATATGGATAGCGGACTGAGAGAACACGAAGAATTAGTTAAGAAATGGTTCTGTAGCGTGATTCCTTACGGAGATAATAAATTTAGCGCTTTAAACACTGCCGTTTGGTCCGGTGGTTCATTCATTTATGTCCCAAAAAATGTTCATGTGGAATTACCTGTTCAAGCCTATTTCAGAATTAATGCAAAAAACATGGGCCAATTTGAAAGGACGCTGATTATAGCGGATGAAGGAAGCAGCATACACTATGTGGAGGGTTGTACAGCACCTACTTACTCGACTGACTCATTACACTCAGCAGTAGTAGAACTTGTAGCATTACCTGGCGCACACATTAGATACAGCACTGTCCAAAATTGGAGCGCAAATGTCTATAATCTTGTCACCAAACGAGGTGTGGCTCATGAAAATGCGAAAATAGAATGGGTTGATGGGAACATAGGAAGCAAATTAACCATGAAATATCCATCTGTGATTCTTAAGGGAGAAGGAGCCCATGCCGAAGTGATTTCAGTGGCCTACTCTGGTTCAGGACAACATCAAGATGCAGGAGCGAAAATACATCATCTCGCAAGTAATACAACTAGTAAGATACTTTCTAAATCGATTAGTAAAGACGGAGGGAGAGGTTCCTACAGGGGACAAGTTACAGTCTCACGAAAAGCTGAAAATTGTAAATTAAATGTGGTCTGCGATGCTTTAATTTTGGATGAAAAAAGCAGAAGTGACACATACCCAACAATGGAGGTTGCGAATCCCACTGCCCGTTGTGAACACGAGGCTAGCGTTTCTAAAGTGAGTGACAACCAGTTATTCTATCTAATGAGCAGGGGTCATTCAGAAGAGGAGGCTTTAGCTCTAATTGTAAACGGATTCTTCGAACCTTTTACGAGAGAACTTCCAATGGAATACGCCGTTGAATTGAATAAACTAATGGCATTAGAAATGGAAGGAAGTATAGGTTAATAGGAGCATCCCATCATGGATTCAGAAGATTTGTATTTGTCTGTTTGTGAGCCAGACAATGCAGATCATCTGTGGAGATACTCTCCATGGAGAAAGGTTCATCCTACTGGTAAAATTAGAGAAATACCGAAAGATTTTATCAATCCAGCGATGAAATTATCTCTCTTGGATGGGAGCGATCCACCTGAAAATTTTACAATAACAAAAGAAGATACTAAAAACAGAACAAATAAATTTAGCGACGTAGTTTCAATGAGTTTTATAGAGTCAATTTCTAACAACTCAAGATTTACATTTAAAGTGAAAAATAATACAGTGCTAAGCCAACCAATTATCTTGGAAATAGATGCAGGTTCATCCAATTCAGTAGTGAACTTGGATATACAAATTGGAAGGCATTGTGAATTCGAATTAATTACATTGATCGTAGGACAACCAGACTGGTTTGGATTATTAAGGAAAGGGGAAATAGGAGATGGCTCAATAATTAATGACGTGGTAGTTGGTCAAATGAAAAAGGGGACACTACTGAGAGTAGATGCGATAAATATTGGGAAGGATTCGCAAGTGAAAGCGGGGAGTATAAGTTCAGGTTCAGATAGAACAAAAGCTGACCTCAGATACATGATGAATAAGGACGGAGGTAATCTTAGGGTTCTAGGTTCCATATTATCAGCCGAAAAGATGCATATTGATCACCATATTGAAATCTATCACGACGCACCGAATACTTTCAGCAGATTAGATTGGCATTCTGCCTGCGGTGGAAAGAGCAGAACTGTGGGGACCGGGATGTTAAGAATTTCACATGGGTCCAAAGGAGCCGATGCAGGACAGATATTTCATAACTTACTATTATCAGATAAGGCTGAGGCAGACAGCATTCCAGAACTTGAGGTAAGCGAAAATGACGTTGTTGGTTGTGGACATGGAACAGCAAACGGCCCTATTGATGAACAACAATTATTCTATCTAGAAGCAAGGGGATTTAGTCCTGATGACGCGAAAGATTCACTCATAGCCGCTTTTCTAAACACAACCCTGTCAGAAATGGGAAGTAGTTCATTACATCAGTGGTTAGCAGAAAACCTACAAGATGAACTTAAAACTCTAACAACATAGAAATGAATTAAAGCCTAACCACACTATCATGTTCATGGATTACGATCATTGCAAGGATGTGACCTGTGTTTGCGGTTTTAACGGTCCAGCAATACCGATAAGGCAGCATATGGAATGCCCTACTTGCCGAAGAGTAGTAGAGGCGTGTTGTGAAGGTGTCCCAATTTATTAGTTAACTAAAATTTAATGTCATCTATATGTAAAATTAAACTGAGGAATATATATGCTACCTAACGGCAGAGAAGAAAGGACTCGAGAAGAGAAGGTAGGGACTCTTGTTGCTTCAATTACAGGTATATACCTAATCTTGTTATTTCTAATTCCGATTTTTTTGACCGCAAACACAGTACCTGAACTTTCAGGCAGAGCTAATAGAATTGATTATGCAACTGTAGATGGATGGGGTTCATGGGGAAATCAAAACAATGGAATAAATGAAGATATAGGTCAAAATCAGGTCGAATTTGGATATTTTAGTTGGACCGAACTAAATCCTTTAGCTGCCTTTGTTTACTCTTTCGGCGATTTAAACTGCCATCAAAAAAGTGAAAGATCATGGGAAATCAATGGTAATCAACTAGCAATGTGTGTAAGAGATATAGGGCTATTTTTAGGCATGGTTGCTGGAGCTATATTTTGGAGAATTAGAGGCCTAAATAGATGGACAGTAAGAGATTCTTTTCTTTCCGTGTTTAAAGATGAACAAATTTCTTCATTGTACACCAAAGACAGAAGAATGTTCGCTATGATATTATTTCTTTCAATTGGGGCTTTACCAATTGCTTTTGATGGATTTTATCAACTATTTACTCCCTACGAATCAACAAATTTAGTAAGGATGATTACAGGAACGTTAGCTGGCTTCGTCCTTTCTTGGTGGTTCTGTTCTGCTATTAGTTCAAAAACCAAAGATTTTACCGATTCAGGTCAAGTTAGACTTCCTGCAGATGCTAGACTTGTATTCAAGGATTAATGGAGGCCTTGCCACCATTTGATTAATTCTTGTTCATTTGTTGGCGGAGTAATTGAAGAGTCACCAGAACCTAAAATTTTAATTCTCTGAATACAATCATTGACAGAAACAATATACTCTCCCGAGCGGACAATTTGGCCGATACAAAAACGAATATGTGTATTGGGATTTCTGTTAATCCAAGATTTAATTGCCTTCCTGAGAGGCCAAATTGCAAGAGAAAGGTAGCCGAATGGCAGGACCTGTTCTTTAATCTGGTTTCTTGCAGTATCTCTTCCGATTAATGAACGATGTTGATGTAACCAATCGAGATTATCGTTAAGGTATCTAATTATTTTATGGCAATGACTTTCTGAAACCGCTCTAATTGGGCCCTGAGCAGAACGTAATTCACTCACGTCTGCGTTAGCCATTATTGATAATGTACCAACTATTGACGATATTGAGTGGGAAAGAACGCTTTTAGGCACGTAGAAAGAAACATCGTCATCAAGTTCCGACAAAACATCAGTATGATGTTTCTGTGATTTTTTAAGAACTTGCCATGGTTTCTCACCATTTAGCCAGTCATCACGACCATTGTTTGGTTTAACTCCGAGACCGACTAGAGTGGTCTGCCCTTGACTTTTAATCAGCAATTTTCTGATCAAATTTTGTTCTACAATTTCTAGTTTAACATTAATAGGATTTGGACGAGAATTCAAGAACCTCCTCACCCTTAATCTCAACTGATTTTTGAAGTCTTCTTCGCTTCCCTCATTTAAAATCGGACCTATTATTGCCCCCATATCAAAAGGGGTCGGCATTTCCAATTCCCCTGAAAGCAAACTATGATATCCAGATCTAATTTCTTTTTGCAAAGAACTTGTTTCGAAATATTCTTCTTTTTCGGAATGTGCACGAAGAGTACCTGTTTTTATTCTGTTTAAGGCCAAATCCGGATCACAGTCGACCCAAACACACAGATCTGGAACTAAAGCCGCTGAGTTCATGTGAGATACCTTTTCCAGTCCAAGTCCTCCTACAATCCCTTGATAAACCAGAGAGGAATGGACATTTCTCTCACTAATGACGATTTTTCCATCCTCCAAACGAGGCAGAATCCATCCATGAGAATGATCGACCCTGTCAGCTGCAAATAGGCCTGCTTCTCCCTCGGGAGTCATTGTTTTGGTACGTACAGAATTTATTGCGAGACGACCAAGCGGATGATCTCTACGAGGCTCCCCCGTTACTTCAACGGAAGTGAAAGTGAATTCTTTCTCAAGAACCTCTGCTATAACTTTAGTGGCGAGACCCTTGCCACTGCCGTCCCCGCCCTCGATACTAACTAGATACATCTAAATCATTGGCCCTCGGAAGAATAATCGGTAAATTGATCTCTGGTTAGATACATCAATCCTATTCCGATTAATATAAGTAAAGGCCCTATGAAAATCATTCCTCTGCTGAACAAACCAAAGAAAGAGAACCACCAAGATCTATTGTATTTGTTACCGTTATATGCCTCCAATCCTCCAACAATTCCAGCTAAACCGGTGAGCAGAGTAATTGCGGCAATAAATAAACCTACAAATACCGAGTCTGCAAGATTGCTTTCACCTCTCATATCTACTGGTCCTATAAATCCATCACCTGGTTCCAATGTTACTACAATTTGAGAATGATCTCCAGGTACCAGCAATATCTCTACTGTTTTATTATCAGGATGTTGGATGTAGAGTATCGAAGATTGTCTAGGAACATCGACTATCGAAAAACGACCCCCAGAATCAGTAATGTCGCTAGCAATTTCTGTCCGATCGTCATTCAGTAATTGAAGTAAAACCCCTTCTATTGGATCTCCCCCACTACTATTATTATCTAATGAAGAAATAACCAACCCGTTTACAGTATCGGAAGACTCATCTTCACCAATTTGGCTCATTATTTCAGCTGGATCAGCAGCCATAAGTAGAACACCAAGCATAGCACCTAATGCACTTCCCAGGATTATCAGTATAGCCCCAGCAACTCTGGTTGCAGGATCAATGGAAAGATCGTGTAACCACAATTCAAAACCAGATTCACCTCCATTTTCGCTCATTCATCATTCCTCGGGTAAATCTCTTTTGTTGCGAGTAGGGGGGGGATGTTGAGTTTGTCGCTTAAATATCTTGTAAAATATCATTCCAAAAATAGGCCATGAGAAAGGCATAATGAAAATCCCTATAATTATTATTATAATCATTCTAAAGGGAGAAAAAACATCATCATCGCAGCAATCATCAGACTTTTCTAAGACATTACATTGGTCAGAATCGCCTGGTAATTCAACCAAATAATAGTTAGACCAATTTTTTCCAGTTACCCAAAAAAGAGAGGATTCTCCAACGTAAGCGATTCCATTTAATTCTTTAGAGTTGTTATTTTCATATTGTAGACGAATATTAGAAAAGTCATATTCCATACAAACATCTCCCGTTGAGGAGTTTATTGATAATATTCGGTCCTCTAACCAAATATTCGAGTAAATTAAACCGGAGTTATTTGGACATTCTAGTTCATTCAATCTGTTGATCGGGGAACCATTGTAATAGATTGTTAGGGTATCGATAATTGACGAAAGATTATTTGGATTGACTTTTGATAATTGAAATGAACCATCAGATAGCCAGATATTACCCTCTCCAGTAGTGCATAAACCCCAACCTTCACCATTAATTGAGAACTCTCCTACTTTCTCCAAAGTAGAAATATTATAGATAAATCCAATATTCTCCCTCCATGTCAATTGAATTATGCTATTATTTAAGATTGATATACCCTCAGCGAAGTACTGATCAGATAAATTAGTTATTTGTTCAATTGCTCCAGTTGTTGTATTCACGACCCTAAGACTTGATTCACCATATAGACCTGTACTTTCATAAATTTGACCATTAAAATAAGCAAGACCTTGAGTAAATGCTAGTGGATCATGAGGGAGAATTTCTATCAATTCAGGGCTAATTTTTTCTACATTTTTTAGATTATTTTCATCTATCGAATCTGATGAAACTACTCCGAAAAGTGATGAAAAGATTAGCGCGAATAATACGAAGAAAACAGATTTGGGTCCCCGCCTCTCCCTCTTCATGTACGAACGATGCTCCATCGATGTTAAAATAGGTCTCAAACAGGGATTAACTAGTAATAAACAGGATGTGCCCCAGTTGATTTCCAATTATGAACAAAACAATTTAACTACTTCTTTGTTTATTGTGACGGTTATGATAGTTGCGAGTTTATCTCCACTTGCATCAGCGAGTACGGTTAACAACCCAAATGGTACAGAATTTACATATGGAAACTTGGATGGATTTGAACCTTCTGAAGAAGGTAAAAAATATATGTTTACAAATGATTCAAAGCCATCGTATTCAGCAACAGGACATTTGAAAAAACAATGGATAGAGGATGGCTACCCTAACTTAGTTCTTCCATTTTCTCAGACCTATATTAATTCCAAATCTTCAACTAGAAACTGTACAAATGCTTGGAGTCAGGGAGATACAGATACCGTGCCTTCAGCGAATGGAAATGTAGAGGCAACTGTGCAAAAAATTTCATCTAATGCAGCAATATTTGTAGAAGATGGACAAATATTATCTGCCACTACTCTAAATGATATTTCTTCCACTTTTGAATCCACAATTTTTCCGACAGATACAACTTATTTTGGTTCAGCTCCTGATGTAGATAACAACTGCCAAGTGGAAATTATGATACTAGCAATTGATGGGGGCGGAGGAATAGGTGGGTATTTCTCACCAGGTATTTCTTCACAGAGAGAGGCTGTTTTCATAGATGTGGATGATATGAGTTGGAGAAATACGATAATTGCGCATGAATTTCAACATTTATTGCACAATGCAAGAGATCCATTCGAAAATTTATGGATAGATGAAGGTGCCGCGGATATGGCTGCCTACTTGTGCTTTGGAGTTACTCCAGCTCTCACCGGACATGCCAACGAATGGTCTCAAAATGCGAATATGAGCGTCAGGTGGTGGAATCAAAGAATCGCAGATTACGGAGCTGGATTTATGTTTTTGATGTATTTAGCTGATAAATTAGGAGGGGGAAATGCAATTCGAAGTTTGGTCGCTGACACTGCTACAGGAGGTGCTGGAGTTGAAAATTTGGCATCTAATCCTCAGCCCGGTTCAACATCAATCGGAACAACTATGAGTCAAATCTACGCTAATTTCAGTGCAGCTGTTACTCTAGACAGCGCACAAGGGGCATTTGGATTTTCCAATTTAGACCTGTCAGAGGCTTGCACTGCCGCTTTCATTTGTAAGGTTCAGAAAAGTGGTTATAACGACCAGTGGGTAAATGATTGGACAAGTAACAGTGATTCAGTAGAAGGCTGGGGTATGAGATCTTATAAATTCGCTCAAGGTTCAGGAGCCCCACTAAATTTAATGGTTTCACCAACACAATTTGGTTTTGAAGGAATTATTATGTCAAAAGAATCTGCAACAGGAACTTGGTCGATGGATAGACTGAGGATTGATCCAGCAACTGGAGCTGGAACTGGCTTGGTTTATGGATTTGGCAACATCACAGATGAAGTTTGGCTAATTACTTGGTATGAATCAATTGTTGATGATTGTGATTATAATTATGCAAGTTGCGGAATTACCACCGGCTCATATCCGGAAGCTGCGATTACTGTTCAAGCGGGACTCATTACTGATCCTGCAGAAGTTGAAATTGTCACCATTGAAAACTTTGATAGAGATGGTGACAACTTTGATGACAGTAGTAGAATTGATTTGGAGGTGACATCAAATGCATTTTTCGAGATTCTTGAAGTTGAAGTAAATGCATATCTAAATAACACTATTCAAGATACCTTAACCTTCGACATGACTGCTGGTAATAGCGTCGCTTCTGAAAAAAGTATATGGTTTACACCTCCAGAAACAGGGGATTGGACTTATGGAATAAAAATTACTGATTTTACTGGTTTAATGGTTGATCAGGCATTTGCATTGCCAGTTAGTATCGCAAATATGGAACCAATTGCATCAGGATCATTAAACACTAATGTAACTCAAACATGGCTTCCGGTGGCAATGTTTGGCTCTGGGTATGATGAGTGGGGATTCAGCCAAGTTAATGGAAGTTTTAGCCATAATGAAACACCAATTGCATACTACTGGGACTTAGGAGATAATACATCATCGGGCTTGAAGAACCCAATACATTCATACTTAGATATAGGAATTTACACCATCGTATTAACTGTTAAAGATAGAGGAGGATATTTCTCGGAACCACAATCTTGGACTATTTCAGTTACAGACACATCAGTTCCTACCCCAGTTATCACGGTTGACGGAATCGTTCAAGACTCAGAATTAACTCTAATGACAAACCAAAGAGTTCAATTTTCTGCATTTTCAAGCCAAGATAATGTACCAATCAATGAAATGACCTTTACTTGGAACTGGGGAGATGGTCAAATTGAACAGGGCAAAGGATTAGCAGAATTAGGGCATGCATGGGTTGATGGTAGTGCAGATGGAATAATTTACACTCTCACTTTAACAATAGACGATGGGAATCAATTTGTCGACTATTCGATTTTTATAAGAGTCCTAAATAGGGTCCCAACACAGATATTTGATGAAACTCTACAAACATTTACTCTAACACCGATTGAGATGCCGTTGATTTTCGAAGATCAAGATGGATTTATCGTAGAATATCGATGGACATTCGAAGAAGGAGTTAACATTCAAGGTTCAGGAATGACTTTGACCTCTGATTTCACCGTAACGGAATCATTAGAAAGAAATCCAGTTGTTGGTTGGAAAGAACCTGGCATAAAAAACGTAACCCTAGAGGTTACTGATGATGATGGAAATAATTCAATTACAACAATTCAAGTCCTTGTTGTGAATCAACGTCCAGTGGCTATTTTTGCCAGACCAAGTGATGGTTTTGTTGATACAGAATATACATTTGAAAGTCTATCTTTTGATCCAGATGGAAATAGTTCCACTTTAGAAATCATATGGAATATCTCTGCGTTTGAAGAGAGAATATACAATGTATCGACAGTTTATCACACATTTACCTCACCAGGGCTCTACAGTATCAGCTTATCAGTGATTGATGAAAGGGGAATGCAGTCAGCAACCAAATCATACACAATTAGAATTGAAAACCCGCTACCAATACCTGAAATCAAATTCAAACAGCCCAGCATAAATGGGACTCAATTGGACTATGTTCCTATTGATTATTCTCAAATTTCTTGGCAAATTCCCTTCACGGAAAATGGAGGTGGTTTTGTAGCACCAAATATGCCATTGTTGTTTGATGGGTTAGGAAGTTATGATTCTGACCCAATCTTCGAGGGAATGACTTCCCCGGATCAAGACAACCCTGAATGGAACGGGATTACCAGATGGATATGGGATTTTGGAGATTCCTCACCTGTAAAAGAAGGTTTTGAAGTTTGGCACGATTATAAAATACCAGGGACCTACGTTGTTAAATTGACTGTTGTTGATGGATTTGAGGCGGGAGAAACCAATACTACATCATTAATGATTTATGTCTCTAGAACACCGGAAATTATTACAAACGATCCTACAGGATTAGAGTATGTAATTGTGGGTGAAATTGTCGAACTAAATGCTGAAGTTATTGATAGAGATATTGAAGATGGAATTGAAGCATGGCTGGATACCGATATAAATCAAGACTCAGATGGAGACGGAGACTTTGAGAATGATAAAGACAGATACCTATCCAGCGAGCCTGAAATTAAATGGGACCTAAATATAGCAATTGACGGCATAGATAATGATGGAGATACTTTGAATGACTTTGTTTGGGGTGAACAAGTATGGACATTGCCTGAATACCAACCTTTGGTTATTTTATTAGAAACATGCGACGGAGTAAATGTTTGCGATACTAAACAGTTTGAGATCACAGTTTTAAGTATTGAAGATGATAATGGCCCATTGTCTATTTCCGATTTAACATGGGAAGATTTCGTCCCAGATGCAGGTAGTGCCGGACTTCTAGGATTAGTTGCCACTGTTCTTCTTTTAGGCTGGTTGATAATGAGGCAAAAGGATGAAGAAGAATTAGACGCAAAGAATAGTACTGAAACATATGATGTTCAAGAAGTTGAGATAGAAGGAGGTCTACCAGGAATGGACCAACATAATCCACCGCCCCAACCAAAATATTTGACAGTTGAAGAACGAAGAAACAAAGAATCAGGCTATATACGGCCAATTAGAACAAGAAGGAAATGATTGGTGTGAGTTTGGCAAAAAAAGTTAACGCAATTTTCCTCAATTCTTGTTTTCTAATGCCCATGATTCTAGTCACCCTATTAATTACTGCCACTCCTGTAGTTCAAGCAGACAGCGTTTGCGATGTACCTGCGAGTAATAGTTGGAATGTCGAGGAAAAGACGAATTACCATTACTTAACACCCTCATACGACTACTTTCCAGAACCTGATTACGAACCTATATTTGAACAAATTAGAACAGACTTCAGTACGGAGATAAGCGTGAATAATGATTCTGCAACGGCTATTAGCATGGCTCTATCACCAGGAAAATCCTATACTTTTTGCTACACATATTCCGGCGATCAAGATTCACCACCCGTAAATGGAGTCAAGGCAGATGTGTACTTAATGAGCGAAGGTAATTGGGACTTTTATAATATGAATTATGAATTGAGAACAGAAGATTGGTTAGACGAAATAGGTTTTTTGCCGGTTGAATACAGAGATACTGTAACCTGGATGCCATTCAGAGATGTACACTCTTATGAAAAATCGAAATCTGGTTACTTTTCATTGGCAGTAGATACAGAGGTATCGTCATCCTTTTGGGGAGGAAGTGATTTAATTGAATATTACTTAGTTTTCGATAATTGGGATAACAATCGAAACACCGATCAAAAAGCAGCAGGAGGGACATTGAATATTGAGTTACTAGTTGATGTTGAAGAGAGACTGGTTTTGCCAAAATTTACTGCATATATACTGGTTGGCGTCTTACCTCTCTCCTGCCTAATTGTCCCATTGATAATTAACAAAAAATATCATTCATATGGTCTTGGGGACGAACAAATTGAAGAAACGAATATTCCAATCTTAGAGAATTAATTATATTCGAGTAACTTCCAAGCTGTTTTCAAATCACTGGTGTTTATTTTACCTTGTTGTGCTAGATACCATCCATTCTCCATTGTAGTATAAACAAGGCTCTGATTCAATAATGGAGCGTGAATTCTAGTCCAATCCCCTCCTGCTCCAAGGCCCATTATTGATAAATTATCATCTGAATTTCTAGTTCTCCATGCGACATCAAACAACTTTAATGCATCCTTCTTACCACTTGTTTTGAATACGATTTTGATGATGTTTCCCGAATCAGAAATATCATTGATTTCTTGAATAATTTCTTCAGGAGAACCTGGTGACTGGTCGTAGTGTACGGAAGAAATAATTTTAGTGCTATCTCCAGCAAGTTTCACCAATTTTTCTCTGTCTTTGATATCAATATCTGTTTCTAGATCAATCCAACTCACTCCGCTCTTGATCGCCTTGGTTAATACACTAATTCTCTCTTTTTCTGAACCCGGAAAATACCCCCCTTGCCTTTCCGGCCTACAAGTCAAAATAACTGGTAATTCAATGCCCGTTCTAAATGAAATTAATGAGGATTCCAAGTCAACAGAATCCATGGGTTGAGGAAGGAATTCAGGTGGTGTGTAGACAGATTTACGATTATCATCAGATTCTGATTTCGACTCCTCTGAAATCTGAATATCTTGCTTTAAAACCCATAATTTATCAAGGCGGACTTCAACAATATCTGCACCAACAGCAGTTGCTCTTGCAGCATCCTTTAACATCTCATCAACAGTACAACCTGTAAGAGAAACGCATATCAAGGGCAAACTCATTGGTGTTGCGAGAAATGAAGCCCGTTTAATCGTGCCGAGGGTTTTCTCAGAGAAATTATTCTAGATTGTGTGGTTTTAGGCTACTTTAGCCCAAATTCGTGAAAGATATCGAAAGCATTCAATAACCCCCTGACACCCCAGTTATACAGTTAAATTGAGGGTTCCTTTAGGGAACCCTCAGGAACGGGATGATGAACAAGATGACAGAAGATTACGGCGCTGGAAGTATCCAAGTTTTAGAGGGCCTCGAAGCCGTTAGGAAAAGACCGGGGATGTACTTAGGCGACCCCCACGATGGCAGCGCTTTACACCACTGTATTTGGGAAGTTGTCGATAATTCTGTTGACGAACATTTGGCTGGACATACTTCATTGATCGAAGTAAATTTACACAAAGACGGTTCATTATCTGTACGAGATTATGGAAGAGGTATACCTGTGGGCATACACGAAGAATATGGCATTTCTGCTGCCGAGGTAATAATGACTAAACTTCATGCAGGAGGGAAATTTGACAATAGCTCTTACAAGGTTTCAGGCGGACTTCATGGCGTGGGTGTTTCTGCCGTAAACGCTGTTTCTGAATGGATGGAAATGACGATACATCGAGAGGGCATAGTCTATTATCAGAGGTACGAAGCAGGAGTTCCACTCAAGCCAGTAGAAAAAATTGGAGAATGTTCGGATACCGGGACAATAATCAAATTTAAGCCGGATTTAACTATTTTTACAGAAATTACTGATTTTGAATTCGATCAAATAGATACCCGATTAAAGGAAACATCATTTTTGAATGCAGGATTGGAGATAGTGATTACTGATGAAAGAGATGAAGAAAATAATGTCAGCAAACATCATTATGAAGGCGGATTAGCAGAATTTGTAACTCAAATCAATTCAAATCGTGAAGTAATGCATCAAGAAGTTATTCAAATAAATGGGGAAAAAGATACAGAAAAAGGCCCAGTTACAATAGAATTAGCATTACAATGGTCAGATGCATTTAGTGAGACTATTTTGTGTTATACGAATATTATTCGAAATAAGGATGGGGGTACCCACATGACTGGACTTAGAGGAGCACTAACAAAGTCGGTTAACAATTATGCAAAAAAGAAGAAGTTACTCAAAGGGAATTCATTATCTGGAGATGATGTTAGGGAAGGGTTGTCTGCAATTGTTAGCGTTAAACATCCTGATCCATCTTTTTCTTCTCAAACAAAAGACAAGTTAGTGAGTAGTGAGGTAACAAGTATAGTTGAAACTGTTGTCTATGAAAAACTTGGCGAGTTCTTCGAAGAAAACCCTAGTGTGGGTAAGTTAATCGTAGATAAGGCGCTTTTGGCATCAAAAGCGAGAGAGGCTGCCAGAAAAGCTCGAGATTTAACCCGCCGGAAAGGAGTATTAGAAGGTGGAGGTTTACCAGGGAAACTAGCAGATTGCCAATCAAGAGATCCTTCAGAATGTGAAGTATATCTAGTTGAAGGAGATTCAGCAGGAGGTTCTGCAAAAACAGGTAGAGATAGGAGGATACAAGCCATTCTTCCCCTAAGAGGTAAAATCCTTAATGTAGAAAGACAACGTAGAAATTTAGTTAAAGTATTCCAAAATAATGAGATTCAAACAATGATTAGAGCACTTGGAGCAGGTGTAGGGAATCCATCGGCAGAGGGAGTTCCAGAAGAAGGGGAGTTTGACACATCTAAATTGAGATATTCAAAGATAATCATAATGACAGACGCAGATATTGATGGAGCCCACATACGAACACTTATGTTGACATTTTTATGGAGATTTATGCGTCCTGCAATAACCGAGGGGCATGTATATATTGCTCAGCCACCATTATATCAATTAACCAAAGGCAGAATTAGTAAATATGCATATTCAGATGAAGAGAGAGACGAAATTATTGAACAATTAAGAGGAGAGAACTTGAACGCTAAGATTGGGGTCCAGAGATACAAGGGTCTCGGTGAAATGAATCCTGAGCAACTTTGGGAGACAACAATGAATCCTGAAACTAGAACAATGTTGAAAGTAACCATTCAGGATGCGGAAGAATCCGATAGAATGTTTGAGATATTAATGGGAGAAGATGTTCCCGATAGAAGAGCATTTATTGAGAAACATGCAAAGGAGGTGACAAATCTTGACATCTGAGGAAGAAAATATTGATTCAGATACCATGAACAATGAAAATATTCTCAACCATCCATTGAATAAAGAAATGAAGACATCCTACATTAACTACGCCATGTCCGTAATAATTGGTAGGGCTCTACCAGATGCTAGAGATGGACTAAAACCTGTACATCGAAGAGTATTATACGGTATGTACGAAGGAGGGCATACCTCTGATAAAAAATTCAGTAAATCGGCCAGGTCTGTTGGAGAAGTGATGGGTAAATATCACCCTCATGGTGATCAATCAATCTACGATACGATGGTTAGGATGGCTCAGGATTTCTCCCTCAGATATCCATTGGTTGACGGCCAAGGAAACTTCGGTTCGATTGACGGAGACCCGCCAGCTGCGATGCGTTACACAGAAAGTAGACTTGATAAAATTTCAAAACATATGCTTGAAGATATTGAGAAGAAAACTGTTGACTTTGAGCCTAACTTCGATGATTCCGAGTATGAACCAGCAGTTTTGCCGTCGAGATTACCAAACCTATTGCTCAATGGTAGTGATGGAATAGCAGTTGGAATGGCCACAAGAATACCTCCACACAACCTGACAGAAGTTGCAGGCGCCATAAAACTCCATGTTGAACGTATCATTGAACAAGGTGTAGAGAAATTAGATGTTCCAAAAATCTCAATTGATGAATATATGGAATTTGTAAAGGGGCCCGATTTTCCTACCGGGGCTGGCATTCATGGTATTGATGGGATATACGACATGTATTCTAACGGTAAGGGAAGATTTCATGTTAGATCAAAATGTGAGGTATTAGATGATTCTAAGGGAAAACGAATTATTATTCATGAAATACCATATCAAGTAAAAAAAGCCGACATGCTTGTACACATTGCTGAATTAGTAACTAAAGGAACTGTGATTGGAATTAGAGATATCAGGGACGAATCTTCCAAGGAAGGTATTCGAGTATTAATTGAAGTTAAAAATAATGCGGATCCACATGCGGTTCTAAATCAATTATTCAAATCCAGTCGTTTGCAAGAATCATATTCAGCAAATATGATGGGGATTTTGGATGGTCGACCTGTTTTGTTAACATTACCAGTTATGCTTCACACACACGTAGAACATAGAGAATCAGTAATCGAGAGAAGAGCAATGTTTGATTTGGAAAAGGCAGAAGCTAGAGCTCATATTTTAGAGGGTTTAGTAAAGGCACAAGATAGAATAGACGATATTATCTCAGTAGGGAAGGCAAGTGAAAGTAGAGAGCAATTTGAACTTGTTTTAAAGGGTGATGAAAATATAATTAAGCACATCAAACCATTTGAATTTACAGAAGCACAGGCTAAAGCAATTGCTGAAAGAAGATTGTATCAGCTTAGTAAGCTAGATGTAAACAAAGTAAAGAATGAATTTGAAGAATTACAACTTAAGATAGCTGACCTAAGAGAGATAATTGATTCACGATTAAGGAGATTAGCAATATTACTGAAAGAGCTACAAGAAATGGTTGAGAAACATGGAGACGAAAGGCGCTCATTTATCGACCCTATGCCCTTATCCATGGACCGAGAAGATTTAATCGAAGAAAGAGCCATTGCAATTACACTATCCGAAGATAATTACATCAGACATTTACCTGTAGAAAGTTTTAGACTACAAAATAGAGGAGGTAAAGGACTTCGAGGAGTAACGACGAAGGATGAAGATACGCCACAGTTAATTGTCACATGTTTTAGTAAAGACCGATTACTAATTTTTACCGATCAAGGCAGAGTATATGGATTAAAGGCTTGGGAAACCCCACAAGGAAGTAGGCTTTCCAGAGGAGGACATATCAGAAATATCTTAGGTAGTTTAAGAGAAGATGAAAATATAATTTCGTTACTTCCTATATCCAAGAACCTTTTAGAAGAACCTGGAGGGAATTATTTGATTTTCGCTACAAAGAATGGAAGAATAAAACGAAGCAATCTCTCAGAATATGTCAAAATTAATAAGAATGGGAAATATGCAATAAAATTTGCCGAAGGCGAAAAAGATAGCCTGATCTCGGTCAGAGCTTCGAAAGATTCGGATCATGTAGTTTTGGTATCAGCAAAAGGATATGCTTGTAGATTTATGCCCTCAGAGGTAAAAATTAGAGAAGATCCAAACACTGGTGAGACAATCACAACCCACACTGTTAGAGTACAAGGTAGAGTCAGTCAAGGAGTTAGTGGAATGAAATTAACGCAGGGCGACAGAGTGATTGGAATGATTGTCTCGGATAATTTTGAAAATAATGTATTAACAATTTCCAAATATGGAATGGCTAAAAGGACAAGATTGGGTTCGGGCCAAATGATAAATCAGTTTGACGAGAGTGGGCAAAAAATTCTTAATGAAGATGGTGACGATATCTATGAAAGAGATGGTTACAGGAAGACAAATAGAGGTACCAAAGGAGTCCGGACTATGTCCTTGAACGAGAGCGATGAAATTATCAGTGTCAGACAAATACCCGATTTATCTGACCAATTATTCATGCTTACAAAATCAGGAATGATGATCAGATTAGCTGCTAATCAAACAAAAGAAACAATGGGGAAAGTTGCAAAAGGGACTAGAATCATGGAATTAAGAAATAAAGAGAAAACAGGTTACGATGACGAAATTATATTTGTTGCTCGTTTACCAAGTGAACTAATCGAGGAAAATAATGAGGATTCCTCAATGACGGAAGAAGAATGAGAGAGACCGTTCCGCTTAAGCCATAATCAAAAGTCGGATGCACATTGCGGCAGTCGCATAGCCTGGCCATTGCGCTGGATTGCTAATCCAGTGGTGTTTCACCTCGGGAGTTCGAATCTCCCCTGCCGCGCCATTAAATCATAGGAGGTTTCTTGGTTGTGTGGTACTCAGAGGTTTCATGGATTACCTGACTGTGAGCGCAGTGATTCTGATAATTTCGGTTATAACCTTGTTATTATGGGTATGGTCTAGGATAAGACATTTGAGGCCGTCGAATGATCTTTCTTGGGTCAATGAAAATAAATACACTGCGTTCGCGGAAATAAAAGGCGACGATGTAGTACTAAAAAATGTCAGAAATTTTAATTGGAGAACTACAAAAGACTATGATGAATCATGGATAGAAAAAAAGTTTAAGATATCTGATTGTACTAAAATTTGGTTGGTGTTGGAATATTTTTACCCAACTAGGCGACCGATTGCACACACTTTGCTGAGTTTTGAATTTCGTGATGGAGAGCGGTTATCATGCTCCATAGAAATTAGAAGAGAACCAGGAGAAAAATTTAGTCCGATTAAAGGTCTTTTAAGAGAATTTGAGATAATGTATGTATGGGCTACTGAGGAAGACGTTATCGGAGTAAGAAGTCGTTGCAGGAAATCAGAGACCCATCTTTTTGAGGCGGTTATTTTAGGAGAAGGGAACGAATGTAGGATGCTTGAATCATACCTAAAGAGAACCAACGACCTTCACAAAAACCCAGAATTTTACAATAGCATTTTTAACAATTGCACTACCAATATAGCTTCTCATGTCAATGATGTTTATCCTGGCAGAATTCCTCGCGCACTTGGAGTAATTTTACCTGGTTTAAGCCCTAAACTTCTGAGTAAAAATAATTTGGTTAAATTAAGGGGGGGCGGTATTAAACAAGAGATGAAAATTAATCAAATTGAAGAAAGAGCAAGGTCATGGGATGGGACGAGTGACTTCGGGGAGATGATTAGGAATGTGGACTCTTGACAAAAGTATTCAACAAGTACCCGACTACCAGAGTATGTGGAGTTGATTGATCCTATATCTCCAAGTGGAGTTTTCGAATATGGATTACCTCCATCGAAGAGCCATATGATTAGAGAATTAATGCTTGCTTCTAAAGCGAAAACTAATACTGAAATAACCTTCAACGGTATACCTGGGGAAGATATAATCACAATGGGAAATTGCTTAAAATTATTCGGAGTTAAAATACTAAAAAAGAAAGGGAAATGGATAGTAAATCCACCCAGATATGGTCTTATTCAACCAAACATGACCGTAGATTGTGGAAATTCAGGGACAGTTGCAAAAATAATGAGTGTGGTAGCTGCGACTTTTGAATCGGAAATTACGATAGATGGAGATGCTTCATTGCGAAAAAGAAGTAATGCGGAGTTGGCAGAATGCCTCCGAAAAATGGGCTGTGAAGTCTCTGATGATAATTTCCCATGCAAAATCAAAGGGCCGATTAGAATTTGGAATGATTTAGATGTAGATGTTTCAAGATCAAGTCAACCAATAACTGCGTTGATTTTATCATCATCGAACTTTCTTAAAAAATTAAATGTGAAATTATTGGGTAAAAAGGTAAGTGAAGGATACCTGAATTTAACCTTAGAGTTGGCTAGAAATTGGGGATTTAAAGGCGAATTAAGTAATGGAATCATTGAATTATCAAAATGGAAGGTGAAATCTCCCGGAAAGGTAAAAATTCCCAGCGAAATTAGCCTTTATCCAATGGCAATTTTATTAGATAAACTACATCGAAATCTAGAAGTAAAGATAAGGAAAGATGATCCTGATAATCTTCTTTTATCAGCTCTTGATGAAATTGAGAATAATGTGAATGGAACATTAGATCTCGGGAATGCAAGTGACATTATCTCTCCCGCGGCTGCATTAATGGCTATATCAGAGGGAGGAGAGATAACTGGGGTAGAACACAGTAGAGGTAAAGAATCTGATAGAATTTTCAGAACTTGTGAATTATTGAATGAGTTTTCTATGAAGTGTGAACCTAGAAAAGACGGTATTAAATTAATAGGAAGGACTCTTCCAAAAAGACCTGAAAGAGTCATAAAAACTCATATGGACCACAGATTGGCTATGACTGCGGTAATTTTGGCAACACGATGTGGAGCGGAAATAGATGACTTAGGAATAATTAAGATAACACATCCTGAGTTTATGAATATGATTAACTCACTTAGATAATTCAACCATGCCTACCAAAATGTTTGTCAAGATGGTTTTGGGATAATTTGAGAATTGTAGGCCGTCCGTGAACACAGGCCCACGGATTTGGGACAGTCCTCATGTCGAGTAATAAACGTCTCATTTCCGATAAATTTAACACTTGATTCGCCTTAACTGAGCCTCGACAAGATTTCATAAAAGCAACTTTATCCCTTAATTTTTCGACAGTGTCTATGCCTCGAGATTCAGGCAAAGATGAGATTTCAATCAATATATCATGAATAAAATCAACCAATCCTGAATCACCAACTAAAACTTCAGGAACAGATTCAATTAATATCTCATCTTCAAATTCCTTTAAACGAATGCCTAATTCAAGCAATCTTTCAGAGTTAGAACGTGCTACGGACAATTCTTTAGCACCTAAAGATATTACAACGGGGTTAATTAGTTCCTGAGAAGACCACTCGACCATCGATGAACGCAACCTTTCATATCTAATTCTTTCATGCAAAGCATGTTGATCAATTACGAATAATTCACTATCTGCCTCTGCTAAAATATAAGAATTAGAGAATTGAGATAAAACATTCATATTCGGTAATTCCGGTATTATTGCCGCATTAGTTTGAGGTTCGTCAACAGGTGAAACGGATTCGCCACCAATAGAAAAACGGTGTAAAGAGCGTTCTTCTGAAGATAAGGATTGAGATACAGGTTCAGGCTCTAACCCCGGTAAGATTTCCTGTTCATGAGGATTAAGTTTCACATTATTTATTTTCAATGAAACATTGTTTTTAGTAGCTCTAACACTGCTGAAATGAGTTTGTATTTTTTCTAATTTGTTCACTTGGGCCCATGAAGGTATAAATTCTTCAGGATTATCTTGATCGTTATTGTTATCAAATTTTATTCCTTCAAGAATTGTTAAATCATTCAATTCAGGTTTAGTCGATATCTTGCTTAATGTGTATTTAATGCACCTTTCAAGCCTTTCTAAAACTCTCCATGAATGCTGTAATCTGACTTCTCTCTTGGTTGGATGTACATTCACATCCACCTCCTCAGTCGGCAGTTTGAGTGATAACACACCAATAGGATGTCTACCTACCATTAACCTAGTGTGATAACCTCTTCTGATTGATTGCAAAAACGGTCCGGAATTTACCGGTCTGCCATTTACTAAAACATGAATGTCATCGGAGCGAGAACGAGAGATTCCGGGAGGAGAAATCCATCCTTTCCAATCTTCACGACCCGGTGCTTCTTTGTCAATTTCTGATGACTCAAGGGGAATTAATTCAGATGAGGTTGTACCAAACAAGTCATGTAATCTATCCTCCATACTATTACAAGGTGGGCAATCTAACACTTCGCGTCCATCAATCTCTACCAGAATGCCTACTTTGCATTCGCTTAAAGCCAGAGAAATCGCGATATCAACTATTGCAGCGTTTTCGGTAGATGGTCTCCTTTGAAAAGAGAGACGTGCTGGAATTTTTTTAAATAAATTTTTAACATCTACTTTCGTACCGGGAGGAATCCCGACTAACTCTATTTCCTCTATCAACCCATTATCGACACTGATAGAAAATCCATCAGAGCCCTTAACCTTACTTGAAAGAGTCATTTCACTGACTGCGGCAATCGATGCCAGCGCCTCTCCGCGAAATCCTTTAGTGACGATTGTTCTCAAATCTTCGGATTTAGAGATTTTACTGGTCGCATGCCTTCTGATAGCCAATTTTAGTTCTTCTTTAGGTATTCCGTGGCCATCATCAATTACAGAAATTCGAGAAAATCCTCCATTAACAATCTCAATCCTGATCTTATTGCAACCAGAGTCGATAGAGTTTTCAACTAACTCTTTGACAACTTGGGCCGGCCTTTCAACAACCTCTCCAGCTGCAATTTGATTGATGGTCAAATCGTCAAGTTGTTGAATAGGGCGGCGTGAAAAATCAGACATTTTGCTACTCCATTAAGTTATAGTATTGAGATTTTTTCAGTGAATCAATCATTGCATAAAGAACTTCTTGAGCATCTCTAGGACTGAGATTGTCCGGATCAATTAATCTTAATCTTTCTGCAATTTCTTTCAGAATTGGATCAATAATTACCTCTTCTTTGATTATTTTAGGATTGGGGGTTGAAATTACTTCATTCACGAGATCGTTGGAATCGGAGTTTAGCATCCATCCGTAAATACTCGATTGGCCTTGGGGTCTAGAATCCGGAGATTTATTCGAGCCCGCTTTAGCGCCCTCTGCCTTACTTTCGAGAAAAATCAATAAATCTCTTGCTCTCTCAACCACGGAAATTGGAAGTCCCGCTAAAGCAGCCACTTGTACTCCATATGATTGATCACATGAACCCTCAGAAATGGTATGTAGGAAACGTATCTCACCATTGATATCTGCTACCTGAACATGAATATTCTTCAAGTTTTCAAACTCATTTTCTAACCCAATTAACTGATGATAGTGAGTAGCAAATAAAGTTCTTGCACCCAATCTGCGGCAGATGTCTTCTGTAACTGACCAAGCAATTGCTAAACCGTCGAAGGTGGAGGTCCCCCTACCAATTTCATCAAGGAGTATCAAGCTATTTTTTGTTGCACGTCTTAATATGTGAGCTACTTCTATCATTTCCATCATGAAAGTGGACCTTCCACGGCGCAAATCGTCATGAGCACCAACTCTTGTGAAAACTCGATCTATAATCCCGATTTTTGCCTTTTCAGCAGGAACAAAAGAACCAGACTGAGCAAGTATCGAAATTAGTGCAGTTTGACGAAGATATGTAGACTTTCCACCCATGTTTGGACCAGTTAGTAATAAGAAATTCCTTTTTTTATCCATTCTAACATCATTTGGAACGAATCTTCCTCCCGATTCTAGGACTGGATGTCTTCCTGATATAATCTCAATTTTGTTTTCAGGAATAATCTCTGGTTTACACCAAGAATTTTTCCTTGCATGAATAGCAAATGAGCAAATTACATCAGCAACAGCGATCTTCCTAGCAATCGTAGCAAGTTCTGAAGAATAAGTGGAGATATTACTGCGTAATTCAATAAATAATTCTTTTTCCAAAGCTTTTGCTCTATCGTCGGCTGTCAAAATTATTTCTTCCCATGCTACTAGCTCTTCAGTGGTATATCTTTCAGCATTGGTCATAGTTTGGCGCCGACGGTAATGTCCTGGAACCTTATCAACATGAGATTTAGTAATTTCAATAAAGAACCCGAATTGCCTATTATGCTTGATTTTTAAATTTGGAATATCTAATTTTTCCCTTTCTTGGGACTCAAACTCCTTTAGCCAGTCTGTCCCTTCACCTGCTTTGCCCCTCAAATCATCTAAATTCTCATCAACCCCAAATCTAAAAATTCCTCCATCTCTAATTGTGATAGGTGGTTCATCCACGATTTTTTCAGAAATTAAATTATTGATGTGAGATAAATTATCTAATCCGAAGGATGATTGGTGTAAAAGCTCAGAGTTTCCTTCGCTGAGGAGTGATTGTATTTTTTTCATCCTCCCTAGACAGTCAGAAATTGCGACTATATCTCTAGCATTCGCTCTACCATATGCTAAACGGGTTGAAAGTCTCTCTAAATCTCTCATGGATTTTAGTGATTCTCGAATTGAGTCGAGTCTTCTAGGAGCTTTGATTAAACTACTCACAGCGGAATGTCTTAAACCAATTTGATCTTTATTCGTCAGTGGCCTCATTATCCACTCTTTGAGTAATCTTCTACCCATCCAAGTTTTAGTGGAATCTATTGATTGTAATAGTGAACCTTGTTTTTCGCCGATCAAAGTATGGGTCAACTCCAAATTTCTTAATGTAGTTTGGTCGAGAACTAAATGCCCATCATCCGCATCAAAGTGAAGCTCACGTAGAGGGACCGTGTCAATTAGATGTAAACCTGCTATGTATCTCGCAGCCAGACCGCACGCCTGCAATGCAAGTGGTTTTGTATCCAAATCAACACTGCCTAAATCTGAAACATTGAGATGATCACGTAGTGCTTGTAACATCTGTTTTGAGTTAGCATTATGAGTACTAAGAGTGACGTTGTCCAAACTTGAAATTAATGATAAGATCGAGTCAGATGATGCATCTTTTTTTGATACAACTAATTCACTTGGTGACCATCTCTGAATCTCATCCTTAATTCTCTCCCAACGGCCTGAACCTGATTGTTCCTGAATCCAGGAACGGCCTGTGGATGAATCTAAAATGGCCAAACCAATTACATCGTCTTTTATTGTTAACGAGGCTAGAATGCTTGTTCCATCCTCTCCGATGAGATTTTCTTCATACAATGAACCTGGAGTGTATACTCTTGTCACTACTCTCTCTAATATTTTTGAACCTGGGCGTAATTCTTCCTCTTGTTCACACATTGTAACTTTGTGACCTGCTCGTAACATCGACTGAAGGTACGATTCAACAGAATGCCAAGGAACCCCGGCCATCGGTACTGGATTGTCAGAACTCTTATCCCGGCTGGTTAAAGTTATTCCAAGAACTTCTGATGCTAAAATTGCATCATCATAAAACATCTCATAAAAATCTCCCATTCTAAAAAATAGTACTGTATCAGGATTCTCAGCCTTAATTTCAGCGAATTGATCCAACATTGACCTCTTTGCCATTCCAATACGTCCAATGCTCACACTCGAGCGTGGGTCTTATCACAGAGCGGGGGGTGCATAAGCAAATCGCATCCAATCTCAAGAAAGATATCAAATGTCTATGGCACTACAGATAAATTGATTGTGGTTCGCGGACAATTCAGAAGAGTGTGTTTTATGGGAAAAGGAGGCAATATCAAAACACACTTTTTGATGCTTTTAGTGGCAATAATTTGGGGTTTTTCTTGGGCGATTGGTAGGATACTTTCATTGGAAATTCCTCCAATGACTGGAGCTCTTCTTAGATATCTTCTTACTATGATAATATTCTACATATGGTTCTTAGCATTGAAAATCAAAGGAAGTGATGTTAGATTCATTCCAGATAGTAAAAATACTTTGAAAAGCCTGATAATTATTGGATTTACTGGTGTTCTTTGTTATCAATTTTTCTTCATGCACGGAATGTATTACACCGCCGCCGGAGATGCATCTCTAATCATCACATTCAATCCAATCTTCACCGTGATATTAGCCGCACCATTACTTGGTCAACCTATTTCTAAGAAAATGTTTACAGGTCTAATCTGTGGTTTTGTAGGAGTTGGGATTGTGACAGGGTGGAGTCCAAACACACAAATTGATTTCGAGGATAGAATACTAGGAGATTTGTTAATACTCTGTGCATCGTTCTCATGGGCAACTACTACTAATATGACTAAGAGATTGATGGAAGGTAGAGATGGTATTAACAATTACACCTCATTAGAAATTGTTGTATGGTACTCATTAATTGGAACGATCATGATGGTCCCTTTTGTAATTTATGAAGTTTCACGAAATGGACTAATCTTACCCACTAATGAAGGATGGCTGGCAATTCTATATTTGGGAGCATTTTCTACTGTTTTAGCGTATTATTGGTTTACCATTGGGATTGAAAAATTAGGAGCTACTGCGGCTTCATCATACATTTTTTTGGTTCCATTATTTGGAATTCTCGGAGGTTGGTGGTTACTTGATGAAAATCTTGGTTACTCCATAATTATTGGATTTATTATGATTCTTATGGGAGTGAGAATCGTACAAGTTGAGAGTGCTAGATTAAACACTTCTTGATTTTATAATCCCAACAATATAATTTCTTCTGCTCACTTATCATTAAATACGGCAGGCCAGTCGGGCGAAGTCGAGGTTGTTCAAATGGCACGTAAGCCCGCATCCATGTACCGCCGACTAAAGGGTCAAGCATTTACTAGACGTCAGTACACTGGAGGTGTACCTAATAATCGAATTCTACGTTATTTTATGGGTAACAGAAAGAAGGCAGAAGCGGGAGGTTTTCCCGTAAAAGTAGCCTTGTTAGCAGATAATTCATGCCAGATACAAGACAAAGCTCTGGAAGCGGCTCGGCAGGTTGCGAACGCAAGAATAAGAAGTGCTGCTGGAGAAAACTACGCTCTGAGGATGCATACTTATCCACATCAAATTCTCCGCGAAAATAAACAAGCTACTGGTGCGGGTGCAGACCGTGTTTCTCAAGGCATGAGACAAGCATTCGGCAAAAATGTAGGTACCGCAGCTAGAGTGCAAAGAGGTCAAACTGTCATATCAATAGATACCACTCCGGAGAACTACATTGTGGCAAGAGATGCTCTGCGTAAAGCGAACTGTAAATTTCCAACTCCTTGTACAATCAAGGTCATTGATGGTTCAGAGCATTTGAAAGGACTTGTCTGAGGGTGGTGGGGCATGATGCCCGAAGATTCATTAGCAGTCTTACACGATTCTTTGCGTGGTTCACCTATTATTTGGAAAGGCGAGTATCCTTACTTCATACACCCGATTTCAGATGGTATCCCTAGAATGAATCCAAACGTGTTACGAGCAACAAGGGATTTAATCGTAGAAAGTGTAGATTGGACAAAAATTGATTTAATCGTAACTGTTGAAGCTATGGGTCTACCTCTTCTAGCAGCTGTAGGGGATGCGACTGGTAAACCAACTGTTGTAATACGCAAGCGTTCCTATGGAATGGAAGGGGAAATAAAAGTTGATGTATCAACTGGATATTCTCAATCCACTGTATATATCAATGATATCAAACCTGGGGAAAGAATTCTGATTGTTGATGATGTAATTTCCACCGGTGGTACATTAGAGCCCCTGTTGGAAAGTCTTGAAAACATGGGTGTGATTCTTCAAGATATTGTGATAGCAATTGAAAAAGGAAATGGCCGAGAAAGACTGAATAAAACTAGACCTGAATGGCCAATTAGATCTCTAGCGAGAATTGATATCATTGATGGTAAAGTCCAGATTGTGAACTAGGAGGAGGGTAGTTTGGATTTAGAAAGACACAATTTCGAGCTAGACGATTTGATAAATCGGATTAAAGAAAATGACCATCGACTTGTGGCATTGCAAGTCCCTGAGGGATTAAAGATGCAAGCTCTAGACATGATGGATCAAATAGAAACTGAAACTTCAGCTAGAGTTGTACTATCAGCAGATCCTTGTTATGGAGCGTGCGACCTAGTGCATGATAAAATGCAAAACATTGGAGCAGAATTGGTGGCTCACATGGGGCATTCTCAAATGAATATTGACTCTGGTATGCCCACACAGTTCATACCGGTTACATATGATGGAAGTCCGGAAATCGCACCGGTTCTTCCGTATTTACATGCCCACCGAGAAATTGCTGTCAGCCGACTCAATGACTCTACCGGGCCGGTCCTATCTGAATTAGAGGCTTTAGATAGATTTGAAGACATGGTAGGTAGGGTTTCTCCATTAACTGATACAAAACTTGGTTTAGTAGGTAGCATACAACACTTACATCTACTTCCTACATTTAAGAAACACTTCGAAGATGCTGGATTTGAGGTTACAATTCCTGTAGGAGGAGCAAGATTATCCCTCCCAGGGCAAGTTTTAGGATGTAACTACTCGGGTGATGATCCCACAGTCGGACACTACGTATTCCTTGGAAGCGGAGATTTTCATCCTATCGGACTAGTTTTACATACTGGAAAACCACTTGCAATGTTGGATCCCTACAGTGGAGATGCTAAAGAAATGGGAAGAGAGAGAATTGAAAGAATCCTAAGGCAACGTTCAGGATTAATAATGTCTTCAATGGACAAAAAGAGGTTTGGTATACTGATAGGCTCCAAGCCTGGTCAAATGAGAAGAAACTTGGCATTAAGGATGAAAAGAAAACTCGAGAAGCATGGAAAAAAAGGTTTTCTATTATCAATGGAACATGTTGGACCTGAATTGATTGATTTTTATCCTGTTGATGTTTTTGTTAATACTGCCTGCCCAAGAATAGCCATAGATGACGCCGTTAAGTATGCTAAACCAATGATCACTCCGTACGAACTTGAAGTCGCACTTGGGGAAAAGAAATGGGAAAATGGTTACCAATTTGACGAAATACCGTGATCTCTACATTATTAAAATTAAATTATTTACATAAAGATTCAGGATAGGTCTAAGAACGACCGAATAAAAAACGAATTGATGACAGGATACCTCGACCGCATAGGTGCTGGGAAAGTCTTGATAAACCGAGAACCTTTTTCTTTTGATTGGACACCTGATCATTTAGTAGGCAGAGAAAAAGAACTGGTTGATTTAGCCGGTTTATTTACTCATATAGAAAATCATAACTCAAGCTGCAGAGCAATAATCACAGGGCCCGTTGGCTCAGGAAAGACGGTTCTGACGAGACGTTTCGGTCATGATTTGTTAAGCCATTTAGAAGGGAAAAGAAAAGTTGTTCTAGCACATGTAAATTGCAGGAATCACCCCTCTACATCACAAGTACTACAAAGAATTGCTCTGACTTTGGATTCTGGCCACCCAGAAAGAGGGCTCAGCTCAGGAGAAATAATACAATCAATCAGAAGAAATTTAATATCGCATAATAGTCATCTTTTGTTGGTTCTTGACGAAGTTGACTTATTGATTAGGAGAGATAATTCAGATTTAATATATAAACTACTTAGAATCGATGAAGGGCAAGAAAAACAAGGCTCAATATCATTAATTTTAGTTAGTCAAGATTCAATGCTATTGAAGTTATTCGAACCTGCCATAATATCTAGACTAGGAGCGAGTAATGTTCTAAAAATGGATCCTTATAATGAGAAAGAATTAACAGATATTGCAAGACAAAGATCAAATATAGCTTGCAGAAATGGCTCAATAAGCGATGAAGTACTTCAGAAGATAGGAGTGATGGCAGCAGATTCTGGAGACGCTAGATTAGCAATTGAGTTGCTTGATTCTTCAATAAGAAGGGCTGAATCTGCTGGTAGATCTGAAGTTTTGATTCAAGATATTGAACAAAGTTCCGAAAGAGTTGCCGCAATAGAACCAAGTCAAGTTGATGGTTTATCAAGAGATCAAAAGTTAATCATGCTTGGACTATGTAGGAGATTAAAAAAAGCGACTGAAATAAACACAGGAGATGCACAGAAGCTCTACAAAATAGTTTGTGAAGAATATGAGACTAAAGCAAGGAGTTACACGACATTCTGGAAGCATCTAAAGTTTTTAGAAAATCAAGGTTTAATTGAGACAAGAAGTAGTAAATCAAATATTGGAAGAGGAAGAACCCAGTATATTACTATGAACAAAGTCGCACCTGCAAATCTAGCAAATAGAATAGAGAAAGAATTGCAAAGATGAATAATGAGTTTGATATGGCCTTCCGAACCGCTCTTATAGGGGTCGTATGTCGGCAAGTCGTCCAAGGTGAGTAAAATGGCAGGTGAGCAATCTTTCAAGGCTGTAATCAATGATACTAAGCCGAGTGCAAAAGGACGCTCTTTTTCGGTAGAAATTACAGGATCTAACTTCAATCATTTTCTCGGAAAAAAAATAGGTGACTTAGTGGAAGGAATGTTTGTTGGAGAAGGCGATCAAAATCTAAATGGATACAAACTTCAAATTACAGGAGGATCGGATAAAACTGGTCGACCAATGCGTTCTGAATTGGAAGGCGGTAACGTAAAGTCAGTGCTAATCACTGCAGGTACAGGCTACAAAGGAAAACGCTATGTAAAGAAAAATTCAAAGATTTATCGTTACAAATATGATGGTCTACGCCGCAGGAGAAATCTGAGAGGGAATACAATAAGTACAGATACTCGGCAACTCAATTTGAAGGTTATAGATTATGGTAAAAAATCTCTGGGCTCTATCCTTGGCGATGAAGAGGAGTGAATCGTAGGGGATGATGCTTCTGGCTGAAAGTAAAAAACAGCCGGAGGTTAATATTGGAATGGTTGGGCACGTCGACCATGGTAAAACAACTCTGACGAAAGCTCTATCTGGAACTTGGACAGATACTCATTCTGAAGAAAGAAAGAGGGGAATTAGCATCAAACTTGGTTATGCTGACACTACATTCTATTGCACCAATGATGGGAATTATTACGCTAAGGGAAAACATCCTGAAGGGAAAAATGACTCAGAAAAAGAATTTTTGAGAGTTGTGTCTTTCGTAGATGCGCCAGGTCACGAAACTCTGATGGCTGTAATGATCTCAGGTGCATCAATTATGGATGGCGCATTGTTGCTAATTTCTGCAACTGAAAGCTGCCCTCAGCCGCAGACAAGAGAACATCTAGCAGCATTACAAATCGCTGGAATCAAAAATATTGTAATTGTGCAAAATAAAATTGATTTAGTTTCTAAAGAAAGAGCCATGGACTCTTTTGATGAGATTAAACAATTTGTGAAAGGAACATTGGCAGAAAATTCACCAATAATACCTATATCAGCTCAACAGGACGTAAATCTTGATGTTCTAATACAAGCAATCGAGCATACGATCCCGACACCTGACAGGACAGAAGATGATACCAGCTTAATGTATGTTGCAAGATCTTTCGATACAAACCGACCGGGCGCCCGTCCAAAAGACCTATCTGGAGGAATAATCGGTGGCAGCATAGTAGAAGGTTCTTTTTCGGTAGGTGATAAGATTATGATCGCACCTGGCAGAAGAATCCAGTCTGGGAATAAAACCCGATGGGAGCCTTTAGAGACACATATCGAGAGTATCAAAGGTGGTGGATTGAATCTTAAAACCGCTCATGCAGGCGGATTGTGTGGAATTGCAACACCTTTAGACCCCGTTACAACGAAGGCAGATGAATTATCTGGACAAGTAATGGCAAAAAGAGGAGAATTGCCCCCAATTTGGGACACTCTAGAACTAGAACTAGAACTATTGGAAAAAATGGTTGCCGGTGCGGATGGAGATTCTGATCCTGTTCGTCCGTTATCGATGAATGAAATGTTGATGATTAATTCTGCAACCGCTACTTCTGTTGGAACCGTAACAAAGAAAGGGAAAGTTTCAAAAATAGCTCTAAGATTACCAATTTGCGCTAAAGTTGGTAGTAGAATAACACTTTCCCGAAGGGTTGGTTCAAGATGGCGTCTGATAGGCCATGGAACAATTCTGGGGTGAATCAATTTGGACTGCGTCCTGATAGACGCCTGTGGATGGGCAGCATTAGTTGATGCTGGATTAAATATAGACATATCAATGAGTAAAATAATTGGAAAGCCAAGATATTTATTATTAGATAAAGTTAAGCAAGAATTAGAATCATTATCTAAACAAAGAAAAGGACTTTTGCTTAGTTTGTTAGAAAAGAAATCAGAATTTATCAAAGCACCTGTAGGTATAAGACATACAGACCAAATGTTGTTACAATTATCCAGAGAATATGGATGGCCGGTGCTAACCGTAGATAAAAGATTGAAAGAAAGGCTGATTAATACTGGTGGTTCATATATCGAAGTGAACTCAAAGAATGTATTAAAATTAATTCAAAATTAAGGTAAAGTGAACAAACGATCATCCCCATGCCCGTCAAGTAAACCAATTCGAACTGCTGCGTCAATCCACGCATGAGCATAGTTAATTGCACCAAATGCACGTACTAAGTCTCCTTTATTCATGAAGTAAACAGCATCATTTTGATAGTCATCACACATCTTAAGCATCACTCGAAGTCTAATCTCGTCCTCTTTATTTTGGGTGATAGAAGTAGCTTTTTTTCTTGCTTCATTAGTTACATTGAGATATTTCTGTACTTTTTCCTTTGACACAATATTTCCACTATCTGACATAATTATTCCTCAAAATTCTTTTGAAGCCGCTTGACTTAATTTGAATAAGCGAGTTCTACCTTTTTTCCTGACCGACAACATGCCTGATTTTTGAAGACTGTTGTACAATTGGGATAGTCGGGGGCGTCCTACTTCTAATCTAGCCTGCAATTCATCATCGGAAGGAGAAATTTCCCTTGTGGATGCTGCTTCTAAAATCATTCTTTCTGCATCGGAAAGTGAATAAAATCTGTTTATATCAAGTTCTTTATCTTCCTCCCAAACAGGAGTAAAATTCGAGTTAATAGAGGAACTACCAATCATGGTTTTATCCATCTGTTGATCATATATTTGATTAGAATCAACTAATTCTGTTGATTTCTGGATTTCAGTTTCTTCTAAAATATGTTCCTCGATTTCTGACTGCTGAGATAGAGGGTTTGAATTAAAATATGTTTCAGTTGTTTGAAAAGATTGTTCTGAAGGAGAGGATAATGAATAATCAGGTGGTGATATTATGTTAGGTACAGTAGAATGATATGCGGGTTCTACGGACCATTCTGCACCTTCTGTACTAATCACCTCTTCATAATCCTTTAACCTAACATTTTGATCTACTTTGGCTTCTGTGAATATTGGTTGTTTAATTGCTTCACCATATTCTATTTCAATATTCTTTTCACTGACATAATTATCCAAAGTGGATTGTGAGGGATTTTCATCAGCATAGGTAATTGGGACATTATTTTGTAAGTCATCTTTCATACCAATAGTTGTTTTTTTGAGTCTCCTCCTAAGAAAACCTAATTTTTTGCTCTGGGTAACTGGTGGGATTCGAGATATAATCTTGGGAGGTTCTGTCCCTGGTGAAATGAATAATTCTGTTTCATTATTAGTCTCATGATATTCTTTTTGATTATTTTCTCTAACAATTATATCATCAATACCATCATCATCTATTTCCAAGTAACTTTCAGACAATATTGGTACATCTTCATCGGCTAATTTATCCGATTCCTCTGAAAGGTTTTCTAAATCTAAGTTATTTCCATCATCAAAGTCCCATAAATCTGGCGGTTCCTCATCAATAAAATCATCATCCTGGATATCAATTTCATCGACTTCATGAATTGGTTCAGCACTACGAGAATATTCTTCAACAAAATTATCGACAACATAATTCGTCTTTTGCGCAATAGGAATATTATTTACCTGGAAAGCCATTAAACTCTCCAAAGTCCCTTGATAACCGAGATCTCTTTTTTCGTCGACTAAATACTTCAGAATTCTGATAGTTTCTCTCGGATTACCTCCAGTTTGCTCGTGCAACGAATTTAGAATCCTTGAATTAATTATCCATTTCTCCTTAGATTTTATCCTCATTCGATTATTTACCATTTCTTGTATCTCGGTCTTGGTAAAATTCTCTAACCTATCAGGTTCGTCAAAATGACCTTTTATTTCTTCATCAAGTTCCAAATATTGAGAATCAGTTAAACTTACAATTACCATCGTTCTAAGCCGTGTGAGAATCGGACAAATCCTTGACAAGAAAGTGTTTATGTCAATTACCTTTGATGGATAGTCTAAGGCTATCAATGGCAACGGACCTTTGTCCTCATCAAATAACGATATTAATTTTTGAGACAGCTGATTCATTGTTTCTATTGATTGGAATGTTCCAAAGTGAGTCAAAATTTCATGAAGTACTAACTTTGCTTGATCTTCTTCTTGAGATAAAAATTGGCCTATGAATTTTTTTGGAGTTTGGGAAGATATAGCATTAATTATTGAAGTTCTACCTGTGCCCGAATCGCCGATAATAAAAATCATTCTAGGCGAACCAGAATGAATATACTCTCTCCAACGGTGAAGTATTTCTTTTCGGCCCACTAAATCTTGGGCTCTTGATGGCTCGATAGGGCGGTTATCGAAAGGGTTTCCCCTCAAGGCGGGTAAGTCGATCAAACCAACACTATTGCCGCTCATATATTCCGGTTAGTGTACTAGTTCATAATATTCACGCTTAATTACGCTTATAATTTACCAAATTAACGCTTTTATAAAAAATTGAATTCAAAATATTTGTATTATAGACAAAAAATACATATTTTTTATATTTTATTAACGCATTATTAACGCATATTTAACGCGTTAATGAACCGTTAATAGCCAATTAACGCTTTAATTACACAGAAATTGACCAGATTAGCAATAAAAAATCATATTCTTTTACAGATATTGAATATTTTTACCAAAGTAATTTTACGAGTATAATCGTCACGAATTAAGAATTTAAAGCAAAGACATTACAAACTTTATGCCTTGGCAACAAATGGTGAAGCCATGCCAGTAGATAACAGTCGATTAAAGGGATTTTACAAACTATCAGTACCAGAGAGGAGAGAACATTTAGCCAAGCTGGCTGGACTCAGTTCTGAACAAGTAGACGCCTGGGCCAATTCAGAACTATCAGAAGATGCTGCTGACAGAATGATAGAGAATGTTGTCGGGAGATACTCGCTACCAATAGGTGTGGCTACAAACTTCATAATCGATGGTGAACATTATTTGATTCCCTTTGTAGTGGAAGAAGCCAGTGTTGTGGCAGCAGCATCGAACATGGCCAAGAGATGTCAATTGAAAGGAGGATTCAGATCAAACAATACAGACCCAATAATGATTGGCCAGATACAAATTGTAAACTGCGAAGATCCTGAAAGTTCAAAAGATTCTATTTTATCTGCAAAAGATCAGTTGATAGAATTGTGCAATGATGTTGACCCGATATTAGTAAAGTTTGGAGGAGGTTGTAAAGATGTTGAAGTTAGAATTATTGAAACGATGTCTGGACCCATGGTGATTGTCCATATCTTAGTAGACTGTAGGGATGCAATGGGAGCAAATGCAGTCAATACAATGGCTGAGACTATCGCCCCTAAAATTGAATCCCTATCAGGAGGCACTGTTATTCTTAGGATAATCAGCAACCTTGCAGTTCATAGATTAGCCAGAGTCAGTGCGACTTTCACTCCAGAAGAAATGTCAGACAACGGTAATGCCGAACAAGGTGCGGAAGTAATTGATGGTGTTTTACAGGCGTATCATTTTGCTGCAGCTGATCCTTTCAGAGCCACCACCCATAACAAGGGAATCATGAATGCTATTTCACCAATAGCCATAGCGTGTGGACAAGACTGGAGAGCGATTGAATCGGGAGCACATTCCTATTGTGCTCATGAAAAACAGTACACTTCTATGACTCACTGGGAAAAAGACGACCACGGTAACCTCGTAGGCAGTATTGAATGCCCAATGGCTGTGGGGTTGGTAGGTGGAGCAGTAAGAATACATCCTGGAGCGCAGACCAATGTCGCACTTTTAGGAATAAAAAGTGCTGATGACCTAGCCAAAGTGATGGCTGCTGCTGGAATGGCACAGAATTTAGGAGCATTGAGAGCGCTAGCAACAGTAGGTATCCAAGCAGGGCACATGAAACTACACCTAAATAACATGATTAGTTCTGCTGGCGCTAAGGATGAAGAAATAGATTTGATAGCAAATATAGTCAAAGAGAGCGGCGAACGTATAACAATGGCAGTAGTTGAAGATGCACTGAAAACATTAAGGAAAAAATAAATTATTCGTTTGAATTATCCATATTTTCTTCACCTGTAAATTCTGTTATCGACATTTGCTCATCCGGAGCCAGAGATGCGGCTAACTGAGCGCTGGTTAAGCCCGCTTTGGTCGCCTCAGAACGAAACCAGGTTCGAACAGCACGATAGTCAACCTCCGGACAACCAAAATATTCTGCGAATCTTCTGGTGGTAGTTAAGCGCCTAGTTAAGCCATCTCTCCGTCTATCGATTAAACCTAGGTTTGCTAAATCTCTTACATGATCATACGCCCTTTGACCTAACATTTCGACTAATTGAGACTGGGCCATAGGCTGATGATAAGCAATTAACGCTGCAGCGGGGAGCAACCTCTGAGGAGTATCGGGCCTGAAAGTTTCTGGTAAATAAGGAGAAAGATTCGGACGTACTTCGAAAATCCAACGTCCGGAAACCTCAGTTAATTGCAGTGCTGAGTCTTGTCTTCTTTTGATCCGGGATTGTAATTCACCCAATGATTTTCTAACCTCATCAATTGAGACATTCACTGTTTCTGATATTTCATCAGTGGACATTGATCTACCAGAGGTAAACATTATTGCTTCAAGAATTACGGAGAGACTAACTTCACTCATTTACTACTAGACCCCCTAAAATCTCAGTTTTCGGATTAATTCGATTAGTTAGAGTAGAGAAGTCATCATCATCTAAGTGTAGATTTTTAAGGGTTATATTGCCATCATCATCTTGAAAAACTTCGGCATATCCTCGATGTGTTAAAAATAGAGAAGAAACAAGTGCTGTGACTTGTGCTTCTGATTCAGCCTCTTCCTGACTGATTCCAGATCTAACCGAATTTTCCCTAAGAATATCTACTATCTCAGCTAGGTCCGTTGATTCGTTTGATTTCGTGCGACTACGAAGCGCATTCCATGTTCTTTCTAAATCGTCTTCGAGGTTCTCAACATGCAGGCTGCCACCAAATCTTGCTCTTGCTTTCTCATTAGCTTCACGGCGTTCTTTGGCAATTTGTTCTCTCATTCTTTGTTCCTCAGAAAGTCTGCCCGCAGCCTGGAGACCAATCAATAGTTCGCCTAATGTTACCGGCCTCCCTTCTTCACGGTGAATTCTTCCTTCAAACATACTCGGAAGGACTTCATCTGCTGCTCCTGTAAGAACCCCTACAGAAAAATTATAATCTTCATCAGAAAACTCACTCTCCCAAGTTTCTTCAAACTCCCAAGAATTATCAATTTCTTCATCCACCAAGGCTCTTTCTTGCCTTTCAATAAGTGAAGTTGCTTGTCCTTTGAGAATCGACCATGCCATCCTCACTAAGCGCCCGCATGTGGGTAAATCTATATTTTCAGAATTATTTATTCTATCTGTGAATAACTCTAAAAATACTGATAGGTCGACATCCCAAGGATCTAAATCACTGTTATGAAATAATTGAAAAACTAATGCTACAGATCTGTCAAATGGGTCAATTAGAAATTGATGTTCCGCTTCTTCTACTTTTGACAATTCTACTAATCTATCGAGATATCTACTTGTATCGAGATCTGTGTCGCCCCCGAGTAATCTTGAGACAATGTCATCTCTCATTGAAGAACCATCAAATACAGACAATTAATTCCCTCACTCTACCTCTACTGCCGATGATTCTGATTCTTCAGATATCTCTTTGGATTCCTCATTATTGATGACTTTCTGAACGATGTTCGCCTCCCCAATATCCTCGCTCCAATCCTCGGTTCTTTCTCTCAGTGCTTCTAAATTTTTATTTTCAAGAGTTGGAGTTTCTATACCTTTTACTTCTGTCTCATTAACAATATCGACACCGGCTCTTTCAGCAAGTCCTCCAAGAGATTTAGGTGTTCCAAGTGGTTCAGGGACCTTCGGCATCTGATTGGGATCAGGTAAAACCAATTCTAAACGTTCCTCATCAGACTGTTTTCTTGCAGCTTCTTCCTTTTCAATTTCCTCACTCATCTGCAATGCGGCCGCACGATCGAAGTCTGTGATACGTCGACTACAACCATCGCCAGCATGAGTTATACCAATATGATGATTTGCGAGATTTAGACTAACTTTTCTTAGTGTCACCATAATGAATTGAGCTCTTTGAGACCTCATTAAACAGAGAGTAGCAATCAACTCTGAATTAAACGGATCTAAATTCTGATCAACTTCGTCGAAATAATAGAATGGACTAGGTTCATAATCTTGGATGGCGAATATCAAGGCTAGAGCTGCCATAGACTTCTCTCCACCGGAGAGAAGATTTCTTCTTGTTTTACTATTTTTGCCAGGAGGGACACAATCCATTTCCAATCCTCCTTCGAATGGATTTTTCTTATTTTCTAACCTCAAACTACCAATTCCACCTGGTTGTAGTTTCTCATAAACTCTACTGAAATTTTTATTTACATGCTCGAAAACCAACAATAACCTCTTCTTTCTTTCCGATTCAAGTTTTTCTGCTATACCGACGAGGTCGACCCTACGTTGTCTTAGAATTTTACCATCATCAACAAGACCTGCTATGCGTTCAACAGCAATATCATATTGTTCTATAGCTAACATATTGACATCGCCGAGATGACCGAGGCGCCTTTCAAGTCCCTGCACAACTCTTTGCGCCTCGGCCACTGTGGGTAATTGGATATCTAAAGACGGAATTTTAATATTCTCAGCTGCTAATTCGGCAACTATTTCATTAACCATAGTCCTTTTTTGATTAATTTGAATATTCAAGTCTTCAATTCGGGAATTAAACGTTTGGCGTCTTTGAGATTGGGTTTCCAGAGATGCCCTTAAGCTGGCTCTTTCTTCTACTATTACCTCTCTTCTATCGGTTAATATCTGCTGTTCCTCATTGAATTGTGAAGCTTGACCTTTTAAATCAACTAACAGTTCTTTCGACCGTTGAATTGACTCTTTAAGTTTGGATTCTTGTTCCTTGGCTTCTTTTATTAATTTCTCTTTAGAAAGTATCTGCCTTTCCAATTCAGATAATCTATCCGTAAGAATCTTTAGCCTTTCATTGGTGTTGGTTATTGAAGACTCGGATTGTAATTTGATTCGCTCTGCTTCATTTCTGGTTTTTTCTGCGTTTCGAAGTATTTGAGATAGGTGATCAGGTGTATGATTTTGCAGGGCTTGGGCGGCATTGGCCCTAGCCTCTAAAGCATCATGATATTTTGCGTTAGCTTGTTCAGAAACAGATTTAGCCTCTTTGAACAATCTATCTGAATCTGATAATACTTCTCTTGCGATCAACACTTTCCTGCCAATATCATCCACATCCTTTTGAGCTCTAGAGAAATCTGATTTCCATTCTCTTATCTTTACTGATTTATCGCTATCATCTAATCCGTGAATTTGATCCCTCAATTGTTGTTGGTTATTTCTAAGTTCTCTCAATGCTGCTTCAACTGTTGAATAAATCAAATTTGCTTCTTCAAGTGCTCTCTCTAATTTCTCTGTCCCTAAATGTCCGGGCATCCCTCCGCCAAAACTAGGCCTAGATGAGCCCACGGGGGATCCTCCAGTCATAGCACCTGAACTTTCAATGATGTCTCCTTTTAGTGTAACCATCCTTGCTCCGCCCATATTCTTCCTAGCTATATCCATTGATTGGACGATAAGGGTGTTCCTAGATGCGTACCTAACTGCGACGTCTATCTCTGAATCATATTCTAATAAATCATGGGCAAAACCCAGAACACCAGGGTTCCTAGAGACAATTAGAGTACGTCCCTGAGGCCTTGAGATACTCAATTTATTTAGAGGGAGGAATGTTGCACGGCCACCACCATTTAGCCTAAGCCAGTTTATGCATTTTGCTGCGACTTCATCATTATCCACAACTATACTCCTAAGTCCATTTCCTAAGGCTAAAGCCAATGCTTCTTCATGGATTGATTCTTTTGGAGAACATAACTCTCCCAGTGTGCCTAGGATTCCTTTAATTTCGCCGCTTTGTCTAAGTTTTGAAAGCGCTGCAATTGTAATTGCAGAACCCGGCCGATTGGCCTTTGCTTCCTGACGTGCCCTAGCCTTGGCCAATGCCAAATCTGCGTCTCTAGCCTTTATTTCTGATCTATCTCTATCTTCTCGCAGTTCAATTTCTTGCTTAGTGAGCCTTTGTAATTCATTGGCTAAATGTGTTCTGTCGATAATTTCTCCACCATTTTGAATTTCCTCACCCATTAATTCTAAGTCATCTCTAGTCAATGTTGCTTGCTCGTATTCTTCTTCAAGTTCTGCTAGTTTCTCAGATGAAATTTGTGAATTTTGCTCCGCTCTATCAGATTCTAATTTGGCATTTGAATAGTCTTGATGAGCTTCTGTGACTAATTCAGTTGCCTGACCCAATGCACGATTCAAGTCTCGTCCAAGTCGGTCTCCAGATTGTATTGCTTCTCTAGCTTGGCTTTCTTCCATCGCAGCTTTTTTCAAGTCCTCTTCGGAATTAGATAAATTTAATTTTGCATCTTCAAGCCCCTTACAAGCGCTATCATGAGCCTCTTTAACTGCTTGATGATCTTCACGGATTATCTCTATTTCTTGGTTAGTCGATTCGATAATTTTAGTTTGATCGCCGATTCTATCTGTGTTGGTCTCAACATCAATTTCGTGTTTGCGAATTGTTTCAAGTAGTTCTTTTGCGTCACCACTCATTATATCGTCCAGGTTATCGCCTATTTCGACTAGTTCCTCATCATAATTACCTAACTCAATATTGCCATTTCTTATTTGTGATGTTAAATCATCTACTTGAAGTCGATAATTCGACCGTTCTTCACCAAGTAAGCGGACCTCGTCCACTCTATTTCTATGTCTTGATTGATGTAGAATTATTTTGTTTTCATCTAAATCCTGTTTTATATCTTTGAATTTTAATGCCTGTTGTCTTTCTTTCTCGAGACCTTTGAGACGTTTTTTCTGTTCATCTTCAAAAAGATCTATTGTTTCAATATTGTTTTCGACTACTTTTCTTTGATTATTTGCGCGCCTTATTTCATCGTCATATGCAGTGACTCCCGCGACTTCTTCTAGAACACCTCTTCTTTTATGAGGAGTCATGGTAGCCAAAGTAGTTACATCGCCCTGAAGCACAATATTGTATCCATCACCATGTAAGCCTGCTTCTGCTAAAACTCTCCTCATTTCTGTAGCAGTGGATGGATTGCCGTTAATATAATAGGAAGAGATTGTGTCATTTTTTCGATTTAGACGAACTGAACGTGTGAATGAAACTTCTTGAGTTTCAATTCTCAGTCTACGACGTCCATCAACTTCAGGGTTATTTTTGAAGACTAAGGTAGCAGACATGTTCCTCGCCGCTTTACCTCTCCCTCCACCGTTGTAAATTAATTCAGACACGTTTGAGGCCCTTAGAGATCTAGTTGATTTAGGCCCGAGAACAAACTGTATTGCATCTCCACAATTCGACTTGCCGGAACCATTTGGTCCAGTGATTGCTGTGAAACCTTCTTCAAAAGGAATTACTATTTCACCGCCGAAAGATTTGAAATTTTCAAGTTCAATTCTTACTAGATGCATCCCATCACCGTGAAATATCAGCAATTTATCGCCGACATCATTAATTGGCTGCCGTATTTTACTCTATGAACATTGAGGAGGACTTGAGCGCAATAACACGAAAAAACGACCTATTTTATAGAGCCAAAAATAATTGGCAATAAGCGAAGATTCATTGACAACTAGGTCATGGAAGGAACATGAGTAACGGAGCCAACGGAGGTCTGATGCCGACTGTCGACATAGCAGTAATAGGTTCAGGCATCGCAGGTCTGTTTCTGGCAAATCGTTGTGCAGAAAAAGGACTGAGGGTGGCTTTAATTACAAAAAAAAGTATTTCTACATCAAATACAAATTGGGCTCAGGGAGGGATCGCCGGAGTTTTAGATCCAAACGATGAGAAAGCAATAGAAGCACATGTCCAAGATACACTTTCCTCAGGAGCTGGTTTGTGTCATGAAAAAGTAGTCAGGTCGGTCGTTTCGGAAGCCGCAGACAGAATCAGAGATCTTGAAAATCGTGGAGTTCGTTTTGATAAAAATCACCATGGTGAATATGACACGGTTAGAGAAGGGGGTCATTCCAACCGAAGAATTTTGCATTCTAAGGACGCGACAGGGGCTGAAATAGAAAGAGCCCTTGCGGAATTCGCATCTAGAGAAATCGATGATGATTTCAAAATCTATGAAGATTGGATGGCTGTAGACTTAATTCAAAGAGAGTATGGTAATCCGAAAAAAGGAATAATCGGATTATGGTGTTTGTCACCTCAAGGAACTGTCCATACGTTGCCAGCAAAAGCTGTAGTTTTGGCAACAGGAGGTGTGGGTTATCTGTACTCCTCTACGACGAATCCGTCTATTGCAACAGGTGATGGAGTTGCAATGGCATTTCGTTCCGGAGCGGATATCAAAGATATTGAATTTATACAATTCCATCCAACTTCCCTTGCGATTGATAAATCTAAACCATTCTTAATTACTGAAGCTATGAGAGGGAAGGGAGCTGTTCTGATGGGATTTGAGGATCACAAAAATTGGGAATCATCAACCAACAAATCACCAGAAGAATTCTCATTTATGTGGAAATACTGTGACAAAGGCTCTCTTGGAACAAGAGATATTGTTGCCAGAGCAATAGACTCAGAGTTAAAAAAAACTGGAGATAGTAATGCTTTGCTCATAACTGGGCATCTAGATAGGAATGTGCTTGTGAAAGAGTTTCCAAATATTGATCAAAAGCTATTATCCTGCGGCATAAGATTGGGAATAGACCCAATCCCAGTGATACCTGCTGCGCATTACATGGTTGGTGGAATAGATGTTGATGATATGGGTAGGGCGAAATCGGATGGAAATCTGATGCCAGGATTATATGCTATCGGAGAAGTTGCACGAACTGGTTTACACGGGGCGAATCGTCTAGCTTCAAACAGTCTACTTGAGGCAGTAGTTTATTCAGAGAGAGCTGCTAAAGAATTAATTCAATTGGCATCCAAAAATAAATTACAGGAACTACCGAACGATTTCCCAATGTGGCGTGCAGATGAGTTACAAATATTGGTTGAACATGCACCACTTCGTGCTGATTTAAATGCTTTAAGAACAACCATGACAATGGATGTTGGAATAGTGAAAAATAACTACAGATTAAACAGGGCGAGGAGGAGAGTAGCACATTTAGATAGCGAGGTTAAGAGAATATGGGAGTCTTGTAAACCGACCCAAGACCTAGTGGAATTAAGAAATCTAATCGAAGTTGCGAAACTCGTTGTCGAGAGATCAATAAATAGAATTGAGAATGTAGGACTACATTATAATCAAGACTTAGAAAATTAATCAAAGTTAGAAGACTTTTCAATACCTTTTACTAATCCATGCAATAAAGCATTACAGGGGGTTGGAATCCCTTCAGCTTCACCACGCATTACAACAGCCCCGCATAGAGAATCAATTTCTGTCTCTCTGCCTGACATGATATCCTGAAGCATTGAACACCTGTTTTCAGGAGATATTGAAACAACTTCTCTAAGATACTCTTCTAAATTTAGATTGCCTAAATCGACCCCACTTGCACGTGCGACTGTTGCTGCTTCCCGCATAGCCAGCATTGCCTGTTGCCAAAGCGATGTAACCTCCAGAAGAGCACCGTTCCTGACACCAGCGATTGAACAAACTGGATTAATTGCAACGTTGATCAATAATTTTTTCCATAATAATTGTTGAATATCATCCGATTTTGATGCATTTAATTCAGCTTCATTCAAAATATCTAAGATTGAATCGATGTAAACTTCACCTGTTTCATGTAATGGTCCAAGTATAATTTCTCCTCTTCCAACCCAATTGACCTCACTGTGACTATTTCGCCATGCGGCGTGAGTTATTGAGCCCACAATTACCCTTTCTCTGCCAAATTTATGAGCTAACAACTCGGCATTTCCTAGGCCATTTTGTATTGTCAATACACAACCATTTTCACTAACTAATCCTAATGCAAGTTCAGATAATACAGGATTATCAACAGTTTTACCACATACAATCGCGACATCACATGTATTTCGAATATTATCTGATAAAGGCCCAGAATTGCTATCAACAAGAGTATATCTTTCACTAGGGACTACCTCAATACTTCCCTCGGGGGTGTGCAAAACCAATCCTAGTTGTGAAAGGCTGGCGGAAGTATTGCCTCTGGATATGCAAATAATTTCTGCGTCAGTATCAGCCAAGGCTCCAAGAATTATACCTCCAATTGAGCCAACTCCAACGATGGCCACTTTCAATTTAGGCAGCCTCCAATAGGACACTTAGAAACAAAATTTAACACTAGTCCGTTTGGGGTCTGAGAAATCCAGAATACTCTCCAAACATCATTACTTACATCACTTAGAGACAATTCTACATCCACACTTCCATTAGCAGGTATTTGATTAGGAAAAGAGAGATTTAGCGAATCATCACTCTGTAAATTAGTAGATCTATCAACTGAAAGAGAGAGATTTCTTGACTCTTTGGAAGATATAGTAAAATTGGAAAAAGGTAAGCTAGAGTCATTTAACGCAAACCCATTTATGGATATCCCATATCCTGTACTCAACATCATGGCATCAGATGTTCCATCTCCACAATTGACTAACCACCCATCTCCCGGGACTAGGAGACTTTTGCCACTGGAGTTACCATCAAATACCAGTGGAGATCCATGAACCAATGTTAAGTTATCCTCGGAATTCAAGTCAATTTTTGGGAAGTTGGAATAAAACGGACATACAGGAGATAGTCGATTGTTAGAGTAAAGAATTCCTTCATCGAACATCGTATCTAAACTTATTCCATGGTCAAGATTTGAGAATACAGTATGGTATGAATCGTTTATGGGGAAATGCCAATCAAAAATATTCCCATCATCTTGTTCAAAAACCAGTTCAGGAGCCATTCTATAGCCAATAATTCCATCCACCCCCATTGCTAAAGACTCCCATCCTCCCCTTTCGGCAATCAGACATATTTCATGCATACCTTCTTCCGACAGATGGCCAGAATTTTCAAGAGACCAAAAAGGATTAACCTTTACCGAAAGATTTCCAGTTTGATTAGTTTTAACTTTTACAGTGTTGCATATTTTTTCTTTGCTGGAAGAATCTTGTCTCTCCCATGATGGGCTGGGCGAAGTAATATCGGCATATACTATTGAAACAACATGTTGTAATAACTCCCCTTCAGAATCTATGATAAACCGCAACTGAACTGGAGTGTTCCGTTCTGGAGTGTTATCTAGGATTGAAAACTTGAAGATAGCATTATTGTTTTGATTGATGTTTTCAAAAACACAATTTTGCTCAGCATCAAAACATTCAGAATCAATACTCCATCTATCTGTTTCACCAATTACCATGACTTTTATTTTCCCAGAAATTGAGTTTATACCTGAAGATTTCAACACAAATGACTTTTCAGTACCCTGCCAAGAGTCGCTGGAAAATTCGGTATCCCATTCAGAGATATCCAAACCGCCGTTCCAGCCTTCAATACTGTCTACAGGATTTAGACCTGGAAAACCCAGTAGCAATATCGCAACGGAAAGTGTTACCAAAATACTCCTTGAATTGTTATCTAATCCAGAGGACTCATCTACAATTAATGCCACTGGGATGTGGTCACCACTAAATCTTCTCCATGAAGCCAGTGAAGCTAAAATAAGCCACGGCCAAAATGTCGTCGAAAGAAAAACTAGGCACATGAACGTAAGCGTGAACAGGAAAATTGAGGTAGCGTTTGTAGTTTTGTCGAGATTTTTGGACCCTGCAATTGAGTGTAATATTCTGTCTCCAGGAAAACCAGGTATTGGAAGGAGTAAAATCCAACCGATCATTGCTAAACCAAAACCGGCTAAAGCCAATGGATGGAGCCACTGGAGTTTGATTTCAAGTTCTTCTCCAAATAATATCCCCGATAAAATATCAACCACAAAATTAGATTGGAATAATAGTGGATCTGAAATATATTCAGGAGGATTCGCAGAAGTCATTGACAATCCGACAATAGAAAATATTGAGCCGAAAAGGACGAACACAATTACTGAAGATAATTCGATAACTCCTAACGACCGTCTGTTTGGGTATGTAATAGTATCCACTCTTTTCTGCCCAAATACCCCAACTATTCCGAACGGCCAGAAAGGAGAAACCAACGGAAATGCTATCGGAACAAGGTTCCCAACATCAACTCTGAATAATGAAGCGATGTACTTCTTTGTAAAATGAGCAACAATCAAGGTTAAGAATATAGGGATACTAAAATATTTCATTGAAACGGAAATTAATTCTAAACTGAAAAAGTTAACATTGTCAGTAAACTGAGATATCCAATAGCACCCGGCCAGTGTTGTGAAAATAAACATAGTAACCCAAATCAGAGATTGTTGCCAAGGAGGTACGTTTACAGGATCTACTGGATATCTAATTATTGAGAGAATAGGAGGATTACCTTCATCTAACATCCCTATCAGACTGAGTGGTTTCAAGTGGGAATTAAGATCGACTAGAGATGAACTAATATCAATGCCATCACGAGAATTGACTTCCCAAGAAATATCGCTTAGCCCTGATTGATTTCCTATCAAAAAATAACGACTACATATTTCTTCAAGAAGCTCTTTTTGACCCCATGTCTCAGTATCAATAACTAATGATTTAGCTTTTGACATGCGCACACCACCGTTTCAGTATATGCTGACCATAGAGCATCCCCTATCAAACCGTGTGTAAGACAATAAAGAAATAAACAACAAATAAATCATTTGTTTTTGAATCTTTTAAGGCGGAAAGTTTCTTCTCTTTCCATTTCTTCTAGTCTGAGTTGTATAAATGTCTGTGCTTCTTTCATTTCTGGAATTACAACGAATTCTAGAGCATTGACTCTTCGTTTGGTTGCCTCAATTTCTTCAAGAAGTTTCTTTAACGTAGCTTCCATTTCAGCAGCCTTAACGATTTTTGCGATTAATACGGAATAAGAATCTGCCGACTCATCGATGTAGGGAGAACCACCAATAATTCCAGTAGGTCTAGTTTCAACAGTTGTCGTGAGATTAGTACCATCGACTTTTGGTACAACAACCCCCATGATGTTTCTTCTAGAAACAGTTACTTCTGGGCCCGATGTAGCCGCTATTGCTGCACTCTTAACCGCTAGACCGCCCTCGATAGAAGATGCTAGGGCAATTGATTTCAAGGCATCTCTATATGTGCCCACTAGTTCCTCTCTTGCAGCAATCATTTCGGCAAGTAAGGTACGGAATTCGAAAAATAATCCATCTCTTTTCATTTTTAATAAGTTATATCCACTGGAAGTTTGTTTAATTCTACGTTTCAAATTAATTAGTTCTGAACGAGTTGGTTTGATGTCTAGTGCCATCTCTTTTACCTCCCTAATTGTTTATTATTCATTCTTTTTTTCTTTTGGATGATATTTATCAATCCATTTTTGATCTAAACGAACAAGATATTTTGTATCAATATTTGAAAGTAGTTCCCAAGCATAATCTAGAGTACCTTCACCAATTGACCGGTCCTCATCACGGCTCTGCCTCAGAAATTGATCTTCAAAGATATCTGCAAACTTGAGTAGTTGTAAATCTCTTTCATTTAGAGCATCCTCTCCAACAATTGCGACCAATCCTCTCAGTTCTCTCCCCTGCGCATAAGCAGCATATAATTGATCGGATACTGATTTATGATCCTCGCGAGTCTTCCCATCTCCTATTCCCGCATTCATCAATCTAGACAAGGAGGGTAGAACGTTGATTGGGGGATAAATTCCTTTCTGGTGTAGTTCACGAGAGATAACAATTTGGCCTTCGGTAATATAACCAGATAAATCAGGTATTGGGTGCGTAATATCGTCCCCAGGCATAGTCAGAATAGGGAATTGAGTGATTGAACCCTTCTTACCTTTAACCAATCCTGCTCGTTCATAGAGCATAGCCAAATCAGTATACATGTAGCCCGGGTAACCTCTTCTTCCGGGAACTTCTTCACGGGCTGCTCCAATTTGCCGCAGAGATTCACAATAATTAGTCATGTCAGTATATATGACAAGTACGTGATAATCATGTTCAAAGGCTAGATATTCAGCTGCGGTCAAAGCCAACCTTGGAGTAATTAATCTCTCAACAGCAGGGTCGTCTGCAAGGTTAACAAAGAGACAAGCATTTTCGAGAGCTCCTGTTCTTTCCAAATCATGGACGAAGAAGTTATACTCTTCCGCAGTGATTCCCATTGCACAAAACACCACAACGAAATCATCATCGCTGTCGACTAACTTTGCTTGTCTAGCTATTTGAAGCGCTATATCATTGTGAGGAAGCCCAGATGCACTGAAAATTGGCAATTTTTGTCCCCTAACCAGAGAGGTACATGCATCTATTGCAGAAATCCCTGTTTGAATAAATGAGGATGGGCTCTGTCTGGAATATGGATTGATAGCAGCACCAATGATATCCGCCATTTCATCCGCTACAATTGCTGGACCTCCATCTCTAGGACGGCCCGCTCCATCTAGGATTCTACCTATCATATCAGTACTTACTGGTAGTTTGAAAACATCTCCAAGGAATTTAATACCTGTTTGTTTGTCAATTGACGCTGTCCCTTCAAAAACTTGTACAATAACTTGATCATCAGAGGTATCAAGTACTTGTCCGTTCTTTATTGTACCGTCAGTTAATCGTAATTCTACAATTTCTCCAAAGGCTACAGGTTCTGTTTTGTTTAGGAATACCAAAGGTCCCTTTACGTCTGTGATTGTTCTATATTCTTTTCCAGTCATTTATATCACCTCTAATTAGCCTCCATAGTTTCAGCAATTTGTTTATTCATTGCCTCTAGCATCTCATCAATTTTGTCTTCATAACCTGATTCAAATCGCCCTCTCATTAAGTCAGTACGTGCTGGGATGTTAACTACATCCTCTAAAGCAGCACCTCCAGCAATTGCTTTCTTCGATTCTTCTTGGAAAGATAGAATTGCTTTTGCCATATTATATTGTAATTTTAAGTCACTGTAAGTGTCAACATCATGGAAGGCATTTTGTTGGAGGAAGAACTCTCTAATCATACGAGCAACTTCCAGTGTGAGCTGTTGGTCTACTGGTAATGCATCTGAACCAACCAATTGGACAATTTCTTGCAATTCCGCTTCTACCTGTAGAAGTGCACTTATCTCTGTTCTAATTTCAGGAAAATCATTCTTTATATTGTCTCTGTACCATTGGTCCAGGGATGGAGGATAAAGCGAATAAGAATTCAGCCAGTTGATTGCGGGGAAATGTCTCTGTCGAGCAAGTCCTGCATCCAGACCCCAGAATACCTTGACTATACGAAGAGTACCTTGGCTGACAGGTTCAGAAATATCTCCTCCCGGCGGGGAAACTGCACCTATTACGGATACTGAACCATCTCCACCAGCTAGAGTTTCAACACGTCCTGCCCTTTCATAAAATTCTGCAAGCCGGCTTGACAGATATGCAGGATAACCTTCTTCGCCCGGCATTTCTTCAAGCCTTGAGGAAATTTCTCTCATAGCTTCTGCCCAGCGACTTGTTGAATCAGCCATAAGAGCTACATCATAACCCATATCTCTAAAATATTCAGCGATTGTAATTCCTGTGTAAACTGAAGCTTCTCTAGCTGCAACTGGCATGTTTGAAGTATTTGCAATCATAGTTGTTCGGTTCATCAATGCTTCTCCTGTCTTTGGATCCATCAAATGCGGAAACTCATCTAGAACCTCTGTCATTTCATTACCTCTTTCGCCACATCCAATGTAGACAACAATATCTGCATCAGACCACTTTGCGAGTTGTTGCTGAGTCACAGTCTTTCCTGAGCCGAATGGCCCGGGTATTCCAGCTGTGCCGCCTTTAGCCAACGGGAAAAGGAAATCTAATATTCTCTGTCCGGTTTGCAGCGGAACTTCAGGAGCGTGTTTCTTGGTAAAAGGACGAGGTGTTCGGACTGGCCATTTTTGCATCATTTGAATCTCAGTTCCATCTTCTAATTTACAAACTGTCTGAGTCACATTAAAGTCTCCTGATTTTATATCTTTGATTTTTCCAGATACACCAGGAGGTACCATGACTCTGTGTTCTATGGTTTTGGTCTCCTGAACAGTTCCTATGACGTCACCAGAGGATACAGAATCGCCCTTTTTTGCAGTTGCGGTAAATGACCATATCTTTTCTAAATCAAGACCATCGGCATCAACACCTCTTTTGATGAATACACCCATGGTTTTTTCTAACTCAGGTAAAGGTCTTTGAATGCCGTCATAAATCTTAGTCAGCAATCCCGGCCCTAGTTGAACTGAGAGGGTCTGTCCGGTTCTAACAACCGGTTCTCCAGGACGGACACCTGATGTTTCCTCATACACCTGAATAACAGATTGATCACCATGTAATTCAATGACTTCTCCCATCAAACCTTCATCACCTACGCGCACAACTTCATACATTCTTGGAGATATTCCCACTGCAGTTACAACTGGTCCGGAAATACGATAAATTACTCCATTTTCTTTACTCATTTCATTTCACTTCCTTTATTTTTTT
>MDTG01073318.1_pt1 | contig 93483 bp, 80 predicted proteins | sample 811421 | NCBI WGS metagenome assembly MDTG01 (sample SAMN05326645, study PRJNA326480) | marine metagenome | isolation source: seawater | place: Pacific Ocean: South East | collected 2011 | reverse complement strand
GGTTCAGGCTCTCGCCCATTGACCAATATTCCCTACTGCTGCCTCCCGTAGGAGTCTGGCCCGTATCTCAGTGCCAGTGTGGGGGATCATCCTCTCAGAACCCCTACTGATCATCGCCTTGGTGGTCCGTTACACCACCAACTAGCTAATCAGACGCATGCCCATCTTGTACCGATAAATCTTTAATTATCTTCAGATGCCCTCTGATAATACTATGGGGTATTAATCCAAGTTTCCCTGGGCTATCCCCCTGTACAAGGTAGGTTGCATACGCGTTACGCACCCGTGCGCCACTCTCAGTCTCTCCGAAGAAAAACCTACCGTTCGACTTGCATGTATTAGGCCTGCCGCTAGCGTTCATCCTGAGCCAGGATCAAACTCTCCATTGTATAAGTTTTTTCTTCCCCCATGTAGGGGTCAGAATCCTATAATAGGATATATGTTGTCTGAAACCTCTGGCTTTCGTATCAGTCTCCTCCGAAAAGAAAACCAACACTAACTCAAATTAATATTCGAGTGGTCCGCTATCGTATCACATTCATTCAAAGAACTTTATTATTGGCTTAACGGCCGCCTCGGTGTTTAGGAACTTAGTCTTGATAGCTAACTCATGGTTGTCCTAAAACCTATTACGATCCTCCAATAAACGTTGCCAAAAACCGGGTATAAACCCTTTCCTGACCTTGAGATTGCTGCCGTTGCAGCTCCCCGTTTTTTCGCTTTTCTATTCCCTTGTTCCAAAAGCGGATGCAAAGGTAAAAAACTTATTTTATTAAGTGCAAAAGAATTTGAAAAATTTATTTCTAATCCCTCACAGCCTCTCAATTTATCCCCCCGTTCCTTGCAAACGGGAGGACAAAAGTAGGAGATTATTTTTGATCTATAAAGCCCTTTTCGAAAATATTTTGAAAAGTTTTTGAGCCATTTTTAGATAGCTCTAGTTATCAACGGATTACGGTTTGAGTTCTGTCAGGCCCTACCGAAACTATCTTTATTGGAGTATTAGTTTTAGACTCAATAAACTCTATGTATTGCTTGAGTTGGTCTGGCATATCTCCATAAGATTTTACTTTGGCAAGATCTTTTTTCCAGCCTGGTAACGTTTCATAGACCGGCTCTACTTCTTCATCGAGCAACTGAAATGGCATTTCCTGAGTAAGGGTTCCGTCTTTGAGCTTGTATGCCGTACACACTTTGATCTCGTCTAAAAAGGAAAGAACGTCTGCCTTCATCATAAAAAGTTGGGTTACTCCGTTAATCATGATGGCATAGTTGAGTGCCGGAATATCTAACCAGCCGCACCTACGTGGCCGACCGGTGGTGGCTCCGAACTCATTGCCTTCTTTTTGTATGGCGGCACCAGTACTATCGAACAACTCGGTAGGGAATGGCCCTCCTCCTACTCTCGTACAATAGGCTTTGAAGATACCGAACACCTCTCCAATGTTTTTGGGAGCTACTCCCAAACCCGTACAGGCTCCGGCTGTCATTGTATTGGAACTGGTTACATAGGGGTAGCTCCCAAAGTCGATGTCTAGCAACGATCCTTGCGCTCCTTCCGCCAGCACTGTCTGATTGGAGCGTATGCATTCGTTAATCTTATATTCTGAATTAACCAGAGTGAAGTTCTTCAGAAACTCTACTGCCTCAAAGAATGGTTTTTCTACCTGGTTGAGGTTATACTCAAAGTCATAATGCTGAAGTATTCTCTCGTGTTTATTGACGAGGTTTCTGTAGCGATCTTCGAAGCCAGGAGCCAGTATATCTCCAACTCTCAGTCCGTTTCGGGCAATTTTGTCCTGATATGAAGGCCCTATACCTTTTAAGGTTGAACCTATTTTATCTTTTCCTTTAGAATGCTCATAGGCAGCATCCAGCAATTTATGTGAGGGCAGAATGAGCTGAGTTTTCTTTGAGATAAAGAGGTTTTTGGTAAAGTCTATATTGAACTTGGCCAAACCTTCTATCTCTTTCTTAAAGATCACCGGGTCTAGCACGACTCCATTACCAATAATATTGAGGATTTGCTCTCTGAATATACCTGATGGAATTTGATGCAAGACGTGCTTGTGGCCATCGAACTCTAGCGTGTGGCCTGCATTGGGCCCTCCCTGAAATCTTGCCACTACATTATACTTTGGAGCAAGGTAATCTACAACCTTACCTTTTCCCTCGTCTCCCCATTGTAAGCCTAATAAGACGTCTACTTTCATTATTTATTTATTCTATCAGGAAATTAATTCGTTAACGGCCTGCTCTACTGAGTCGGCTATTTTAAAGATTGCTGTGAGCTTGGTAATTATTAACAGCTTTTTTACGTGTTCTGAAGGGTTTACAATAATGACTTCTCCTTCTTGATTTCTAAACTTAGTGAGCAACGTAATGAGTACACCGATACCACTACTGTTAATGTATTTCACCTTTTCTATATCTATTGCACACTGTACGAGCCCATTGTTAATGGCATCGTTGGCAGCATCGAGCAGACCTGACCCTACTTCTTCGCCAATTAAACTACCTTCTATTTGGAGTACAATGACTCCCTGGTTTTCGTAGCTCTTAAATGTCATGATTAGTCGATTTTGGCTTTTTTGGCCCTTGGTTTAGCGAAAAAGTACAGGGTATGATGCATGATGTCTATATCGAACATTTCTTCCAGGGTGTTTTTGATGTTTTGGATTCTTGGGTCGCAAAACTCAATAACTTCAGAAGAGTTCATCATGAGAATGTGGTCGTGCTGTTTAAAACCGTATGACTTTTCGTATTGGGCCATGTTTTTACCGAACTGGTGTTTGGTAACCAGATCGCATTCAACGAGCAGATCGAGTGTATTATATACAGTGGCCCGGGAAACTCTGTAGTTCTTGTTTTTCATACTGATGTACAGAGATTCAACATCGAAATGACCGTCTCTTGTATAAATTTCTTCGAGTATGGCGAATCGTTCGGGCGTTTTACGCAACGTCTTGTTTTCCAGGTAGGCTGTAAATATCTGTTTTACCTGATCGAATACTTTTGGATTAAGCGCCATTACTCCGGGTTAGGGTGCAAATATAAAATAGTTTATGGAATAGCCGCAGCTAGATTTCATGAGTGGAATCGTAGCGCGTAACTCTCATCACACCAGTAACCTTTTCTAGTTTTCTTATGAGTTCATCGAGGTGCTTGGTGCTATTTACGTATAACCGAATTTGCCCATCGAAAATTCCTGTCTCAGTGTCAATGCTGATGGACTGCATATTTACTTTAAGTTCGCCTGAGATAATATCGGTTACGTCTCTCATCAATCCTACCCTATCGGTACCTATGATGCGGAGCACTGCCAAGAAGGCATTTTGTTGCTGAGACATCCACTTGGCCTTTACAATGCGGTTGCCATGGCGTGAAAGTAGTTCGGGAGCATTGGGGCAAGTGGTACGATGGATTTTTATCCCTTCATTGACGGTGATAAACCCAAAGACATCGTCTCCCGGAATGGGGTTACAGCATTTGGCAAAGCGATAATCCAGCACATCCATATCTTCTCCTATAAGGAGTATGTCTTTACCGCCATGCTCGGCCTTTTTAATGTCATCTGTAAACTCAAACTCTTCGGCCTTGACCTTAAGGGACTTTGTACGTTCTTTTTTAAAGTCTCTGAAGTTTTTTATTTGAGAGGGGTCAATTATTCCGCGGCCTACTTTATAATAAAAATCAATAATTGTTTTTTCATCGAAGTATGCCCTCAATTGGTTAACCACATCGCCATCGAAGGGAATCTTCATTTGCTTGAGCTTGCGCTGCACAATTTCCTTTCCGTCTATGGCTGCTTGTTTTTTTGCTTCTTTAAGAGTGTCTTTAATCTTGGATTTAGCCTTTGAGGTAACAACAAACCTCAACCAATCTTCATTGGGCTTTTGCTTGTTTGAGGTAAGTATTTCAATCTGATCTCCATTTTTTAACTGGTAATTGAGTGGTACCAGCTTGTTGTTAACTTTTGCCCCGAGGCATTTGGCCCCAATTTCGGTGTGTATATCAAAAGCAAAGTCCAGTGCGGTTGCGCCACTAGGCAGTATCTTGAGGTCTCCTTTAGGAGTAAATATGAAAACTTCTTCGTTGAAGAGGTTGGAGCGGAAGTCGTCCACAAATTCAATGGCATTGGTATCGTTTTGCTCCAACATATCTCTGACCTTCTGAATCCACATTTCCAGACCAGACTCATGAGATGGACTCATTCCGTCTTTGTACTTCCAGTGAGCGGCATACCCCTTTTCTGCGATATCGTCCATACGTTGGGTTCTAATCTGTACTTCAACCCACTTACCGGTGCGGCTCATTACGGTAGTATGGAGCGATTCATACCCGTTGGCCTTGGGGGTGCTTACCCAATCTCGTAGCCTGTCGGGGTTGGGTGTATAAAAATCTGTTACTATGGAATATACTTGCCAACAGGCCGACTTCTCCTGATCGTATGGCGTATCGAGAATTATGCGGACTGCAAACAGATCGTACACTTCTTCAAAAGGTATGCTCTGTTTTTTCATCTTATTCCAAATGGAGTAGATTGACTTTGGCCTGCCTTTTACCTCGTACTTTAGACCTGTCTTGTTGAGTTCGTCCAATATTGGGGCAATGAAGCCTTTAATAAAACGAGCTCTGGACGATTTGCTCTCGGCAATCTTTTCTACAATGTCCTGATATATCTCCGGTTCGGTGTATTTGAGCCAAAGATCTTCGAGCTCCGACTTAATGGCATATAGCCCCAGCCTGTGGGCTAAGGGGGCGTATAGATAAATAGTTTCAGAAATTATCTTGAGTTGCTTATGACGAGGCATGCTGCCCAATGTGCGCATATTGTGTAGCCTATCGGCCAGCTTCACCAAAATAACCCTAACATCTTCTGAAAGGGTAAGCAGCATTTTTCTAAAGTTTTCGGCCTGTTGAGAGCTACCATGATCGAACACTCCAGATATCTTGGTGAGACCATCGATAATTTTAGCCACTTTTGGACCGAAGGAGTTCTTTATTTCATCGAGCTCAATCTCGGTATCTTCTACCACATCGTGAAGAAGTGCCGCTATAATGGATGTAGTACCTAGACCAATCTCTTCAACGCAGATTTCGGCTACTGCCAGTGGATGAAAGATATATGGCTCTCCTGATTTTCTGCGCATCTCTTTGTGCGCATCCAGCGACAAATTGAAAGCCTTCTTAATGAGTTTGGCATCATTATCTTTCAGAAAGGGTTTGGCCTTTCTAAGCAGTCTTCTATACCTTCTAAGAATCTCTTTTCGTTCCGCTTCAACATCAACTGCAATCATAAAGTAAAGTTAGCTAGAAGTAAGGTTATAAGTGTTAAAAAAATATGCAAACAATTTATTGACTTCAAAAGGAATTCCTATACCTTTGCAATCCATTTCGAAACAGCCAGCGGATGTGGCGAAATTGGTAGACGCACTAGACTTAGGATCTAGCGCCTCCGGGCATGGGGGTTCGAGTCCCTCCATCCGCACAAATTGAACCCTCGGTCGAAAGATTTGAGGGTTTTTATTTATTGACAAAAACAGTAAAGCATTGGACATTACTTTAGACAAAAAAGATTCGAATGTCGCTTCTATTAAAGTTAAATTAAACGAAGCTGATTATCAATCGAAAGTAAACGAAAAGATCAAGGACTATAGCAAAAAAGCCCAGATCAAAGGTTTCAGACAGGGCAAGGTTCCACAGGGTCTTATCAAGAAAATGTACGGCAAGTCTATTTTGGTTGATGAAATCAACCATATGGTAGGTCATGCTATCCAAGACTACATTAGAGATAATGAGCTTAAAATTTTGGGAGAGCCAATTCCCAACCAGCAGCAAATTGAATCGGTAGACTGGGACAATCAGGTGGACTTTGAGTTCGAGTACAACATTGGTCTTGTTGACGACTTTAAAGTAGACCTAACAAAAAAGGTAAAAGTAACCGAGTACGAGATTGACGTAAACGACAAGGTTATTGACCAAACCATTGACGATGTCAGAAGTCAGTTTGGAAAAATGACTAACCCGGAAGTGAGCGAAGAAGGCGATTTGCTTTATGGCACCCTAACTCAAGAAGGCACGGACTTTAGCCATGACACTACTTTCGATCCTTCTGTACTTACCAAAACCAATGCTAAGAAGTTTGTAGGCAAAAAGAAGGGCGATGTGATTGCTCTCGATTTGGGCAAACTTTTCAAAGAGAAAAGTCAGCAAGCCGCTCATTTAGGAAAAACACCTGATGAAATCGAAGGCATGGACCTGAACTTCAGTTTTGAAGTTAAGAATGTAAACCGAAGAGAATTGGCTGAGGTGAATCAGGAGTTATTCGACAAAACCTTCGGCCCGGATACTGTTTCGAGCGAGGAAGAATTCAGAGCTAAAGTAGCCGATACTATTTCTGAAAATTACTCAAGAGAAACCACGGCTTGGTTAAATAAAACCATTCAGGACGAGCTAATTAAGAATACCAAGATTGCCCTTCCCGATGGATTCCTTAAAGATTGGTTGAAGCTTTCTAGTGAAGGCAAAGTGACCGATGCTGACCTGGAGAAAGAATATGACATTTATGCCGACCAGCTAAGATGGAACCTCATTTCAGGTCAGGTAGCAAAGGAGAACGAGATTAAACCTGAGCATGAGGACATTAAAGCAGCCACGCAAAAAATGATTGAGGCTCAATTTAGAGGATCAGGATTAGGACAGCTGGCCGATCAGATGGATTCGTTTGTTGAGCACTACCTACAAGGCGAAAACGGCCAAAATTATATGAAAATGGCTGAGCAAGTGCAGGAAGAAAAGGTGCTAGAATTCATCAAAGAGAAGATCGAAATTAAGTCGAAAAAAGTTAGTCTGGACGAGTTCAAGGAAATCGTTAATAAGTAAGCGAACCTTTGGTGCTTGCAAGATGTTAAATGAAAGTCCTTTCTCGGAAGGGCTTTTTTTTTAATTTTGTTCAGTTAAGGTGAATTAAACTAATGATCAACAAAGACGAATTCAGAAAATACGCTATTCATAATCAGGGAGTTCAGGGTTCTACATTCGATGCTTATACGAATTGGGTAGAGAACATGACTCGTTCGGTTATTGAAGAAAGACCGACCCGATTTGCAGAAATTGATGTTTTCTCCAGACTTATTATGGACAGAATCATCTTTTTGGGCATGGGGGTAGACGATAATATTGCGAACATTATTACAGCACAGTTGCTCTTTTTGGAGTCGGTAGATCCTCAAAGAGACATCACCATGTATATCAACAGCCCTGGTGGGTCTGTATATGCCGGCTTGGGCATGTATGACACCATGCAGTTTGTTAAGCCCGATGTGGCTACCATTTGCACCGGTATGGCTGCTTCTATGGCTGCAGTGCTAATGAGTGCCGGAGCGGAAGGCAAAAGAGCCGCTTTACCTCACTCAAGAATAATGATTCACCAGCCAAGTGGTGGTATGCAGGGGCAGTCCAGAGACATGGAAATTACCCTAAAGCAGATGCAGGAACTACGAAAGGACTTGTACGACATTTTATCAAAACACACCGGCCAGCCTTACGAGAAAATTGAGCAAGACTCTGATAGAGATTATTGGATGCGTGCGGCTGAAGCTAAAGAGTATGGTCTTATTGACGAGGTACTCTCAAGAAAATAAAAGATTATGGCAGAGGTTACTTGTTCGTTTTGCGGACGCAACAAAAAAGATGTTGACTTGATGATATCGGGCATTCATGCCCATATATGTAATCACTGTATTACTCAAGCCAACCAGATTCTTTCGGAAGAACTTAAAACGAAGTCTTCTGAAGACTCTCCTAAATTCAACCTAATTAAACCGGTTGAAATGAAGAAGTATCTTGACCAGTATGTGGTAGGTCAGGATGAAGCCAAGAAGGTAATCTCTGTAGCTGTTTATAATCACTATAAGCGGCTTATTCAAAAATCTAACGATGATGATGTTGTGATTGAAAAGTCCAACATCATCATGGTTGGTGAAACAGGTACGGGCAAGACTTACATTGCTAAAACGCTGGCAAAAATACTTCAGGTTCCTTTTTGCATAGCTGATGCTACAGTTCTTACTGAAGCTGGTTATGTTGGAGAGGATGTTGAAAGTATTCTCACCAGACTTCTCCAGGCGGCCAACTATGATGTTGAGTCTGCCGAACGAGGAATCATCTATATTGATGAGATTGATAAAATAGCCCGCAAATCGGATAATCCATCCATTACGCGCGATGTTAGCGGTGAAGGTGTTCAGCAAGCACTTTTAAAACTTTTAGAGGGAACGGCCGTAAATGTCCCCCCTCAGGGAGGAAGAAAACACCCTGATCAGAAAATGATCTCGGTAAATACGGACAACATTTTGTTTATCTGTGGTGGCGCTTTTGATGGTATTTCGCGACACATTGCCAACAGGTTAAACACTCAGCCTCTAGGCTTTGCTGTAGGTAAGGATGAACAGATGCAGGTTGATCGTGACAACCTTCACCAATATGTAAATGCTCAAGACCTTAAAAACTTTGGTCTGATTCCGGAGTTGATCGGTAGGCTTCCTATTGTCACTCACCTGAACCCTCTGGATCCGGAGATTCTCAAAAATATTCTAACAGCTCCTAAGAACGCTCTGATAAAGCAGTACACCAAGCTTTTTGATATGGAAGAAAAAAAGCTAGTGTTCGAAGAAAGTGCGCTTGACTATATAGTCGAAAAAGCGTTGGAGTTCAAGCTTGGTGCCAGGGGGCTTCGCTCTATCTGTGAGGCAATTATGACCGATGCTATGTTTGAGTTGCCCTCTGACCCTGAAACACAGGAGCTGGTTATTGACAAAAAATACGCAAGAGAGAAGTTCGAGAAGTCTAAGTTCAAGAAACTTAAGGTGGCGTAAGAAGTCGAGCAAGGTTTAACCGAATCTACTTCAGGTTTCTTTTGCCGATCGACTCTTATTCCCCGAAGTACTCTACAAAGTTTCTTGGGGTCTCGTAGAGCTTTAACGAATGAAGCTTGCCGTGTGGAGTAATGGCATCTACCTTGGGTGCCAAAATTTTCCATATCTCCATCACTAATATCTCACAGCTCGCCATTTTACCTCTCATAAAGTCTACATCGAGGTTGAGGTTTTTATGATCGAGCTTATCGATCACCTCAGCTTTAATAAGTTCAGAAAGTTGTTTTAAATCCACTACAAAACCGGTTTCCGGATCTGGCATACCCTTTACAGTGGTGATTAACTCAAAATTATGGCCATGCCAGTTGGCATTGGCACAGGGACCAAAAACCTCCTGATTCTTTTCATCGCTCCAATTGGGATTATACAACTTGTGTGCAGCGTTGAAATGTTCTTTTCTACTGACGTAAACCATACTTTCTAAAATTGGCTGCAAATATAAGTGTTTTCTGAGCAAGGGACATGTCTAATCGGAAAGATTAACCTACCAGGGTAACTCAATATCCTGACCTGTAAATAGATGCGATCTGGACACAAAGGTTGTTTGGGCTTGCTCTACGCCTCTCTTCCTTTTTTTCCTATCCACCAACTTTCTGAGCAAGGCCAATGGAGTAAGGATAAGGAGATATAAAAGGCTAAGCAAAACGGCTCCGTTAATTCTACCCAACAGGTGCCCAAGACCCAACCACAAGCTTGCCAGTACGTGGGCTAGTTTGCCGGAAATGCTACACAAAACGGAAGTGGCTATAACCAGATATGTGATCCACTCCTTTTCAACAAAGTAGTTAATAACCAGCAGGCCGGCCACAAAGCCCAGAACCATAGCGTGGGGGGTAGTAGGTTTAGGTATTTTAAACATGGTCGTTTTCTTTAGTGATGTAAAAATTACCAACTGCCAGGCTGTCCATATGAGTACTCAAAAAGCATTGATAGGCCTCTTGAGGAGTACAAACAATAGGTTCATTGTTTACATTAAAGCTTGTGTTTACTAAAAGCGAATGCCCGGTTTTTTCTTTAAACTTAAGCAATAGCTCATATAAAAGCCTGTTGGTTTCTTTATCTACCGTTTGTATTCTGCTGGAGTAGTCTACGTGTACAATACCGGGAAAGCTCGAATTTACCCATTGACACTTTTCTTTAATGGTAAGAGCCTCGTAGTTATGCGGTCTTGGCTTTCTCCATTGCTCGGCTATCTGGGCTACAATAGCCATATAAGGACTTGGCTGATTCAGGTTGAAGTAGTCTTGCAAGTCTTCTTCTAAGAGTATGACTGCAAAAGGCCTGAACGATTCTCTAAACTTTATTTTTCTATTGAGCTGCTCCTGAATGCCCGGGTTAGCAGCATCGGCCAAAATAGACCGGGAGCCGAGTGCCCGAGCACCAAATTCCATTCTCCCCTGAAACCAGCCTACTACCCTACCTTGTATCAGGTCATCCACTACTCTATCTAAAAGTTCACCAGTCTGGTATGGAACTGTTGGACCGTCTACCGACCGCAAAACTGACGAAATTTCAGTGTTAGTAAACTGAGGCCCCAAAAATGAGATCTCATTTTTGAGGTAGCGTGTATCTTTTGCCACATGGCCTAACATGCTGCTGACCAAAAAGCCGGCTCCCACGGCCGAGCCTGCATCGCCAACAGCGGGAGGCACATGAACACTTTTAAAAATTTCTTGCTCTATTATTTTTCCATTGACCACACAGTTGTACACCACACCTCCTGCCAGACAAAGGTTCTCCTCTCCGGTTTCTAACTTTAAATGGCTAACCAACTTTAAAACAACCTGTTCAGTAAAGTTTTGTATGGCCAGGGCCAAATCGCAATATTCTTGCCTGATTTGATCTGCACTATTTCTCATTGGCAGTCCAAACATCTGTTCCCATCGTTTCTGATGAATCATTCGGCTCCCCAGCTGAAAGCAAAAGAACTCCATATTCAAGCGAATTGAACCGTCCGGAAACACCCTTACCAGATGTTTTTTGATGGTTTCTTCTGCTCTCTTATAGGTATAGCTTTCACTGTTGCCATAAGGGGCCAAGCCCATCATTTTATATTCTCCATCATTCACCTTAAACCCCAGGTATTGGGTAAATGCAGAATAGAGAAGGCCAAGGGAATGTGGGTAATGCTGCTCTTTTATAAGTTGAATAGCTCCATCTTGTATCCGGTATAAAGCAGTGGTAGTCCATTCACCCACACCATCGATTGTAAGCACAGCGGCATCTTTAAAGGGAGATGTGTAATAGGCCCAGGCCGCATGAGACAGGTGGTGTTCAACAAACTTAACAGTGGGCAGTTTTTTTGCTGCTTTGTCTATGGTTTTTAGTTTGTCGTTGAGATACTTTCTAAAAAAAACTTTTTGCTTTACCCACGCAGGCATGTAGCGAACAAAGGCCAATACTCCCTTAGGAGCTATATCGAAAAAGTTCTCCAGTACTCGCTCGAATTTCAATAGTGGTTTTTCATAGAAAGCCACATGGTCTATCTGCTCCAAGCTCAAATGAGTGTATTCTAAACAGAACCGAATGGCATTGACCGGGAATGTGGAGTCATGCTTTAGCCTGGTAAATCGTTCTTCTTGAGCAGCTACCAGTATTTCTCCATCGTGAATAATACAGGCTGCGGAATCGTGATAAAGAGCTGAAACACCGAGCACATACATTGCGGATGGAATTAAAACATACTATATATGAATGGTGCTACAGCAGAACCTTCTACAAAAACAATCAATAGGCCTAGCAATACCAAAACGATGATTATGGGTGCCAGCCAAAGCCTTTTTCGGGCAGCCATAAACTGAAAGAGCTCTTTAATTTGATTCATAGGGCTTCACTAACATTATTCAATGCGTATTAGCATCTTTGCCCAAGCTAGCAATAATTATCGTTTTGCAAATAGTTCTTTACATAGTCGTCAATTCCTTCTTCTAAAGGAGTAAATGGTCTTGTGAAGCCAATGGCTTTTAACTTATCCATATTGGCCTGGGTATAGTATTGATATTTATCTCTTATGTCTGCCGGGGTATCGATAAAAGACACTACAGGTTCTTTGTCCATGGCCTTAAATGTGGCATTTACGAGATCTAGAAAGGTTCTGGCCTCTCCACTTCCCAGGTTGTAAATGGCCGAGTCTTTTCGGTGATGCATGAGAAAGTAACATACTTCTACCACATCCTTAACGTACACAAAGTCGCGCATTTGACCACCGTCTTTGAAGTCCGGATTATGGGATCGGAACAATTTCATTTGGCCTGTATTTCCAATTTGATTGAATGCATGGAATATCACGGAGGCCATTCTGCCTTTATGGTATTCGTTGGGACCATACACATTAAAAAACTTGAGCCCGGCCCAAAAGAGCGGCTGTTGTTCCTGTTTCAGCACCCATTTGTCGAACTCATTTTTAGAGATACCATAGGGATTTAGTGGGGCAAGATTTTCGATAACGGAATGATCATCATTATACCCATGCTCTCCACCACCATAGGTAGCGGCAGATGAGGCATAAACTAATGGAATCTGATACTCAATGCACTTATTCCACATCTGCTTGGAGTAGTTCAGGTTTAATTCATTGAGCAGTTCCATGTCGAATTCTGTAGTGTCGGTTCGCGCTCCTAAATGAAAAACGAATTCAACCTGCTTATGATTTTGGTCTAACCAATGGAAGAATGAACCTCTCTCTACCTGCTCAGTTATTTTCTTTCCTTTCAGGTTTTTGTTCTTAGCGGGGGTGTCAAATTTATCGACTGCAATGATATTATTGAATCCTTCTTGATTGAGCTTGCTAATTAGACAGCTCCCTATAAACCCAGCGGCACCTGTTACAATGATCATTGTTGTTGTTTTGGTGCCAAAGATACCGGATAACTATGAAAAGGGGAATCAAAGCTTAGACTGACTTAACCAGTCTACCGAGTTTACCCTAAAAAGATGAGCCTTGTCTGCATTAAGAAGTGTAAGGATGTGTGAATCTCCATCTATACTAATTTTCTCTACAGCGGTTATGGCTCCTTCCATTATAAAGCCTGAACCGAAAAGCGGCACTGCCTCAAACTCACCCTTTCCATTACCTCTCAAAAGAAGTGCGGTTTGCGCATCATAATTACCGGTAAATACTTCGGTACCATAAGAGTTACCGGCTAGTAGGATATCATGGTATCCGTCTTGATCGTAATCAAAAATGAGCATGTCGTTAACTCTTGTAAACTGTGCCTGAAGTGGCATTTCCTTCATTTGGAAGGTTCCATCGCCATTATTTATAAAGTATGAGCTCTGAAAATGTGTCGCCTTTACTTGATAAGCTCTTTCTAACACGGGTTGTGGTAAGACTTTATCGATGGTAGATTCAGCGTATTTAAGATTATTGGTAAACTTCTTCTTTATGGGAGGCATTTGCTGAGTAATTGTAGCCCGGTCGGCCAACGGATACTCCCTACCTTGATTGTAATAGGTAAGCACGGCATCGAGTGTTCCATTTCCGTCAAAATCACTGGCATATGCGCTCAATGGCTCTGTAGCAGATGCCTTATATCTGCTATTCAACCCTAGATTGCCTGCAATTATATCCATGTCGCCATCTCCCTCAACATCGAGAACTTCTATGGTATTCCACCAACCCACGTAATCTTCCAGCCCGCTTATACTGGCTCTGGGTTTAATAATACCATTAGCTACTTCAAAGATCATTAGGGGCATAAACTCACCGGCCACCAGCAGCTCCTTTTTCTCATCGCCTAATAGATTTACCCATTTAGCGTCTTTTACCATCCCTACATTCTTAAGCGATGGTGCGTATGCATCAATCTTATCGATGAATTTGCCTTTCTCATTAATTAACAATTGACAAGTGCCTGGCCTTGGGTAATTCTGGGGTAGTGATCGGCCACCAATAAACAGGTCGAGGTCTCCGTCTCCGTCTACATCATTAGCCACCACCACACTGCCACTATAGTAAGCCAGCGGAAGACTTTCTTTGCTTCGCGCGAAGTTGCCATTACCATCGTTTAAATAAAGTCTGTCGAGGTATCGTTCGTCTCCTACAGGAAATTCATTACTACCACTTACCACATATAAATCAAGATCACCGTCAGAATCTGCATCAAAGAACAAGGCTCCGGCATCTTCACTTTCTTTCTGATCTTCGATGAGGCGTTTTTCGAAAGTAGCTCCTTGTATTCCATGCTTTTGCAAGAAAATTGCAGCCGGCAGACCTGCCGATCCTCCAATGTAGAAATCTTCAAGACCATCGTTGTTCACATCGCCCAATGCGGTAACAGGCCCTTCGGTCGATAGTTTGTGCGGCAGCATTGCTTCTCTTTTAAAGTCTACATAAGGAGACTCTTGATGAGTAAAGTCTATGCCTCTTTCTTCAGCTTTATCTACAAAGGCCTGGGCTACATTAGCTACAGGCGCAGACTTCTTTATTTCTACTTTATTTTTCTCAACTGTTATTCGGGAGTTGATCTTAACATCACTAAGAACAGACTCCGAAAGGTCGGGCCAAATCACCTTAACTTCCTTTATTGAAGGGGACTCACCAAGGCCCAAATGAACGGTCGGGTCTACGCTGGATTGGAAGCCTCTGTAAGGGTTAACCTCGGCCATTAGTTCTTCTCCTGAATTAAGCGCAACTACCACTTTTGTTCCAATGGCCAATTGTTGGTTACCGTCTATACTGAAGTCTATTTGCAGATAGTTCTTCTTAAACTTCTGAGAACTCATGTTTTCGTAAAGAAAAGACGGGTCGTTCAAGTTGTTTACCACCAAGTCCAAATCGCCATCATTGTCCAAATCGCCATAGGCTGCTCCGGTAGAAAAGCTTGGCTGGGTTATGCCCCACTCTTCTGAAACATTGGAGAACTGAAGCCCATTCGTATTTCTAAAAGCATAGTTTAATACCTTCTCGCCCTTAAGGTCTTGCAGTGCTCCTATAAGCACCTGAGGATCAAAGACTCTGTTTCTCTTTCTGGTTTCATTAACTACATAATCTCTAAAATCAACATCCGTAACATCCTTTACATAGCCGTTAGTAATGTAAATATCTTTAAGACCATCATTGTCTAAGTCGGCAATAAGCGGACTCCAACTCCAGTCTGTTGTACTTATACCAGCCAGATAGCCTATTTCCTGAAACTTCTCCTTCCCTGTGTTCAGTTGCAGTGTGTTGCGCATGTATTGCGGCAGATAACCTCTTGCCAATAGCATCTGCTGCCGATCGTAATTCATTCCGCTCAGGAGCTTTTTCTGTCTTCTGTTGTCTTCAGGAAGCATATCTACTTGTAACAAATCTGGTTTTCCATCATTGTTTACATCGGCCAGATCTATACCCATACCGAAGTTGCTGGTATGTTCAAAATATAGGTTTAAAGACTCTTTGAAGGTACCGTCTTGTTGATTGATATACAGAAGGTCGTCATAGGCAAAATCATTGCTAACATAAATGTCTAACCAACCATCGTTATTGAAGTCTGAGGTGTGAATACCCAATCCATAGCCTTCATGTATTATCCCTGCTTGTGCAGACACTTCTTTAAAAATCTCGCCATCATTTCTGTATAACCTATCCTGACTTACGGTATTGCCCGAGAGGTTCTTTGGTCGTATAACATTGGGGTCTTTATTGGGGTTGTTCTCATAATTAAGAAGATAGGCATCTAAATCGCCATCTTGATCATAGTCGAAAAACACCGTATGCGTGGTCAGTGAAGTGTCGGCCAAACCAAAGCGCGCTGCTTCTTCCTCAAAAAGCATATCACCTTTATTTACATAAAGCTTGTTAGCGGCCTGCGCAGATTTTTTTATCCCCCCCACACTTAAATAAATATCTTGAAGGCCGTCATTATTAATATCTACGATGCTCACTCCATGCACCCAAGGAGTTACTCCTTGCAGAGGGAGTTCAAGTGGCTCAAATTGTAAATCGCCCTTGTTCACATATACGGTAGTAGGAACCATATTTCCGGCCATCACTACATCTTTAAGGCCATCGTTATTTAGGTCGGCAATTGCAACACCTGAACCGTTGTAGATATATAGGAAAGTATAGGCGTTGATTGAATCTGATTCGGAAAGGATATTTTGAAAATTTAGTCCGGAGGAGCGCGTATCTATGGACTGAAAGATGGCATTTCTTCCACTTTTTTTGCCACAACCAATGCATACAACAACACTGATGGCAAGAACAAGACTTGTCAGATATCGATTATTCACAGCTTAGTTTAAGGTTGACACGGCAAAGCTGAACCTTGCCTAACAGACAACTTAAAAAAAGTTACGAACTCAAAAAAAGGGATTAGAATATAATTTTCAGAAAAAGAGCAACTTTAACCGATAATCCTAAATTATGTAGAAAAAGTATCGATTCATTCGGACACTAACATTAAGAACCAAATAATCTAGATACTACCAAGCCTTCTTTCTAACGATAATAACCTCTCGCTTGAGTCTCTGCCAACTTTCAGACTGCCTAGCAATTGCTGCGCGGCTTCTGATTTTTCAAGGAAAATATACCCCTCTAATGCATCTAATAGGACTGATTCAGGCATTTCATGCAGTTTCTTCCCAGGCTCCAACAAAAGAATAATTGACTCAATACTCTTGAGTTGATTGGACAAGAGATAGTCTTTGGGTTTCTGACTAAGCAACTCTTTGGTCAACTCTGCCGCCAGATAGAACTGATTGTTGGCTATAGCGTTTTTCTGCCGTAGTGTGGTAGTTCTTACAGACTGTAATTGCTTTGGCATGGCAGACAGAAGCTGTTCAACTCTTTCGAACTGCTCCAAACGAAGGAAGGCTTCTCCTGTTAAAAGGTAAGGTTCTTCTCTATGAGGCGAATCCTGAAGCATTACTCTTGCCGTTTGCAGGGCCTGGTACGGAGTACTCCCCAACTGGGAATAATAGCTATCGAGTAAAACCTGGTCCCATGAAATAGCTCCTGAAAAAACCTGAGCTGCTCTTGAGCCGGGGTCTATGCGCTGTGACTCATCACCTCTGTTAAATGGCCAGTCGAGCAATAGTTGACTTATCAGTATTTCGGCATAAAGACTATCGGCCGGAGCAATGGCATATTGAAAACCACCTCCTTGAGAGGGAAATAGTCCCCATTGTTCGGCAATTGTTTGAGCAACCGCAATAAAGGCTCTATCGGCCATCAGCCGTTGTCCCTTTAAATTGGGATGCACATGTTCATGCATCAATTCACCACCAATTAATCGGTCAGGACTGTATTGTTCAAAAGCATCTTTTATGTCAATCAAACGCGCTTCATACTTATCGCTGAGTTGAATAATAAGGGAGTCGATACCTGATGGAGCTCTAAACTTTAGCAAGTCCATATCTTTAGCCTTGTTGAATAAGGAAACTGCCTCCTCGAGTTCACCATTCCTTCTTTTCTCGAAACCATCATTGTATAAAGTCAGGGCACTCTCACTACCGTTTTCCGAAAGAAACGGGCTAAAATCTGCCAGGTTTGACACCAACGTGGAGAGTCCCACGCTAACTCCCGCCCTGCGATACTTATTGAGCAACCTCGACAGATTAAACTCATACTGTTTCAACCCTTTTACATAAAGGTCCGACCCGTAGGGGATAGCATCTTCTCTGATCATTCTGGCCATGAGCGTATGAGACCTTGAATTGGGCAAGTTAGCCTTCGCCCTTATGCTCTGGGTTAGCTTGCTAAGCAACTGTACAATTCTGTACTTCTTTAAACTGAGATAGGTATTTACCAACCGCGGAGAACTACCCTTTGACTGGGTAGAAGCTACTCCCAGGGCTCCATAATACTCATTGTGGCCGCCATAAATAATGACCATATCGGGCTGAGCATTGATAATCTCATTGGCCATGTCAAGCATAGCATAACTATTCGTAGCTACTAGACTGGTGTTAATGACTTCTACATTAAGCGTGGGGTACTGTGCTTGCAGTCTTTGCTCCAAGAGCTTTGGAAATGAGGCATTGTGATACGGAAAGCCTGCAGAGGATGAGGCTCCCTGAACGAAAACCCTGAACGTAGAGTCTCCTTTAGCCTTTTCCATAACCTCGTATTGTGGGGCGGTTGCAAACGCCTGGTCACTAAAGTAACGCTCTGCAAATCTTGGGTTAAGCGTCCAATATCCACTATCAAATTTGTCTGTTACAAAGAGCGGCTGAGGAGATTCTCCATAACCAAACATTCTGAGTAAAAGCTCCAACGCAATTAACAGAATGATAGGAGTAAGGAGAGTAATAGCATAGAAAACTATTCTTTTCATAAAAAAAGCCCTTTACCATACTTAAACAATGGCAAAGGGCTTTTGTCAATTCTATGACTCAATTATTTTATCACCGGATTGCCGGGCCCTTGCAGCCCAACCTCTTTGATAAATTCAAAGTCTCTCAGGTAATATAAACTATTTTCATTTGAAAACTTGAGCTGCCGAACGGCTTCTTCCATTTCAGGCTTAGTGGCAAAAAAGTGAATTAGCTTGCTCGTATTAGGGTTCTTTAACCTCATGGCTTTAGCCCCAAGCTGTTCCTTGGCTACTCTTAGTAACAATTGTTTATTGGTTGCCTGCACAGCTGACAAATTACTAACCAACATTTTCTTTGATACAACCAACGAGTCAGTATCAGTTAAAACTTGCAGTCCACTCTTGAGCTCAAAGTTGCCAAAAAAGTAAACCGTTGTATCTGCCGGGTTCTTAGTTTGTGCCTGGACGGCTACAGAAAGGCAGAATAAAACTGTAATAATTGTAAGTCTCATAGTTATATAGTTTAGTTAGCAGTCGTAAAATCATCAAATATCATTCCACTTTACGCACAGCGGCACCATATCCCTCACTGGTGCTCACCTTGATTTTCTTTCCATCATGCCTCATAAGGGTCATCTTACCACGTGACATATCTAACGAGTGACCAGCAAACTTATATATCTGATTGCCTTGTTCATCGCTCTTAACCGCTAAATGTTTAAAAAGCTCAAATACCACCTGAGCATCGCCATAGGTAGAGAGAAACTCGTGCGATTCGGCACCGGGAATATAAATCTGCTGGAGAGTTGTTGGAAGGATATCAACGGTGTAGAATTCATTTTCCGGAATGGAGTCCTCCTTCAATGCCTCGTACGTGTCTAAGTGTTTAAAAGTAACACCATCAATAGAAATCCACTCATCTTTCTTAAGTGTATCATAATACTCTATCTCAACTGTTTCGGCTAGCACATACTTCACTTTATCTCCTCCAGAATTACAGCTCATAGCCAGGCTCATAGAAAAGATTAATAATACGGCCAATCTTATTTTAGTCATCATCAATAAATGGATTAAAGGGAAATAAAAAAGCCCCGGTAAACCGGGGCTTAAAATTATTCAAAAATGACATTAGCCACCAAAAGTGTACACATCAAGACCGAGAATCTCAAGTTCTTGAGCAGGAACAGGCATTTGCTGAGGAGTTCCCGGCTGAAGCTGATACTGATCTACAGTAGTCATTCTTCTGAAGAACCAACCATTCAACGCACCATCCCAAGTAAACTCTACCAAACGCTCATAGTAAAGTGCCTTAAGCATATCAGCATTAGACTCTAAACCAGTAAGAGCTGGAAGTTCACCATTATCTACTCTGGTGTTGTTGATATAAGCAGCAGCCTGCAACTTATCACCACCAGTTCTGATCAATGCTTCTGCTTTGATTAAGTTTTGCTCATTCAAAGTCAAGTGAGGCATAGGTCCTAAGAAAGCGGCCAAATAATCAGGATACTTTCTGAAATTGTAGCTTGAGAAGAAGTAATAACCTCTTGCTGACTGGAACTGCACACCTGTATTGTACTGATAGTACTTAGTGATTCTAGCATCTCTTGGATTGGTAATCTCAGGAAGAGTACTAGTACCATCAGGCCATGGATAAGGAGCTGTTGGGTGATTAGGATCGTTGGTACTAGGACCACCGATACCACCTTCCATCATGTTGATCAATCGTTGTGAAACTCTAGACCATAGAGGGAACTGTCCTTGAATTAGAATTCTAGTCCACCAGAACTGACCATCACCAGCAGGTGAAATGTCTGCAGTAGTACCACCGTTAGCCAAAGTAAGAATTCTATTCCAATCGTTAGCAGCGGTTTCAGCACCAGATCTGGCTTTGTAAGCCAAAAGCTTAGCAGCATAGGCTCTACAGAACTGAGCAGCACCAGTGTTATCATAATTCAAACCGTTGATCGCAGTGTGAGTAGTCCCACTGTTTGCGGCAAACATAGTAGCAGCCTCAGTAAGCTTAGTCACAGCAGCTTCGATCACATCAGTGTAAGGACTCATCTCTAAAGCAGCAAGATCCTCAGCACTCAAAGACTCGTCAGCTATAAAGGCCTGGTCGAAAATAAGACCCAACCAACCTAGAGTAAGACCTTGAAGCATTTTGGCGTTAGCCACAGTTTGAGCTGTCAGGTCATTACCTTGATTATCCTGAATAGAGCCGTTAAACTCTGTTTCCAATACTCTTAACACTTCATTGGCCTGAGCCAGAGCGTTGTTAAGGTTATACCAAGGCGTTGTCATGAACGCTCGGTTGTTATAGGTCACGGTGTTTTGGATTGGGGCTCTTGGAATAGTACCCAAATCTTGCATACCCCAGTTACCCCAGCTTGAACTCAATGTTTGAGCCGCCACCGAAACAGGCATGTTAGGCGAGCTCAACTGAATTCCTTGCCACCAGGTAAGGAACGCACCGTCAATTACGCTAGGAAGAGAAGTTGCATCAGCATAAACCGCCCTACTATCGAGGTCATTTAAGTTCTCAACCTCCAAATCTTCACACGAAGTAAGAACGACAGCCAAGGCCACCATCATTACTCCTAATTTTTTGAACGTTTTTTTCATTGTTCTTTACTGTTTTTAATTATTAGAAAGTGAACGAAACTGAACCAGTAAATGTCCTTACAAGAGGGAAGTTGAAGTCATCAACTCTAGAGTTGAAGCCACCGGTAGCAGGATCGTATCCAGGGTACTTGCTAAGAAGCAACAAGTTTCTACCGATCAAGCTTACGTTCATTCTCTTGAACACATTATCCAATCCAATTTTAGCAAGTTGAGCCGAACCAAAATTGTAAGCAACAGAAAGCTCTCTTAGTCTCAGGTGCGTAGCATCTTCAACCCAGAAGTCAGTTGCTCTGTTTACGTTATAAATAGTCAACAAATAAGTGTTGTACTGTCTTTGTCCTTCAGGATACTGTCCTTGGCTAAACATTGGGTGTAACCTGTCTCTAGCCAACCACTGACCACCTTGGTAGTAAGTATCACCACCGTTCTGGTATTCCCATGACATGAACACTGATAACCCTTTGTAGTTGAAGTTTGTTTGCATAGCCATGTTAAAGTTAGGCTGAGCATCACCAATCAACAAGTCATCTCTCTGCACACCAGACTCATCTGTAATATATACAGCAGCCTCGTTAGCAGTAAATTCGTTAGCAGCAACGATCAAGATACCATCTCTGTTTACCTTGAAGTCTGCAGGAGTCAAACCACCTGAAACGTTAGCCACTGTACCATCATCAAGAACGGTCAAATCACTTACAGAACGAGCAATTTTACGTCCGAACATGGTTGTTGGAGAGTTTCCTACATCCCAGATGTTCAATCCGGTAGGGAATCTTGGTCTGTCGAATTCAGTGATTTCCTGACGAGTTCTGTCAAAGATCAAGTTGAAATCAAGGTTCATGTCATTCTTCTGAATGGCAGTATAACCCAATGTGAATTCTATAGTGTTAGTTTCCAAGGTACCAGCGTTCTGCACCTGAGAGCTACGTCCGGTTGCAGCAGAAAGAGGTACAGAAAGAATCTGGTCTCTGTTGTCCTGCTTAGAATAAGAAGCAGCGGCAGTAAATCTGTCAAGGAACTCAACGTTCAAACCAATTTCAATCTCATCTGTAATACCAGGACCGATAAGTGGGTTTGGTAAATTAGTAGGGTTATTTACATTACCGTTGGTAACTGTGGCAATCTCGAATCTATCATCGAAGTTAGGAAGAGTACCTGCCTGACCCCATGATGCGTTAATCTTACCTTCCTGAACACCAGGGATATCCAAGTCCTCAGTGAATCTCCATCCACCTGAGAAACGAGCAAAAGTATTCCAACGGTTATCCTCACCAAACAATGAGCTACCGTCACGTCTTACCACGATATCGAAAAGGTACTTATCAAGGTAGTCACCACCTACTGAGAATGAGAAACTGTTAGATACGATAAGATCTTGATCGAATGAGTCACCATTTAGGTAAGGGATACCATCATTTGGAGAAAGAGTTACGTTATCAATATCATCGAAACCAGGGATACCAAGGTTTGAACCACTAATATTGAAACCAGTACCACCTCTTTGCTCATACAAGAAGAAGGCGTTTGATCGGATATTCCAGTCACCTAACTTCTTAGCATATGTCAACTTAATAGATGTGTTGATTGCTTGGTAGTCATCAAATGAACGAGAAAGGTTACCTACACCTGGAACACCTTGGTTAGCTAGGTATCCAATGTCTTGATAGAATCTCGTTTTATCCATCCAAGTATCTAAACCGAACTGACCTTCTAATTGAAGACCTCTAATGATTTCGTACTTCAATGCAGCAGAACCAACAAATCTTCTTCTAACAAACTCATTTCTCTGATTTGCCAACTGATAGAATGGGTTAAATTCTGACGTTGGAGAGAAACGGTTAGCATTGTAGTTGTAAGGAGAACCATCCTCTTCGTTAGGAGCGAAAAGATCAGCACTTGGATCCATCATGGTCAAAGTTCTGATGTTTCTTGGACGGTTGTCATTTTTCTGATGGATGAACTTCATACTGGTAGACAAAGTGAGTTTGTCTCCCAAGTATTGGTCAGCATTAAAGGCAATGTTGTAACGCTGGCTACCATCGTGTAGTTTAATACCACCAGTTTGGTCTTGGTACTCAGCAGAAACCACCATGTTTCCTGAAGTTCCTCTTGTACTCAATCTTGCATACTGAGTAAGGAAAGTTGAACCCTGGAAGAAATCTTTAATATGATCTCTGTAGCTAGGGAACTCCCCATCAGAAATACCACTTGGATCGTCAACAGCAGTACCAGTGTTATCCAAAAGGAAATCACCAGTAGCCGGGTCAATCTGGAATGGGTGATTAACCGCTTTCTCAGGAGATCTTGAGTTGTAAGCGTTTTGGTTACCCACCTCAGTTCTTACAAATACTTCAGTAGTTCCTACTTCAAGGTTTCTACCTCTTTTAGTAGTAATGGCAATTACACCATTAGCAGCACGTGAACCATAAAGAGTAGCCGCAGAAGCACCTTTCAATACTTCGAAACGCTCCACATCCTGTAGGTTAATGTTTGCCAAAGATCCTTCAACGAATACACCATCTAATACGATAAGTGGTGAACTTCCTCTGGCAAGAGAGGTGTTACCTCTAATCTGAATAGCTGGTCCTCCACCAGGTACGTTACTTGGCTGAACCCTTACACCGGCAATTTTACCTGCAAGTGCAGATCCAACGTCAGTAGCTGGTACTTGCTGGAATACTTTCTCGTTAACAGAACTTACTGTGAAAGGAAGTTTTTTAGCCGGAGTAGCTGCCGCCACACCAGTTACAACAACCTCTCCCAGGTTAGCCACGTCAGGAGATAGAGGCACGTTGATCACAGATCTGTCCCCTACTACCACTTCCTGAGTCACATAGCCCAAGAATCTGAATACTAAAACAGCATCCGGACCTGGCACCTCAATGCGATACTCTCCGTTGGCTTCAGTAGGTACACCTGTGGTCGTACCCTTCAACAAGATAGTCACACCAGGCAATGGAAGACCATCGTCTGAACCAGTAACTTTACCGGTAACTATCCTGCTCTGTGCAAATGCTGAGGTGGTTAAAACCATCAGCACCAACGAGAAACAAGTCAGTAAAATTCTCTTCATTTTGCTTTCGTTTTTAGTTTAATAGTTGATTAAAAAGTTTGTTTAGAAAGTCAAACATAAAATAAAATGTCATCAATTAATAATAATGACGAAACAAAATGGGGAGTCTGAGCAGCATGAAAATGTGCTCTATTTTTGGCTAAACGGCACTTTTGAGGTCAATCAAAAAATTTTATTCCGATGAGTAAGGGTCTTTATAGGCTAAGGTAGCGTTAACAAAAATTAACTTTTGGTTGACAATAGTGTGTTAGATTTTTATTAAAAATTAAAGATCAATTTGAAACATTATGTTTTTGAAAAAAATAAATATTCTGAATAGTTTTTCATTTACAACAATTAGCAATTCTCAACTATAATTTCTCCTGACCTGAATACCCCCAGATGGCTTGTTTTGAAAATAAACAATTATGGCAAATAATATTTGGCGGCATTTTTTTAAAAAAAATTGAGGAATGAACGACATTTTTTTTGCCGTAAACCTCATATCCTTCTACTAAAAAAGGGAGCCGATAGCTCCCTTTTACATATTAAGTAATTCAGCTCCTATCTAGTTAATGAAGGGGTTGTTCTGAATTTCCGCCTGAGGTATTTCAAAGGTCAGTCGGTCATCATCATAAGGAATAGGCTCACCAACGAAAGAGAGGTGATTAGAGCCCCTTACTATAGTAGCCTGATTTCTCTTCATGGCCAAGTATGACTTACCTTCAGCAAAGAACTCGATTCTGGTCTGCAGATAAATCTCATCAATCAAGGCCTGACCCGTAAGCAGATCTACATAAGCATAATCCAATGGGTCTGCAAAACGCTCAGCCAAAAGAGCCTTCAGAGAGTTTCTTGCCGTAATCAAATCACCGGTTTTCGCTGCGGCCTCTGCATTTAACAAGTACATCTCTGCCACTCTCATATAGATATAGTCTGTGGTTACTGTTCTCTGTCCACCGGTTACACGTGCCGGGTCATAGAACTTATTCTGTGCAACCAGATGGTAGCTGCTGTTAGGGTTGTTCAAAAACTGTCCCTTTCTCACATCATTTGCCGGAATCTGATCGAACAGACCTTGATCCAAAGCTTTTCTATCACCTGCCCATTGATAGCTATAGGTGTAGCGGTCCATCTGACCCCACCACGACACAAGGTTGATACCATTGTCGGTGGTAATATCTACACCCCACATCCAACCCGGGGTATTCACATCATTGAATCCACCAAGAACTTCAGTGGCATCCATGATAGGATAGGTACCTGAGTTAATGACATCAGCTGTAAGGGTTTTTACTTCAGCATAGTTGCCCAATGCTGCATGAACGTAAGCTAAGATACCCTGTGCCACACTTTTATCAATTTGTGTTTTGGCGCTACGGTTGAATCCATCCAAAAGCGAAATAGCGTCTGTCAGGTCATCTACAATAAGATTGTAAACCTCCTGAGCAGTGCTCTTAGGCTGGTTAGGCAAACTTGGATCATCGTAAATCGGCAGTATTTCTTCAGAAAGATCGAGACCTTCCTGGAAGAACTGAGCCAGATAGAAATACGAATGAGCTCTCATAGCCTTCGCCTGACCCATGATATAGCGGTTTTCGGCAATTTCGGGAGTAGCATCGTTACCACCCAAGGCGTCAATTACCAAATTGGCCGAACGAATGAGTCGGAAGTAGTATCTCCAAACCTGATAGTTATCATTGAACGTAAAGTCCTGTGTGGCCTGGAATTCCGTAATAGTTCTATACCAACCGTAGGTACTTACAGTGAGCGCAAGGTCTCCAGACAGCATATCGCTGAAGATGTCATATCCTTTTTGCCCAAAATCGTCATGTCCACCGGTTCCTCCTGTGAACGCCTGAAACATGAGCGTGTAAATACCGCTCATACTACCGGCAATAACCTCAGGGTTATTGGCCGCAGCCTCCGCAACCTGCTCTGCCGTTAGGAACTCAGATGGTTGCACTTCAAGGTAGTCTTCGCTACAACCCAGCATGCTGAGCATAGCAAAGCCACATAGAATAGAATATATTTTATTTCTCATGTTCTTCATTGTTTTAGAATCTAACCCTCAAACCAAGAGTGAACGTTGTTAATGGGTCGTATCTGTAAATACTAGAAGCACCAGTTTCTGAAGTTGAAGGGTTAAAGCCTTCTCTGGCGCTGAGCAAGAACAGGTTATCGGCAGAACCAGAAACACTAACTGCTTTCAATCCTGTACCGTTCAACCAAGCCTGAGGCAAGTTGTAACCAACTCTAATATTATTTAAAGACAAGAAGTTGGTAGATGTAATGAATCGAGAAGACTGGCTGTTCACGTTTGTGTCGAAGTTATCCGAGAGTCTTGGCACATTGGTTACATCGCCAGCCTGTTGCCATCTGTCTCTGATATCCACATGCCAGTTTTGGTTACCCGCTTGAGGGTTCCCCATTAGGTTGGCATAGGCTCCGTCATACGCATGACCACCGAGGCTATATATAAACTGAGCACTCAAGTCTATTCCTTTGTAACTTGCTGCCAGTCTGAAAGCACCACTCACAACCGGAATTGGCGATTTGTCGAGGAATTTCTGGGTCGCATCGGAGTAAGATTTTGTTGTAGTCTTCTGAACATTAGCGTCAGGGTTTTCTACCAGATACTCATATAGGGAAGCGATCTCTTCACCACTATCATAGATACCATCATTGTTGGCATCGTCATAATAGAGGTTCCACATGGCTCTACCATCTTGTGGGTCTACACCAGCCCACTCTCTCATGTAGAAATCGAAGAGAGATCGACCTGCGGTTCTACCGTAAGCACCATTGATGTCGAGTACCTTTTCTTTACCCGTGGCCGGGTCAATAGGCATTTTAGTAAGCTCATTACCCAGGAACGATCCATTTACGGTAAAGTCCAGTTTAAAGTCGCTCTTATTAAAGATGTGAGTAGTCAGGTCAAACTCCAATCCTGAGTTTCTCAAACGTCCATCGTTAACAGTTTCTGTAGCATAACCTACAGATGGTCCCACGTTTCTGTTGAAAATCAGGTTGGTCGTATTCTTAATATAGTAATCGATAGAACCGTCCAACACTCTACCAATGGTAAACTCGGCTCCTACCTGATATAGATTGGCTGTCTCCCATGTAAGGTTAGGGAAACCAATGTTTCTTTCAGAAATTGAAATAGCACCATTCAGGTTGTCTACATTAAAGGTGTTGTATCCTGGATACAGACCTACACCTGCCTGATCACCACTCACTCCGTAGCTGGCCTTCAGTTTAAAGAAGTCAACAAATGGCAGAGCATCCTGGAAGAAGTTCTCTTCAGACATAATCCAGGAAGCACCTACAGAACCAAAGGTATCCCACTTGTTATTCACGAATCGGGAAGAACCATCGCGTCTTAGTGAGGCACTAAAGAAATACTTCTCTTTATAGTTGTAGTTGGCTTGGCCAAAGTAAGACTCCAAGCGGCTGCTGTTCTTAAAGGATGTTGGAGGCGAAGAAACAATAATGTAGTTATTGAACTCTGCCAGGTAAGGTAAAACAGCCTTCTCTTTGCTTTGCGAAGCAAATGTTTGGTCGAAGCTATTTGTTTCATGAGCGGCCAGAACTTCAATCGAATGATTTCCAAAACTCTTCTCATATCGAGCCAAATTCAGGAAGTTCTGAACAAAAAGCTCAGTATCTGTTCTAAACAATGAACCTCCCTGAGATGCTCCAGAACCATAGAATGGGTTTCTCAATGAGGTAGCTCTGTTATTGTAGTATTGAGCACCAAACTTAGACTGGAAAGAAAGCTCCGGTGTTATTTGAGCATCAAAAGTAAAGTTGGCGTTCAACTCATGTCTTTTGCTTCCATTTCTGTCAAAATGTGCATCGGCAATAGAGTTAGTAAGCGCACCAAAACCTCTACCGGAATCGCCATAATCATACTGATTGCCTCCAAAGATTGGGTCTTGCACAATATTACCCTCTGAATCCCTTAGAAACAGTGGATAAATTGGAGGAAGATTATCTACGAACCAGAAGATGCTTCCTGAGTTACTCGATTGACCGTTGGTTTGGTTTTCGGAAAGGGCATAACCAATGTTTACGGAACCTGACAACCACTCTTTTACATTGTGGGTAAGGTTGAGTCGGGTTGAGTAACGCTCGTAGTCCGAGTTAACAATATACCCCACATCATTCAAGTAACCGAAAGAAGTAAAGTACTTGGTGTCTTCGCTACCACCGCTCAATCGAATGTTTGCCTCGTTTCTTGACGAGTTCTGGAAACCATAGTCTTCCCAGTTTTCCGGGTTGTATCTACGGGTTACTCCAGGTCTCACTGTTCTGGTGTTAGGATCGATAAGTTCACCTCCATTGGCCACATTCCACATATTATAGAATGGAGCAATACCTCCACCTGAGAACAAGCGTGCATTAGCATATGCCTCAGGATCGGGCTCACCGGTAGCCACACCTCTATTGTACAAACTCTCCCAGGTAAGGGCAATGTACTCCTCAGGAGACTTGATGGTTTGTTGACGCGGCAACAGGCTCATGTTAACTCCAGACTTCAGGTCGATTTCTATGGAGTTGTTAGAAGCCGAACCGCTTTTCGTGGTGATCAAGATAACACCGTTAGCACCTCTGGCACCATAAATGGCAGTAGCCGTAGCATCTTTCAACACGGTAGTCGATGCGATATCGGCTGGGTTGATAGAGTTAATGCTTCCTGAAAATGGAACACCGTCTACTACATACAGTGGATCTCTGTTTCCGTTAACCGAGCCAAAACCTCTAATACGAATAGTAGAAGCTGTTCCTGGCTGACCAGAAGTATTGATTACCGTAACACCAGCCACCTCACCGGCAAGAGCCTGTGATACGTTGGAGAAGTTTTTGGACTCAATATCCTCTTGTTTCACCGTCTTAGCCGTACCGGTGAAAGACTTCTTTGTAGACTCACCGTAACCGGTTACCACTACCTCTCCAAGAGATACGGCATCGGGCTCTAGTGAAACATTAATAGTTGTTTGATTACCTACAGTGACTTCCTTGGTGATATACCCTAGGAATCTGTATACCAAGACAGTTTCCGCGCTGGGAACTTCCAGGCGGTAATTACCCTCAAAATCGGTAGTAGTACCGTTTGTGGTCCCTTTGATCATAATGGTCACTTGCGGTAGCGCAAGACCATCATCTGCTCCCGTTACTGTTCCCGTTACAGTTCTGGATTGACCATAGGCCACACCAGAAAACAATAAGCACAGCAAGGAGACCAAAGACAATGAAATTCTCTTCATCCCTTGTTAGTTTAGTTTAATAATAAATAGTTTGTCTATGATTAAATTGAATTAATCCTATACAGTTACGAACAACTGAGAAAGAACTTACCCTAAATCCACTAGGGTTTTATGGATAAAAATACTCATCCCCAAATGTTCAATTGGCGAATTTATACTTTAAGTAGACAAAACAATATTATCAGGCTAAGAGAAAGCTTTTTAAATGTACATACACAAATAAACACTTGGTAATCAGGCGGTTTATTTTCTAACCGTTCGTATAATAATTTCTACCCTACGGTTGTTTTGCTGGCTTTGAGGGTCTACTTCCGGGCTAATTGGGCGTTTTTTTCCAAATGAAGAAATGAAAACTCTATTATGGCCAATGCCATGGGCTTGCAACCAGGCGGCTACAGCCAATGCCCGTTTTTCAGAAAGCTGTTGATTATAGGCATGCCCTCCTATACTGTCTGTATGGCCCTGCACTTCTATATCTAATTCCGGATGAGCTTTGAGCAGTTCCAGAACGCTCATCAATTGAGAACTTACACTTGGCTTTAACTCAAAACTATCGAAGTCGAAGAGTATGGGTTCGTTGAGCAGCGCCTGACCTACTGCGAAGGGTTCCATTCGAATGGTGGAGTCTGTAATGAACTCAGACCATTCCACCAGTTTGGTTCGATAACCGGTTTTTTTCGCTTTCACCTGGTTGGCCTTTTGCAATTCAAACACCCCATATTCGGTTTCTAGCTCAATCAGACCCGAGTTATTGAGAAGCTCTACTTTGGCTTGTAATGGACGTTCATCTCTTGCATCAATTACCCGACCAAACGCCCTTGGCGTCTCTACTTGGGGCAGCACATTTTCAGGAATTTTGAATCGCTTAAGCCTCAAACTACCGCTGGCATCGCTTGCACTAAAATAGGCCCATAAGTCGGCCGATACACAGTAGCCAACCTGATCAAAGGCATCGTTGATGGGGTACCCCAGGTTCTCCGGTACACTCCATTTTGCATCGGCCAGCCTCAACGTTTTAAATAAATCGTATCCTCCAAGTCCTACCCTCCCCTTGGTGGAGAATATAAGTGTTTGTCCATCGAGGTAGATAAACGGTGAACAGTCGTCTTCCGGAGTGTTGACATCTTCTCCTAAATTAACAGCCTGCTGCCACTCTCCATCTTCCTTTCTACTCATCCAAATATCTTGTTTGCCCATTCCTCCCGGGCGAAGACTCACAAAGTAGAGGGTTGCTCCATCGGCTGTAAGCGAGGGTTGAGAATCCCACTCGGGACTGTTTACGCGTTCATTTAACAATTCTGGCGCTGACCATTGCTGCCCTTGTTTGTACGAAACGTATAAGTCGCAGCTACCAATATTGTCAGGCCTGTTACAACTGGTGAACACCAATGTTCTGCCATCGGCAGAAATAGATGCTGTACCCTCGTTCCTGTCTGTATTTATCTGATCTGATATGTTTGCGGGTTTGGTCCAGCCTCTTTCGGTCAACTGGCTAAAGAATATATTTTCGTCCCCTCGCCCATTATTGTCACGAGTAGTAAAAACCAATTGCCCCTGTCTGGTAATGGATGGAAAATACTGCTGTTCGAAGGCATTAATGGGATGAGGAAGCTCTTCGAAAGTGAGCGGCATTGGGTCTGCCACTTGCTCTAGGGAAAACTGTATAGATGTTTTAAGAAACTCAACCTGCTCAGCCCCAACTCCATATACTTCATGACCCAACTGTGTTATATATTGCTGTGCCTGGGTATATTCTCCCAATTGATAGGCATAATTGGCCTGAAACAGCAAAAGTCTATTAAGGTAGGGTGCTTCTAGTTCCTCTCGTTTGGCAGCAATAAGTGCCACCGCCCTTTGAGGCTCATCTCTCTTCAGTAAAACCTCATGCAGCAATACGATCGCTTCATCAAAACCAGGATCCTTGTTGAGTACCTCGTTCAGAATTTCTGCCGATTTAAAAAGGTTACCTATACGAACCAGTTCTTCGGCCTGTTGGTACTGTTCAACGAGTTTTTTTTTCTTGGTGTGGTAGTCGATTTGCCCCCAACACAAGGTGGAGCATAACAGAAATGAAATAATAACGGCTTTTTTCAACGCTAAGGAATATGCATAAACTTATGTGTTTGTAGCGAAATTTTCCAGCGAGGGTTGTCTTTTACGTAATCAATTATTTGCGAAAGCATCTTGTCTGACTTGTCCCATTCGGGTTGTAGATAAAGTAAACACTCCGGTCTAACCTTGGCAGCGTGCTCTTCCGCCCACTTAAAGTCACTTTTGTTGTACACCACTACCTTAAGCTCATCGGCTGCGGCATAGAACTCTTCTTTGGGTTGCATAAACTTTTTGGGCGAGAAGCAGAGCCAATCCCATGTTCCGCTGAGTGAATGAGCTCCTGAGGTTTCAATGTTTGTATGGTACCCTTCTGCCCGTAACCTATCGGTCAATGCGTTAAGGTTGTACATGAGGGGTTCCCCTCCGGTAACTACAACAAGCTTCCCTTTGTATTTTTTTGCACCGCCAACAATCTCATCGATGGAATGAAGGGGCCAGCGCAATGCATCCCAGCTATCCTTTACATCGCACCAAACGCAGCCAACATCGCATCCTCCCAACCGAACAAAATAGGCTGGGTTTCCTGTAAAATGACCTTCACCCTGGATGGTGTAAAATGCTTCCATTACAGGAAGCTTGCCGTGGAGTTCGGCTGTTTGTTTACTTTCTTTCATAGACAATTTTTTATAGCAGGTGTTGAAACTGCTTTACTATTGAATCTCTTTAAAACGTCATTCCCAACCCGATCAGGCAACTGCTATTCATGGAAGATATTCCCACAGCAAGGGACTGACGACAGTGTTGGATTTCATTTATACTAATTTCTGACTGGCCAAATAGGTATTCCAAAGCAGTGAAGCGATGGTCATCGGCCCTACACCTCCCGGAACAGGGGTAATGTAACTACACTTTGGTGCTACTTCATCGAACCGTACGTCTCCCTTGAGCTTGAAGCCTGACTTAGTCTTATCGGAGGGCACTCGATGTATACCCACATCGATGACAATAGCTCCTTCCTTCACCATATCTTCAGTAACGAAACCTTCCCTGCCAATTGCTACAATGAGGATATCGGCCTGTCGGGTTACCTCCGCCAAGTTCTTGGTTCGGCTATGACACAAGGTAACCGTAGCATTTCCGGGCTTGGAATTGCGACTCATCAATACACTTATGGGCGTACCAACGGTGTGGCTTCTCCCAATCACTACACAATGTTTGCCACTGGTTTCAATACCATTTCTCTCCAAAAGAAGCATCATTCCCTTAGGGGTAGCGGGTAAAAGTGTGGGCAGATCCAACAGCATTTTACCCAAATTGGTCGGATGGAATCCGTCTACATCTTTTTCTGGCAAAATAGCCTCTACAACTTTCTGTTCATCGATTTGCTTTGGCAAAGGTACCTGAACAATAAACCCGTCAATTTCAGGGTCTTTGTTCAGTCGGTCTACCGTGGCCAGCACTTCTTCTTCAGAGGTTTCTTCCGGCAAATGAATAAGGGTAGAACCAAAGCCGATAGCCTCACAGGCTTTTACCTTGGCGTTTACATAGGTTTTGCTGGCACCATCTTCACCAACCAATACGGCCGCTAAATGAGGCACTTTTGCTCCTTTTGCTTTTATTTCATTTACTTTTTCGGTCAGCTCATCTTTTATTTGCTGAGCTGTGGCTTTTCCATCGAGTAACTTCATTTTAAGTTTTTTGGTGCTTGGTGCACAGTGCTCGGTTTACTTCTTCAAATCATTAATATCGGCTTGAACGAATTTCATTCAACGGATAGCTGACTTACTTACGCTTTTTAATCCAACTTCAGAACCGCCATGAAGGCCTCTTGCGGAATCTCCACATTACCTACCTGACGCATTCTTTTCTTTCCTTTTTTCTGCTTTTCAAGCAATTTACGCTTACGCGTAATATCTCCTCCGTAACACTTGGCCAACACGTTTTTACGCATGGCTTTTACAGTTTCTCTGGCTATTACTTTTGTACCAATCGATGCCTGTACCGCAATTTCAAACATCTGCCGTGGAATAAGATCCTTTAGTTTTTCGCAGAGCCTTTTTCCCCACTCATAGGCTTTGTCTCTGTGCACTATAGCCGAAAGCGCATCTACTTTGTCTCCATTGAGCTGGATGTCCAGCTTTACTAGATTGGACTGTCTGAAGCCTATCAACTCATAGTCTAATGAAGCGTAGCCTCTGGAAATGGTTTTGAGTTTGTCGAAGAAATCGAAAACTATCTCGGCCAGAGGCATTTCAAAGGTTAGCTCTACTCTGTCTGAGGTAAGGTAAACCTGGTTTTTAATGATACCGCGCTTTTCCATGCACAGCCCCATGATGCCTCCCACATACTCAGACTTGGAAATAATTTGAGCACGGATAATCGGCTCTTCCATGTGAGACATCTTATTGGCCTCGGGCATTTCGGAGGGTGCATTGATTTTCTTCACCGTGCCATCGCCCATTATGGCATGAAACTGAACGGACGGAACGGTTGTAATCACCGTCATGTCAAACTCCCGCTCCAATCGCTCCTGCACAATTTCTAAGTGCAGCATTCCCAGAAAACCACATCGGAAACCAAAACCTAGTGCTGCCGAAGTTTCAGGCTCCCATACCAACGAGGCGTCATTTAACTGAAGTTTCTCCATAGAAGCCCTCAGTTCTTCAAAGTCTTGTGTGTCGACCGGATAAATTCCGGCAAAAACCATGGGTTTCACATCTTCAAAACCCTTTACCATTTTCTGAGTAGGCCTATCGACATGGGTAATGGTATCACCCACTTTTACCTCCTTGGCCACTTTAATACCGGAAATGAGGTAACCTACATTACCTGCCTTAATTTCTTGCTGTGGAGACTGTTTTAATTTGAGAATACCAATTTCATCGGCATCGTATACCTTGCCCGTATTCACAAACTTTACCTTATCTCCCTTTCTTATAGTTCCGTTGAAAACGCGGAAGATTACTTCAATTCCTCTGAAAGAGTTGAAGACTGAATCGAAAATCATGGCCTGAAGGGGTTCGTCAGGATCTCCGGTGGGTGCCGGAATTTTTTCTACTATGGCCTCCAAAATTTTATCTACACCAATCCCCTCTTTACCGCTAGCCAGAATTACATCTTCTCTCGCACAACCGAGTAATTCAACAACCTGATCGGTCATTTCTTCGGGCATGGCTCCCGGCAAATCAATTTTATTCAACACAGGAATAATCTCCAGATCATGCTCCAGGGCCAGATACAGATTAGAAATGGTTTGTGCTTCTACACCCTGCGAGGCATCTACAATAAGCAGTGCTCCTTCACAGGCAGCAATGGAGCGCGACACTTCATAAGAAAAATCAACGTGGCCGGGAGTATCAATTAAGTTAAGAACATACTCTTCACCCTTGTAGTTATAGTTCATCTGGATGGCGTGCGATTTAATGGTAATACCTCGCTCGCGCTCCAAATCCATATCATCCAACAGTTGATTTTGCATCTCCCTTTCCGACACAGTACCTGTGTACTGCAACAACCTATCGGCCAGGGTGCTCTTGCCATGGTCGATGTGCGCAATGATGCAGAAATTCCGAATTCTCTTCATATACCTCTAAACGAACCGCAAAAATAGAAAAAGTTGATGCATTTTAAGATTCTGACTACCACTCATTTTAGAATGACTGCTCAGGCTGCCACTTAAGCGGCATGTGCCCATTTGTTTTGGGCCGCTATGCCCCAGAAGATGATGAAATATATTCGGCATCACGGCCATATTGGCTACTTTTGCCGCATGCTTTTGGCCGACAAGAAAAAACAGGAAAACATTTCGGAATACATCATTTACATGTACCAGACCGAGATGCTCATTCGAAACTTTGATTTCGATCTTGAGAAAATAAAAATTCATGTTTTTGGAAATATCCCCGATGAAAAGATGACTGAAGCCCAGCGAGAAGAGGCCATTGACTGGTATGCTGAGGTAATTGCTCAAATGAAGAAGGAGAAGCTAGAAAAAGAAGGTCACCTGGCAGAAGTGCAACAGATTGTAGAACAACTGTCTGAGCTTAGTATTAGGCTACTGTCAGAAAATGAAGATTACCGTGCAGTATTCAATGCAGCGCGCCCGGCTATTCGCGAAAACATTGAAGCTTCTGAAGGGCTAATCTCAAACCCTGTTCAGGTTTGCCTCAACGGGGTTCTTGGGCTATTAATTGCCCGCATGAACGGCCGCCATATCCCAGACGACACTATGGCTCAGATTGAACACTTCGGAAACATACTTTCCCTGCTCTCCCACTTCTATAAAAAGAATCAGTCTTCGAGCTAACGCAACAGTATTCGATTATACATACTTCATCTTCTCATTGTTTTATTTTGTAACTTAATAGTTGCGATATTGAACCCAACCAGTTACTCAAGCCACACAATGAGCATGAAGCACATACATACACTGGCTCTATTCCTGTTTGCCCTATGGCCTTTGAGCGCTCAAACCATTGAAAAGAGCTACATAAGCACCGATAAGAATATCTATGCCCCCGAAGACACCATTTGGTTTAAAACCTTTGTATTGGGTATAGACAACCAACTATCTGACCGCAGCTTGGCCTACCATGTACTGCTAGCCGATAGTTTGGGCAATAAAAAAGCCGATACAAGCTGGCCGGTTTACAATGGCATGTCAGACGGTTACCTAATTGCCCCGGCCGAAGAGGGACTTTATACGCTTATGGGTGTTTCGGGGCAAATGGTTGGTTCAGACTCGTCCCTGTATTTTTCAAAGTCGGTTTTTGTAAGAAGTATTGAGCCCGATGCGTACAAGTTACTGGCCTTTCCCAGATACAGCAGGTTTAGTAAAGATGCCGCCAACCCTGTGGATGTTTATGCCCGAATTGACAATGACAAACCGGTTGCTCAGCTTAACCTTACCTACAGAGCTTTGGCCAACGGAGTGACCGTTGAAAGTGGAAAAATAAAGACGGATACTACAGGGGCGGCAAGGGTGTTTCTCGGTTCTTCCAAAAAATCTATACCAACTCCCTCTCACCTATGGATTCAGGTCGATGAAGCATCACTAAGCAAACCCGTTCATCTTTATGTTCCTCTTCCGGCAGAGCAGGAAGAAAAGATAGACTTACAGTTCATTCCGGAAGGTGGCCACCTAATTGCCAATACCATAAACCACATTGCTTTTAAAGCTATTGATCGAACAGGCCGCCCTTTCGATTTCGAAGGATATCTGAAAGATGAAACAGGCACAATACTGGATACTCTCAAGAGCACCCACGCGGGCATGGGAAGTTTTGAACTCATGCCAGAACTCCACAAAGAATATTCAGTGGTCATAGCTAACTCCCCTCAGCCAGAAGAAATCTACTATTTACCAGAGAGCCATTTAACCGGTATTGCCCTACACCTCAAGCGACAGAACAATGATAGAGTTTTAGCAATAAAACCCAGCCAAAACCTAATGAATACGAAAGGCTTTCTTACGCTGAGCAATCAGACCGATACTATTATGCACCTAGACTTTACCTTGCAAGAGAACTTGGCCTGGAGAGTACCTGAACAAAATTTAATTGCAGGCATTTATAAGGTTACTGTGCAGAGCAAAACACTTGAACTCGTTGCAGAGCGACTCATATTTGTTAATGCCAAACGAAAACTGAACATAGACCTTCAACTGGACAAAAAAGATTATTCTCCTCGCCAAAAAGTAGAGCTGACACTTACTGTCAAAGACGAAACGGGTGCTCCGGTAAAAGGAAATTTTGCCTTGGCCGTAACCGATCAGGAGTTCTCTAAAGCCCCTAACAATCAACAGCCTCATTTGCTTTCGCAACTGTTGCTTACGGCCGAGTTAAGAGGAAAAATCCCTACTCCTAATTTCTACTTTTCTGGCCAACCCGGGGCCTCAGAAGCACTCGACCTGGTAATGCTCACTCACGGCTGGCGAAAATACAGTCCAAGCCGTTATAAAGATCCCGAAGCTATTGTTGGCCAGAGCCTATCCTTTATTGGCAACAACCCCATTACCGGTGTAGAAATACTTATTGCTACCAAATACTCTGAAAAACCTGACACTGTGCGCTCAGGAGAGCGCGGACGCTTCATTGTTGAGTCATCTTTTTTCAAAAGTAAGGGAGACTCTGTCTTACTATTTCTGGCCGGGCAAGAGAAAGGGAAGAGAAAAGTACAATTGGTTTCAGACACGGAAAGACGTAAAGCATTAATAGGTTCTCTCATTAGAGGAATAGGGCATGAGAAAAACTCGCATGCCCCTCTTGAGATTTATAAGCCACAATTTAAGGTGGCAAAGAGCCGATTCAATAATTCTACTCTACTGAGTACTTTCAAAGTAAAGTCAAGCACTGTCATACCTCGAGGGAGCTGTAATGTAGAGGATTTTCACACTCAGTTTCCCTGGAAAACCAAAACCATTGAAGAACTAGATTTATCGGATAACGATATAATTGAGTTAATAAAACAAGTAAGCAACGAAGTAGAAGGTATTGGTGCCACCAAATTAAACCTCGATTACTCCGACCCCTTTTCAGGATCAAGAATTCCCATCAACGATGTTTTGAAAAGCAAAAAATGGCCACATGTATTTTCTATAAAGGTAAACTGTGACCCTCGCGGCATGCAAGCTGTTGGCAAACGCACAGTAAGAGAACCCATTGGAAGAGGTCAAGTTGAAGTACCCCGTGGTGGAGCCTATGAAACTCTCTACACCATTGACTGGAGCAACCTGGAGTCTATATCAGTAAGCTATCCTGCACCCTCATCTTTGATTTTAGGTCATGGAGACGATGGAAAGCCCAACGAGCTCAACTTTCCGGAGGTAATTCTAAGAACTAAGAACGGAGTGGTAATTCCTAAGCCTGCTATTAACGATCGAATAGTTCATCCGGTGCACCGCAATTACACCAAAGAATTTTACTCACCTCTATACGAAACCGATGAGCAAAAAAACGACCCTGTGCCGGACTTAAGAACAACCATATATTGGAATGCCAACGTGGTAACTAGCGAAAACGGTCAGGCCAAAATAACGTTTTACAATGCCGATAGGCCCAATCCAATTCAAGTTACGGTAGAAGGCATTGGAGCCTACAGCCGTCTGGGTTATTCCAGTATAAACTATCAGGTTATTGAAAGCAACCAGTAAAGATCTATTGCTTAACTATTTGCCCACCTTTCATCACAAAGCTCACGCGAGTCATGGCTGAGATATCTTTTATAGGATCTCCCTCCACAGCCACTATATCGGCCAGTTTCCCAACCGAAAGGGAGCCTACCGTATCATAAATACGCAACAGTTCTGCGGCTGTCTTTGTGGCCGACTGGATAGTCTCCATGGGGCTCATCCCCGCTTCCACCATATATACAAACTCCTTTCCATTCTCTCCATGAGGAAAAACACCCGCATCGGTTCCAAACGCAATCTTAACTCCCTTTCGGTAAGCTTTGGCAAAGGTGTCTTGTATTTGAGGGCCTACCTCCAAAGCCTTAGGCACTACTACCGGAGGAAAATAACCCGGTATCTGTGCCTTCTCTACCACAAACTTTCCGGCCGAAATGGTAGGCACATAATAGGTACCTTTTTCAATCATCAGATCCATGGTTCTTTCACTCATAAAAGTGCCATGTTCAATTGAATTAATACCTGCCTCAACAGCCCTGTACATTCCCTCATCGCCATGAGCATGGGCAGCCGTCACAAAACCGTATTCACGTGCTGTCTGCACAATCCCCTTAAGTTCATCCATTTGAAATTGAGGCCCCTGACCATCCTTAGCAACCGAAAGCACCCCTCCGGTAGCCGTAATTTTAATTACATCGGCTCCATTCTTATACCGCTGCCTAATAGCCTTTCTGGCCTCATCATAACTATTTACTACACCTTCCTTGGGACCCGGGTCTCCCATTAACTCAGCCTTTCCCCCATTAGTAGGGTCGCCATGACCTCCTGTGGTTGCAATGGTCTTTTCTGCAGTATAAATGCGGGGACCTAACACTTTTCCTGCATTAATGGCATTGCGAAGCGATACATTGACTCCGGTTCCTCCAAGATCTCTAACAGTAGTAAAACCGGCCATTAAAGTGCGTTCGGCATATACCTGAGCATCATAGGCTATATCTGCCGGATTGAGCGTATAGCGTTGTACTTGCGAATTCGGACTGCTCTGACTTTCAATGTGCACATGCATATCCATAAGTCCAGGCATTACTGTCTTACCTTTTAAATCGATCACCCGGTCGTCTTTTCCAGGCGCGGAAAAGCCGGAGTTGATAGCCACAATTTTATCCCCTTCCACTACAAGGGTCATGTTTTGTTGCACCCTGCCCAACTCAACATCAATCAACTGCCCGCAATAAATTAGCTGGCGTTGCGCCCATGCCTGAGTATAAAATAAACTGATGATAACAAGTACTATTAACCGATTCATTGCCTATAGGTTTATTCAGAAAACTAAATATAGGAATTTGAAGCTTGTCGCAAGCAACTATCTGTCGATGGCATTTTTTTTCGAAAAACGACTCTATTTCTTTCGAATGAGTCTGGCGAGGTACTGATCGTTTTCTTCGTGTAGAATGTAGGTGTGCCAGCCAAGCGCATCAGCCTCCACAGTCAGGGTATCCGCATCAATATATACCCAATCGAACCAGTCGCCCCTCTTGCCTCTGTATTCATACTGAAAACTTACTTCACCATAGTAGGAGCCTAAAGGCTTGGCACTAGCCTCGTAGAGGTAAGAAATATCGCTCGAGTCCACAATAATTTGCCCTTCTTCACCCAATAACTCTGAAGCCTTTTTGAGAAAAACCCGAAGACTACTAAGCCTGCCTATAAAACCAATGCCATTCATAAGACACAAAAGTGTATCGAAAGGAGTCGCTGTATAGCTGAAAAAATCGTGACACACAGCATTTTCTATACCTGATTCCTTTGCAATGCGCATAGCCTCTTGCGAGGTATCAAGGGCCACAACCTCATGCCCCCAATGTTGCAACACCAGGGCATGGCAACCTGTGCCTGCACCTACATCGAGCACACGACCTTCGCACACGGAGAGGGCCATTTTTTCCAGATCAGGCATTTCTTCATAACTCCTGAAAAAATACCACAATGGCATTTCTTCGGCCGGACCATAAGTGTTGTGAAGAAGTAGTTTATGCTCTTCGTTACCAGAGAAAAAATCGCTCAGGGCGCTATCGTAAGGTGTTTTCATGTGCTCCGGCAAACTTAGCCAAAATATCGTTGTACCCTGCAGCCCCTTACCACAATGCACTACCGAACTTTCTTCGGTAATTAGCAAGAATAACCGAACAGAAAACCCGCATTCATAAACATAACCTTACGGAAAAAATGCCATGCGGAGAAAGTAAAAAATTCAATAAATATCAGTAGAACAGATAGTTACATGAGCGGTAACCATTCAAATCCAAAATAGACCGATTTGGATAATTCTGATATAGCCCCCAATTAACAATCGCGACTTTTACATGTTCATACATTGGAATGCTATTGCCAGACATGAAAAGGTCGATTCTTTTACTGCTACTACTCACTTCGCTAAATTTTGGTGTTGCGCAAGTTCAACCAAAATCCTTCAATGCTGTTCGTACTACCGAAAAGATAAAAATAGATGGGGTGTTCGATGAAGCTTCCTGGCAGGAGGCTCCTGTGCTTACAGACTTTGTACAACGCAGACCAAACCCGGGAGCTCCCTCTCAGCGCAAAACAGAAGTACGGCTAATGTATGATGACGAAGCTGTTTATATAGCGGCAAAGATTTATGAAGATCGGGATCAGGTTTTCAATATACTCACTAACCGAGATAACATAGGCAACTCCGACTACTTTGGCGTTGCTATAGACCCTTTTAAGGCCGGTCTCAATGGAGTAGGTCTATTTGTAACCGTGGCGGGCGTTCAGTACGATGCCCTTTATTCTAATGGTGGTAATGAAAGAATATGGCGCAACGATAACGACTGGAATGCAGTATGGTTGTCGGACACCAAAATAAATGACGATCACTGGACGGCCGAGTTTAAGATACCTTATGCTGTACTTCGCTTTAATTCCAGAGAGGTGCAGGAGTGGGGTATTAACTTCTTCAGAAAATCTACGGCTCTCAATGAAGACTCGTTCTGGAACTCTATTGATCCTCAAATTGATGGTTTTCTAAACCAGGCCGGAGTGGTAAAAAACCTTAGAAACATAGAAACACCCACCAGGTTGTTCTTTTACCCTTATGTGTCTACAGTAGTAAGCCGCTCTACGGCTACTGGCTTTGTAGAGCCTCAATTCAATGGGGGAATGGACATTAAGTACGGCATAAACGATGCCTTTACCCTGGATGCAACTCTAATTCCCGATTTTAGTGGAGTGCGGTCAGATAATCAGGTGCTCAACCTCTCGCCCTTCGAAGTTCGGTTTGATGAAAACCGCCAGTTTTTCACTGAAGGTGTGGAGCTATTTAACAAAGCGGGCCTTTTCTATTCCAGAAGAATTGGTAGCACATTTGGCAACCTTACCGAAGAATTGAACGACAATGAAACTATAATAGTAAGACCGCAGGCCGCTCAGCTTATCAATGCCTCTAAAATTACAGGAAGAACCAACAGCGGTCTTGGCATTGGCTTCTTTAATGCCTTAACCGAGCGCACCTTCATTACTGTTCAGGATACTGAAACGGGAGCTGTTCGGGAGATAGAAGCCGATCCGCTCACAAACTTTAATGTAATTGTGCTGGATCAAAACCTTAAAAACAACTCCAGCCTTACACTAACCAACACCAACGTTATGCGAGGAAAAAATGCTGACGATGCCAACGTAACGGGCTTAAATTTCAACCTCAATGACGAATCGCTCACCTGGCGTGTTCGGGGTTTTTATGCCTATAGCCAGATTGCATCGCATAATATCGAAAACAACAACATTGACAGAAAGACCGGGTATAAATACAACATAGGCTTTTCTAAAACCCGTGGCAATTTTCAATTTGGTGTTAACAGAAATGTAGAAACAGACGACTACGACATTAACGACCTGGGCTTTTTAAGAAGAGCCAACCGAATAGACCATGAGCTAAACCTCTCCTATTTACAGTTTGAACCCAAAGGCATATTCAACGACTATCGCTACGGAGTTCGTCTCGAACACAACAAACTGTACAACCCCAACATGTTCTCAGAATTTCAGGTAAGTGCAAACTTTGGAGGTAGTTTTAGAAACTTTTGGGGTTTCTCTGTAGATGCCAACACCAACCCGGTAGAGAGCAACGACTACTTTGAAGCTCGTGTACCGGGCTACATTTTCAAGCGGCCGGAAAGCTACTCTTTTGGAGCCCGCCTAAACACCGATAGCCGAAAGAACTTTCGACTCTCCGGACGTTTAAGGTTTTGGAAACGACCCGACTGGGATCAGGTAGACAATTCTGCCAATATTGGCGCTCGCCTGCGAATGGGTACGAGAGTAGAAATTAACCACAATGTAGACTATTCGTTCCGTGAAAATGAAAGAGGCTATGTGAGAAGAATCTATGACAACAGCGGAGCACTGGAGCATGTGGTATTTGGAATTAGAAATGTGAGAAACCTCACCAATACACTATCCTCCAGCTACATCTTTACCAATCGCATGGGAATCACCTTTAGAATGAGACACTACTGGAGCCGGGTTGAATACAACGATTTCCTTGAACTTACAGAAGACGATAGACTGCAAGACATTGATTATACCGGAACCGACTCTACTACAGGAGAGCCACTTCACAACCGCAACTTCAACCAGTTTAACATAGACATGGAGTACAACTGGCAGTTTTTGCCAGGTAGTGAAGTGCGGGTAATCTGGAAACGATCTATTGGTACAGACGACCTGAATACTCAGCTCGACTTCTTCGATAACTTTGGCAATACGCTTTCCGCGCCCAACTTTGACACAATAACTATTCGCATGGTGTATTTTGTTGACTATCTTAAAATCAAGAATATTTTCAGAAAGTCTTAACAAACGTAAAACCTATTAACTTTTTAGCGCACCTCTATCTTTCAGGCCCGAACGCACAGTTAACTGTCGGCAACTTTATGGGTGACTTTGTGAAAGGAAGCCAATTGGGCCATTTGCCGGAGATGGTGGCAAAGGGCGTGATACTGCACCGCGAAATAGACCACTACACAGACCACCATCCAATCGTTGGTCTTAGCAAGGATAAACTCCGGTTAAAGTATAGGCATTATGCAGGAGTGATCGTGGACATGTATTATGACCATTTTCTGGCCAAAAACTTCAATGAATACTCTAGCCAACCCCTATGGGCTTTTGCTCAGGAAAAATACGAGCTTCTTCAGGCCAACTACGAGTTCATTCCTCCACGCGGCCAACACATGCTACCCTACATGATCAAAGGCGATTGGCTGACCAATTATGCCCGCCAAGAAGGTTTACACAGGTCGCTCACCGGCCTTTCCCGTAGAACCAAATTCAACTCGAAACTTGAGCTTGCCATCCAGGATCTTACCGAGCACTACTCCGTTTTTGAAACAGAATTTCGTGAATTCTTTACTGAAATAAGGGAGCACATTTCCCAATTCAGGCAAGATTTGATTAATTCGAAGCTATGATCGTTTCCCGTCCTAAAAGGAACACCATTTTTGCCCTGGGAGTGTCCACCCTTATCTGCGGTTTTGGGTCGCTCTATTTTATGCGCCAAGTATTAGCCGAACCCGATGGCGTGTGGAGATATATAGTACTGGGTATATTGTTGTTGTGTACCTCCATTCTTATATACAAGCTGCTATTCAATTATAAGGTCATTAAAATAAGCCACGATCTGGTGCATATTTATTACCCCTTTCGCTTCTTTAAAACGGTTCAGCCCATCAAAGACCTTGGTGCCTGGCAAGAAACTATTATTGAAACGAATAAAACTGAATTTAGAGAGCTAAAGCTGGTTTTTATGAACAAAGGGTTTGTAAAAATTACGAACCAGGAAAATAGCGACTATGACAAGGTATATAAATACGTGAAGAAAAAAGCTCCCAAAAAAGAAGTGAAAGAATGATTAAAAACCTGCTCTTAGTGGCCTTAGGTGGTGGAGTAGGCAGTGCCTTGCGCTACTTTATTCAAGAAGGATTGCACAAGCAGCAAGAAGGCTTTGCTCCATACGGCACCTTTGTGGTTAATATAGTGGGCTGTTTTCTTATTGGCCTGTTTATGGGCTGGGCACAAAGTGAAAAGTACCTTTCCGAAGACACCAATCTGCTACTCATTTCCGGTTTTTGCGGTGGTTTCACTACCTTCTCTACTTTTGCTATGCAAAGCAATGAGCTTATGCTAGGAGAAAAACCTCTTCAGGCTATTCTATATGTTGGGTTAAGTGTGGTGGTGGGCATGACTCTAGCCTATTTAGGGTATAAAATATGGAGATAGTTAAGCATTACTACTTAATTATCTAAAAATTCACTCAAATTCATAGTATCACCCAATATTGGCACTTTAACACCAAGAAGTTTATTATCCTTGTCAAAGCTTAAGTAAACTGGATCGGTTATACCTACTAAACTTTCAGGTAAATTAGAGTTGACTATTAATGTGTTATAGTCAAAATTATTCAAAATGATCCTTAATTCTCGAACAGATCGGAAGTTAGCTAGTAAAAAAATATTCTTGTTTTCTGTTGCACTTATCTTAAGCAACTCCTGATTTATACATGAAATACAGTGAAAATCAGAAAAGAAAAAGAAGGTATTTTCAACTCCATTACCCCTAACATTTCCGAGTAGGGTTAACTGTTTAGATTTGAGCTCTTTTACCACAATCTCATCCAAAATATCCAAACTCAACTCTCTCTTTAATTTGGACTCAACAATACTCGAATCAGAAAAATCCTTATTCCTTCGATGTGAACAATTAAATATTATTAATGAAATAATTGTAAAAATTAAAATATTTCGCATTCAAGTATAATAGGATTACTTAAATCATCGACCTCCTTGATTATATCTAAAAATTCGGCTCTACTTTTACTCAAATCATTCAATAGATCAGCATCTACTACTTTCTTGAGTTCGTCTTTCGCATAATTCAATTGTTCAACATTAAGAGGTATATAATGCTTATCTCCATTGGTATGAATAGGGAAATCTTGTATCGCTCCAAATAATATATCGTCCTTTATTCCTGAAAAAGACTTGATCTGTTTGGATTTCTTGTTATAAAGAACCGTTACAATACCTCGATACATAATCCTAATCTGAACTACGCTAGATGTTTCTAGTACTGGCCAATTATATATCCAAGTATAATCATACCTCTCATTCACCAATTTCGCTTCATCCTTTAATATATGGGACGATAATGAATCTTGATCTAATATTTGATACTTTAATACTATCTCATTTTCGTAAACCTCATAAACCTTCGTATCATGTGATCTGAAGTACAAAAATGAGTTTCCATGTAATGATCTATTAAAGCCTATTGGGGATGAAGTAAATCTATTCAATGACTGGAATATATTTTCTACAAAACGAGGCTGAATATCCTCTTTATCCAATTGAACCAAACCATAAGCAATTTCTTTTGGATCATATTGATTACTTGTAAAAACGATTGAGCCATTATTAAATACAAAAAATGAGTTTGTACTTAGGGGTAAATCAATCTTCCTTAAAAACTTATTATCTCTTGAATATTCGTATAGAGTATACCTTTGATCTATTAAAAAAATAGAATTTTCCTTAACAAAGAAGTCGATTGGATCTAGATGTTCACCAGGCCCCAGACCCTTATTGCCAACTATAAACAAGAACCCTCCCTCTTTATTAAAGACAAAAACATTATTCGATATCCTATTATCCATGACAATTATTAAATCATCAAAAAAATCAACTTTAGATACCTCACCAATTATAATATCTTTAGGTGTTATAAGTTTAATATACCTTCTTTTTTGGAACAACTCAGAAGCTACTCCTATCTCGGGAATAATATCCTCGGAATAAATAGTAATCGCACTATCATACTTTACTTTCTCTACACGACCATTTCTTACATTAAACTTATCCAGCCTATCATTGACTGAACGAGAACTCTCATTATTGTTACAGCCTAGAACAAGGAGGACTAAAATTGAATACAACCATTCTCTTCTTCGAGATATTTTGAAACCCTCCAATAAGGAGGGCTTGTTTGTACTCTTATTCATAAATGACATGGAGAAATAGGAGTGAAATTTGTAATTCTCTCAGTACCAGCACCAGAGCATCTTCCGGACCAACCCTCACATTTTTTAACTTCCCCCGCATAGTGAGCATACACAACACTACCGCCACCGCCTGCGCCGCCTGTAAAAGAAATCGTACCCGGCCCAACAGACCCTCCTACTTCTAATTCTCCAAACCCACTTACAGAACACGCTCTTAGAAGAACATCGTCATACCATTTTTCTTTACCCCAGCCGCCATAAGACATTGTTGAAGTAAATGCAACAAGAATTAATATAGATAAAACTATACTTACTTTTTTCATTTTAACTTATTTAAGTGAATACTCTACTCTGTTTTCAGGTTTTCGAGAAATCCCCTGTAAATAGCATTACCTAAACCGAGCTAAAGACGGGAGATTCAGCTATTAGAATATCCAATGATAATATTTATAATATTTAAATCAAAAATATTGTTGATTTTTTAATAATCTAAGAACTTTCGAATTACTTGCCAAAGCTGCTAAGGCATTGAGATCACTCGCCCAAAGAATAAGGCAAGCAATTATTGATAACCCAAGTGTTCATTTGAATAATATTGATTTTTAATTAAATGTTCTTCCAAATCAAGCAATCTTTAGACTTAGCCACCATTGGTAAATATCCTCAAATCGAAGAGGGTATTTACCCTGTTGGCCTTGATCATCCAAACTTAATCGACAAAATTTTCTTTGAGAAATCAACGTTTTCACCGATTGTTCCTTTATTGAAATTAGCTAAAGCTGCAAAGTATACTGATTTGATGAGTAATTCGGTTTTTGGCCTTGGCCTGAAACTTTTGGTAAGTGATCGACTTAAAACAATTATCGAATCATTCAAACATACGGGTTTTGAATTTTTTGAAACCAAAGTAGAGCATGGACTGGAATCAAAAAGGTACTGGATTATGAGTGCATATGAAATGGACTATGAATCACTAGACCTTGAAGGTTCGAAGTTTATGCTAATGAAAGATATCTTCGAAGAAGTGAAAGAGATACAGTTCAACAGTTTCTCTGATTTATTTAAATGGAGAGAAATACTTGCGAAACAGTATGGACAAGAATTCACGCTTAGAATAAAAAAATTAGCATTCAATACTACTTCTGAAAATGTTCTATTTTTAAATCCAGTTTCCGGTGGAATAGGATACTTTGTATCTGATAAAGTCAAAACTCAAATAGAACAGATTGGATGTACAGGTTTAGACTTCGTAAAGGTTTAGAAAGCCAATGGATACTGAACTACTGCATCTTTTGAACGAATTTTAAAAAAGATTACCGAGCTGTTTTAAACGTAATTGAGCTCGGACTAAAATTAAGGTGTCGCTCTACACTTATTAAACGCTCAATCTCCAGTACCAAATATCCCAAGAAACTTTATATGGCCGAGCCATGATGGATTTCAATTATTGTTCGTTTGTCAGATTAATCTAAATGAATTAAGAAATTTCAGCTGCTCAAGAATGTTTCCTTACAAAGGAATGCTCTATTCTTTTATGGGAAATCATGAACTCAAAAAATCCTGGGTCAATTAGGTCAGCATAGAGGAATAGATCTTGATACAGCCATACCAAGCTGACTATTTTTATCTTTCGCGTCTCGATCGATGAGATTAAAACTTATATTATTGTCAAAATCAATAAGTCAAGATTATTCCGTGAGCAGTGCATCGAGAAGTTTGAGGTTTTCTACAGTTCTCAACATTCTAAAAAAGAGACCAATATCAGCCGTCTTGGGAATTCTACCCATATTAATTCCGGGTTTTGTAGTGATTATCTTGATGATTGTATTTTCTTCTATTGATAACGATGTACCGAAAGTTGACTTAGACCTGATACACGCTAAAGGCGTAGACAAAACTGCACGAATCATTGATATTGAAACTCAATATAATATATCAATTAATGGCGTTCATCCAACAATAATACACTACAGTTACAATGACAATGGACAGGACAAAGTGTCTAAATACCGTGTTCTTGAAGATCGAAAAATTCAAGACTTTGGAGTAGGAACCGAAATTGATATTAAACTATATCAGGGAAGTAGTATAATACTCGGGCTAAAGCCTTACAACTTAGAGAAAGGCTTCTTCTTACTTATCCTATTCCCCTTTCTAGTTGTTGGAGCACCATTCCTAGCGTACTCTGTGTATCACCTATTGAAAGAGATAAAGCTATACAAACATGGAAATTTGATGCAGGGTAGACTTATATCATCCATTCAAAAAAGAGATATACCGTTTTCAAATATTGGCCGGAGTGTTTCTGTGCTCTACGAATATGAAATCAATGGCCAGAGAATGGTAGGTGAGTCAAAAACAGACGACTTGTCCTTCGTGAATAACCAACCAGGTGACTTAATCCCCATATTTGTCTCGAATAGCAACCCTAAAAACTCATGTGTGGTCCCAAAACAAGAAGCTTTTCGAAATAGTTGGAACATTAAGTTTGAATAAAGCCTCCACCAAAGAAGAGGAGACTAATAACTACCTTCATAAGTCTTATTTGACAGGGAATACAGAACCATTCTACCAGGGAACTAGAAAATCAGGTCGCTCAATCATTACGTCCCCCTAATCGGACTGTGGCAAGCTGGCAACATGATCTGAATATGCTTGTAAACAATATCCTTGAGTGTATTGGAGGCTAATGACTCCAATCATAGCCATCCAACCCCTCTAAACAAGCAATTAGCAAATCAATAGCACCTTGAATATCGTCTTTGTCGGCCATTTCAATCACCTGATGCAAGTGTCTGGTTGGAATGGAAATAGCGCCTGAAATAGCTCCTTCCTTACCCATTCGCTGCACTCCGGCCGTATCGGTACCTCCCGCAGTCAACACCTCAGGTTGCCATTTAATTTGAGCCGATGTGGCCGTTTTCTTCATGAAATCTACCATGCGATAATCGCAAATGGTGGAAGCATCCATAATTTTAATGGCCACCCCTTCTCCCAACTTTGTTACCATTTCGTGAGGTTGGGCTCCCGGCAAATCGTAGGCAATGGTAGTATCTAAACCAAAGCCAAAATCGGGATTAATAGTGTGTGCCGAAACATTGGCACCTCTCAAGCCTACCTCTTCCTGAACGGTAAACACACCATAAACATCATACGGATGGTTTTGAAGTTGTTTCAGCGCTTCTATGAGAATAAAAACCGAAACCCGATTGTCGATAGACTTGCAGTTTACACAGTTGCCCATCTCAATTAGTTCACGCTCTCTGGTAATGGGGTCTCCTATAGCCACCCACTTTTCTACCTCTTCTTTCTTCATTCCAAGGTCAATAAAGTAGTCAGAAGTTTTAGCCACCTTACCTCGTTCTTCCTGACTCATTACATGTATGGGTTTGCTTCCCATAACTCCCACCACATCTTTCCGGCCATGAATAATCACTCGCTGAGCAGTTAGTGTTTTAGGGTCGAAGCCCCCCAGCGTATGAAAGCGCACAAAGCCATTGTCATCGATATGAGTAACTATAAAGCCAATTTCGTCCATATGGGCAGCTACCATGGCTTTCTTTCCTTCCGGGTTATTCTTACCCTTTTTCACCGTGATTACATTGCCCATATTATCTACCCTCCACTCGTCCACATGGTTCTTCACTTCTTCAATAACCATCTCGCGTACGCGCTTTTCGAACCCCGGAGCACCAGCTACTTCACAAATTCGCTTTAGTAGGTCAACGTTAATAGACATATCGATTTAATTTTTGGTCGAATATAAAGCTTGAGAAAGGGGAATAAAAGAGGAAGGAAAAATAGAATACAGAAAGACTGCTAAAGGTCTTCGGCCAGGGTAAACACAACGGTGAGCGAGTAAACGCCCGGTCTATATCCCATACCGGGAGTTAATTTATAGTCAATTCGGAAACGGTGTGTAAAAGGATCGTTTGAGCCATCACCAGGCGCATTGGTGCCTACTCCGGAGTTTACCCGAGCATCATCGGCTGCCGAACCTATTAAGTAAACCGGGTTAGATACATCCTGTAACTGAAAGAAGGTATTTTGCTGAGAAGTTCCACCCGGGCTAACTGCCCTTATTTCTAAAATTGAGACTGGTACTGTAGAGGAACCTGCACTGGAGTATGAGGTGAGCAAATCCCACTGACCGGGTGTGGTAGTTTGGGTGCCTACATACAAATCCCACTCGGCAGTAGACTCAATTCTAAACTCTGTGGCGTTGGGACGAATAATACCATTTGTGTATTGACGTATGGTATTAAAGGTAAAATCGATATCGGTACCTCTTGTAATAGAAATGTCCAGAGTCTGGGCAAAACAATAAGAGGCAATTAGGTGAAAAACAATCAGAAAGGTTACCCTTCTGCTCATATACAAAAATATGGAATAAAGTAATACAAAAAGAGGTAACATGAACTGTTACCCCTTTTACCAATCAACATAAATCGAACTAACTTATTTACTACGTCTTAGTAAAACTGTATTTCTTAATTTCTTAAAGGTCTTCTGCCAAAGTGTAGATCACGTTCAAACCATAGTAACCAGCCTGATATTGTGCTGTCAGAGTAGGGATAATTCTGTAGTCTACTCTGAAGAAGTGAGTGTCAGGAGTTGTTAGGTAAGAACCAGCAGCAATACCGTCACCGGCAGCTACAGTACCTACAATGTCCAAGCGAGTATCTGTCAAAGAAGTAAAGTTGTTCAAAGCAGAGTTTCCGGCACCATCTATAATTCTTACCTCTAACAAAGTAGAAGGAATTGTTGAAGTACCTGCGCTTGAGAATGCCTGCAACTGAGACCAGTTAGCAGTTTCGGCCTGTACGTAAAGATCCCAAGGCACAGTAGACTCAACACGAAGTTCAGTTACGTTTGGCTTGATGATACCGTTTACGTAGCTAGGAATGGTATTAAAGGTGAATTCTACGTTAGGGTCTGTAGCCAGCGTAAGGTCCAAAACACCTTGCAAGTCCATAGCTACATACACGAATTCATTGTCGTCTGGTAAAACCTGAGCATTTGCCTGGTTTCCGAGAGCTAAGGCAAAAACTGCCGCTACGACAAATGCCTTAAAGTTTACTAATCTTTTCATGAGTATTAATGTTTAGGTTAAAAGTTTAGACATGTGAATATATGGACTTATATTCATATATACAAATATCCCTCAAAAATTTCTCAACTTTTTTTACCGCTTCGGCAAGCGAAGCCGTAGAGTTCTGCCATGTGAGAGCTTTGAGGGCGCCCATCTATTCTTTACTTTTTTCTTTAATTTCTATTTCAATTTCTGCGGCTGCCACTTCATCCCTATTGCCATAATCCAACACACCCAAAACAGAATACCTGCCCGGAGGATAATCTTTAGGAATAATAAATGTGACATCGCGATTGCTAGCAGGTAGTACCGTAAAGTTGCGTGGTTTAAGGCGCGTTATCTCACCCGTTTGCAGGTTGGTAAACTCCGCATAAGAATTGCATTTGAGAAAAGTCTCTCCCACATTTCTTAGTCGAAGCACCAATTGGTCTTCTTGCTGAGTAAAGTCGATCAACTCTCCTTTAGCGAAAACAGCATTTGGAGGAGTTTGGAAAATGTACACCCCAAAACGATAGGCCTGGTTTAGGTTAACGATTAGCCCATCGCTGTTTTCCTGAGTCGATTGTTTTTCTTCACTCAACCGGATGTAGGCCACTGCCCATCGTGCAACCAATGCACTGGAATCTTGTGGCACGTCCATCACTACTCTGATTTGCTGCGATTCTCCCGGATCTAATTCAAAAAGTGCGGGAGTCGCGCTCAACCAATCTGCACAAGAGCGAGGCAAGGTTCCTTTTTCCATGAACTTACTCTTACCCGCACGTGAAGCATCAAAGTCTCCAAAATCTACAGTAAAGGTTTGTCTACGGTCGGCATTGTTGGTCACAGTTATAAGTCCTGTTGATGACCCACCAGGGCTAACCTTGTAGTTCAACCTTGTCGGAGAAGTGGAGATTTTCTGACCGAAAGCATCAAAAAATGTAAGGCAAAGCAGCATTACTACCAGCGCTGCCCACCGCGTTCGACTGTGTTGATAAAATGATCTCATATGTTGATTGTTAGTTGTTGTCAAATCGTTTAATGTTCAGTTGCCTTCTTTTCTCAATGAGGTAAAAGGCCAGCTGGTAATTACCTCCTAAGTTGTTGATGTCTAAAGTGTAACTAGACTGGGCAAACTCAAACTGGCTATCTACCGCCTGCTCATTCACCTTAATAGTATATTGGCCAAAAGGCACATAGAGCCTAAAGCTACCTTGCAAATCGGTTAGTGTAGAGTAGCTTTCGCCAGTAGCATCTGTAGCCGTTACCCGAATGCCGTTAAGCTTCATTCCTCCCTCACCTAGTGCCGAGTACTGTGCTTTTTGCAGAATGATATTCCCCATTATCTGCACTCCTCGCTTCAGGGGTATGTACACTGCCTGACTGGAGTTTACATCTACCTCCACGCCTTTAGATTTGAACCAGCCCTCTGAATTGGTCAGCAACTCAGTCTCTACAAAATATTTCCCTTCCGGCAGGTTTCTAAAGTAAACCACACCATCCTGGTTAGTCATAAGCGCCTGCCCGTTTACTCTTACAATCACATTTCGCTCAAACTCTTCCCCCTGGTCTCTCAGGTTGTTTCCATTTAAGTCTTTAAATACCACCACCTCAAGGTCATGTGCTTTTTTGCCCGGCTTTTTCAGGTTGAATTGTTTTTTTATTCCAAAGCGAAGAAATGCATTGGACTGGCTGAACGGGTTAAATGCCTGAGTACCAAACTCAGAAACATTGGCCAGTGGGCTTTCTCCTTGTTTGATACTGAAATATTCAACCGTCATATTAAACTCCAGGCCGCTCTTCGAGAAGTAAGTGACTTGCGGTGCCATATTGGCTCTCCACCGGGCCAAAACTGACTCATAGGCCATAGTGAACATGGGACGAACAGAAATTCGTGCCTTTGTAAAATTTAGCTGAGCAAAAGCACTCAAAAACAAGGATTGTGGATTTATGCCATCTTCCACAACCCTTAGGTTGTCCAGCACATTAAAGGGGCCATAATAATAGCGGGCCGAAACGTTGAGGTTTTTATAACGCAAAGTGTTTTCCCAGCGAGACACCAGATATGGCTTCATGTTATAGTCGAGTGCTTTGGTAAAGCCAGAAAAGAAACGGGTAAACAAGCGGGCATCTGAACTTTTGTTGGTGCTAAAGCTTAATCCCATACCGGTGGTCGATGTTCTAAGGTCCAACACTTCCTCATAGGTATAGCGCGGATATACCATAAAATTGCCGTTCTCTGTGGCCCAACCATACTGCCCTTCAAAGGTATTGCGCACAAATTCTCTTCTGGGAAACAGAATACCCTTGCTGTATATCTCAGGGTTACGGCTGTTCATATTCACTCGTAAGCCCACATAAGTAGTTTCTCCCAAATTATACCTGGCATTGGTATTGAAATCTACAGAACCCCTGAACTGCGAGGAATAGTTGGGGCTGTTGTACCGCCCTTGCGCAGAAAGACTAACGCCCTGTATTCTTCCGGTGTAGCGAGCCGTAGCCCCAAAACCCGGGACAGAGAAGGTTCCGCTGGCCCCCTCATGCAGTTCTGTAGAGTACCCTACTTTAACATCCACAATGCTCTGGTTGGGTAAACGATAGTTTGCTCTGAGTGTAGCAAGGTTGCGGTTTACCTGGTTGAACTGATCGTCTTGATTTACCAATTCGGCCGTGGCATTGAGCCCTTGAAAAACTCTGTACCGAACTGATGCTCCCATGCTATTCAGGTTGTTCTGCACATTGCCGTTTTGTGGCCGGGTAACATAAATGGCCGAAACACCCACCTTATCGAAATAGTAGGAGCCTTTTACACCAGTTCCATTAAGCAACAGCTCCATGTTCTGCCCTATGTCTCCGGCAGATACAGAATATTTAGGTGTGCGATATTCAGCAAATCGATAGGAGCCTAAAAACTGGGTTCCGGCAAGGCTATTGCTGGATATGATGGTCTGATAATAATAGCGAAGGAAGCGATCTTCTCCAAGATCGGCTTCCCCGCTAAGATCCAGACTGAAATTCGTGAACTGCGACAACACATTGTAAGTGTTGAACTCCAGGTTGATTGGAATGGTGGATGAACCATACGCTGTTTTAAACTTGTGTTCCTGATTTAGCTTCTTGAAATCTACTCTTCCGCCCCAGCTTGCACGGTTACCCGCTACATCTTTTACCTGAATATTGACCTTATACTCAGACTGATCGGTCTGCTCAGAATCTATGGCTCCAGCCGTGAAGAAATTCTCTTTTTTGGCCTCTTCGTCCAACTGAGCAGTAAAGGTAAGGGTGGTATCAATATCAACCGGGAGCTTAAGCGGTAGCGAATTGTCTGCAAAAGGATTTCCCTGCATGTCCAGAATTTTCACCTTCACATCCGGATTGAACAGAATCATCACATCTTCTGCAGAGTTGCCATTGTTCTTTAAGTTCACCTGGAATTGTGCCTCCTTTTTATCGGCCGGAAAAAACACCTCCGACTTTACGATTGAAGCGAACCAACGCGACACTTTTACCACTTGCATAGACCAGGGCGTGGAAGCCAACGGAATTCCGTTGGTGGTAAGTGCAGTTGCATTAATAAAGTAATTCACATTGCCTGTAGCCGATTTTTCAGGCACCACCCGAATGGGGATGAAGAGACTGTCGTTGTTAGCTACGTTATAAACTCGGTCTTCAGCCCTTACGCGAGACCAATTGGGTGGAGTAGCAATTTCTATTTTAAATACTGAGGTACGACCTGTTCTGTTCACCACCTTGAGCACATTGGAGGCTACTTCATCAACAGAACCGCTTGTTTGGGATTTTAAGAACTGTAAAGTGAGACCACTCGCTGTTCTCTCTTGGGCTACGACACTTGTCTGAAGCATTAATAAGAGCATACAGCTAGCGCATACCACAAAGGAGAGAAATCTCCTATATCTGGGATTACACGTAGTCAAAATAAGTTAGTTCTTACGGTGTTAGGTATTTCAAATATAAGTAGTTTATAGGTGAAATACGCAAAGATTTTCGGCCGATTTCTATTATAAATGGCGGTTTTGAGTGTGAAAAGGTTTTTTTTGGTAGCCACTTACGAAGTTCTGAGTGCAAAAAAATACCCTCACGGACAATAAATCCACATTTGAAACGATAACCATCCCATTAGAGGCTTTTACCAGCTAGTCGGAATTTTGGATAAAACCAGGAGTCATCCACCCATAACTCACTGATAATAAGACCATATAACACCCTGATTCTTAAAACTGCAGTCCAAAAAGCAAAAATGGGCAAGCAAGGGTTTGTGTAAACATCCTTGCTCGCCCATTGGACAATGCCATGTGGCCTGGGTATTAAAAATTTGCCCGCAATGAAATCATAAAGTTTCGGCCGGGAGCTGAAATACCTGAACTATATGGCCTGTAACGTTGGTCTGTAATGTTTTCTACACCTGTAGTCACCGTTAGCACATCGTTGAAACTGTATTGCGCTTTAAAATTGAGCGTGTACCATGCAGGTGCGTAAGGGTTACCATTTTCATCGGCAGCATATATTTCTGTTTTGCCTTTCTCATCATCGGGCATTTCATGGAAAGACACTTCCTCGTGGTAATTGGCATAGAGGCTAAGCCTCCATTTGTTGCCCAGATAATTGAGTCTGCTCACGCCAAAAGCGGGTGCTGCATGCCGCAATGGACTTTTGGAGCCATCATCTAACTCCTCCTCTCCTTGCTGAAAATTATACATGGTATTAAAACTAAAACCTACCGGTAGCTTTACTTCTGCTCCCAACTGAAAACCGTAGACCTCAGCAGCGGCAGCGTTTTGAATGGCCTGCACCCTGCTCATCTCTCCGTCATACATTATTTCAGTCATGCCATTGAGGGTAAAATCTCTTCTGACCAGCGCATTGTCCAGGTAGGTATAAAAGGCCGTTACATCTACCTTCAGTACTCCTGAGAATATTTTAGCAATGCCTATATCGGCATTGTATGCAGTTTCAGCCTTCAGGTCAGGATTGGGCACAACCACTGCTCCAGGCTCCGAATCGAATATTTTACCCATATCGTCTACATTAGGCGACCTGAAGCCAGAAGCCATGTTGGCACTAACTACCCAAGTAGCATCTGGACGTAATATTGCCCCTAAACTCCCTGTCAACGCCCCTTCGTTCAGCGAGGCCTCCGTGAAAGGGAAGGGATAGAACCGGGTATCGAAAGTTGCATCTATTCCAAAACGATTATAGCGCAGGCCTGCCTGAAAGGTCAGGTAATCCGTAGGACTGTATTCCTGAGTAATGTATGCCGCATACGATGTCCATTCGGCCTGAGGGTACCGCGAGGGCCCTTCCGTTGAAGTGCCATCTTGTATATTCTGCTCATAACCGGTAGAGTTCACTTCATTAAGCACCCACTCTACCCCGTAGAACAGCTTACTTTTGTCACTCAATCGCTTGTTGGCGTCAATATTTACCGAATAAGCATCTACTTTTTCTACGCGTACCGATCGCTGATTACTGTTCAGGCTTCTGTCTCTGCGGCTTTCTTCAAAATGCTGGTAGGCGAGTCTAAGCGTAACGGCATCATACAAACCGGATTTTCTCTGATGACTGGCACTTAGGTTATTCATCATCCAGATTTGCGGCCCGTAACTCCACTCTCCATAGCGTGGCGCCCCATTGCGTGTTCTCAAGTGCCGGTCATACCGGCCATAATCAGATGTTTCTGAGTAGTGGAACCCATATTGAAAGTCCCAATATTGGCTGGGTTTATACCTTACCTTTTGAGTGATGTTGAACTGAGAATAACCACTCGGATTTTGTACCCTTGGGTCGGAGTTGGTAAGCACCACATCCTCATTGCCTCTCCTTTCTACCGTGTAGGTTTTGAGGTAATCGTCAGGCCCGTTACTTCCCATTTTCAGGTCATCGAAATCATTGGCACTAAGGCTAGTGGCAAAAGCCCACTTTTTGAGTCCCAACATAAAGCCTACATGGCCAGTCATTTCGTTGTTGGCCGAAGCATAACGTAAAACTGCTTTTCCGCTAATCTGTGGGGTACCGGTTAAAGATAACTGTGGGGTGAGTGTCTGAAAACTCATTACTCCCCCAATGGCATCGCTACCATAAATAACCGAACCAGGGCCAAAAGCAATTTCGGCACTTTCTATGGCAAACGGGTCTAGCGAAATTACATTTTGAATATTCCCACTTCTAAAAATTGCGGTATTCATTCGCACACCATCTACCGTGTAGAGCAGGCGGTTAGTAGCAAAGCCACGAATCATGGGGCTGCCTCCTCCCTGCTGGCTCTTTTGCACATATATTTGGCCGGAAACCGAAAGCAAATCGGCCGCTGTTTGAGGGTTCTGAAAAGCCACCTCTCTTGGAGTGACAGTAATTACTTTTTGAGGCACTTCTGCAGAAGACTGACTCCATCGGGTAGCAGAAACAACAAACTGATCGAGCGAAAGACTAGTAGGACGAAGGCCTAGCTGAAAACCCATAGCTTCCAACTGTTCGAAGCTATACTCTGCTGTGGCATAACCTAAAATGCGTATCTGTATAAGTTCTGCCCCCTCCAGTGCGGCAATATCTGCCTGGCCTTTGGCATTGGTGGTGAGAACGGTATTGTCCTTTTCGCTGACAATAACAGCCAGCTCCAATGGCAGACCGCTTTCCTGGTCTACCACGGTTAAAACCTGGGCTTTGGCTACGCAACAAAGCAGGCACAGCCAGCCCAGAAGAATAGTTTTCTTCATGATTAAAAAGTGAATTGTTAAACATGTTCAGTCTTGCCGACTGAAAAACTGATAAAACAAACCTCTTTGTGAGGTTGCCTTAAAAACCCGAAATGCTTAACAATAGATGGGTGGAGGAACGGGAGGACTCCAACAGATTGACCGATAAAAAACCGGAGCTTGCATGGCTTCATGGATATGAAAACCAAAGCCGATGGGTAGGTCTGAAACTATAACCGAATGATATAGGCCTTTGAGAAAACGCTCTATTTGCACCTGATTATGCTGTTGATCAGGATCGTGCTTCATGGCCATAGCCACCAGGCGATCGAGTTGGTACTTAATTTTGGTTTCTGCCTTATCCCACCAAACGTGGTAGATAATTTTCCCTTCAAATTCTTCTTTTTCCACTACATCGTAGCTCTGGCCCTGGTATTCGAACTCCCGCTCATGCTCCCATTTCAACGTAGCAGCCTGCTCAGCTGTAAATGTAAGCTGAATGAGCTCCCCTTTGTCTACCCCAAGCAGAATCTGATGTTCAATGTCTTCTCTCAACTTCCACTGTTTGAGCTTAAGCATGGCATAGCTAAGCCCTAATGGGGCAAGAAAGCACATGAGCAGTGCTACAGAAATAAACTGTCTGGTTCGAGTAGCCATTATACAGGCTTACAATCTAAGAAAGAATAACTGATTTGATAAGCAGAGAGTGACAGGAGGCACTTTATTACTGTAATGGGCAGCTCAGCAAATGAGCTTGTATCCATAGCCTCTTACGTTTAGAATCTGAATGGAAGTATCTTGGCTAAGCTTTTTCCGGAGCTTGGTTATGAACACATCCATGCTTCGGGCATTAAAAAAGTCATCACTCCCCCACAGGGTGTTGAGTATTAGGGTCCTTTCTGTCAGGTCGTTTTTATGCAGGTATAATTCATGGAGCAGTTGGGCTTCGCGGTGCGTCAATTGCTCTTCCTGATCTTGAAAACGCAGTGTTTGTCTCGAAAAGTTAAAAGTGTACTGCCCTATGGATACGTCTTCTGAGGGTTGACCTCCTGCGTGTCGGCTGAGCAGTGCCTTTATGCGCACAATTAGCTCTTCCATAGAAAATGGCTTCTTTAGGTAGTCATTGGCCCCATAGCCAAACCCCTCCACCACATCTTCTGTACGGCTCTTAGCGGTTAGAAAAATAATGGGAATGCGGTCGTTCTTTTTCCTGATTTCCCTGACCAGAGAAAATCCGTCTTTTTTGGGCATCATTACGTCTAGCACCAATAGTTCCGGACCGGTTTGCTCATATTTGAGCCTGGCCTCTTCGCCATCGGCACAATAGATTACATCATAGCCTCTGGTTTCGAGGCTTTCTTTCACTATGGTGCCCAGGGCTACCTCATCTTCTGCCAAAAGTATCTTATGCTTTGCCATGGGGTACTTCTACTATAAAAGTGGTTTTACCGGGCTGCACACTAAGTGTTACCTCTCCGCTATGTTTTTCTACCAGGCTTTTGGTATAGAAAAGACCAATTCCAAAACCTTTTACGTTGTGAACATTGCCCGTGGGTATACGATAAAATTTATCGAATATGCGCTGTTGCTCCTGCTTACCAATGTGCCCCCCGTTGTCTGTCACTCGCCAGGCTATTTTATCGGTACTGGCCGAAAGCTCCAACTCTATCTGATTACCTCCATACTTAATGGCATTGTCCAATAGGTTGCCAATAGCATTTTCCATATGAAACACATCCATAAAAGCCGTTTCGCCAAGCAAATCGGTTTTAAAGCTCAGCTTTTTATCTCCTTTTATAAGGTAATAGCGTTCATAGATTTGCCGGGTAAAAGGCACAACCTCTACTTCCTCTAGCGAAATTTCAAGATCATCGGAATCCAAGGAAGCCGTTTCGAGTAGTTTTTCTACCATACCATTCAGCTTGCCGAGCTGATCTTTTGAAATATCCAGATACTTGGAGGTTTTCACCGGATCGTTGGCTTCATTGAAATTCGAAATACCTTCCAGAGCGGTAGAAATAGTAGCAATTGGGGTTTTAAACTCATGAGTAATATTGCTAATCAGGTCGTTCTTTATCTCGGCCAACTCCTTTTGCTCGCTGATCACCCTGTAGAGATACAGCAGGGAGCCAATAACCATAAAAGAGATAACCAGTGAAATGAGTAAATCCAGCCCTCCTCTTTTAAGAATAGCCAGAGAGGCATTTTCGAACCTCAATTGCAGCCGCTGATTTTTAGTTAGAAATGTGCTTTTGGAAAACACATCGAGCGGGTAATTTTCCAGATCATCGACAGGCTCTGATAGTAGTGTGTCAACCTTAGGCCTATTGAATGTAATCGCCCCATTTTTATTACTGCTTTCAACCACCTCTAGCCCTATCGGCACTGATTTGTAAAGCACCATCACATGGTTTACCCTTAGATTTCTTCGGTTCAACTCGTCTTGCAGGTGGCTTTTCAGAGCTTCGAGATTCAAATTGCTATTGGTTAACGATATGATTATTTTTTTGGCAAAGCCCTTAATCTGCTCCAGACTATCAGTAACCTTGATTTCTACATTGCCTGTATGCGATTGACTAAACAAAATACTATCGGAGATAGCCACAGAAGAATGGGCCATGTTTTGCCAGACACCAAATTTCTTAACGGGTGAGTCTAACTCTACTTTTGAGAGCTTGCCTTTCTGGAGACTTAGGGAATCCAGAAAAACAGACCAGTCGGTGGTTTTTCTAACCGAGTCTGACGAAGAGGTCCATGCTCCGCGAAAAACGATACCCGGCATAAGGGTATCGTTAGTATCCAGTCGCCTATACATTATATCTTGCCGAACCAGATCGGCAAAATAGCTGTCTATGCTCACATCCAGAGCCCGTTGCATATCTTGAATAAACCGCTCTTTGTTCAGGTCATAGTTCTGAACATTCCGATACACCTGCGTAGCAATGGTAATTATGGCTGTGGCCGTAATGAGATAAATTATACGTTTGAGTTTCAGAGCGTTCACAAGGCAAATATACACACAGAACTCACTTTCAATTTTGAGCTTAACACACGTTAACACTGCTTAACTCAATGTTTTACAGCGTCTATATTCATTTGTAGAGTGATAAACTCAAGTATTATGAAAAAGACTATAAAAACACTTTATCTATTTTTTGCTATACTGTTTTTTCTGAGCACTTCTGCTTTTGCTCAGAATTTCCAGGGCTACGCCACTTATCAGTCGTCTAGAAAGATGGACGGTTTCGGGGTTAAACTGGAGGGTGCCAGCCCCGATATGGAAGCCAAGCTGAAGGAGCAATTAAAAAAGCAATTTCAGAAAGAATACGAACTCAAGTTTAACCTGACCGAGTCGGTCTGGAAAGAAGTGGAAAGTCTGGATGGTGGACCTACTTCGGCTTCCTCTGGCGGTGTGGTTGTTCGAATTGCGGGTAACATGAGTGGGGTTACTTATAAAAACACAGCCGAAAACCTTTATTTACGGGAGTCGGAAGTATTCAATAAACCTTTTCTGGTGAACGATGAACTGGAAAGTAGGGAATGGCAAATAACCAACGAAACCAAACAAATTGGTAATTATACAGCCTACAAAGCCATTTACAACGACATTCGCGAAAGCCGCGTCATTTCTTTTAGTAGTAATTCTAACAAGCCTAAAGACGATAAATCTGAAGCCGAAATAAAAACAGATACCGTGCAGGTAGTAGCCTGGTATACTCCACAAATTCCGGTATCGCAAGGACCTGGCGACTATTGGGGCTTACCCGGGCTGATTCTGGAGCTTACCGATGGCCCAACCACCTATTTATGTACAAAAGTGGTGCTTAACCCTGAAGAAACTGTGGTTATTAAAAAGCCTTCAAAGGGCAAAAAGGTAACCCGTGCAGAGCTGCAGGCAGAAATGGACGCCAAGATGGAAGAAATGGGCACCAAGTTCAGCAATGGTAAGGGGGAAATGAAATTCAAAATAGGAGGCAACTAATTCTAACACCAGGCCCAAGTCAAAAACTTATTATATGAACAAGCTAGTCCTTTTAGTAGTGCTTTTAGCGGGAGCATTTTCAATTGCGCATGGTCAGCAAAAGGTAATTTTTAGTGGAGAGGTTCGCGATGATCAGGGAGCACCTCTGGAATTTGCCAATGTAATTGCCATTGATACGGTAAAAAAAACCATGGCGGCCTTTGCCGTAACTAACCCTCAGGGGCAGTTTAAAATCTCGCTGGAAAAAGACAGGGTGTATACCATTAAGGTAAGCTTTATAGGCTTTCTGCCATTTGAAAGAACCTATAAGGCAGAAGAAAGCAACTCTACCCCTTTTGGCATTGGCCTTACTACCGATGCCCAGCAGTTGGGCGATGTAGAGGTGGTGAGTGAAATGCCGGTGCTTATTCAGGGCGATACGATTACCTACAAAGCCGAGGTTTTTACACAAGGCAACGAACGAAAATTGGGCGATGTACTGAAAGACCTGCCGGGGTTTGAGGTAGATGCAGACGGAGGAGTGAAAGTGCAGGGTAAAAGTGTAGATAAGGTTTTGGTTGATGGCAAGGAGTTTTTTGAAGGAGACACCAAACTGGCAACCAAGAACCTACCGGCCAACGTGGTAGATCGGGTGCAGGTTCTTCAGAACTTCAATGACATAAGCCCACTGAGAGGGGTAAACAACAGCGAACAGCTTGCCCTGAACATTCAACTAAAGGAGGATAAAAAGAGTATGGTGTTTGGTGACCTGAAACTTGGTGGCGGACCTGAAGGGCGTTACCTGGCTCATGTAAACACATTTTACTACGACAAGAAAACCAATATCAACCTGATTGCCGATGCCAATAACGTGGGGATTCCGGCCTTCAGTATGAGTGACTATTTCCGGTTTTCCGGAGGACTGGGGGGCTTTTCGAGAGGTGCCGGCTCATCCATTCAAACCACATCCAATCAGCTGGGCATTCCAATGGCTGAAAGAAACAACGCCAAGTCGCTAAAAAATGAACTTGGGGCTCTCAACTACAATTTCACCCCTTCTAACAAATGGCAGATTAATGGTTTCGCCATAGGATCTCGGGTAGACAACACGCTTGGGTCTATCTCACAACGCACCTATGTGCTTCAGCCGGGCAACAATACCGAATTACTAACCTCCGAACAGCAGGTAGAGAGCACTTCCGGTTTGTTCAAGTATGGAATTAAATACATGCCTAACCCCAATCTGCAGGTAGACTATAGTGGCTTTGGGCGTTTGGCGAGTATAGAAAACCTCGACTTTCAGAACTCAACTTTTGGTAATCAGTCGAACGACATTAATGCCGCCACTACACAGGAACCTTACAGCATTCAACAGCAACTTAGGGCATTTTGGGCGGCAACAAACAAAGACATATGGTCTTTTGAAGGCAGCTATTCTCATGAAATACAAGACCCTACTTACAACCTTGTAAATTCAGGACAGCCGTTTGCTTCTATTATTCCGATGACTGGCAACAGCCCTTACAACCTCACACAGCTTAGGTATGTGGCTACCAATAAGTATGAGTCTGCCCTCAATTATTACCGCATTCTCAACAAAACAAACCACGTAAACTTTAAGCTGGGTAGCAATTCAACCAGTCAAACACTCAATTCAAGCATGTACGAAACGTTGGACGATGGCACGGTAAATGAGTTTAGTCAAAGCAACCTGGTAAATCTGGTGGACTATACTTTTGAAGACTATTATCTGGGTATTCTTTACAAAACAAAGTTCGGTCCGTTAGAAATGAGCCCTTCGTTGAACTTGCACCGATACAAGGTGTGGAACAACCAAAATGATTCACAAAACGGTTTCGACAAGACTATGCTGCTCCCTGGTTTCTCTGCCCGCTATCAGTTTAGAAGTTCTCATACGCTCAACCTCAACTATGCCGTAACTGCAGAGTTTACAGATGTGCAAAATTTTGCTGAGGCTCTTGTGGTGAGAAGTTACAACTCGCTATTCCGGGGAAACACTGATCTCAAAAACAGTCTCTACCATAGCCTGAACCTTCGCTACTTCAACTTCAACATGTATAACTTCCTAAACCTGTATGGCGGGCTCAATTATTCCAAACGACTGGATGATGTGAGCAACATTGTGCAGTTTAACAACCTGGAGCGGGTAAACTCGCCCATCAACATTAATGCAGCCAATGAGGTGATGTCGGGTTATGCAAGTTTCGACAAACGACTGGATGCTTTCCGGTTCAACCTGAGCGCCAACTGGAGTAGAAGCACCAGCAATAACATTATATCTGACACCCCTAATCAAAACGTTAGCTTCAACCAAAGCTACAAGGCCACCATTACAACCACACTCTTTAAAAAGCTGTACCTCGATTTCGGATATAGCCTGGCTCTGAACAACTATGAGGCAAGGAATACCACCAGCCAGTTTGAAACCCATCAGCCATTTGGCAACCTGGAGATTGGTTTTCTTAAGGGCTTTACCCTAAATGCCAACTACGAGTATAATAGCTATGTATCTTCTACCAATCCCACTCAGACTTTCGATTTGCTCGATGCCGAATTGCGGTATAGAAAAGAGGGTTCTCCCTGGGAGTTTAAGGTAGAAGGAATGAACCTGTTGAATACCACAGGCATTCGAAGAGACTCTTTTAGCGAGAGCCTCATTAGCACCTTTGAATATTTTATTCAGAAGCGCTACTGGGTATTTAGTGTAATGTACGACTTATAGAAATGACTGTTCTTTGCGAACCAAATCTGAGCTCAGAGGTTCGCGAAGAACGGTTTAACTCCTATTAAAAAACTCGGTCATCTTAGCGATAACAAAATCCTGCCGGTCATGTTCCAGGCCAGGATAAACAGGCAGCGAAAGGGCTTGGTTCTGAAGTTTAAAGGCAACCGGAAAGTCGGTTGCTTTTGTATTTACAGTTGAGTAGGCCTTGGTAAAGGGCAGGGCCTTCGGATAGTGGATCTGAGTTTGAACACCGCAATCCTTTAAGTAAGCCTTCAAATCATCACGATGCTCTATTAACACTTGAAAGACATGGTATACATGCTCATTGTTATCGGCTTTATGGGGCAATTGTACAGCTGAAATACCTTCTAAGCCCTTAAAATAGCGCAAGGCCAGCGCATTGCGCTCCTTATTCCAACAATCAATATATTTCAATTTAATGTTCAACACTGCCGCCTGTAGGGTGTCCATGCGGCTGTTCACACCTGCAAACTCATGGTCATGTTTGTCTAAAGCCCCGTGGTTGGCCATCTTTCGGCAAGCTGTGTACAATGCCTTATCGTTTGTTACAATCGCTCCGGCATCGCCCAAAGCCCCAAGGTTCTTGGTCGGATAAAAGCTAAAGACTGCAGCATGGCCAATGGTGCCTGCCATGGCACTGTTCTGTTGGGCAAAGTGTGCCTGGGCACAGTCTTCAACCACCCAAAGTCCATGAGCCTCGGCCACCTTCATAAGAGAATCCATATTGGCCATTTGACCATAGAGGTGTACCGGCACAATGGCTTTTGTACGCGGGGTAATCTTTTCTTCGAGTTGTGCCACATCAATGCAGTAAGTTTCTGCATCAACATCCACAAACACCGGTACCGCTCCAAGGTTAGAAACCACCTCGGCATCTGAAATCCAGGTCATGGCCGGAACCAACACTTCATGCCCCTGACCAACACCCAGCATCTTGAGTACTATAAAAAGCGCGTCTGTGCAATTGCCAACGGCCAGGCAATGTTCAACCCCCAGCTTTTGAGCAAAAGCCTTTTCAAAATTGGTGACGGCACTACCATGCACAAAATACGACTCATCCATAACCTGACGATAAGCTCCGTCAAGCTCTTCCCTTAGCGAGTCATGAATGGGTTTTAAATCTAAATAGGGAACTCTCATTGCTGAAAGATAAAGAAAAATACTCCTGAGAGCAGTCTCTGCTATGGGCACTATTATTAAATTAGACATTCATTTAACACATAGTAACTATGGCTAGTCCTGAAGAAATGTTGCAAACCATGATTGCCAATATGGCTGAGAAAACCGGAAAAACACTTGAAGAGTGGAAGGCCGTGCTCCATAAAGCAGCGCTTGGCAAACATGGAGAGATAATGAAGCTTTTGAAAGGCGAGTATGGTGTGAGCCATGGTTTTGCAAACACCATTGCACAGCTTTACCTGAAGCCCGAGTTGCTAGAGAAACAAACCGCCTCTGATGATTCGCTAGACCGGGAACTTTTAAAAGGTAAAGAAGATATTGCCCCCCTCTTTTACACAGTAAAAAATTTGTTCAAAGCACTTAAGGGCGAGGTAGAGTTTGCCTACAAAAAAACCTATATCAGCCTGCGCACTCCCAAAAAGCAATTTGCTCTTCTGCAGCCAAGCACAAAAATACGCTTAGATATTGGCCTTAACCTAAAAGGGATTGAGCCCGAAGGTAAGATTGAAGCTGCCGGAAGCTGGAATAGTATGGTCACCCACCGCATCAGAATTCAGCAGGTAGAAGACCTTGAGGGTTTGCAGGCGTGGTTTCAAAGAGCTTACGAAGCAAATCTTTAGGGGCTTGCCCGACAAATCTCCTCCCAATGCCCAACAAGTTTCAACCCATAGCATTTCAAGATTTAGACGATCTGTTTGCGTTTTTACCGGAAGAAGAGCTGAGCCTTGTCAACACCCTGAGAAACCTGGTGTATGAGTGTATTCCGGAAGTGAAAGAAAAACTAAGCTATAATGTTCCGTTCTTTAGAGCGCGAAAAACCATATGCTTTATTTGGCCGGGTTCCGTGCCATGGGGCGGTACATTCGAAGGTGTACAGTTTGGGTTTGCACAGGGTCATTTACTTTCTGACCAAACCTACCTGACCTCAGGAAAACGCAAATATGTAAGAACCAGAACTTATAAAAAGCTAACTCCCGAAGATTTGGAAACCCTGAGAGGTCTGTTGTTCGAGGCGGCCGATTTAGACCGCTCAAAGTAATTAAGAACTCGTAAGCATTGCCACTCCACAAAGAGCCAATCCTTCTTTAGGAAAACCAATCTGTGGAGGGCAATATTCATTTTAGGCATTCACTGTAGCTGGTGCATATGTAGTATAGCCCTGAGCTCCCGGGGTATAAAAGGTGCTCTGATCGGGTTGTGCCAGTGGCAGGTTTTCTTTCATGCGCGTAACCAAATCAGGGTTGGCAATAAAAGGAACCCCAAAGGCTATCAGGTCGGCCTTGCCCTGCTCGATATCTTTCTGAGCAGAATCTTTTGCATAAGCTCCATTCAAAATCAGAGTCCCGGAAAACTCTCTCCTAAGCGTTTGCTTAATAGAATCCGGAACCGGAACTTGGGTCATGGCAGACATATCGGCCATATGTAAGTAGGCAATACCCATGGCGTTGAGTTGTCTGGCAATAAATTCATATTGCGCATCTATGCCTTCGAATGCTCCCATACTATTGAACACACCGTATGGAGAAATTCTCACACCCACCTTATCTTTTCCAATAGCATCAATAGTCGCTTTAGTTACCTCAAGTAAAAATCTGGACCTGTTTTCGCCACTTCCTCCATACTCATCGGTGCGCTGGTTGGATTTTGGATTTAGAAACTGGTTGATCAAATATCCGTTGGCTCCATGAAGTTCTACCCCATCAAACCCCGCCTCCACGGCCAGCCGGGCTGTTTCGGCATATTCCTTTATGGTGCTTTTTACTTCTTCCAGGGTCATTGCCTGTGGTTCAGAAATGGGCAGCATGCCCTCCCCATCCACATACATTTTGTCGAAAGGAGCTTCTACACCTATGGCCGAAGGAGCCAATACACGGCCACCTTTCGGAAGATTCTTCTCATGAGAAACTCGCCCGGTATGCATTATTTGTAAGAAAATCTTGCTCCCCTTTTCATGAACGGCATCGGTAACCTGCCTCCACGAAGAAGCCTGCTCTTTGTTGTAAATAGCCGGAATTCGCGGATAACCGACACCATTGGGTGATGGAGACGCTCCTTCGGTAATTATAAGGCCGGCTTCTGCGCGTTGAGCGTAATACTCAGCCATCAGCTCATTGGCCATATTGCCAATGGCTCTTGACCTGGTCATGGGAGCCATCACCACCCTGTTTTTTAGGTGCAGGGCTCCTTTTTCATACGGTTGAAATAAATTAGACATTACTTATTTGTTTGCTTTTAATTTTCTCAATCAGCCCTCACAACAGCATGTACATACATATGATTTCATGAATTGGGACTTTTTTGCCCCACCGCCTTTAAAGCTCCTGTAATACAGGCAGATATCTCTTTACTTTTTTCTTACTCCATCAACACTCCAGCTTGCTCTCACAGAAAAGCTCTGGCTCTGGCCATTTTACCATAGGCTATCGCTAAATTGAAGTCATGTCGAACACAGGGTTAATTATTGAAGAAAGAAGCCGCGACATTGGCGACTTTATGGTTGGGAGACTTATTCCTTTTCGAAAAAAGCGTATGGTGGGGCCTTTCATATTCATCGACCATATGGGGCCTTCTCTGATTCAGGATGGTCATTATATGGATATAGGCCAACATCCACACATTGGTCTTTCTACTCTTACTTATTTACTGGAAGGTGAAATAATGCATCGCGACTCTTTAGGTACAGAGCAGTTGGTAACGGCCGGTTCAGTGGGTTGGATGACTGCCGGCCATGGCATTGTGCACACCGAGAGAAGCCCGGATCATCAGCGAAATGGTGGCACATTTCCTATTCATGGGTACCAGATTTGGGTGGCTCTACCTAAAGACAAAGAACAGATAGACCCGCAATTTTCATACACGCCCGGCCATGAACTGCCCGAATGGCAAACTGATTCCCTACGGTTTAAGCTTATTGCCGGACAAGGCTTCGGAAGGCAGTCGCCCGTTCCAGTATTCTCCTCTTTGTTTATGCTAAAAGTAGAAGCTAGCAACGAAGCTTCTTTACAAGTTAGTGGTGAGCTTAAGGGCGAAATTGGCGTATGTGTGGTTAGGGGGCACATTCTGGCCTGCAATGAGCGTATTGAAAAAGGCAATATGTTGGTATCTAAAGAGGAAGACATGTGCCACATAACACTGGCTAAGGGATCTTTGGTGTTGATTTTTGGTGGGGAAGCATTTCCTGAAGAACGGTACATTTACTGGAACTTCGTCTCTTCTGACAAAAGTGTGATTGAACAAGCCAAACTACGCTGGAAAAACAAGCAGTTTAAAATGGTTCAGGGCGAAAAAGACTACATCCCTTTGCCGGAATAATGTACTCAATCAGACGCATTATATACCGTTCCTTTGGTTGCCTAAAGGTTCTCCAGATCAATTGATTGATATTCGGCTTATGAAAGATTTTAGCCTGGTAATTGAAGAACTACAGGTTCGAGCAGAAGGAACCAATAACCCTCACCTTAAAGAAGCGCTTGAGAAAGTAATTGCTCTGCTAAAACATCTGGATCAACGGGGGCTAGCTCCACAAGCATTCAGTAATGAACTAGCTACTTTGAAGAAACAACTCGCTGGCGACACCAAACCTTCACAAATCAGAGCATTTTATAATATGCTCACTGACCGTTTGCGAAAAAAACATGGCCTCACCGTACCGCACTTTTACAGAAACCTGTGGATGGGTATTGGAATGGGCGTATTCGGTGTTCCCTTGGGCACAGTCTTCTCTTCACTACTCAATAATTTCGCATTCGTTGGAATAGGTATACCCGTTGGCATGAGCATAGGCATGGCCATTGGTATACAAAAAGATCATCAGGCCTTGGCCGAAGGTCGCCAATTGAACATTTAGCCTGGTGTGGGCATATTGTAGTAGAAGCGCTCATGCTCCACCAGGTTATTTTTCCACTGCTTTACAGAGACCTGCTCCATCTTTATTCTGTTCCCGTCCATGAAGGTCACATCTATCCAGGTTTCTGTAGCGGTTTGCCCGGTTTCTTCGTTGGCGGTCAGTGCACCTACTCCACCACCATGTACTTCTTTTATCATGGCTAAAAACTGCTCTTGTCTCTTTCTGTTGGCAGCTTTGCCTTCAAATACATCGCCATTGCCCTCATGCATGACCACTTCATCGGCATAAAACTTATCAAAAGCTTCAAGTAACTGGCCTCCTCCGGCCATTTGCTGTAAGTCTTGCTCTAATTGTAAAACACTCATGGTTATATTTTTAACGTTCAAGGGCCATTCTCCTGGCTCGTAAAATCACCTACTCTCAATAAGTCAGAACCAGTTCACAGAAGAAAAGGCCCTCACGGTTGTAACCGGTAATTTGCGCTCATACAAAAAGTAAGGTCCGTTGTGATAAGTTAAGCAATTAACCGCAGCTGCTAAGCTTTTATTCTGCTTTTGAAATTTCTTTAGGCGAAGCGCATGGAACTGATACAGGGGTAAGTGTAGGTTATGCACCTCGCCACCATGCAGAAATAACTCATTAATTGGAACCCAAGACCATGTAAAGATTCAAAGGTTAGTAGCTTCTATACAGAGAGCTTCGGTTGAAATGTAAAGGCAATAAAAAAGCCCCTTTCGGGGCTCCTTTATTTACCTTTTCGGTAATAATCCACAATTATATCTCTCACTGAAACGCGCTGGTGATTGAAACTTTGTGAACTTCTTTCTTGATGCAAGCCTGCACCCGTTTTAACCTTGTTGGCGTTAGACTCGCTCATTTGACTAGACTTTAATACCTCCATTAGTTTACCTTACTTACAAAATTCTAAACTGCCCGTCAGGCTGAATCTCCATTTCCGATTGCAATATTATGCAATCGTTTGCATTATCCAAAAAAGCTTAGGCCCTTTTTTACAATTATTTAATGGAGAAAATCGGGGCTTAACAACAATTATACACCGCAGGTCAAGCACACCCTACTTTTGGCACTTACTCTTCTTCATTGCCTTGTCCAAAGCTGATCCTAAAACCATTGAGATCATATAAATCAAAATCGGTCATTCCATAGTCAGACTTCACCAGCTCACTCACTTTCAGTCCTTTTGACTTGAACTCCCGGTAGAGCGATTCGACATTGCGAACAAAGACATAAAGCGTGGGGTGTACCCGCTGCAACTGAAAGTCTGTTGGTGCCTCCGAAAAATGAATAACCAGTTGGTCTCTTTTAAGAATAGCATAGGTAACCGGGGTTTCCCAGGTGAACTCCACTGTAAACCTCAATTTATCTTCATACCAGGCAATGGTTTCTTCTATATTGGTTACGGGCACCACAGGCGCAAAATGATCCAGAAAAGGTTTATCCGGCTTCATTTGATTGCTGATTTAAATAGGCCATTATAATATCTCGCACATCGTTCTTTACCTGGCCAAAAGCCTCCGGGTTACTAGCCGTATCTTCATAGTTTTTGAGAAACTCGAGGTTGGCTTCTCCGCCACCCATTACAAATTGAGGTAGCGCTAACACATATTGCCTGGCCGGGTTTAGGAGCTCTCCTTTAATGTACCATTTACCTTCTCTCTTTTCTGCATTGGCCAACTGCAGGTAACCTCCCAACCCCACATTGGTTACGGTGCCTGTTTCAAGCACTCGCTCAATCACAGAGCCATTGAGTTTTACCAGCGATATTCCTCCTCCAAAAGGGAAGGAACGCAGGATATCGTACTCTGTTATGATACCTGTAAGTTGGTCGTCTAACCGAATGGAACCGGAGTTAAGAATGGCCAAATCGGCCTCTGGGGCAACATATAAAAAGGATTGGGCTGTTAGTATAGGATAGTTAGTAGGGCGGTATCGAATACTGCTTTCTCGGCCATCGAGTGTATCGGTCGTGGTCATTACCACCGCATCGGGAGTATAGCCCATGCCGGCCATACTTTCATTGCCAATAGCCACCCATTTGTCTACTACCGCCTTCACTTCCGGATCTTCCTCCACGGTATCATCAATAGTTACCAGTTCCGACAGAATGTCGGTTACTTTAGTGGCCTTATTGTAAGTGATTCGGTGCACGTATACGGTTTTAGCATTGGCATCGGCCTTGGTCAAAATGGTATTACCTATAACATACTTCATATTGGTATGATCGTGCCCTCCTAAAATGAGGTCTAACTCAGGCACAAAATACCTGGCCAATGAGTCATCCATTTCTTCTTCCAGATGTGTAATAGCCACCAGCACTTCTGCCTGATCCTTCACTTTTTCATACGTGGATTTTATCGACTCGTATTTATCGGTATACCCCACATAAGAGGCTTTATTGAACGGTACCGTTGACCCAAAAAAAGCCACATCAACTCCATTTATACTGTACATGACATGGTCAGGAAATGGCTGTCCTTTTTGCTTCCAGTCAGTAAGCTTTCCGTCTACTCTATGAAAACAATTGGTGGTGGTCCATTGAAAGTCCGATTCGGCAATTCTTTTTAGGTGTTCTCCTTCCTTAATGTCGTATTCATGGTTGCCGGGTACCACAATATCTACTCCCACAGCATTCATTACTTCCACCATGTGTCTGCCGGCAATTTTCTCCCCCTCATAGGTAAGCGTACCCAACAACGATGGACTCACAAAATCGCCAGAAAGGGTTGTAATTACGTGTGGATTCTCCTGAAGGAGCTGCTTCTTAATGGTAGCCACCCGAGCCATGCCTGCCGATTTACCACCTTCAATAGGTGCTATTTCATAGACATCGTTCATTTGGAGAATAATAAACTCAACCGTTTCACTCTTCTCACAAGAATGAAAGATAAGAGCCAGAAGGGATAAAAGGAGTAACTTTTTCATGACGCTGTGTTTACCGCCAAAAGTTACAATTAAATTATAAACTCAATGATCAATTGGACCCTCCGGGAGAGAATAACCTAAAGAATTCTTGCATGGTAAATTGCTTGGATATGAAAAAAAAGTAATCAGGCGACTCACTTGATCCGGGACCAAGGTTTCTAATTTCAAAGCCGATTTTTGCCCCAATTACCCGCTTCTCAAGAACTGAACCCTGAAAAACATAGAGAAAAGAGTTTTTATTGGAGATATTAGAGGTTAGAGGCGAAACACTTAAGCCGTTGCCACTTGCAGTATTTAAGTCTGACCGAACACTTCTTATCCAAGTGTGACCGATCAACCCGCTTATGACAAAATCGAACCCTTGGGTGACTTTAAAAAGCTTCATGCCTATCATGGCTGAACTCCGGTCTTGAATAAGATTTGCCGTCAAAGTATCCCTTAAAAGAAGGGTATAATTATTCAGGCCTCTAGCTCCTTGACCAACCGCGTCCGTAGTGTCTTGAGGAATAAAACGAACGTTGGCCGAATTGTTAAACTCAACTCTGTCATACTCAAAATTTGCTGTTAAGTAGAGTTTACCTCTGTTGTTTTTATCAAAAGCTCTCAAACGATAATTTATTTTAGCAAAACCCCGGGTAAATTTCTTTTGATATTGTGCACTACTAGTCTCTAAGCCATTAACCATTACTCTCCTATGATTATCTTGAGCTAAGGGCTCTACTCGTAACAGCCTCGATACTCTGTCATTTCGATTAAATATAGTTGGAGAAAATTTACCACTTAGTACGCCAAACTCTGAAGACAAGCGAGACGAAATAACTTGCCCCAAATTGGCATTGAGATCTAGAAATAATGTTGCATCATTCAATCCATCAACAAACTCAAAACTTGCACCAGTAGAAAACCCAAAGAAAACCGAATCCGGATCCAAGGTGTAATCAGAGCCCTGCTTAAAAGTCTGGGCTTTAGCCTGTAGACTACATATACAGATAAAAAGGAAACTAAAAAAAGCGGTTTGAAAGGTTCTTTTCATGACTATAAAGGTTAAGTACTACTCAATGATCAAGCCTTATTTAAGACCTCATATCAAACCAAAAGTCCAGACAATCAATAACTTACTCAATACTACTCAGGTGGTATTATGCATCAATTATTCAGTAATATTTAGTACTTTCATGATCATTACATTCCGGCAAACACCCTCTCACCAAGAATACTCCCTGATAGGTATTGATCAGCGCACTTATGCAACTCAACTTGACACACAAACCAAACCAACCATACCATGAACATTTACAAGACCTTAACCTTCGTGTTTGCCACTCTCCTGGCGCTGGCGGTTATCAGAATACTGGTACCTACAGAAGATGATAAGTTTCTCGATAAGCTTAGTGCCACGCCAAGTCTTCAGCAAAAATTTCAAGGCAGCAGAATCGACCCCGAGGGTACCGGATCACTTATTTCGCTAAAGGAAGCTCAAGACAAAATGAAAGTGTTCAATCGGGAAAACCGAAGAAGCAGCACCGCTGACTCCTTACGAATCACCCCTTTTGCTTTCGCCTTTGGATCGGCTCACTTCGACACGTTGTTTTCTCGAATTAAAAGAATAAATGAAGACATTGGAGATGACCCTGAAGAGAGGGTACAGGGATTGAGAATTTACTTAACCTGGAACATCAAAAATACTCCAGGCCATATAGATCTGCTGGCCGTACCCGTACGAGGCAATGGAAAAGACTTTGTTCAGGTTAACCCTCCCAATTTTTTGGAAGAAGAAGTGGTACTCAACACCTCCGCCCCCTGCCCTAACAATTGTGACCCAGGTAAATAATAATGAATAACTGGGACTACATATTTATTTACTCATCTGTGTTTTCTCCACTTATTCCCATTGGTATTTACCTTACTCAAAAGCATAATGACCGGTTCAGAGTCATTATGCTCTTTGTATTAGTCTCCTTTGCCTCAGACTTACTCTCTATTTATGCGGTAAAGGGCTCTAATTACCTCTTTCTTCATGCCTATGGTTTAGTGGAAGCCATGCTTCTGTTTCTCTTTTTCTACAAAGTACTGGAAAACAGAAGGTGGATTCCCTTCTTGGCTGTATGCTACGGCATTTACTATACCATTAACTCACTGCTTTTTGAAATGGGCATGTTCAATACCATTGGCAGATCTATTGAATGTCTGCTTATTATCTTTCTATGTCTTCGTCTTTTCTATCAGTTTTTCCACAACGAAGAAGACCTGTTTTTGGAAAAATCGCCCTTGTTTTGGATCACCGTAGGTCTTCTCACCTACTTCTCAGGTGCTTTTCTCACCTTTGTGTTTAGTCGGTACATCCTGGTCGATGAGCCTCTGTGGATTCTCCATAACATCTCCAATGTGCTCAAAAACACCTTTATTGCAATTGGCCTATGGAAAATGACACTCAAATAAACTACCAGGCATTTCTAATTCTGGGCACCATAGGCATGTTGTTGCTGGCTTTTGGAGTCACTTTTTTTATTTACTTCTACCAAAGAAAACTCCTCAAGAAAAAAATTGCCTTTCAGGAAATTGAAGACCTTCTGAAACAGCAAGAATTGCACTCGGCCTATACACTATTGAAAGGGCAAGACATGGAGCGTAAGCGTATTTCTCAAGAGTTGCATGACAATCTGGGCAGTCAATTGGTTACTCTAAAAATGTATGCCGACTCTGCAGTTTCAGCTCCATCAACCAACCAAAAAAATGAATTTCTAAGCAAAATAAGTCAACTGGTTGAACAGGCCAGCAACGAAACACGCAAGCTTTCGCACGAGTTAGATTCTGTAGCCTTGAAACACTTTGGCCTTGAAACGGCCATTGCCGACCTAAAATCCACCATAGAGTCGCTTAAGAAAATAAAAATAACCACCTCAGTAATTCTTGAAGACAACCTATCGAGCAATATGGCTTACCAGCTCTACAGAGTAATTCAGGAATTGGTGAATAACACTCTTAAGCATGCTTATGCCGGGCAAATCAGCATAGACATTCACCAAGACGAAAGGCAGCACCTTCACCTTATATATAAAGACAATGGTGTGGGCTTTGACATTGGCAAGGCCAAAAAAGGGATGGGGTTATTGAATATACGATCGAGAATAAACGAACTCTCCGGAGAACTGTACATTCTATCCAATTCCGGAGGAACTTCTATCACCATTGAAATTCCGCTCTATGAAAATTAAAGTATTATTGGCCGATGATCATGCCATTGTTATCGAAGGCCTGAAGGCTGTACTATCGGCACACCCCGAAATTGATGTTTGCGGAGAAGCACACAACGGAAAGGAGGTTCTGGACTTTCTGGATACTCACTATGCCGATGTGGTTGTTTTAGACATTAACATGCCCGTAATGGATGGGCTAACCTGTGCCCGAAAAATCAGACAGAAGCATCAACGTGTTAAAATTATAGTGCTCACCATGTATGCTCAGAAGTCTTTTATTGAAGAAATGCTCAGAATTGGCATAGATGGTTCTTTATTAAAAAGCAATACAGGGCAGGAACTAAAAGAGGCTATCTATCGGGTGCATAGTGGAAAATCGTACTACGATATGGTTCACACCTTTGACGATGCAAGCAATACCGTAAGCCAATACAAACTAGGCGACCGCGAAATAGAAATTATTAAACTCTTGGCCGAGGGGCTCACTAGCACTGAAATTGCCGATAAACTCTTTATTGCCGAAAGCACGGTGAAAACCCACCGTAGAAACATTCTTAGAAAAACAGAATTACACAACACCTCACAACTCATACAATTTGCTCTCAATCAAGGCATTATATAGGATTTAAAGCACCCATTGTGGCATGCCGGGGCTCCTCTGCCACTCGCGGATCATGAATATACCGGAGCTTTCGCATAGAAATAACCTCCAGGCTCAAAAAGTCAAATTCTTCCACAATTTTACCTTCAATAGCATAAATACCCTTTCCCCGAAACGGATACCTGGCTGCAACAGGCGGAAAGTGCGTACTGTCTATAAAGTGGCCCTCACGGTCTATCCAGGTACCAAACTGCATACGCTTGCCACCTGAAGTATTGGTGTTCTTTATGTGCACCAGATACCCCACCATAGTAACTACCTTATTCTTAAACCGCTCCATTTGGCTAACCAAAACCTCTTGTGCCGGCAACTCCTGAAGCAAATCGAAAGGATTACACAACGGAAAACCCAAAAGGTCAATCTGATCAAAAGCATCTTCCAGCCTATCATAGCTTAGAGGAGGTATGCTAAAACGCTTTACTTCGGGGTCGAAAAGCATTTTTACCGGCCGGGTCTTCTTTGCATGACTAAGCTGAAAATGTGCTTCCCACAACAACTCTTTCTTCGACCGTCCGGTAAATCTAAATGCATCAATTCTCACCAAAAGGGTCACTTGTTCCAGAGAAATAGGTACCCGCTTCAAAAAATTATCAAAGCTCATAAAAACCCCATTGGCTGTTCTTTCTTCCAAAATGGCCGCTACAGTAATTTTATCTAAATCGCCAATAAAACCGAGGCCTATGAAAATACTACGCCCATAAATGACACAAAGCTCTTCACTCAAATTTACACAAGGAGGCTGCACATCGCCCCCATGCATATAGGCCTCATGCGCATATAGCTCTACACTATAAAACCCGCCACCATTGTTCATAGTAGCTACCATATACTCCAACGGATAGTGTGCCTTTAGGTACAAACTCTGATAACTCTCTACGGCATAGCTGGCCGAGTGCCCTTTGGCAAAAGCATAACCGGCAAAACTTTCTATTTGACGCCATACATCAGCCGCCAATTCATACGAGTGCCCCTTTTCTTTGCACTTCTCAAAGTATTTATCCCGTACTTTCTGAAACTCCTCTCTGGAACGATACTTACCTGACATACCTCTGCGTAGCACATCGGCCTCTGCCAGGCTCAATCCGGCAAAATAGTGTGCCACTTTAATCACATCTTCCTGGTACACCATTACCCCATAAGTATCGGGCATAATCTCACGCAGAATAGGGTGCGCCTCCTTTCTTCTATCCGGCTCACGAAACCTCAGAATATATTGCCGCATCATACCTGATTTGGCTACCCCGGGCCGAATGACAGAACTGGCAGCAACCAGCCCCAGGTATTCATCTACCCTCAGCTTTTTGAGCAACATGCGCATAGCCGGAGACTCCACATAAAAACAACCTATAGCCTTGCCCTCGCGCAGTAAATTCTTTACACGTTCGTCCTTCTTGAAGCAAGCAATATCATGAATATCAATTGGAGGCCTGTCGGGGTGGTTTCTACGAATAACTTCCAGGCTATCACGAATTTTGCCCAGTCCCCGCTGGCTAAGGATATCAAACTTATATAGCCCAATGTCTTCGGCCACAACCATATCGAAATGAGTTGTAGGAAAACCCTTGGGAGGCAAATCGGTTGCCGTGTAGTAATGAATAGGCCTTTCAGCAATGAGAATTCCTCCGGCATGTATACTCAAATGACTCGGAAAACCTTCAATATAATGCCCGTAGCGCAGCACCAACTGCTGAGTATGATCCAACTTCCGAAGCTCAGCCTTTTGAATATATTCTATCTCATGGGGAGGAAGCCCCAGCACCTTGCCCAACTCCCTAACCACCGCTCTAAACTGAAAAGTACTATAAGTAGCCAACAGAGCCACATTCCCTCCCTCTCCATGCTGAAATTCTCTGAAAATAAACTCTGTAATATCTTCTCTATCCTTCCATGAAAAATCAATATCGAAATCAGGAGGATTTTGACGATAGAGATTAATAAATCTCTCAAAATACAAGTCCAGCTCAATAGGATCTACATCTGTAATTCGCAACAAATAAGCCACTACACTATTGGCTCCACTACCCCTTCCCACATAATAATATCCCTTCTCCCTGGCATACTTACACAGCTTCCAGTTAATAAGAAAATAAGACATAAACCCTTGTTGTTTTATTACATCCAACTCTGTTTTTACTCTTTGCTTTATTTTCTGAGAAGGATTGGGATAGCGATAATAGAGCCCTTCCTCACAAAGCCTTTCCAACATGGCATAGTCTTGCTCAGGGGTTTCGCAAAAACAACGAAGATTCTTATTCAGGTTCTCTCCCTCAAAATCGAAGTGTATCTCACAAATACTTAAAAGCTTCTCCGCATTTTCTATCAGGTAGAGATGGTTGCCATATAACAGTCTTAGCTCTTCGGCCGGATAAATAAAATCGCCAGGGTGTGCCTCTTCAGAGCGCGGCAATCTGCTCAACAACATGTTATTGGCAATGGCTCTTAACAACCGGTGAGCATTAAAATCGCGCTTTAATACCTCCCGCTCTCCGGTTTTGGTATTTACACTACTTCTAAAAGTGGCCGTTGGCATAGCCAACATCTTTTCTTTGTCAATTGCATGAGGAGGATAAACTAACCTTGGTAAATCTTTGGGCTTTACCCCCACATATTCATAATCATTGAGATTAAAGCCTGTATATTTTTCGAAAGGGTATATAACCAACGCCTGATTAAAACGAGGTGCACGGTACGGAATCTTTTCTCTGGAGTGCAAATATTTTGAGAGGTAATCATTGAGCTCTCTAAAGCCCTCATTATTTCGGGCAATAGCCACATACAATTGATCAGCTCCATTTCTAAAGTCTATACCTAAAATAGGTTTAACACCATAGCGAGGAGCCAAACGTACAAAATTGAGGGAGGCCGCAGTACTATTAATATCGGTAAGAGCCATACTCTTTACCCCAGCCTGTTGCATCAGCTCCAATAAATTGGCCGTTCGTATAGTGCCATACTTGAAGCTAAAATATGAATGACAGTTAATGTACATATTGCCATGTGCAACCGCGATAGAAAACACTCATCCATTCACTGGACCACAAGAACAAAGCTAATAAAAATAGCAAACTAATTTTATTAGTTTTCTAACTAAAATATAGCTGAATAGGTAAGGATAAAAAAAAAGCCCGGCAGCATTGCCGAGCTTTTAAGCAGTCCCTAGGGGAATCGAACCCCTGTTTCCAGGATGAAAACCTGGCGTCCTAACCCCTAGACGAAGGGACCGTGACATTGTCAATAAGTGCAGAGGAGGAGGGATTCGAACCCCCGGTACCTTGCGGTACAACGGTTTTCAAGACCGCCGCGTTCGACCACTCCGCCACTCCTCTGGATGTGATCTCCCGATTGGGACTGCAAAGATAAATGGAATTTTTTTTCTTCAAACAAGAATGCTCAAATATTATTCTCAGCTTTTAGCTTATCAAACTTGGCCTTGTCCAGAGCAGCATTCATTTCAAAGCCTACCAGCAATATGAGCGAGAGAATGAACAACAACAGCATGAGCACCAGTAAGACTCCTATTGAACCGTAGAGCTTATTATATGTACCGAAATTGTTGATGTAAAAGGAAAAGCCAAAAAATGCGGCAATGCAAGCCAAGGTAGAAAATATGGATCCGGCACTAAAGAAATGCCAGCGTTCATGAACCGCAGGGGCAAAGTAGTATATACAGGAAATAGCAATTTGAAAGATTAAATAAATAACCACAAACCGCAATACCAACACAAGATCCAGAGAGATTACATCTTGCACAAACTCCCTTACCTTATTGTCCTGCAACAATTGCTGCCCAACCACCAGCAGTGCAATTGAAATAATCACAGAGAGTGATAGTATAAAAATGAGCATGGTAGCAATAAACCTCATTTTAATGAAACCGCGGGTTTCAACTGTTTTATAACAGGCGTTGAATGCCGCCATCAGAGCATTCATTCCATTGGTAGAAAGCACTAGTGTAAGTATAAAACCAAAAGAAAGGAGCCCTCCTCTTTGCTTACTAATAATGTCGTGAATAGTGGTAGAAGCCGCATTGTACAGGTTCTTTGGCAATATATTCTCCATGAACATAATGATCTCCTCATTGGTGACCTCCGGAAAGAATATTTGAATATATGGGGTTAACGTAAACAGGAAGATTATGGCAGGGAAAATAGCCATAGTAAAACTAAAGGCAACGGCATTGGCTCTTCCTACTATTTCATCATCACCCATTTTTTGCAAAAAGATGACAATTGCCTCGTACAAACCTACCTTCTCTTTGCCAATCTTTATTCTCTGCAAAAAAGAGACAAACCTCTTATATGCCTGATGATTTACTACCAGATTGACTAAACGACTTCTCATTCGAAATGTGGCTTCAAAAGTTCCAGCAAATAGCCCGGTGCCCGGCAGGGCCTTCCCGTAGACTTATTGATAAAAGCCAAACTAGTCTCTCCCTGATTAAGCTTAATACCCTGTTCATTGAACACTTCGTACAAAAACTTCATGCGCATTTCCGGCAAGGAGGGTATACTCACTCTCACAGTAAGTAGTTCATCGTATTTCGCTGGCCTGATAAACTTACAGTGGAGTTCGGTTACGGGCATCATCACCCCTTCTTCTTCCATTTTTTTATACTGAAACCCGGCTTGCCTCATAGCCTCTACCCTAGCTACTTCATAGTAGGTGGCATAGTTACCATAATAGGCATATCCCATCTGATCAGTTTCGGCATACCTTACGCGTACCTGAACATCGGCCTTATACATGTTATCTGTATATGTTTCTTTTGTTTAGTGCCTGCTGAAACAGCCTGGCATTTCGGTTGTGTTCGGCCAGGGTTTTAGCAAAGCGGTGGTAACCAGAGAAATCTTCCTTGGCACACATATAAATATAAGAATGCTCTTCGTAATTCAGAACGGCATTTAGGGAACTGATTGAGGGCAGATTAATAGGGCCGGGAGGAAGTCCTCGATAGCGATAGGTGTTGTAGGGGCTATCCACCTGCGTATCGGCTGTTAAAACACGTTTAATAGTAAAGTCGCCAAGAGCAAACTTCACTGTCGGGTCAGCTTGTAAAAGCATCTTTTTATTGAGCCTGTTAATGTACAAGCCGGCAATTTTGGGTTTTTCGTCTCCCATTATGCTTTCATCCTGAACGATAGAGGCCAAAGTAGCTACCTCAACGGGGCTTAGCCCAATGGCAACCGCTTTGTTCTTTCGTTCTTCCGTCCAAAAGTTCATATACTCTTTGTGCATTCGTTCAAAGAGCCCTTTGGCCGATATGCTCCAATAGACCTCATAGGTATTAGGAATAAACATGGCCATAACATTCTGGCTGTTGAACCCAAATTCTGCCAGATACTCGTCATCGTTTAACAAGGCCTCGAACTCCTCGGTGCTCGCCCCCACATTAGAGGTTATTTTTTCCGAAAGTTCCGATTTAAAGCGCACGTTATTGAAGGTAATATCGACCGGAGTTTGGTTGCCGGCCCGCAGTTTTCTGATGGCGTCAAGGTTGCTCATTTTAGAGTCGAGCAAATAAACACCCGGCTTCACAGCTTTTTGGTAGCGCAATATTTTGGCCACAAAACTGAATGAAACGGCATCTTCGATAACTCTGGCTTCATAAAGGTTATTTCTTAGTGAATCGAAGGTATCGTCATGATCTATGAGTATGGTCTGAGCTTCGGACTCCGTTAGAATATTGGCTCCATAAAACAACTGATAGAAATAGAACGAAAAGGTGGTCAGCAACAGAGAGAAGATGACCATAAACAACACAAAGCGCTTTCTTTTCTGCATAGGGGCACAAAAATAGTGAATTTGTCCTAACTTCGGTTTTATTTCAAAGTGATGCCGGCTGAGTTCATTCGACTGTACGAAGAAAACCCTGAACCTCATAAACTCGATCAGATTGTGAAAGTTTTGAGAAATGGAGGAGTAGTGATTTACCCTACCGATACGGTTTATGGAATTGGATGCGATTTTAGCAACACAAAGGCCGTGCAAAGGGTTTGTCAGATAAAGAACACAAAGCCACAGGCGCTCTCATTTATTTGTTACGACCTGAGTGAGATCTCAGAATACACCAAACACCTGAGTACCCCGGTGTTTAAAGTAATGAAAAAGGCGCTTCCGGGCCCTTTTACCTTTATTTTGGAAGCCAGCAGCAAGGTGCCTAAAGTATTGAATGCCAAAAAGAAGACAGTGGGTATTCGAGTTCCCAACAACAATATTCCCCGGGAATTGGTAAAGCGGCTGGGCAATCCCATTATCACCACATCGATAAGAGACGAAGACGAAGTGATTGAGTATTCGACAGACCCTGAATTGATTTACGAAAAGTATGAGAATCTGGTAGACATTGTGATTGATGGAGGCTATGGCGGCAATATGCCATCGACTGTTGTCGACTGTTCGGGCGATTACTTCGAAGTAATCAGGGAAGGCTTGGGAGACATTGAAGAGTTTATGTAGTGAAAGTATTGATTGAAACACAATACATGCCTTCGGTGGCTTATTTCACTCTTTTATGCCACGCAGAAGAAGTATTTATAGAGGTAAACGAAAATTTCGAAAAACAAACCTACCGCAACCGGTGCGAGATTCTAACCTCTCATGGCACACAAAGGCTCACGGTTCCGGTACATTCTGCCAACAGCAAGATTCCAATTCGCAACATGCAAATTGACCATCGCCAAAAGTGGATCAACAACCACTGGCGGGCTATTCAATCGGCCTATGGCAAAGCACCCTTTTTTGAGTACTATTCGACCTACTTCGAGAATGAACTTAAGAAGGAAAAAAAACATCTGATTGAACTAAATCAGTCGTTGCTGACATTATGTCTTAGACTGCTTCAACTGAATGTGAGCATCGAATTCACTAAAAAGTTTGAATTGACCCCGGCAAAGGGTATTTTGGATGCAAGGTCTGCCGTGCATCCTAAAAAGCCATTAGAAAGCATGACATGGTTTCAGCCAAAGGAGTACTATCAGATGTTTGGCAAAAACTTTGTACCTAACCTCAGCATATTAGACTTGTTGTTCTGTGTAGGGCCGGATGCCTTAATGGTTTTAAAGCAGTCAGGTGTATTCTTAAAGAACAAATAGGTTTTTGATACCGTTTTCTATTAAATCTTAACCATATCTTATTAAATTGTTTGGGGTTTAATAGACTAACATTAGACCAAGAGAAAGGCGATAAATGGAAGCAAAATTTTCAAATAGAGTAAAGGAAGTGATTTCGCTTAGTCGGGAAGAGGCGCTGCGTCTCGGCCACGATTACATAGGCACAGAACACTTGCTTTTAGGAATGATTCGTGAGGGTGAAGGAGTAGCCGTGAGCATCTTGAAAAAGCTTGGCACTTCTTTGGAAGAGCTAAGAGAAGCCATAGAAAGAGCAACCAAGGGAACAGCCAATCACAACGTAAAAAACCTGGCCAATATCCCCCTGACAAGACAATCAGAAAAGGTACTGAAAATCACCTACTTAGAAGCAAAAATATTTAAAAGCCAGCTTATTGGCACAGAGCATTTGCTATTATCTATTCTGCGCGATGAAGATAATATTGCTACCCAAATTCTCGAGAAATTCGATGTGAACTATGAGGTGGTTAAAGAGATGCTCGAATACCAAACAGATAATCCTATTGCTTCGTCAGACACTGACGACCCGGACGATGACTCTTCACGTATGTTTAGCAGTGGAGCATCTGGCGGGGGCTCATCTGACCGACCTACAGGCAAAGGTTCTGAAAAATCAAGAACCCCGGTATTGGATAATTTTGGCAGAGACCTGACCAAATATGCCGAAGAAGGCAAACTAGACCCTATTGTGGGCAGAGAAAAAGAAATTGAGCGTGTAGGTCAAATTCTTTCGAGAAGAAAGAAAAACAACCCAATTCTTATTGGAGAACCGGGTGTTGGTAAATCGGCCATTGCCGAAGGACTAGCCTTACGGATTATTCAGAAGAAGGTATCACGTGTTCTATTCAACAAACGAGTAGTTACTCTAGACCTCGCCTCTTTGGTTGCCGGAACCAAGTACAGAGGACAGTTCGAAGAGCGTATGAAGGCCGTTATGAATGAGCTGGAAAAGTCTCCTGAAGTGATTCTGTTCATTGATGAGCTTCACACCATAGTGGGAGCAGGAGGAGCATCTGGTTCGCTCGATGCCTCCAACATGTTTAAGCCCGCTCTTGCACGCGGAGAAATTCAATGCATTGGAGCTACCACACTCGATGAGTACCGCCAGTATATCGAAAAAGACGGGGCTTTGGCCAGAAGATTCCAGCAGGTAATGGTAGACCCTACCACTCCTGAAGAGACCATTCAGATTCTCGAGAACATTAAAGAACGGTATGAAGATCACCACCATGTGAATTATACCGAAGAAGCCATAAAAGCCTGCGTTACACTCTCAGACAGATATATTTCTGACCGATTTTTGCCCGATAAGGCCATAGATGTATTGGATGAAGCCGGTGCCAGAGTACACATAAACAACATCCATGTACCCGATGAAATTGTAAAGCTGGAAGAATCGATCGAGGAAATAAAGAAGGAGAAGAACAGGGTAGTAAAAAGCCAAAAGTATGAAGAGGCTGCCCAACTGAGAGATAAGGAGAAAAAGCTCATTGATCAGCTAGACAAGGCCAAAGCCAAATGGGAAGAAGAGAGCAAGTCTAAACGATACGTAGTAGATGAAGATAATGTAGCAGAAGTTATAGCCATGATGACCGGCATACCTACCAAGCGTGTGGCTCAGAAAGAGCAAGCTAAACTGGTGGGCATGGCCAGCCAGCTTAGTGGCAAGGTTATAGGCCAGGAAGATGCCATTAAAAAGCTCACCAAGGCTATTCAGCGCACAAGAGTAGGACTCAAAGACCCCTCAAAACCAATTGGTACTTTCGTATTCCTTGGCCCCACCGGAGTGGGTAAAACAGAGTTGGCCAAAGTATTGGCCACTTATCTTTTCGATAAAGAAGACTCACTGGTGCGCATTGACATGAGTGAATACATGGAGAAATTCTCTGTTTCGCGGTTGGTAGGAGCGCCTCCCGGTTATGTAGGCTATGAAGAAGGTGGTCAGCTTACCGAAAAGGTGAGAAGAAAACCGTATTCTGTAGTACTGCTCGATGAGATTGAGAAAGCTCATCCCGATGTGTTCAACATTCTTCTTCAGGTACTTGACGATGGTATTCTGACTGATGGCTTGGGCCGAAGGGTTGATTTCCGAAATACGATTATCATCATGACCTCGAACATAGGGGTAAGAGATTTAAAAGATTTTGGAACTGGCATTGGGTTTAGCACTCAGGTGAAGCGTGACAACGAGGAAGCTATAATTAAAGACACTATCCAAAAAGCGCTTAAAAAGACCTTTAGCCCTGAATTCTTGAACAGGTTGGATGATGTGATAATCTTTAACTCACTTTCCAGAGAGCATATTCACGAGATCATTGATATATCATTGAAGAAACTCCTGAGCAGAATTGAAGCCATGGGTTACCAAATTACCCTAACCGAGAAAGCCAAAGACTTTTTGGCCGACAAGGGCTTTGATCCGCAATATGGAGCCAGACCTTTGAATCGTGCGATTCAGAAGTATCTCGAAGACCAAATTGCCGAAGAAATATTAAAAGGCGATATCAACGAAGGCGATACACTGATGGCCGATCATAAAGAAGGCGAGGCAGAGTTGACCATAAAGATTAAAAAGAAACGAAAAACCAGTAAAAAGACTGAAGAGGAAGACTCTACAGACTAATGTGGTAAACAGATAGTAAGCGAAAGCCGGTTTTGGGTGACCTTCCAAAACCGGCTTTTTTTATAACCGATTGATAAGTATTTGCCAGAAAAGCCTTGCCCCGGTGTTAATAATCTCATCGGGAAAATCATAGAAAGGATGGTGCAGAGGAAAACACCCTTCGCCACTGCCAAGCCCAAGCAGCGCCCCCGGAACTTCGTCCAGAAAAACACCAAAGTCTTCGCTCCAAAGATTGGGCTCGGGAAGTGTTCTAACCTCAAGACCAAGCTGTTGGCACGCCTGCCTTACCACCTCTTCTTGTTCTTTATGATTGGTGGTGGCCAGAAAGCTTTCATGCTTCGATACTTCCAAAACTAAACTTTGCTGATGGGCCAACTCGTTCGCCTGGCTCTCAATAGCCTGCAATAGCCTCCTTATTTCGTTATTGGACAACGATCGAATGGTCATCCAGACTTCTCCTTCACCAGCTGAAACACCAAAACTTTCATCGCCTAGATTTATATGGGTAATGGTATAAAAGGTATGACTATGAAGCCCCAACTGTCTAACCCTTTCCGGCAAACAAACAATAAACTGACCAATGGCTTGAGCGGGATTCTTACCTTTCTCCGGTTCACTAGCGTGTGAAGTATGACCTTTGAACAGCAACTTAAGCCCAATAGATGCCGCACAAAAAACTCCACCCTTACTGAGGATGGTGTGTAAAGGATATCCGGGTAAATTATGTAAGGCAAAAGCTTCATCAGGCCTGTTTTCTTTAAACAGAGGGTCGCTTACAACCCGGCCTGCGCCCTGCCCTGTTTCTTCAGCCGATTGAAACATGAGGCTGACTTTTCCTTTTTCAATCCCCTCACTTACAATTCGGCAAGCCAACTCTAACAATATGGCCATGTGCCCATCATGACCACACTTATGGCTTATACCTTTATTGACAGAGGCATATTCAATAACCAACTCCTCTTCAATGGGCAGGGCATCTAATTCGGCCCTAAACATAATATGCCTGCCCGGCTTCCCACTGTCCCAAATAGCCCATACGCTGCGGCCACCTATTGGAGCCATCAACTGTGTGGGCTTAAGTGGCCTCAGCCAGTCTACAATCTGGCGGGCCGTCTCTCTTTCATTACCGGACAGTTCCGGGTGTTGATGCAGCCAATGCCTCTTCTGAATAGCGTTGAGTTTGAGCATGGGAAAAAGATACCTAAAAAAGCAAAGGAGAGCTCCATCCGAGCTCTCCTTCTTCAACCAAAATATATAGTATATGAACTATAAATTCTCAATCATTACCGAAAGGGTTCGAGAACTTTTCATCGCTTATAAACGACTGATCGGTAAGTGTTCTCAAAAAGGCCACCAAGGCTTGCTGCTCCTCCGCATTCAAATTCATTCGAATAGCCCGGTTATTGCCTTCTCTCAATCGGTCATCAAGATTAGGATGGTTCTGAACACCCCGGTTATAGAAGTCGATTACTTCCTCCAAAGTTTCAAAACGTCCATCATGCATGTACGGGCTAGTGAGTTCAATGTTTCTCAATGAATTGACTTTGAACTTACCATTGTCGCGTTGATTGCCGGTAACTGCCCCAAGGCCCAGGTCTGTACTATTGGCGTTGAGCCCATTGTTTCTGGCTCTATCTCCACTAAACGCTACTGTTTCATGACAATTGGAGCACTGTGTTCTACGGCTAAAAAATAAATCTTTACCCAAATTCTCCAGTTCAGTAAAATTGGAAAAACGGGCATTACTGTTTCCGTTGGCGGCAACAAGCCCAAAATCGTATGGTGCCTGATATGAGACCATGGCTCTTACGAATTGGGCAAGTGCATTGGCTATTCTATCGGCAGTAACTGCCGAGCTACCAAAAGCATCGAAAAAAAGCGGCTCATAGTAAGGTTGTGCCTGAACTTTAGCCACCAGTTCATCTAAGGTTAACCCCATTTCCACCTCGTCCTGAATAGGCATCAGTACTTGTGCCTCCAGGCTTGTGGCTCGTTCATCCCAAAAGAAACTGCCATTGTTATAATACCTGGCGTTGGCCAAGCCCATGCTATTTCTGCCGGTCTCTTCGCCTTCAAAACCAAGGCTTCGAGTCCGCGAATCGGAAAAACCTTTGGCTTGCATATGACAAGAAGCGCATGAAACGGTATTGTTTGCACTTAACTGAACATCATAGAAAAGCACTCTACCCAGGGTTGCCCCTGCATTGGTTATCTGATTATTGGTAGGTGTATTGTCTATACGCCTTATATCATTGTCTAAAAAATGATCGGGAAGATCGGGGTTGGCATAGTTGTACCAACTGTCCGGTAAGTTCAAACCCTCAAGAGCATTTGGCTCTACGGTTTCTTCTTCCAGGTTTTGAGAGCAATTGGCACATAGCATGGCCAGGCTCAAAAGAAAAATCGCCTTTGTTCGCATAGTTTGTTTGGTTTTAAATTTTTGGTGCAGTCCGACTCCGGCTTTGAGGTTTCACAGGTCTTATGGCCCGCGCCTTTTCTTCTTTTGCGGTGGTGGCATACGGCTGTGCGGAGCCCCTTGCTTTAATACCGACATAATAATGGCATCGAAAACCTGTACCTGTTCTTGAGCGCACAGGTCTCGTATTTTCATGAAGTGGTTGAAGGTGGCCTGCTCTATCCGGGCCTGACTATCTCCTATTACCCGGCTCAAACTGTCCGTAAGGGCTACCACCTCCGGCTTTCCGTAAAGACTATGCAATTGCTCTCGAGCCTCGTGCATTCGGCCCCTCAGCCTATTCACTTCTATAAAATGGTTATGACGCAAGCGTTTTAACTGTTCCAACTGTTCATCGGTCAGGCCAAGTTCTTGTTCCAATATTAACAGCCCTTCCATACCGTTTTTAATGTGCTGATCTGGTTTGCCCCACCAAAGCAAGGTCAGGAGCACCACGTTCAATACCGCCAGAAACACTACCGCAATGCCTATTATTCTTGAACTTTTCATTTGTTTAGATTTAATAACCGAATTCGTTGGGCGGCATAAAGTATTCTCTAGACAGCGTTTCCCATGCAGTTTCTACAGGCAGAGGTCGCTCATACCCTAGCAGAACCAAGCTAAAACCATTGAAAACCAGAACAATAAAAAGCAAGAGCATGCATAGCTTCATATTTTCTAAAAAGGCATAGCGGTTACTCTTACCCAACAACTCTGCTTCCATTCTGGCCTCCAACCGGCTATAAAAAAAAGCAGGTGCCAACGCTCTTTCTACAGCATCCAAACTTGCCATACTCTGCTCTACCCTTTGTGCTATAATTGCTTTCTCTTTCATGGTATCTTATTGGATGCCAACCCTTTAATTTTCTTGCGTTAATCAATCATATTTTTTTCATAGAAGTTTCTCAGTTGCTTCTTTAGGTTTTGCCTGGCCCTGAACATGAGCGACTCAACCGATGACACACTTACCTGAAGTACATGAGCCACTTCTTCATAAGAAAGCCCTTCCAGCTTGTGTAGAGTAAATGCCAATCGCTGATTATCCGAGAGCTTATCGATAGCCGCCAGCAAAGCCCTGGCATTTTCCTGTTGCTCCATAGCCACTCCCGGATGCATCCAATCGGCAGGCTGGAAGCCCTGCGCCACACCTCCTGCAAGGCTCCTCATCCACGCAAAGCGCTTTTTTGCTTTCATCCTTCTTAGTTTTTCAAGACTCTTGGTAGTGGCAATCCGGTATATCCAGGTAGAAAGCTTAGCCTCTGCCCTGAAACTCTCTACCGATCGATACACCTCCATGAATACATCTTGGGCGCTTTCTTCAGCCTCTTCTTCATTCTTTAAGAGGCTCAGGCAGGTGTTGTACACTTTGTCTTTGTAGTCTTCTACCAATTGCCTGAAAGCTTCTTCAGATCTGTTTCTCAAGGCCAATAAAAGTGTTTGCTCTGTCAATGGTTGGTCTAAGTTGAAGGAGGTGTTATCCTCCCTGTTTTGGTTCAGAAGCTTTTGGGCCTCCTCATTCCCTCCCCGCTTTATTGGCCTGTACAGCAATTGCCTGTTTAGTGCTAGCCGCTGCTCATCGCAAACAGGCTCTTTATTTCTGCCACACTTTCCACTTTTAGCACGAGGAGTTGTGCCCTTAAATCCGTTGTTCGCTCAATTACCCTACCCACCGCTTTCATATTTATTTTGTGGGCCAATTGAAGTTGCTCCATTCGGGCTTCTCCAATCCTCAGCCGAGCCTGCAAAGGCTGTTTCTCTTTTTCGGCTCTTTGTCTGGTCTGGTGTATACTGTTATTCTGTTCTTCGGAAAGCCCGGGAATATGATAGGAAACCTGACCAGGCGGCTCGCTTTGGGAGACCTCTTCCCTTGTAACAAAAGGCTTTGCGCAAAAACCAAAGACATGGCAACTATTGAGGCCAACAGCAAGGTGACTCCGACAGTAGCTTTAAACATTTTTATGACCTTTTAGATTTTGTTTTTGGAGGGCTTAATGAAAAACAAGCCCCGGACTTGCTCCCTGAAAAGTTAAATTAGGCTAAGGCTATTCAGGGTTTGTGTGTAGATTTAGCCCAAACAATCAGCCAGCGATTTTGAGAACACCCTTTATAATTAGTGGAAAGCCCGTAATGCCGGGCGAAGAAGCAGTTATCAACGTAAATATTGCCCGATTGCCCTCTCACTCAGAAATTAACCTGAAGATTACGGTGGCCCGGGCTCTTGAAGATGGCCCCACTCTTCTTCTAAGCGGAGGCCTGCATGGCGATGAAATTAACGGAACGGAGATAGTCAGGAGAATTATTGAAAAAGACCAACACAAACCCAAAGTTGGAACAGTAATCTGTATTCCCATCATCAACATGTTTGGGTTCATTAACTTTAGCCGTTATGTGCCCGATGGAAAAGATGTAAACCGGTCGTTTCCCGGAAATAAGAACGGATCGTTGGCCTCGCGCGTGGCTCATTACCTTACCAATAATATCATACCCAAAATAGATGTGGGCCTCGATTTTCATACCGGAGGGGCCGACCGAACCAATTACCCACAAATACGCTGTGTACTTAAAGACGAACGCAACCGCGCCATTGCCAATGCGTTTGAACCTCCTTTTATTCTCAACTCCCCCTTTCGTCCAAAGTCGTTGAGACAAACAGCCGCCCGAATGGGTAAGCATATTTTGGTCTATGAAGGAGGGGAATCGGCTCGCTTCGATGAACATGCCATTCAGGCAGGAATAAACGGGGCTTTGAGGGTAATGAAGTACCTGGGCATGCGCGAGAGAGCCCCAGATGCCATGCAAAAAACCAGAGTCATCTACAATTCATCGTGGGTAAGGGCACGCTATTCCGGTATTTTTCTAGCCGGAGCAAAATCAGGAGACTTTGTAGAAAAAAATCAAATTGTAGGCTATATAGCCGAACCCTTCGGGGCTTTTAAGCACAAGATTAAAAGCCCGGCAACAGGCTATGTAATTGGCCTTAACAACAACCCCATAGTACATCAGGGCGATGCATTAATGCACATAGGCGTACAAAAGTAATTATGGAAAAAGAAATAACATTTTTGGAAGAACTCTCTTCGCTCATTGAACTAAAAGACAGTGAGAGCATTCATCAGTTGATGGAAAGCCTGAAAACGGAAGACCTGATCTATGCCTACAACCGGCTCTCCAAAGATGAACAGGTTTCGCTTATTGGCCTTTTAAGCCCGGAAGATGCCGCTATGCTTCTGGAGCGAATACCCCAAAACCAGGCCATAGAAGCCATAGAAAATGCTCAGATAGAAACCGCTGCTTCTATTCTTAATGAGTTGTATAGCGATGACCAGGTAGATATTCTGGCCGAGTTGGAAACGGAAGAAGCCGAGGCCATTCTTGAAGAAATGCGGCCTCAGGAAGCCGAAAATGTAAGAAAGCTCATACAGTACGATTCTGAGTCGGCCGGTGGGCTAATGGTAACGGAATACCTGGCCTATGACTCGGCCATGACGGTAGCCCAAACGGTAAAAGACCTTCAGGAAAAGGCCGAGGAATACGAAGACTACCACGTACAATACATCTATGTTACCTCCGACAACCGCTTTGTCGGGGTTTTGCAAATGCGCGATTTGTTACTTTCTCGTCCCAATACCAAGCTGGATACCATAGCCATTAAGAATGCTAAAACCATGCTCCCTAATGCCCGTTTGGAAGAGCTCATCGGTTTTTTCGATAAATATGATTTCTTTGGAGTGCCCGTGGTAAGCGAAACCGAAGAACTGCTGGGTATAGTACTCCGAAAAGACCTTCGCGAAGCAGAAACGGAAAGGTCTAACCTGGAGCTTTTGGAAACCCAGGGTATTGTGGGAGGAGAGGAGCTCCGCTCTATGCCGGTATGGCTTCGTTCAAAAAGAAGGCTTTCGTGGCTATCTGTAAACATTGTGCTCAACATTATTGCCGCAAGTGTTATTGCCTTTTACCAGGACACCCTCGAAGAAGTGATTGCCCTGGCCGTGTTCCTGCCTGTTATTTCCGACATGAGCGGCTGTTCGGGCAACCAGGCCGTAGCGGTAAGTTTGCGCGAGCTTTCCCTGGGTTTGGTTAAGCCCTATGAACTGGCCCGGGTACTTTGGCAAGAGATCAAGGTAGGACTTATCAACGGGTTGGTACTTGGCCTGCTCATTGGTCTGGCAGCCTTTATCTATATGGGCAATTTTTATTTAGGACTTGTTGTGGGTGGCGCTCTGGCCATTAACACCATTGTGGCCGTAAGCATTGGCGGCACTATTCCGTTGTTTCTTAAAAAAATGAATACCGATCCGGCTCTGGCATCGGGCCCTATTCTTACAACGGTTACCGATATGCTGGGCTTCTTCTTAGCTCTAACCTTTGCCAGAGCGGCAATGAGCTATTTGGTGTAAATACCCGAAGCGTTGGCAAATCATGGTGAATTCAACCCGTTCGGAACTAAAAAAACCGAACTAATTTGAGTTTTCTCTAATTAATAGGGTTACTTACTTAAGTCGCAAGAAGTATATTTCTGAACCTTGCCTCCATTTGTGTCTTCACAAATGGCTGTTAAAAGACGCTGT